>Ga0208398_100440_pt1 | contig 28369 bp, 20 predicted proteins | sample LakWasMe79_HOW10_2_FD_183905 | JGI IMG/M metagenome (GOLD analysis project Ga0208398, IMG submission 183905) | Freshwater sediment methanotrophic microbial communities from Lake Washington under simulated oxygen tension - Sediment Metagenome... | ecosystem: Environmental > Aquatic > Freshwater >...
CCGTGCGCAAGGCCTTGGCATAGGCATGGCCCGAGGGCATGCCGATGTCCTTCCAGACGTTCACCAGGTCTTCCTTCTTCACGCCCAGCAGGTCGATGCGCTGGCCGCCGGTGACCTTGACGGTGGGGATGTTGTACTTGTCCACCGCGTTGGCGATGCGGCGCAATTCGTCCGCCGTGGTCTCGCCGCCCCACATGCGCGGGATCACCGAATACGTGCCGTCCTTCTGGATATTGGCGTGGGCGCGCTCGTTGATGAAGCGGCTCTGCGGATCGTCCTGCGCCTGCTTGGGCCAGGAGGAGATCAGGTAGTAGTTGAGGGCCGGGCGGCAGGTCGAACAGCCATTGGGCGTCTTCCAGCCCAGGGTCTGGTAGACCGCGTCCAGGCTGGTGAGGTGCTCCGCAAAGATGGCGTCGCGCACGTCCTGGTGGCTCAGCTCGGTGCAGGCGCAGATCGCCTTCTTCTTGGGCGTGGCCGAGTAGTCGCCGCCGGCGGTGAACATCAAGAGCTGCTCCACCAGGCCGGTGCAGCTGCCGCAGGAGGCGCTGGCCTTGGTGTGCTTACGCACCTCTTCCAGCGTGAACAGGCCTTTTTCCTTGATGGCCTTGCAGATAGTTCCCTTGTTGACGCCGTTGCAGCCGCAGACCTCGTCGGCGTCAAGCATCGCGGCCGCCTTGTTGTGGCCCTGCTGGCCCACGTCGCCGATGTTCGATTCGCCGAACATCAGCTTGTCGCGGATGTCGGCGATCTTGCGACCCTCGCGCAAGAGCTTGAAGTACCAGCTGCCGTCCACCGTGTCGCCGTAGAGGCAGGCGCCCACCAGCTGGTCGTTCTTGATCACGAGCTTTTTGTAGACCCCGGCGAAGGGGTCGCTCATGACGATTTCTTCAAACTTGTCGGCATCGGGCCCACCCGCTGCCGACCCCATGAAATCACCAGCCGAGAACAGGTCGATGCCGGTGACCTTGAGCTTGGTGCTGGTCTGGCTGCCCTGATAGCGGCCGATGCCGAACTCGGCCAGGTGCGTGGCGCAGACCTTGCCCTGCTCGAACAGCGGCGCCACCAGGCCATAGGCAATGCCGCGATGCGCCGCGCATTCACCCACCGCGTAGATGCGCGGGTCGGTCACGGTCTGCAGGGTGTCGCTCACCACGATGCCGCGGTTGCAGTGGATCCCGGCGCGTTCGGCCAGCGCGGTGTTGGGGCGGATGCCGGCGGCCATCACCACCAGGTCGGCGGGGATCTCCTTCCCGTCCTTGAACTGCACCGCCATCACCCTACCGTCCTTGCCACCGATCAGCGCCTGCGTCTGCGCGCCCAGCAGGAAGCGCAGGCCGCGCTGCTCCAGCGATTTGCGCAGCAGCTCGCCGGCCTGGTCGTCGAGCTGGCGTTCCATCAGCCAGTCGCCCAGGTGCACCACCGTCACCTGCATGCCGCGCAGCATCAGGCCGTTGGCGGCCTCCAGGCCCAGCAGGCCACCGCCGATCACCACCGCATGCTGGTACTTGGTGGCGGCGTCGATCATCGCGTTGGTGTCGGCGATGTCGCGGTAGGCGATCACGCCGTCCAGCTCCTTGCCGGGCACCGGCAGGATGAAGGGGCTGGAGCCGGTGGCGATCAAGAGGCGGTCGTACTCGGCCGAAATCGTGGATCCATTGCCATCCTCGGCCACCACCTTGCGGCGGACGCGGTCGATCTGCGCGACCTGCCTGCCCAGGTGCAGGGTGATGCCATGCTCGGCATACCAGTCCAGCGGATTGAGGATGATCTCGTCCACCGTCTGCTCGCCGGCCAGTACCGGGCTCAGCAGGATGCGGTTGTAGTTGGGATGCGGCTCGGCGCCGAACACCGTGATGTCATAGAGATCCGGCGCGATCTTCAGCAACTCTTCGAGGGTGCGTACACCGGCCATGCCGTTGCCCACCAACACCAGCTTCATCTTTTTCATTGCTGCACCTCGCATCGACTTGAAAACTGTTTTGCATGAACCATGCCCGACCAATAATCGCGGCCATGAGTTTTGACATTGCCATCGGCCTGGCCAGCGCGCGCGGCCCACGTACCGACATGGAAGACTGCGCCGCGGTGCAGCGCGATGCCGCACGCGGCTGGATTGCCGCGGTGGCCGATGGCGTCTCGGCCGGCGGCGGCGGCCGCATGGCGGCGCGCACCACCGTCACCAGCCTGGTGCAGGACTTCTTCGCCGCACCGGTCGACTGGGATGTCAGCGTGGCGCTGGACCGCCTGATTGGCGCGCAGAACACCTGGCTCGTTGGCCACAACCGGCGCCGCCGCCAGGCCGAGCATGAGGAACCCGCCGCGCTCACCACGCTCAGCGTGCTGGCCCTGCATGGCGACCGCTACACCATCGCCCATGTGGGCGACACCCGCATCTACCTCTTGCGCGGCGATGAATGCCTGCCGCTCACGCAGGACCACAAGACCGACGATGCCGGTGGCGGCGCGCATTTCGCGCGCTTGAGCCGCGCCATCGGCCTGCGCGAGAACCTGCAGATCGACTACGCCAGCGGCGAGTTGCATGCCGGCGACCGCCTCTTGCTGTGCACCGATGGCGTGCATGGCGCGCTGAGCACCAAGGCCCTGGCCCAGCTGGCGCGCGGCAACGGCGGCGACGAACCGCAGGCCGCCGCCGAGGCGCTGGTGCAGGCCGCGCTGGCCGCGGGCAGCCACGACAACGCCACCGCCCTGCTGCTGCAAGTGCGCGGCCTGGGCAGCGATGGCAGCAGCAGCCTGCTGGACGCCGACCAGGGCCTGCCGGTGCCGCCGCTGCTGGCGCCGGGCGCGCAGCTCGATGGTCTGACGGTGCAGGCCCTGGTGGCCGACAACGGCGTGCACCGGCTCTACCGCGTGCAGCGCCGGGCCGATGGCCAGCTGCTGGCGCTCAAGACCCTCTGCGAGGGCCGCGCCGGCGACCCGCAGGAACGCGCCATGCTGGCCCATGAGGGCTGGCTGGGCCAGCGCCTCGCCGGTGCCGGCCTGGTGCGCGTGCACCCTCATGCCGGCGCTTCCTCTTTCTTCTACCTCTTGTTCGACTGGCAGGAGGGCCGGAGCCTGGAGCAGCTGATGGAAGAAAGTAAGGAGCAGGGGCGCCCCGCGCTGGCCCAGTTCCTGCCGGCCGCCGCGGCGCTGGCGACGGCCCTGGGCCGCCTGCACCGCGCCGGCGTGGTGCATCGCGACATCAAGCCCGCGAACCTGCAACTCGGCGAGGACGGGCAATGGCGCATCCTCGACCTGGGCGTGGCGCTCTCGGGCCGCGAGCCCGAGGCCCTCAAGGATCTGCATGCCGGCACGCCCAGCTACATCAACCCCGAGCAATGGGCCGAGCCACCCGTGGCCCCCGACGCCGGCAGCGACCTCTACGCGCTGGGCGTGACGCTCTACCAATGGCTCACCGGCCACCTGCCCTATGGCGAGATCGAGCCCTACCAGAGCGCGCGTTTCCGCCGCGATCCGCGCGCGCCCTCGCGCAGCCGGCCCGAGGTGCCGATCTGGCTGGACCATGTGCTGCTGAAGGCGGTGGCGCGCGAGGCCAGCAGCCGCTTCGAGACCGCCGAGGAATTGCTGCTGGCGCTGGAGCGCGGCGCCGCGCGCCCCCTGCCCGCGCCCGGCAGCACGCCGCTGGCGCGCCGCAACCCGCTGGCACTGTGGCAGATCGCGCTGGGCCTCTCGCTGCTGCTCAACGCCCTGCTGATCTACTGGCTCCTGTTCCTGCCCAGGTAGGCCGCCCACCGAACGGCCGCAGGCCGCCTTGTCGTCACTCATGCTGGAGCCCCCTCCCGGAGGGGGCCGGGGGGAGCCCCATCTCAGGCCCACGGGCCGCGCCAGGCCCAGCGGGCCTGGCGCGGCCGCCGCGCTCTGCCCAGGTGCGGGTCCAGCGGATCTGCACCACGCGCAACATCGCCAGCATCGCCAGCGCGAGGATGGCAAAGGCCACGAAACCCCAGAGGTAGGTCGCGCCATGCTGCTTCGAAAGCCCCATGGCATTGGGCAGGAAGCCGCCGCCCAGCGCGCCGATCTCGCCGATCATCGAGCCCGCCACCGCGGTGCTGAGCGGCCAGCGCAGCGGCACCAGCTGGAACAGCGCGCCATTGCCGGCACCGAGGGCGGCAAAGCACAGCATGAAGAGCAGGGTCGTCGCCACCACCGACTGGCCGCTGAGGCCGCACAGCAGCAGGCTGCCCGCCACCAGCAGCAGCACGCCGCTGAGGGAGTTGACGCCGCCGATGCGGTCGGAGATGTAGCCGCCCGCCACGCGCACCGCCGAGCCCATCAGCGTGGCCAGCATGGTGAGCTGGCCGGCCTCGATCTTGGTGACCTTGAACTGGTCGTAGAAATAGGTGGGCAGGAAGCTCGCCAGGCCGATGAAGCCGCCGAAGGTGACGATGTAGATCAGGCTGAAGGCCCAGCCGTCCTTCTCCCACAGGCAGGCCAGATGCTCGCGCAGGCTCTGGTGCTCGCGGTCCGGCGGCTCCTTGGCGGCGAACCACATCACCGCCATCGGCAGCAGCATGGTCAAGGCGGCCAGGCCGTAGACGGCCTGCCAGCCATAGGCGGTGGCCAGCGGCGGCGCGAACAGCACCGCCAGCACCGTGCCCGAATTGCCCGCGCCCGCCAGGCCCATCGCCAGGCCCTTGTAGCGCGGCGGGAACCAGCCACTGCCCAGCGACAGCGCCACGCCGAAGCTGGCGCCGGCAATGCCCAAGAGCACGCCCATCATCAGCACCTCGTCGTAGCTGTCCACCATGGTGTAGCCGAAGGCCAGGGCGGCGACGATCAGGCTCATCTCCACCATCGCCGCGTTCTTGCGGCCGATGTATTGCGAGAGCACGCCCAGCGGAAAGCGCATCAACGCGCCGGCCAGGATGGGCACCGAGATCATGAAACCCTTTTGCGCCGCGTTGAGCCCAAAGCTCTCGCTGATGAAGGGCGCCATGGCACCGTTCAACACCCAGACCGCAAAGCAGAAGTCGAAGTACAGGAACGAGGCCAGCAGGGTGGGCCAATGACCGGAGCGCACAAAGGTCTTGAAGCTGGACATGCTGCGAATCGCCAGGTTGAAGGACAGATAAAGAGAACGACAAAAGGCCGCGTCGAGCACCGGGCTCGTCGAGGCCTTGAAACAGGGATGACGGTGATGAACATGCGGCGCGCCATTGCGCCACGCCCCTGCTCTTGCAAGCGCCGTGCCAGGGGCTGCAGGGCCTGCGTTGCCTTATGCTGGCGCCCCATGTCCGAGCCCGATCTGCCCAGCCAACTGCTCCTGCTGAATCCGCCTGATGAAGGCTTGGCGGAGGCCTTGCGGGCGCAGGGCTGCAGCGTGCGGGTCTGCGGCGAGCGCCACGCTTTGGTGCAGCATGCACAGGAAGGGGCCGCCCAGGCCTTGCTGCTGTGCGCCGCCAGCGCGGCCGAACTCGATGCATGGCTGGAAGCCCTGGCTGGCCTGAGCCCCGCCCTGCCCGGGGTCTGCATCGCCGCGGCGAGCAGCGCCGAACAACAGCAACGCGGCCTGGCCCTGGGCCTGCAGGTCTGGCTGGCCGCACCACCGCCCCCCGCCGAGCTGCTGCGCCAGCTGCGCTGGGCGGGCTGGCAGGCGCGTCGCCTGGAGGCCTTGCAAACCCAGCTGGACGAGCGCAAGTGGACCGAGCGCGCCAAGGGCCTCTTGATGGCGGCGCGCGAGATCGACGAGGACAGCGCCTTCCGCCTGCTGCGCGAGACCGCCATGCAGGCCAATCTGCGCCTGGGCCAGGTGGCACGCTCGGTGGTGCAGGCGGCGCAGCTGGCCGAGGCGGTGAACCTGGCCGGCCAGCAGCGCATGCTCTCGCAACGCCTGGTGAAGCTGATGGCGCAACGCGCCGCCGGCATCGAGGCGCGCCGCGCCAAGCAATTGCAGGACGAATCGGCCGCGCGCGTGGATGCCAATCTGGCGCGGCTGCCGGCCCTGCTGGGCGCCGCGCATGAGCCGGCGCTGGCCGGCCTGCAGCAGGCCTGGCAGGAGCTGCGCGGCCTGCTGGTGGGCAAGCCCACGGCCGAAGTGCTGCGGCGCGCCGAGGCCGCCGCCCAGATCCTCTTGCAGCGCTCGGAGCAGCTCACCGAGACGGTGGCGGCGGCGGGCGCGCAGCAACCGCTGCGCCTGGTGAATCTGTGCGGCCGTCAGCGCATGCTGAGCCAGCGCCTGGCCAAGCAGGCCTTGCTGGCCGATTTGCTGAGCGGGTGTTCGCAAGACCCGACCCTGCTGGGCGCGGGCCTGAGCGAGTTCGAGTCAGGCCTCTTGGAGCTGGAAGCGGCGCCGCTCAGCAACCCCGAGATCCGCGCGCTGCTGGCCGAGGTGCGCGAGGAATGGTTGCGCCTCTTGCGCAGCCTGCGCGAGGCCCATGGCCCCGAGGCCGCCGCCGGCCTGGCACGCAGCAGCGAGCTGCTACTGAGCCAGCTCGACGCGCTGACCGCGCAGTACCAGCAGAGCCTGCAGACCCTGCTGGCCTGATCAGGCGGCCCGCTCCACATGCGCATGGCGCGCTGGCCGGTGCGAGACACCGGCCAGCCCTTGCGGCTCGTCGCCGAGGCCGCCGGGCCTCGTCTCGGTAGCCGGCGCGGTATAGAGAAAATCGATCACCGCCTTGCGCGCCGCGATGTAGCGCGCATCCTCGGCCAGGGCCACGCGCTCGCGCGGGCGCGGCAGGTCCACCTTGTAGATCTCGCCAATGGTGGCGGCCGGGCCATTGCTCATCATGACAATGCGGTCGGAGAGCAGCACCGCCTCGTCGACGTCGTGGGTCACCATCACCACCGTGCTCTGGGTGCGCGCGACGATCTTCAGGAGCTCGTCCTGCAGATGCGCACGCGTCAACGCATCCAACGCGCCGAAGGGTTCGTCCATCAGGAGCACCTTGGGTTCCATCGCAAGCGCGCGCGCAATGCCCACGCGCTGCTTCATGCCGCCCGAGATCTCGTGCGGGCGCTTGTACATCGCGTGGCCCATGCCCACCAGCTCCAGCGCCGCCTCGGTGCGCTCCATCAGGCGGCGCTTGAGCTCGCGGCCACCGAACACCGATTCCACCGCCAGCAACACATTGTCGAAACAGCTCAGCCAGGGCAGCAGTGAATGGTTCTGGAACACCACCGCACGCTCGGGTCCGGGCTCGGCGATCTCGCGGTTGTCGCACAGCAGCACGCCGCTGGTGGGCCTGAGCAGGCCGGCGATCAGGTTCAGCAAGGTGCTCTTGCCGCAACCCGAATGGCCGATCAGGGTGATGAACTCGCCGCGCTGCACCTGCAGATCGATCTCGTGCAGCGCATGGAAAAAGGAACCCTTGCGGGTGTTGAAAAAGCGCATCTCGACGTTCTGCACTTCGATGAAAGCTCGTTGGTTCATGTTTTCATCACTCCTCGAACGTGAAGCGCTTGGCGACGGCGATCAGGGCCCATTCCAGCAGCAGGCCGACGATGCCGATCACGAAGATGGCGATGATGATGTGCTGGACGTTGAGGTTGTTCCATTCGTCCCAGACCCAGAAGCCGATGCCCACGCCGCCGGTCAGCATCTCGGCCGCCACGATCACCAGCCAGGCCGTGCCCACCGAGAGCCGCACGCCCGTCAGCACATAGGGCAGCACGGCGGGCAAGAGGATGCGGGTGATGACCTTCCATTCGCTGAGCTTGAGCACCCGGGCCACGTTGAGGTAGTCGGCCGGCACGCGCTGCACCCCCACCGCGGTGTTCACCACCATGGGCCAGATCGAGCAGATGAAAATGGTCCAGATCGCGGCCGGATTCGCGCTCTTGAACACCAACAGACCGATCGGCAACCAGGCCAGCGGCGAGACCGGCTTGAGCAGGCTGATCAGCGGCGAGACCATGCGGCTGGCGAACTCGAAGCGGCCGATGATGAAGCCCAGCGGTATGCCCACCGCGGCGGCCAGGCCGAAGCCCAGGCCCACGCGCTGCAGCGAGGCCAAAATGTTCCAGCCTATGCCCTGATCGTTCGGGCCGTTACGGTAGAACGGGTCGGCAAACAGCTTGAGGGCGGCATCGAGGGTGAGGGCCGGGGTGGGAAAGCTGCCGCCTTTTTGCGTCAGCAAGCCCCACACCCCCACCAGCAGGGCCAGGCCCAGGACCGGCGGCAGCACGCGCATCCACAGGCCGCGCCAGTCGTAGGGCGGCGCCTTGGGCCGGGCGGGCTTGGTGGCAACGGGCGTCTTGCTGCTCACGGGCTTGTCCTCCTGGCGGCTGGCCGCAAGAGGGTCGTGGAATACGGCGCTGACCATGGCGATCTCCTTTTCTTTTTCTTCAAGCTTTGACCTTGAAGGCGTCGGCGTACTTGGCGGGATCCTTGCCATCCCACACCAGACCGTCGATGAGCTTGCTGCTGCGCAAGGTCTCCTTGGGCACGCTCACATGGAGCTGCGCGGCCGCCTGCTTGTAGAGCTCGATCTGGTTGATCTGCTTGGCCACGCCCAGATAGTCGGGGTGCTCCTTCAGCAGACCCCAGCGCTTGTGCTGGGTGAGGAACCACATGCCGTCACTGAGGTAAGGGAAAGTCACCGCCCCGTCGTTGAAGAACTTCATGTGGTTGGGGTCGTCCCAGGTCTTGCCCAGGCCGTTCTGATAACGGCCCAGGATGCGCTGGTTGATCGCATCGACGCCGGTGTTGACGTAGGCCTTGTCGGCGATCACATCGGCCATCTTCAGCTTGTTCGTGAGGCCGGCATCGATCCAGCGGCCCGCCTCCAGCACGGCCATGATGACGGCGCGCGCGGTGTTGGGGTACTTCTTCACGAACTCGCCGGTGCTGCCCAGCACCTTCTCGGGATGGTCCTTCCAGACGTCCTGGGTGGTCACCGCGGTGATGCCTATGCCGTCCACGATGGCGCGATGGTTCCAGGGCTCGCCGACGCAATAACCGTCCATATTGCCGACACGCATATTCGCCACCATTTGCGGCGGGGGCACGGTGATGACCTTGGCATCCCTGACCGGGTTCACGCCATGCGCGGCCAGCCAGTAGTTGAGCCACATCGCGTGGGTGCCGGTGGGGAAGGTCTGCGCAAAGGTGTATTCACGCTTCTCGCTGCTCATCAGCTTGGCCAGCGTCGCGCCATCCACCGCACCCTTGTCGGCGAGCTTCTTGGAGAGCGTGATGGCCTGGCCATTGTTGTTGAGCGTCATCAGCACGGCCATGTCCTTCTTGGGGCCGGCAATGCCCAGGTGCACGCCATAGATCAGGCCGTAGAGCACATGGGCCATGTCGAGCTCGCCGTTCACCAGCTTGTCGCGCACGCCGGCCCAGGAGGCCTCCTTGGTGGGGATGATCTTGACGCCGTACTTCTTGTCGAAGCCCAGCACCGAGGCCATCACCACGCTGGCGCAGTCGGTCAGCGGGATGAAGCCGATGCGCACCTCCTCCTTCTCGGGCTTGTCGGAGCCGGCGGCCCAGGCCCCCGCGCTCAGGGCACTCACGGCCGCACCGGCGGCACCGGCCAACAACAGACGACGGTCCTCGCTCATCAAGCCCTCCTTGCGCTTCACACCCATGGCTGTCTCCAAACAGAGAAAAGAAAAACAAAAAAGGCGCCACGACCAGCCGCGCCGGCGGGAGCCAGCAGCAGAGGTCGGACGCCTTTGTCCGGAATCACGTGAGCCCGCGCCGTTGCGGCCTCAACCTTGTTTAGCAGGAGCCGTGCCAGCCCCTCTTGCCTTGCGCCGGCGCTGCCATGCACGCTTGCAAGGCGGAATCAGCCCGCGCGCACCCCGATTTGGTGCGGACGCAGCAGGGCCTGCGCCTCGATGATGCGTTCGGCCAGCTCGGCCAGCGGCACGCCGCGGTCCATCGCCAGGCGGCGCAGGCGTTTGTGGGCGGCGTCCTCGTCCAGGCCCAGCTCCTGCATCAGGATGCCCTTGGCCCGCTCCACGCTCTTGCGGCCGGCCAGTTGGGCCTGGGCGCGGCCCAGCTCCTGGCGCAGGGCCAGGTCTTGCTCGAAGCGCGCGATCGCCACCTGCAGCACCGGCGCCAGGCGCTCGGCCTGCAGGCCCGCCACCACATAGGCGCTCACGCCGGCCTTCAGCGCCCGGCGCATCGGATCGTCGCTGGCGTCCTCGGAGAACACCACCACGGGCCTTGGCATGCGTTCGTGCAAGGCCGCCAGGTTCTCCACCGTGTCGCGCGTGGGCGATTCGCTGTCGACGATCACCACATCGGGCTTGAGCCGCAGCACGCAGTCGTGGATCAGGGTGGCCTGCTCGATCACCCCCACCACCTCGCAGCCCTGGCGCGTCAGCTCCTCGCGTATCAGCTGCACGCGATTCGCGCCGTCGTCGATCAGCAGCACGCGCAGGCCGGGGGTGGGGTGGGCTGTGGGTACGCGCATGGTGTTTGGAGGGCTGCCAATTCATACGCAACTTCCATGCCCCACATGACTATCTGCCCCGGCACATTGCAAGGCTATATTGCCGGCGCCATTGACCCCGAGGGAGCCCGGCTTGAGCAAAGCAGCGACGACGAAGAACAACAAGACCCCCTGGTGGCGCCGCTGGCGCGGCCGCCTGAGCCTGGCGGCCCTGGTGCTGGCCGGCGCGGCCGGCTGGCAGTTCTACCATCGCCCCGCTCCGCCGCCCGCGCCGCCCTCGGCCCTGGCGAGCCTGGCCGATGTGACGCAGACGGTGCAGGCCGGCGGCGTGCTGCAGGCACGCACGCGCGTGGAGGTGGGCGCCCAGGTGAGCGGCCAGATCCAGACCCTGCATGTGCAGCTGGGCCAGGCGGTGAAGAAGGGCGAGCTGCTGGTGAGCCTGGACCCCGAACTGGCGCGCAGCGACGTGGCCCAGGCCGAGGCCGCGCTGGCCCAGCAGCGCGCCATGCTGGACGGGCGCCAGATCGATCTGCAGACGGCCAAGCGCGAGCTGGCGCGCCAGCAGCGCCTGCTGGCCGGCCAGGCCACCGCCGCCACCGAGGCCGAGCGCGCCGAGACCGAGCTGGCCAAGCTGGAAGCCGATGTGCGCGGCCAGACCGCCACCGTCGCACGCCTGCAGGCCGACCTGGCTAACCGCCAGCTGCGCCTTGGCTATACGCGCATCACCGCACCCATGGATGGCACGGTGGTGAACCTGCCGGTGCAGGAAGGCCAGACCGTGATTGCGGTGCAGCTCACGCCGGTGATGCTGACGCTGGCCAATCTGGACACCATCACGGTGCGCGCGCGCGTGCCCGAGGCCGACATCCAGGCCATCCAGGTGGGCCAGCTGGCGCGCTTCAGCACCCTCTCCGGCGAGGGCAAGCGCTATGAGGGCAAGGTCAGGGTGATACAGCCCATCCCCGAGCGCACCGGCAATGCGGTGTTCTACAACGTGCTGTTCGAGGTCGAGAACCGCGACCGCAAGCTGTTCTCGGACATGACGGTGCAGGTCGACATCGAAACCGGCAGCGTCAAACAGGTGCTCAGCATCCCCACCGTGGCCCTGGGCGAGCGCGGCAAGGACGGCCGCTACACCGTGCAGGTGCTGGACGCCGCCAACAAGCAGACGCCGCGCCAGGTGCGCGTGGGCCTGCAGGATGGCGCCAAGGTGCAGGTGCTGGAAGGCCTGAAGGCGGGAGAGAAGGTGCTGCTGGCGCCGCCCTCGGCCGAGGCCGCGGCATCGGCCGCATCCGCCGCCTCGGGAGCCGGCTGATGGCGCTGATCGAGCTGCGCGAGGTCGGCCGCCATTACCGCCTGGGCGAGATCGACGTGCCGGCGCTGGACGGCGTCAGCCTCGCCATCGAAGCGGGCGAGTTCGTCGCGGTGATCGGCCAGTCGGGCTCGGGCAAGAGCACGCTGATGAATGTGCTGGGCTGCCTGGACAACCCGACCCAGGGCCAGTTCCTGATCGGCGGCCAGGACGCCAGCGAACTCGGCCCCGATGCGCTGGCGGCGCTGCGGCGCGAGCGCTTCGGCTTCATCTTCCAGCGCTACCACCTGCTGCCGCATCTGGATGCGCGCGCCAATGCCGCGCTGCCCGCCGTCTATGCCGGCGTAGGCGCCGCCTCACGTGCCGCGCGCGCCGCGGCGCTGCTGGAGCGCCTGGGCCTGGGCGAGCGCATGCACCACCGCCCCAACGAGCTGAGCGGCGGCCAGCAGCAGCGCGTTTCGATCGCACGCGCACTGATGAACGGCGGTCAGATCATCCTGGCCGACGAACCGACCGGCGCGCTCGACTCCAGCTCGGGCGCCGAGATGCTCAGACTGCTGCGCGAGCTCAACGAGCGCGGCCACACCGTCATCATCGTCACCCACGACCCCAGCGTGGCGGCGCATGCGCGCCGCATCATCGAGCTCAGGGACGGCAAGGTGATACGCGATGGCGGCACCCCCGCCGACCACAGCCCACCCGCGCAGCCCGACAACGAGGGCCCGGCCCTCAAGCAGGGCGGCCTGCTGCGCCGCCTGCAGGTGCAGTGGCGCGAGGCCGTGCAGACGGCCTGGTTGGCGCTCAAGGGCAACCGCCTGCGCACCGCGCTGTCGATGCTGGGCATCAGCATCGGCATTGCCTCGGTGGTGAGCATCGTGGCGCTCAGCAGCGCGGCGCGCCACTCCATCGAGGGCGATCTGGGTTCGCTGATCTCGGGCCGCATCCCGGTCTGGCGCGGCAACCCCAACCTGCCGCCCGGCGCCGTGCCAAAGGCCTTCAGGCCCTATGAAATCGACGCGCTGCGCGCGCTCGGCGGCGTGAAGGGCATCACCATCAACCGCGAGACCCAGCTGAGCGCGCGCCATCTGTCGCGCGACGCCATGCTGCAGGCGGTGGGCAGCGACGCCGCCACGCTGAAGGCGCGCAAGCTCAAGGTCGCGCGGGGGCGCTACTTCAACGCCATGGACTATGAACGGCATGCGCAGGTGCTGCTGCTGGACGAGAAGGCGCGCGACGCGCTCTTCAAGCCCGGCGTCTCGCCGATCGGCCGCGTCGTGTTCGTCAATCCGGCCGGCGGCGCGCCCGATGCGGCCTTGGCACCGCCGGGGGCCTCGCAGCCGGCGCCCGGCGCAGCCATGCCCTTCACCGTGATCGGCGTGCTGGCCTCGGAGGGCGGCGCCTTCAGTTTTGGCGGCTGGCTGGGCCAGCTTTACCTGCCGCACAGCACCTATGCGCGCAAGCTCGACACGCGCGCCGAGGTCGACAACTTCGACGTGCTGCTGGACATGAGCGTACCGCCCGCCCAGGTGCGCGAACAGATTGCACACCGCCTCAAGGCCCTGCATGGCGCCGAGGACTTCGGCAGTTGGAACGGCGAAGAGGAGTTCCGCAAGTTCCAGAACATCACCAGCGTGATGGCGCTGGTATTTGCCGGCGTGGCCGCGATCTCGCTGCTGGTGGGCGGGGTGGGCGTGATGAACATCATGCTGGTGTCGGTGTCGGAGCGCACGCGCGAGATCGGCATACGCATGGCGGTGGGCGCGCGCCAGGCCGATGTGCGCCTGCAATTCCTCATCGAGGCGGTGGTGCTGTGCTGCCTGGGCGGCATGGTGGGCGTGCTGCTGAGCTGGCTGGCCGCACAAGGCATCAACGCGGCGCAGCAGCAGCTCAAGGTGGAGGTGAGTTGGGCCGCGCTGGCGGTGGCCTTTGCCGTCTCCAGCGCGGTGGGCCTGCTGTTCGGCACCCTGCCGGCGCGACGCGCCGCGGCGCTCAGCCCGGTGGACGCGCTGGCGCGCGAGTGAACAAGAGAAACGAGAACCCATCCATGACCCGCTACTCCGTCAGCCTGCTGCTTCTGCTGAGCGCCTGCGCCGCGCCACCCCTGACCGGTCCGGCGCCGGTGCAGGACCTGCCGACTACCTGGCAGACCGTGGGCGACGGTGCTGCCCCCGACTGGGCCGGGCTGCTGGACGAGCAGCTCGCGGCCCTGCAGGCCCAGGCCCTGCGCGCCAACCGCGACATCGGCCAGGCGGCGCTGCGCTGGCGGCAGGCCCAGACGCAGGCCGCGCTGAGCGATCTGCGCCTCGCACCCAACGCCGGCCTGAATGCCTCGGGCAGCCACGCGCTCGAACGACAGGGCGATGCGCGCCATGTGGAGGTGGGCGGCGTCAATGTGCCCGTGCCCGGCAACAGCGGCTGGAGCCGCAGCTATGGCGCCTCCGTCGGCGTGAGCTATGAGCTCGACCTGTGGCAGCGCCTTGCGCACACCAGCGCGGTCCAGCTGGCACAGGCCGAGGCCGCGCGCACCGACATCGCCGCCGCACGGGCGCTGATCCGGGCGCGCGTGGCCGAGAGCTACTGGACGCTGGCAGCGATTGCCGAGCAGCGGCCGCTGGCGCTGCAGCAACAGCGCATCAACGAAGAACTGCTGCAACTCATCACGCTGCGCGTGCGCGAGGGCAAGCTGCTGCCGATCGAGATCGACAAGGCCGCCGGCGCCCTGCAACAGACGCGCGTCAGGCTGGGCGACCTGGACGCCGATGCGCGCATCCAGGCCAATACCCTGGCCCTGCTGCTGGACCAGGCGCCGCCGGGCCCGCCCCTGCAGGCGCCGCGCCTGCCCGGCAGCACCCTGCCGCGCTGGCAGCTGCCCGCACCCGCCGAGGTGCTGGCGCGACGCCCCGACGTGCAGCGTGCACGCCTGGGCGTCGACGCGGCCCTGGCACGTCTGAAGGCCAGCGATGCGGCGCGTTATCCGCAGCTCAGCTTCAGCGCCAGCGCCAGCAGCGGTGGCACCGCATGGCGCGACTGGCTGGCGCAGCCGCTCGCCTCGCTGGCCGCCAATCTGAGCGTCCCGCTGATCGACTGGCGCCGCCTCGAGCTGCAGCGCGACAGTTCCCGCAGCGAGCTGGAACTGGCCGCGCTGGTCCTGCGCGACACCCTGCACAAGGCCCTGGCCGAGATCGAGGCCCAGGCCAGCGACGCCGAGCGCCTGCGGCAGCAACTGGACGCCAACGCGCTGCGCCTGCAGGAAGCCGACCGCAGCGAGGCCCTGGCGCGCCTGCGCCTGGAGGTGGGCACGGTGGCGCGCGCCGACTGGCTGCAGACCCAGACTGCCCTGCTGGACGCGCAACAGGGCCGCATCCAGCTGCGCCTGCGTGCCTGGCTGGTGCAGGCGGGCCTGTTCAAGGCCCTGGGCGGCGCGGCGGGTACCGACAATACGGGTACATGACGATCCGCCGCAAATACGCCCTCGCCGCCCTCCTCCTCCTGCTGGCCCTGACTGCGGCCGGGCTGATCTGGTTGCGGGGCAATCTGGACCGGCTGGTACGCGACGCCATCGTCCGCTACGGCAGCGAGATGACTCAGGCGACGCTGCGGCTGGACGCGGTGGAACTCAGCGCCAGCGACGGCCGCGGCGTGCTGAACGGGCTGAGCATCGGCAATCCGGCCGGCTTCAAGACCGGCCACGCGCTGCAGGTCCGGCAAATCGTCCTCGCCGTGGACCTGGCCTCGGTCGCCAACGAGGTGGTGCTGATCAGGCAGATCGAACTGCTGGCGCCCGACCTGATCTACGAGAAGGCCGGTGGCCGCACCAACTTCGACGCGCTGCAGGCCAATATCGCGCAGCAGCTGGGTGAAGGCGGCGGCGCGCCCGCCAAGCATGGCAAGCCCGACAAGCGCTTCATCGTCGAGAGCTTCGCGCTGCGCAAGGCGCGCGCCCAGGTGAGCGCCGGTTTTCTGCAGGGCAACACCATCTCCATCGCCCTGCCCGACATCAGCCTGCGCGATATCGGCAAGGCCCAGGGCGGGCTGACGGCCGAGGAGCTGGGCCAGGTGATCGCCCAGGCCATCAACCGGCAGCTGCGCGCCTCCATCAGCTTCGACAAGCTGCTGCAGTCCACCGAGTCGGGGCTGGAGGGCGTGAGCCGGGCGGTGAAGGGCCTGTTCAAGTGAGGCCGGGCCTCACTGTTTGAGGATCCACTTCGCCATCTGCCGCGCCTCTGCCTCGCTCACCAAGGGGCGCTCGCGCTGATCGGGCATGGTGGCCTGGTTCCAGTGCGGCCCGCCGGTGGCGTCGCTGCCCTTGCGTATGGTGGCCACCATGGACACCTCGGCGTTGCCGAGGCCCTTCCAGAAGATCGCGATCTTGTGGAACGACGGCGCAGCCCCGTCCTCCTTGATGGAATGACAGCCCATGCACTGCTTCTCCTGCACGAGCTTCTCGTTCGCCATGGCGGCACCGTGCATGGCCAGCACGGCGACGGCGATCAGCAGCGATGTCTTCATATGAAACCTCCGTTCAGACAGGGCCTGCTCGAACCTTATGCTCCGGCGGCGTGGCCGCATTGCGCGAGCGCAAGCCTGGGCTGGATCCCCTGGCCCGGGCCGACTTCACTTCATCAGCAGGTGCGGCAGCCACAGCGAGATGCTGGGCACATAGGTCACCACGCCGAGGAAGATCAGCATGGTGAGCAGCCAGGGCCAGACGGCCACGGTCAGCTCGCTGATGCCCATCTTGGTGATGCCCGAGGCCACGTAGAGGTTGAGCCCCACCGGCGGGTGGCACATACCCACTTCCATGTTCACCACGATCAGGATGCCGAAGTGAATCGGGTCGATGCCCAGCTTGATGGCCACCGGGAACAGGATGGGCGCGAGGATCAGGATGATGGAGGAGGGTTCCATCACATTGCCGGCCAGCAGCAGCAGGATGTTGACCACCAGCAGGAAGGCCACCGGCCCGAAGCCCTGGTTGATCATCCAGTCGGCCATCGCCTGGGGCACGCCCTCGCTGGTCATGAGGAAGCTGAACAGCACCGCATTGGTGATGATGTAGAGCAGCATCGCGCTCATGCTGGCCGAGTCCAGCAGCACCTTGGGCAGGCGCTTGAGGTCGAGGTCCTTGTAGATGAAGACCGCCACCACGAAGGCGTAGACGGCGGCCATGGCGGCGGCCTCGGTGGGCGTGAAGATGCCGCTGTAGATGCCGCCCATCACCACCACGATCAGCAGCAGGCCCCAGATGCTTTCGCGGAAGGCGGTCCAGCGCTCGCCCCAGCTGGCCTTGGGCAGGCGCGGGTAGTTGTTCTTGCGGGCAATGCGCCAGGTCGTGAAGCCCAGCGCCGCGGCCAGCATCAGGCCCGGCACCACGCCGGCGATGAACATCGCGCCCACCGAGGTGTTGGTGGAGACCGAGTACATCACCATCGCGATCGAGGGCGGGATCAGGATGCCCAGCGAGCCCGAGGTGGTGAGGATGCCGGCGCCGAACTTGTTGGGAAAGCCCTGCTTCACCATGGCCGGCAGGATCACCGAGCCGATCGCCACCACGGTGGCGGGCGAGGAGCCCGACACGGCAGCGAACAGCGCGCAGGCCATCACGCCCGCCAGGCCCAGGCCGCCATGCCAGTGGCCCACCATCGCCGAGGCAAAGCGGATCATGCGCCGCGCCACCCCGCCATGGGTGAGAAAGTTGCCGGCCAGGATGAAGAAGGGGATCGCCATGATCTCGAACTTCTCGATGCCGGTAAAGAGCTTCAGCGCCACCGACTGCACGGGCACGTCGGTCATGGTGAAGAGGAAGGTCAGCACGGTCAGGCCCAGCGAGATGCTGATGGGCATGCCCGTCAGCATCAGCACGATGAGCAGGACGAAGATGATGCTTGCATTCATTTCAGTGTCCCTTTGCCAAGCGCGCCAGGCGCATCGCAAGAAAGAGATCGAGCCAAGCGGAGTCCGAGGATCCGGCTCTACCGGTCCTGCGGACTTGCCCCCTGAAGGGGGCGCGCGCGGCGCGTAGGGGGTGGATCAATTCAGACGGGGCCGGCGTCTTCAAGGCCGTCCACATGGCTGTGGTCGTGGTGTGGCAGTTCGCCGGTCTGCAGGAAGCTCCAGGCCACCTGCAGGAAGCGGAAGCACATCAGCGAGGAGCCCAGCGGCACGCACAGATAAACCCACCACATCGGGATCTCGAGGTCGGCCGAGGTCTGGTCGGTCTCGGACATATGCCAGACGAAGTTGCCGCCCAGCGCTGCCACCGTGCCGGTGAAAAGCGCGCCCGCCAGCAGGCCCAGCACCACCAGGGCGCGGTAGGGCTTGCCGCTGAGCTTGCGCAGCACCACGTCCACGCCCACGTGGATGCCGGTGCGCACGCCGTAGGCGGCGCCGAACTTGGCCATCCACACGAACATGAAGATGCAGAGCTCCTGGGCCCAGCTCATATTGATCTGCACCGTGTAGTCCTGGATCACCGGAATGCCGGAGACATAGCGGTGCACGACGGCGGCAAAGATCACCAGCGTGGCAGCGCCGATGAGGAAGGCGATCAGCCATTCCTCCAGGTGGTTGAGAATTCGATTCAACATGAGCTTTCCTCGGAAGCAGAAGGTCGGCCGACAAGCGAGCGCAGCGACGCGCCCCTCCAGCGGCTGCCGCGGATCTGGCTCTGCCAGTCCGCCGGCAGCGCCCCCTTGAGGGGGCCGGCGCAGCCGGTAGGGGGTGGGCCCTTTACTTGGGTGCGACGAAGCCGGTGGCCTTGTAGACCGCCTCGATGGTGGCCTTGCCCACGCGCGACTCCATCTCCTTGTGCACCGGCATCAGCGCCTTCTTCCATTCGGTGAGCTCGGCCGGGGTGGGCAGGTAGATGGTGGACTTGCCGCTGTTCTTGATGGCGGTGAGCGCCGCCGCGTTCTCGGTGCTGGCGATCGCATTCGCGTAGGTGCTGGCCTCCTTGATGGCGCCTTCCAGCTGGCCGCGGATGTCGGCCGGCAGGCCCTCCCAGAACTTCTTGTTGACGATCACCGCATAGGCCAGGTGGCCGTGGTTGGAAAGGGTGATGTGCTTCTGCACCTCATAGATGCGCTGGGTGTAGAAGTTGGAGGCCACGCCCTCGGTGCCGTCCACCACGCCCGACTGCAGCGCCTGGTAGAGCTCGCTGAAGGCCATCACCTGCGGGATCGCGCCGAGTGCGCGCATCTGTGCGTCCAGCACCTTGCTGGACTGGATGCGCATCTTCATGCCCTTGAAGTCGACCACCGCATGCAGCGGCTTGTTGGCGCTCATGATGTGGAAGCCGTTGTCCCAGTAGGCCAGGCCCTTGATGCCCTTGGGCTCCAGCTTCTTGAAGAGATCGGCGCCCACCGGTCCGTCGGTGACGGCACGGAAGGCCTCGGTGTCCTTGAATACGAAGGGCAGGTCGAAGACCTCGAACTCCTTCACGCCCAGCGGACCGAACTTGGCCAGCGAGGGCGCCAGCATCTGCACCGAGCCGAGCTGCAGGGCCTCCAGCTCTTCCTTGTCCTTGTAGAGCTGGCTGTTCGGATACAGCTCCACCTTCACCTTGCCGCCGGTGCGTTGCTCGGCCAGCTCCTTGAAGCGCTGCGCACCCTTGCCCTTGGGCGTGTCGGGCGCCACCACATGGCTGAACTTGATGACGATGGGGGCCTGCGCGAACGCGGCCAGCGGCAGGGCCAGGGCGGCGCCCAACAACAAGCGACTGGAAATGCGGCGGGTGAGCGACTGGAAGCGATCGGGCATGGTTGTCTCCTGGTGGATGGTCGGCAGGCTGATGCGCACTGCCGCTTTGGGGCGATTGTGCGAAGCGCGCTCGCTCGCGGGTAGTTGTGGAGTTCCACATTTGTGCAGCGGCGCCGCGTTCTGGGGCGCGGCCGTCCGTAGACTGCGGCCATGCTTGCTGTGACGCCTCCGGCCGCCCCACCCTCGCGCCTGCGCCGCGCCTGGCGCGCATCGCTCTGGGCCTTGCCGCTGGTGCTCTCGCTGCTGTTCGTGGCCGGCGTGCTGGCCTGGGTGCGCGCCAACGACGCCGAGGAGCTGGAGCAGCAACGCCTGACCCTGATCTCCGATGCGCTCAGCGCCGAGGCCCAGCTGCGCGCGCGCCTGGATGCCGAGGTCCAGCAGGTGCAGCTGCTGGCTGCCGCGCTACAGGCGGTGCAGCCCGGCAGCGAGGCGCTGGCGGCGCGCCCCGAGGTCAACGCGGGCCTGCGCCGGCTCTGGCTGTCGGCCACCTGGCTGGACGGGCGCAACCGCGTGCTGGCCCAGGTCCCGCAGTCCAGTGCCGACAGGCCCGCGATGGCCGAGGACGGCCTCTCGCTGCACATGGTGGCGCCGGTGGGGGCGCGCGGCGAAGGCGGCACCCTGGTAGTGCGCTACGCCCCCTCGCTGCTGCTCAAGCGCGGCATCCCCTGGTGGCTGGCACGCAAATACGATGTGCAGATGGTGGACAGCGCCGACCAGGTGATCGCCTCCAGCACCGAAGGCCCGGGCCGCATGGCGCAGGGGCTGCGGCCCAGCTACCGGGTGGCCTTCGTCGGCCCGCTGCGCACCGGCCCGCTGGCGGAATCCGCGCTCAGCGATGCGGCCCTGGAGCTGACGCTGCGCGAGCCCAGCAGCACCAGCCTGAAGCCGCTGGCCTGGGTGCTGATGGCCGGCTTCCTGCCCCTGATCGCGGTGGCCAGCTGGCTGCTGCGCCGGCAGGTGCGTCAGGTGCGCCGCGCCGAGGCGGCCTGGCGCACCGAGGCGGCCTGGCGCCGCGCGATGGAGGATTCCGCACTGGTGGCGCTGCGCGCGCGCGACGCACAGGGCAAGCTGCTGTACGTGAACCGCACCTTCTGCGAGATGGTGGGCGTGCGCGCCGACGAGCTGGTAGGCCTGGCGCCACCCATGCCCTACTGGCCGCCCGACACCCTCGACGAAGTGATGCAGCGCAACCAGCGCAACCTGGCCGGCCACGCGCCGCGCGAGGGCTACGAGGCGCGCTGGCGCCACCGCGACGGCCACATGCTGGACGTGATGGTGTTCGAGTCGCCGCTGGTGGACGCGGCCGGCCGGCAGGTGGGCTGGATGGGCTCGATCGTCGACATCACCGCGCGCAAGCGCCTGGAAGAGCGCGAGCGGCGCCAGGTCGAGACGCTGGCACACAACGCCCGCCTCACCATGCTGGGCGAGGTGGCCTCCACCCTGGCACATGAGCTGAACCAGCCGCTCACCGCGATTGCCAGCTACAACGCCGGCATCACCAACTCGCTCGCCAAGCTGGGCGTGGACGATGCCCTGGTGCTGGGCGCGCTGCAGCGCCTGGGCCAGCAGGCCGCCCAGGCCGGCCGGGTGGTGCAGCGCATCCGCGAGTTCCTGACGCGGCGCGAGCCCCAGCATGAGGCATGCGCGCTCAATGCGGTGATCACGGCCGCGGTGGAGCTGCTGCGCAAGGAGCTGCAGCGCGGCCAGATCCAGCTGAGCCTGCACTTGGCCGATCCCCTGCCCGCGGTGCTGGCCGATGCGGTGCTGGTGGAGCAGGTGGTGATCAACCTGGTGCGCAATGCCGCCGACGCCCTGCAGGCGCAGCCGGCGCAACAGGTGGACGGGGCCCAGCGGCCGCGCCGCATCGAGATCCACAGCCGCCTGATCGCCGGCGAGGCGCTCAGCTTCGTGCGCGTGGACGTGCTGGACAACGGCCCCGGCCTCGGCGGCCTGGGCGTGGAGACCCTGTGCGCGGCCTTCTACTCGACCAAGCGCGAGGGCATGGGCATGGGCCTGGCGATCTGCCGCTCCATCATCGAGGCCCACCATGGCGTGCTGGATGCCGGCGAGGCGCCCGGCGGCGGCGCGCGCTTCTCCTTCAGCCTGCCCCTGCATGCCGACGCGCATGCCCATGACATGGAGCCTGCCCATGACTGACGAGGCCAAGGTCTATCTGATCGACGACGACCCCGATGTGCGCGATGCGCTGAGTTTTCTGCTGCGCTCGCGCGGCCTGCGGGTGCAGGCCTATGACGGCGGGCCGGCGCTGCTGACGCAGCTGGACGCGGGCCTGCGGCCGCAGGGCGTGTTCCTGCTGGACGTGCGCATGGAGCCCATGCCCGGCACGCGCCTGCACGATGAGCTGCTGCTGCGCGGCCTGCGCAACCCGGTGCTGTTTCTCACCGGCCATGGCGACATCCCCATGGTGGTGGACGCGCTCAAGAAGGGCGCCTTCGATTTCCTCGAGAAGCCCTACAGCGACAACGCCCTGGCCGACCGCATCGAGCAGGCGCTGGCGGTAGATGCAGCGATGCGCGCCGACGGCGCCCAGGCGGCCGAACGGCAGGCGCGCCTGGCCAGCCTGACCGAGCGCGAGCACGAGGTGATGCTGCGCGTGGCCGCCGGCAAGCTCAACAAGGTGATCGCCGACGAGCTGCATGTCTCGGTGCGCACGATCGAAGTGCACCGCGCCCGCGTCTTCGCCAAGCTCGGCGTGCGCTCGGCGGCCGAGGTGGCGACGCTGCTGGCGCAGGGCTGAGGGGCGCGCAGGGTCTTCATGGACTTGGGCCCGCAGGACGCGCAACATCGCTCACTCGGCCGCAAGCACGCGGCACATGGGAGATCAGCATGGATGCACGCCCTACCTGTCTGACGGTCGCGTCGCTGAGTGTGGCGCTGGCGGGCCTGTTCGGCTCGGCCGAGCTGGCGGCGAGCGGCCAGGCCTACGACCCGCTGCTCTCCGAGCCCGGCAATCTGCTGTGCACGCCGGCCGTCGCCGGGCGCCCGCTATTGCTGCAAAACCTCGTCCTGGCGCAAGCCGGGACGCGGAGCGAGACCAAGCCCTTCAAGCCGCAGCCGATGCAGGCCGCGGGCGGCGAGGTGCCGCTCTACGACAACCTGGGCACGCTGTCTCTCAAGGTGGGAACGCGGAACGCGACGGCGCAGGCCTATTTCGACCAGGGCATACGCTGGGCCTTCGCCTTCAATCACGCCGAGGCTCAACGCGCCTTCCAGGCTGCGCAGAAGGCTGACCCCAAGCTCGCGATGGCCTGGTGGGGCGAGGCGCTGGTGCTGGGGCCGAACATCAACGCGCCGATGATGCCCGAGGCGGTCGCGCCGGCCCTTGCCGCGCTTGCCAAAGCGGTCGAGCTGGCCCCCGGCGCGCCACCGAAGGACCGTGCCTTGATCGCGGCGCTGCAGCTGCGCTACTCGACGGACGCCAAGGCCGAGCGTGCCGCGCTCGATGCCGCCTATGCAGACGCGATGAAGGCGGTGGCCGCCCGTTACCCGGCCGACGACACCCTCCTCACGCTCTATGCCGAGTCCGTCATGGACACCCAGCCCTGGGACTATGGGAGGCGGCGGGTAGCAAACCCAAGGGTCGCGCGGGCGAGCTGCTCGCGGCGCTGGAGCAGGTGCTCGCGCGCAACCCCCGTCACCCGGGTGCGATCCATCTCTACATCCACGCGGTCGAGGCCTCGGCCAGGCCGGAACGCGCGCTGCCGCATGCGCGCCGGCTGGCGGCCTTGATGCCCGGTGCGGGTCATGTCGTGCACATGCCGGCCCACATCTACTACCGCGTCGGCCTTTACAAGGAATCGCTGGAGATCAACAAGCGCGCCATGGCCGTGGATGAGCAGTACTTCCGCAGCTCGCCCTCGGACCCGATGTATCGGTCGGCCTATTACCCGCACAACATCCACTTCGTGCTGGTCTCGGCGCAGATGGGTGGCGACGGTCCGACCGCGATCGATGCGGCGGCCAAGCTCGATGCGTCGCTATCCGACGCGGTGATCGCGCAGTTTGCGGTGCTGGAACCCGTCAAGGCCGCCCCCTACCTGGCGCACGCGCTGTTCAGCGCGCCCGAGGTGACCCTGGCCCTGAAAGTGCCGCCGAAGGAACAGCTGCTGGTCTCCGCGCTGGCGCATTACGCACGCGCGCTCGCCTTCGTGGCGAAGACGGACATCAGCGCTGCCCAGCGCGAGATCGACGCCATCGCCGCGACGGAGCAGCAGGCCGACTTCAAGCCCTACGCCGACTGGGGAGTGCCTGGCAAGGAGATCGTGCAGACCGCGCGCCTGGTCGCAAGTGCGCGCCTTGCCGACGCGCGCGGCGACCTCCCCGGGGCGGCGAAGGCCTATGAGGAGGCGGTCACGATCGAAGATGCGCTCGCCTATATGGAGCCGCCCTACTGGTACTACCCGATCCGCCAGTCGCTGGGCTCGGTCTATCTGCGGCAGGGCAGGCTCGAGGCCGCCGAGAAGGCGCTGCGCGACTCACTGGCCCGCGTGCGCAGCAATGGCTGGGCGCTGGCCGGGCTTGCGGAGGTCTACAAGCGCAAGGGCGACGCGAAGGCCGAGGCCTTGGCGCGCCAGGGCTTCACGCGTGCCTGGCTCGGCGGCGGCGCACCCGACATTGCGCGGCTGTAGGCGGCGGGGCCGGCGGTCGCTCAGGGCTTGGCCGCCGCAGCCTGCTTGCCCGCGCCGGCCTCCACAAAGCGGTACTCATGCTGGGCATCACGCAGGAGCAGCGCGCGCGGGCCCTTGCCATCGCCCTGCACGAACTCGATGCCGCCGATGCCGGGATCGATGGTGACGAAGGACTGGGTGCCGTCCTCGGCCTTGCGCAAGGCCACCTCGCTCTTCCAGTGGTCGAACTGGAAGAACACCTGGCCGCGCTGCTGGCTGACCTTGATGCTGCCCAGCGCCGGGCTGGCATAACGCGCCGCCAGCGTGGCCGCGACGGCCTTGGGCACTGGCATGGTGAGTAGCTCGCGGTTCTTGGCCGCCTCGGCCTTGCGGTTCTCGGCCGCCAGGCGCAGGCGCTCGTCGGCCTCGGGCTTGCCCTCGAACACCAGCTCGAGCAGCTTGCGCAGGAAGGGGCCGCGCAGCAGCACGCCGGAGTCGGAGTTGGTGAGGATGGTGCCGCCGATACCGAACTCGGGCAGCCAGAACATATTGCTGTGGAAGCCCAGCATGTCGCCGCCATGGCTCACCACGGTCACGCCATCCTGCTTGTTGATGAACAGGCCCATGCCGTAGACGTTGTCCTCGCCCACCATGATCTGCGGCTGGTAGCGCGCCAGCAGGTTCTGCTCGGACACCAGCTGCGCTCCCTCGGGGCTGCGGCCGCGGCCCAGCTCCATCAGCACATAGCGGCTGAAGTCGTGCGGGCTGGTCCACACCGCGCCGGCCGGGCGCGCCGGCACGATGGTGTAGTTGAGGTCCATGCGCGCCCGCTGGGTGCGGCCCTGCAGATCGTCGCCATGCGGCTCGGCATGGTTGCCGCCCAGGGCCTTGGCGTAATCGAAGGTGGTGCTCGTCATGCCCAGGGGCTTGAAGAGGCGCTCGGCCATCAGCCGGTCGTAGGCGGCGCCCACCTCCTGGCCGGGTGCCAGCGCCGCCGCGGCGATGTAGCCGCCCGCCGCCACCATCAGATTGCTGTACTGGAACACCTCGCCGAACTGGCTGGTGGGCTTCATCACGCTGAGCTGCTCGAAGCTGGTGGTGGGCGCGGCGCGGCCGTCGCCGAACAGCCATTCCAGGTCCTGGCGGGGCAGGCCGGTGCAGGCGCACACCAGGTGCTTGATCAGCACCTGTTTGGTCACCTCGGCGTCGCCCAGCTTGAAGCCCGGATAGGCCTGGGCGGCGGGTTGGTCCCAGCGCAGCTTGCCAGCGTCCACCGCCTGGGCCAGCAAGGCGGTGGTCATGGCCTTGGTGTTGGAGGCGGCCATGAAGAGGGTGTGGGCGTCCACCGGCGTGGGCTTGCCCAGCTGGCGCACGCCCAGGCCGCCCTCGAACACCACCTGCTTGCCATCGATCAGGCTGAAGCCCACGCCCGGGATGTCGAGCTGCTGCATGCCCTTGGCGACAAAGGCCTGCAGCGCCGCGATGCGTTCGGCATCCAGGGGCTTGGGCTTGCGGCCGGCGAAGCTCTCGCGCTCATAGCCCTTGGGGCGCAGGCTGGTGAGCATCTTGCCGATCGGTGCGCCGCGCTTTTCCAGCGTGGCGTCGGCGGCCTCCAGGGTCACCACCACCCAGGCGGTGCCGGCGCGGCGCGCGATCGCCTGCACCGACATGCGCTCGTTGGGCGAGGTTTCGTAGTCGAACACGCGCTGTTCCTCCCAGCCGCTGCGCGGCGGGCGCGGCGTGGCCAGGCGCAGCGTGCGCTTGAAGCCGGGATGGGCCAGGGCCCAGGCCTGGGCCACCGCATCCTCGGCGCCCTTGGCCTGCGGCACATCGATGATGGCCAGCTGGGCGTCGCCCTCGGGCGCGCTAAGGCGCAGCATGGCGCCCTCGCGGCCAAGCGCGAAGCCATCGGCCGGCGTGAAGGTATGGCCGGCCGAGGTGGTCTGCACGGCCACGGCCACGGCCGCCGCCGCTGCGGGCGCATCGGCCGCCTGCGCGGCGCCCAGCGGCGCCAGCGAGAGCAGCAGGGCCAGGCCGGCGGCGGCCAGGCGGTTCAGAGGCTTGGGGGCAATCGGTCGCATGGGCGTCTCCTGAGCTGCCGCGCATGCTAGGTGGCGCCTTTGAACCCACCAATAGGTCTTAGCCCTTGCAGTAATTGACGTTTACGTAAACGTCAATCAACCACTAGAATCCGCCTACCTTTGCTGATAGAACCGGGCATCGCCGCTGCTTTGCCCGCTGGAGACACGCCATGACCGATTTGTCCGCCGAGTACAAGGCCCTCGCCGACTACCGCCCCACTCACAAGGTTCGATTCGTGACGGCGGCCAGCCTGTTCGATGGGCATGACGCGGCGATCAACATCATGCGGCGCATTCTCCAGGGCATGGGCGCCGAGGTCATCCACCTGGGCCACAACCGCTCGGTGGACGAGGTGGTGACGGCGGCGCTGCAGGAAGACGCGCAGGGCATCGCGATCAGCAGCTACCAGGGCGGCCATGTCGAGTACTTCAAGTACATGGTGGAGCTGCTGAAGGCGCGCGGCGGCGAGCACATCCAGGTCTACGGCGGTGGCGGCGGCGTGATCGTGCCGGCCGAGATCCGCGACCTGGCCGAGCATGGCGTGCGCATCTTCAGCCCCGAGGATGGCCAGCGCATGGGCCTGGCCGGCATGATCGGCGAGATGGTGATGCGCTGCGACCAGGATCTTTCCGTGCACGCGCCCAAGCAGTTGGAAGCCATCCAGGGCCATGACGAAACCGCCTGGCGCGCGCTGGCCCAGCTGATTACCGCGCTGGAGAACGGCAAGGCCGAGGCCGGCCTGGTGGCCGCGCTGCAGGCCGCAGCCAAGGACATCAAGACCCCCGTGCTGGGCATCACCGGCACCGGCGGCGCCGGCAAGTCCAGCCTCACCGACGAGCTGATCCGCCGCCTGCGCCTGGACCAGGGCGACACGCTGCGCGTGGCGCTGATCTCGATCGACCCCTCGCGCCGCAAGAGCGGTGGCGCGCTCTTGGGCGACCGCATCCGCATGAATGCGATCGGCCCCTGGAAGAACGGCCAGCGCGTGTTCATGCGCTCGCTCGCCACGCGCGACTTCGGCAGCGAGATCTCCAAGGCCCTGCCGGATGTGATCGCCGCGGCCAAGCTGGCGGGCTTCGACCTCATCGTTGTCGAGACCTCAGGCATCGGCCAGGGCGATGCCGCCATCGTGCCGCATGTGGACATCCCGATGTATGTGATGACACCCGAGTTCGGCGCCGCCAGCCAGCTCGAGAAGATCGACATGCTGGACTTCGCCGAGTTCGTGGCCATCAACAAGTTCGACCGCAAGGGCGCGCCCGATGCGCTGCGCGACGTGGCCAAGCAGGTACAGCGCAACAAGGAGGCCTGGGGCAAGAAGGCGGATGAGATGCCGGTGTTCGGCACCATGGCCAGCCGCTTCAACGACGACGGTGTGACCGCGCTCTACCAGGCCCTCAAGGGCCGCCTGGCCGAGCTGGGACTGGCCTTCGGCGAGGCGCGCCTGCCGCTCGTGCACACCCGCCACAGCACCAACCAGACCCCCATCGTGCCGGGCGCGCGCGTGCGCTACCTGGCCGAGATCAGCGACGCGGTGCGCGGCTACAAGAAGCGCGCACGCCAGCAAGCCACGCTGGCGCGCGAGATCCAGCAGCTCTGGGGCAGTTCGCGCATGCTGCTCGAAGCCAACCCCGACAAGCACCGCGCCCGCGACGCGCTGGGCGAGCTGGCCCAGGCACGCGAGGGCCAGCTGGAGCCCGCCGCCCGCAAGCTGCTGGCGCAATGGCCCGACATGCAGAAGGCCTATGCCGGTGATGAATATGTGGTGAAGATCCGCGACAAGGAGATCCGCACCAGCCTGATCTCCACCAGCCTCTCGGGCACCAAGATCCGCAAGGTGGTGCTGCCGCATTACGAGGACCATGGCGAGCTGCTGAAGTGGCTGCTGCTGGAAAACGTGCCCGGCAGCTTCCCCTACACCGCCGGCGTGTTCGCCTTCAAGCGCGAGGGCGAGGACCCCACCCGCATGTTCGCCGGCGAGGGCGATGCCTTCCGCACCAACCGCCGTTTCAAGCTGGTGAGCGAGGGCATGGAGGCCAAGCGCCTCTCCACCGCCTTCGACTCGGTCACGCTGTACGGCAACGACCCCGACCCGCGCCCCGACATCTACGGCAAGGTGGGCAATTCCGGCGTCAGCATCGCGACCCTGGACGACATGAAGGTGCTGTACGACGGCTTCGACCTCTGCAGCCCCAGCACCTCGGTGTCGATGACCATCAACGGGCCCG
>Ga0208398_100442_pt1 | contig 28248 bp, 14 predicted proteins | sample LakWasMe79_HOW10_2_FD_183905 | JGI IMG/M metagenome (GOLD analysis project Ga0208398, IMG submission 183905) | Freshwater sediment methanotrophic microbial communities from Lake Washington under simulated oxygen tension - Sediment Metagenome... | ecosystem: Environmental > Aquatic > Freshwater >...
AGGTCGCTCCAACCATAAAATTATCTGATATTAAATGATCTACATTTACTCCAAAAAATCTTCTGGTCTGTTGCCCGAAAACTGAATTGTTTTCTAATGAAATTTCGATAGGTGTATTAGACGCCTGTAATGACGGATCCAAAATCTGAACTCTTCCTAATTGATAATTGACACTATAATCAACACCTTCAACCAGCACCCTGCCTGCAGCTGTAACTTTCACTGATCCCAAAGGGACATTGAATGCTCCGATAGCAATTCCTTCACCTCCTACAGATTTATATTTTCCCCTTAATAGAAACTTGTTCACTTCAGGATTCTGAATAGCTCCGGCCTGGGTAATCCTGTACATATACGGATTTACATATTTTTTTTGATTGCCGTTATATGTATTTACATCGTTGTAATTTGCGGGAGCATTTGGGTCATCCAACTTTTTAAACAACAATTCTCCAAAAGGCTCTTTACTCGTAAAAATGATTCTACCGTTTTGGGTATCCACAGTCATACCGGGAATGAAATCAAAAAAACCGTCACCTCCGGCCTGCGGATCATTATTGTAGTTTAACTTATCCAAATTAAGAACTTTCAGTAAAGTAGTGTTTTCTACTGTATTCTCCGGAGTTGGATTGGCTGGAAAAGGAGTACCCGCCACAGGGGTAATATAATTTAAAGCAGATGGGTTTTTGTACAAAATGTTTAACCTGAAATCTTCCTGTTGCAATTGATAGGCTCCTTGTATCTGATAAATATTTTTCATCATCAAATTCCAAACCGGATCAGTAACATTGGTCAGACTACTCTTTAACATTTTCAGAATTAAAGTCTGAGAAATAATCGTTTGATTTGAAGATTGAGAATTATCAACCACAGTTGCCTCAACACCGTCATTTCCAAATTCTCCAACCTGATAGACTTTATCTCCAATAGAATACTGATAGGCTACTGCCAAAATTTCATCATTCCCTAATCTTTGCTGCAGGGAAATATATCCCAATTGGGCATTGAACGTATATTCATTCGACAATAATTTTCTGGCATTCTCTAATTTCGAATAATCTTGTCCTTCACTAACACTTATTGTAGGTGAAAACCCGGAACTTGCAGTAACAATTTCACGTATATCACCGGTTAAATAACCCGAATTTGTCTTAATTAAGGCTGGATCATAAAGGTTATTGGTATTGTCTGACGGAGAGTCTATCGGCTTTACAAACATCCCTGCCGATGGATTTAACACTACGACTTTATTATCCGGCAACCCGGTTATTTGTGCTTCACCCAAATCCTGAAGCGCTATAACATTTCTTAAGTTGTTACTGGTCGTGTTTACACGGTTTTGCTTATTGGTAACCCAAACTTCAAGTCTTGTTATCTGTACCCTTGAATCAATAAAAGGATAATTTTTCAGTGTGGCATCATACTTATCTCTAAAATACTGAGACAGGAAAAAGTGACGGTCATTATCATAATCCAAACCATACATTTCAAACTCCTGAACTGTTCCTCCTCCTTGAGCAATTACACTTTTAGCCTGCGATTTTTGTTCCGAAAAAACTCCCGTAACTGTTGTTTTACCAAACTGTAATTCTGTTTTTACACCAAATAAACTTTGAGCACCCTGAATCAAAGTACTGTTCAAAGGCATGCTGACATTACCTACTTCAATTTTTCGGACAATATCATCATCTGCCGGGGTGTATTCTAATTTTAATAAATTCTGAAAAGCAAAGGTAGATTGGGTATCAAAATTGGCATTAACCTGAAGCCTTGTCCCCACTTTTCCCAACAAACTCATACTTATCCTTTGATTAAAGTCAAATGAAGTATTTGTTCTGTTTCGGGGAGAAAATGCAGGATTATCCTGTTTGGTATACAATAATCCCAAATCAATCTCAATAGATCCAGTTGGTTTTACATCAATAGTATTACTTCCAAAAACGGATTCAAAAAGTCCTGATTTAATATAATAACGCGGCAACAAATCTTTTTTGGCAGCATCACTTCCTTCTTTCTTTCCGTCAATTGCATCTACCTTTTTGGCAAAATAATTATTCATTGATTCTTTCAGCATCAATTTTTCATATTCTGCGGGAGTTAAAACGATAGGATAATTAATATTAAAATCGTCTATTGAGTTGGTATAGACATAAGTATCCGTAACCGGATCATAGGTATAAGCAGATAAAATACTTTGTGGATTTGCCAACTGAACCTCTCCAACATCATACCCTTTTTTTATGGTATCCTGAACAACACCTTGCACTTGAGCCTGCGATACAAAACCACAAAATAATACCAGCAAAAAAATATAAATTTTATGCATATCGATTAGGCTTCTAATGTCCTCTTATAAATTTTTTAAAGCTTTTTTTATTATAGTCTCCACAGTAGCCTCTGGGTCTTCTTTTACAATTTTTTCAATGACTTTTTCAGATGTTTTTCGAACAAAACCAAGAACTTCTAGAGCAGATAACGCCTCATCTTTATTTGTATTGCTCAGCGTCATTGAAACTTCATCCAAATCATACAATTTTAACACTTTTTCTTTTAAATCAAGGATTACTCTTTGGGCAGTTTTACTCCCTATCCCTTTTATTCGCTGGATGGTGGCTACATCTCCAGAGGCAATAGCATTGATAATTTGTTTGGGTTCCAAAGAGGAAAGCATTGTCCGTGCAATACCTGCTCCTATTCCGGATACCGACAACAGCATTTTAAAAATTTCTCTTTCAGATTTTTCTACAAAACCGAATAAAGTATGAGCATCTTCTTTTATTTGAAGATAGGTATAAAGTTTTACAAAATCGGTATTTGGCAGTAATGAATAAGTATGCAAAGATATATTTATGTGATAACCAACTCCACTACAGTCTATCACAACATCTGTAGGTGATTTTTCAACTAATTTTCCTTGTAAATGTGCTATCATAAAATATATTATCTGTTCAAATATAATAAAATTTGAGATTAAAAGACAAATGAATTGCGTTTAATGGAGTGCCTTTTAAGTACAAACCAACGCATTACATTTTTAATCTTAAAATCTCAAATTTTAATTTCCCGGTATCTTGGTTCTATTAGCCTTTCAACCTCTTGCTTTTTTCTTGTGCATCGATAACGGCAATAGCTGCCATATTCACCATTTCTTCAACACTGGCGCCCAATTGAAAAACGTGAACAGGATTTTTCATTCCCATCATAATTGGTCCAATCGAAGAAACTTTATTTAACTCTTTCATAAGTTTATAAGTAATATTGGCCGATTCCAGATTTGGAAAAACCAAAGTATTCACTTTTTTTCCAGACAATTTGGAAAAAGGAAATTTTGCAGCCAGCATCTCCGGATTCAAAGCAAAATCAGCCTGAATCTCACCATCAACAATAATATCCGGATGATTCTCGTGTAAGAAAGCTACCGCCTCTTTCACTTTTGAAGCACTCTTAAAACCTGAAGATCCAAAATTTGAATAAGACACCATTGCAATCACTGGTTCCTCACCAAACATTCTAACTGTATTGGCTGTCATTACTGCAATTTTTGCCAATTCTTCAGCAGATGGATCAACATTAATCGCTGTATCTGCCAAGAACATTGGCCCGCGGCTGGTCATCATAATATTTGTGGTCGCAACTAAAGCAGCATTTGGAGCCTTTCCAATTACTTGCAGCATTGGTTTTACGACAGAAGGATAACTTCTGGAATGACCTGATACCAAACCATCTGCTTCTCCTGTATTTACCATCATGGCGGCAAAATAATTTCGCTCTCTCATGAATTTTTCAGCATCAAAAAGCGAAATCCCGTTTCTTTTTCTGGATTCCCATAATGCAACTGCGTATCTTGATCTTCTTTCTTTCTCTTCGTCCAATTTTGGGTCGATAATCGGAATATCAGCATCAAAACCCAGCTCTTGTTTCAACTCCAATATAATTTCTTTATTCCCTAATAAAATTGGAAATCCGATACCTTCTTCGTAAACAATTTGAGCCGCTTTTAAAACATCTAATTGTTCCGCTTCCGCAAAAACCACTCTCTTTGGATCTGTTTTTGCTCTATTGGTAATCATACGAACCATTTTGTTGTCATTACCAAGACGGTTTCGAAGCTCTTCTTCATACGCTTCCCAATCCGTTATTGGATTCAATGCCACTCCCGACTCCATTGCTGCTTTAGCGACAGCTAGCGGAACAACTGCAATCAATCTAGGATCAAAAGGTTTTGGAATGATATATTCTTTACCAAAAACTAATTTGGTCGCATTATAAGCTATATTTACTTGTTCCGGAACATTTTCTTTCGCAAGTGCCGCAAGGGATTTTACAGCAGCCATCTTCATAGCCTCGTTTATCTTTGTCGCGCGGACATCCAGTGCTCCTCTAAAAATATATGGAAATCCAAGTACATTATTTACCTGGTTAGGATGGTCAGAACGTCCCGTTGCCATGATAAGATCTTTACGTGTTGAAATGGCCAGGTTATAGTCAATTTCAGGATTTGGATTTGCCATTGCAAAAACAATCGGATCGTCAGCCATTGACAACAACATTTCTGAAGTCAACACATCTGCTGTTGATAATCCTATAAAAACATCAGCTCCTTTTACTGATTCTGCAAGTGAAATTGCAGGACCTTCTATGGCATATTTTTGCTGTAATTCAGACAATGACGGATTGTCTTTTGTCAAAAGTCCTTTACTGTTGAACATTAATATATTCTCCCTTTTTACTCCTAGGGACACATACAAATCGGCACAGGCAATAGCTGCTGATCCAGCTCCGGAAACAACCATTTTCACCTTTTCGGCTTTTTTATCGGCCAATTCCAAGGCATTGATTAAAGCTGCTGAAGATATAATTGCTGTTCCATGCTGATCGTCGTGCATTACCGGAATATCTAGTTCTTCTACAAGTCTGCGTTCGATTTCAAAAGATTCCGGTGCTTTAATATCTTCAAGATTTATTCCGCCGAAAGTAGGTGCTATATTCTTTACAGTCTGGATAAATTCATCGATATTTTTGGTGCTGATTTCGATATCAAATACATCAATATCAGAAAATATTTTAAACAACAAACCTTTACCTTCCATTACTGGTTTTGAAGCTTCAGGTCCAATATCACCTAATCCCAAAACGGCAGTTCCGTTTGTGATAACAGCCACCAAATTCCCTTTAGCGGTATATTTATAAACGTTATTGATATCTTTTGCAATTTCCAGACATGGCTCTGCAACTCCTGGAGAATAAGCCAAAGACAAATCTCTTTGCGTTGCATATTTTTTTGTAGGGACTACTTGGATTTTACCTGGAGTCGGTTTTGCGTGGTACAATAACGCTTCTCTTCTTTTGCTGTTCTTATCCATTTTTTATTTTTTTTTCGTATCCACAAAGGTAACTGACTTACTTTAAAACTGAAGCCTTTATCTCTCTTTTATTGAAATTTAAAATAATTTATAACCAAAAAAAATAGCTGCACATGATGCAGCCACTTAAATTGTATTTTTAACTGATTGTTATTGTGAAATATAGGAATCTAAATGTTTTATGGTTTCTTTTTGGACTTCTATTATAGCTTTTACCACATCGCCAATAGAAACCAGACCGATTACTTCTCCATTTTCAATCACTGGTAAATGTCTGATTCTTCTTTTACTCATTAACTCCATACAATAATCGAGATTGTCAGATGGTTTAACAGTCACTACATCACTCTCCATGATTTCGCTTACAGGTGTTTTCTTTGAAGACTTATCTTTTAAGACAATTTTTCTAGCATAATCTCTTTCAGACAGAATCCCTTTTAAATTTCCATCTTCAATTACAAGAATAGCCCCTATGTTTTTTTCTCCCATTACTCTTAACGCTTCGAATACAGTAATGCTTGAAACTATAGAGTAAACCTCCCCTCCTTTTTTGCTTAGTATTTGATTTACAGTCATAATAGATAAATTTTAGAAAGTTAAATTTAGAAAAAAATCATATACGAAAAGTAAAAAAAACAATAAATTTTCTTCGCTAAAACAATTTGTCCGGAAATGTTAATTGATTCAAATCTTCTACAAACTTGCCATTGAGAATCTGCAAACCATATTGGTAGGATGCATTTACCCAACCAAAACCTTCTTTTGCAATATAATCAAACTCGGTTCCTACATTTCCATATTCGGCAAAAACTTTATGCGAACTGGTTTCCAAATCAAATTTTTCAGGAATAGTTCCATTGTATTCTACCGCATTCTTTGTAATCAACCATAGCCAGCGATAAGCCATTTCCTGTGCTTTCTCTTTGTAATTGTATTTCAGCAATCCTTCCCATAAAAGCATTTGATGAGGAGCCCAACCGAAAGGATAATCCCATTGACGTTGCGGAGCATTTGAATCCAATTCAAACCAACTGTTTTGGGTACTGCCTGTAATTCCTCCCATTTTCATAAAAAGAGGCAAAGCATTTTCTACCAACTTTTGAGCCTGATGCTCATCACATAAACCGGCCCAGAGCGGAAAGAAAGTAGTTGCCGCTTCAAATGGAAATTGTTTTTTATTTACAAAATCGTAATCAAAATACATTCCAGCGCTTTCGTTCCAGCACAATTCATTCATCTTTTCTTTTCTGAACTGTGCTTTCTTCTGCCATTCATCAGACGTATAAGTAACGTTTTCTACAGTAAATGAATCATCAAAATAATCTCTGATTAAACTTTCTATGTCTTTTTCATATTTATACAAAAAGCTATTGACATCAACTGAATTCAAATCGGCACAGGTATTTATCAAACGATTGGTTGTGTCATGACCGCTTTCCCGCATACTTCTATCGTGCACAAAGTACAAATCGAGTTCCGGATCGGTAATCGTTCTGGCCAAATATTGTTTTTCGAATTCCCTAACCGGTAAATTGTACTTAATTGCAAACGGCCCCAATACATCATCAAAATGACCTGGCTCCACCTCAAAAGGCATTCCCACACCATCCGCTTTATATCGATTCAGTCCTGTCGGTGTTAATCTGTTTCCCTCCACCATCCAAACTGTATGATATTCCAAAATCACCGTTTCCAGATGACTGCGCAACCAGTCTTGATCAACCTTATCTTCTTTGGCAATAGCAACAAGCAATGAAGAATACAAAGGAGGCTGTGTCCTTGTGAGATAATAACTGCGGTTGGCATTTAGGATTTTGCCGTAATTCAAAATTTGATATTTAAAATTCTCGGCAATAGCAGTTGCTTTGTCAAATTTACCGTCAATCAACAACCCAATTCCAATAAAATAACTGTCCCAACCATACATTTCATTAAATCTTCCTCCAGGAACAACAAAAGGAACACCCTGTAAGCTGTACACTTTTTTTTGTAAGGCCAAAGCTAAAATTCCTGGTTTATTATCCAAAGTAGCTACATATTCTTCCGAAATAACTGAAGGCATAACAACTACTTCGAAGTTTTCCAACTCGTTTTCCAATTCTTTAAAATAAGTAACACCTTGTATATCCTTTCCAGAAATATAAAGAGTAGCCACTTCATTGGAAGTCTTTACGTCTTCAACTATTAGTTTCAAGCCTTTTTTATCAATAGTACGCGTCAGTTCATCCCAATAATCCTCTCTTATTTTTCTGGAAATTCTTTCCACAGGATTTTCCTGAATGTAATCCAAATCAACCTCTCCGAAAATCTCTTCATTTTCTTTCAGCAAAGCTAATTCTTGAAGCAAATTGGACAAATGATATGTTCCTTCAACAACATGTTCCTGCTTACTATTTTCATCTACCAGCACAAATCTTTTTGGACCTGAATCATCCTTGGTTATTTTTTTATCATGATCAGTATCTTCTTGAAACAATAATGCTTCAAACACCTGTTCGACATTAAGTAAGAGCTTCATTTTTTTTATTTAATTTGTTAATAAAAAACAAGACAACAACAAGAATTCCAAGCGGAATAAGGGAAAAATAAAATGCTTTGCTACCACCGATTTTTTGGAATAAATATCCAATAATCACCGAGCCACTTGTTCCTCCTATCGCTGAGAAAAAAGTCAGCAAACCGGCAACAGCTCCGTGAAATTGCTTCTCTGTAGCACTTATAATCGTTGAATTTACGATAGGATAAATGGGCGCTAAGAACAGCCCTATCAAGGGAAACACAAACCCTATCAACGGAACTTCAGACAACATATCAATCTGAGTAATCTCTATTCCCGAAGCCATTGGCAAAACAAAAACAACTAAACATCCAGCTGCCAACAAACAAATGGTCAAAAAAACATACCAGTTTATTTTCTTGACAATTATCCCCGAAACAAACCTTCCAAAAGCAATCGAAAGCATTAAAATTACAGCCATTTGTCCAGCTAACCTTTCATTGAGATGCAATACTTTTTGATTAAAAGTAGGCAACCAGGACATTATTCCCTGCTCGGTCATCACGTACATAAAAGCAAAAACTGCAAAGAGTAAAATCAAAGGTCTTTTCAATAAACTAAGCATATCTTTAAAATCATCCTGAAAAGATTTAGGATTTTCCACTTTGGGCAAATTAAATTTTGAAGTCAAAATAAAAACAAACACAATGGCAATCAATCCTGCCAAAACCAAATAAACATTCAGCCAGGCTTTAGGATTGGTTTCACTGTAAAACATTGGAAAAATCACATAGGCAAACACAATCCCCAGCATAAAAACGCTTTCTATATAACTCATAAAAGTTTTATGCTGCTTTTGCGTATCAACAACAACTCCAATTAAAGCCATTACCGACACTTTGATTATGGCAAAAGAAAAACCCGTACAGGCAAATAAAACAATAACACTCCAAAAGGAATCACCAAAATACATCACAAAACAACCCGCAAAAACGATGGCCAGACTTATAAGCATTCCTTTTTTATAGCCTAATTTTGGAAGCAATGTTCCCATCAAAAAAGCTACAAAAGCTATAGTTAAATCTTTGGCTGGCTCCAGAATACTGGCTTCCACTTCAGAGACGCCGTACACATTTTGAGACTTTTGGATCAACAAACCCACACTGTTCAACAGGGCTGCAAAAACAAAATAATTAATAAATAATGCGAGTTTAATCGAGATGTTTTTCATCTAAAAGGATTTAAATAAAGTTTATAAATGACCATTGAGATAGTTCTGCATATTAATCCCATCAGGCAATCCTCCTATATTTTGAAGTTTCAAAACGGCCAGCCTCTGAGCTATTTCAATTGTTTCTATCCAGTTTTTTTTCTGCAGTTTAGCGTATAAAAACCCTGTCCAAAAAGCATCTCCTGCTCCAGTTGTGTCTTTTATCCCGGCAACCGGCAAAGCATCTTTCCGAATTATTCCTGTTGCCTTGTCAGACAATACTACTCCATCCTTGCCCTTGGTCAAACAAATTGTTGAAGCACCCAAGCCATGAAAATAGTCAAATATAAAATCTTCTGATTTCGCTTCCGCAAAAAAACGAAAACAGTCATCTTCGCTTAATTTTACAAAAGGATCAGTTGCTAAATAGTCACTGAAAACGTGTTTGGCTTCATCCCTGTCCGGCCAGATTCTTTCCGAAAAATTAATATCAATACTGGTTTGCAGCCCAAAGACTTTTGCCTTTTTGGCATTTTCTACAATGGTTTCCTGAGCGGGCTTTTTACTTAAAGCAAAAGAAGTAGTATGGTATATTTTGGCGCTTTTCAATAAATCTTCAGATATCTGACTGGATTCTATCTGAAAATCGGCATCCCGATACGGAATAAAATCTGGGGTTCCTGTAGATTTTGACACCAAAATAACCGAGGTCGAAGCTGTGTTCAATTGAGAAATCTGTGCAGTAATTACTTTTCTTTCCTGAAGTTTTTGAATACTAAAATTTCCCAAACCGTCATTCCCGCAGGCTGCCACCAAAACCGCCTTTAATCCTAATCTCGCTGCATTTGAAGCTACATTCGTCGGAGAACCGCCAAGGTAACGATGATAATCTTCGGTTTCTCTTATTGCTGCATTCACTTGATGACCGATAAAATCAATCAGCAATTCCCCCACACATATAATATCTATAGTTTTCTCCATTTTTAAACTAAAAATTTAAAATCAGCAAAGCTGTATTGATGTAAAAAAACCGTTGCCGCGGCACTCCAAGCACAAAAAGGAACCCCATTTGGCACCTTGGTTTCACTATTGAAATTTTCATAAAAACTAAATTCTTCAACAGCATTGGCATTATTTATGGCTTCCAAAATTTCTTTAGCTTCATTTTGTTTTCCTTTGTACAATAAAGCCAGTCCGAAAAATCCATTCACCATAGACCAGCTTCCTCCGTTATGAAACTCATTTGGATAATTCCTGAATTCGTATTTGCAATTATTCTTAAGAAGATTCCAGTCTAAATCGGTTTCACATATTGGAGGCCAAAAAGCCGGCAATAAACGTAACGACATTTTGTTTTTCAATTTTATCGAATAGTCTATTATTGAATTCTGAAACTCATCCGACCCAATATTTAACATCAAAGCCAAAGAATTTGCAAAAGCATCAAATTGAGTTTTGTAACCAGCCGGAGAAAAAGAACAAGGCATATAATCCTTAATATTTACTTCCTTATAAGCTCTTTCATGATATTTCTCTCCAACCGAACGAGGTGTAAAATTGCATTCTACCTGCGCAGTTATAATTTCAATTTTTACGGTTAAAGAATCACTCTTTGCAAAATGGTTGTAACTTTTCAAGGCCCATACGCGAAGCAACTGATCGTATAAAACATATCCATCGGTAATATACTCATCGGCCCAATTCCCGGATAAGGGTACATACAGAAGCCCTTTGTTATTAAACTCCCAGGCTTCCAGTAATTGCAGACATTTTTCAATATTGGTTTCGTGTTTTTTAACAAAAGAATGGTCTTTGGTATAAAAAGCATATTGGCAAATTCCAATGACAAACCAGGTTACAGCATCGACTCTCCCGGCAAGTCCTCCATAGCTTACTTCCACACCTTCTTCACTAGTCATCACATTAGAAGGAATCGTCCCATTATGATGTTGATTCCGGGCTAAAGTTTCCAATGTATTGCGAAAAGTAGTTATCAAACTTTCATCTCCTGATGCTAAAGCCGCTAAACCGCAAATGACACCATCTCTGGCCCAAACTCTTTTATAATTTGAAATATTTTGGGCACTCGCCAAAAAACCTTCAGAGGAAGAAACTTTCTGAAGCAACTCGATTGCTTTTTTATATCCTAAATTATTCACTGATAACTTCTTTTTTGGTTGTGACAAATAGGGTAAAAACTGCACTTAAAATTAATAAAACACCGGCAAAGGTGATTGCTGACCGTGGATCATTATTTAAAAAATGCTTTAAAATATACCCGAAACTAATAGTCTGTATAAACATTGGAATTACAATCATCATGTTAATTATTCCCATATAAACTCCGTACCGCTCTTTTGGAATTTGCGAAACGACCATTAAATATGGAATTCCCATCATACTGGCCCAACCAATCCCAAAACCGGTTATAGCAGGGAACAACAGATACTTATTCTCAATATGCGGAAAAAATAAGAAGCCAACAGAAGCCAAAACCAAACATGTAAAATGCACCATTTTTGCTGAAAACTTTTTTGCAAAATAGACCAATGCAAAAGCGACTAAAAATGTCACAACATTATACCATCCATTTACTAAGCCTGTCCAGCTTACTGCTTCACCATACAATTTCATATCTTTTTGAGGAGTTGTATGCCAAACTGAAAGCGCTATACTTTTTGAAGAATTTTGCCAATAGCAAAAAAGTGCATACCATTGAAACAGATAAACCAATGCAAGTTGCCACATCACTCTAGGCATATGCCTTACTGCTTTTGCAATATCAACAAACGGAGTTAAGACATTTAAAGATTCCGATTGCATAATTTTCAATTCTTCCTCTGAGGGAGGAATTTCCGGGGTCGTATATGAGCTCCACCAAACCGAACCAATAGAGCAGACTGCTCCCAGAAAAAAAGAGGCAAAAACCCATGTCGGCAATTTACCGGTTGTTCCAATAAAAATAAGAGGAAAAATAAATAACGATACATTAGCCAATGTTTGTCCAAAACCAGTAAAAAAACTTTGCGCCTGAAAACCGACAGGCTGCTGTGATTCATCCAGCTTGTCAGCAATAAAGGCACGATAGGGTTCCATTGCTGTATTATTGCCTACATCCAATATCCATAATAAACCGGCAGCCATCCACAACGAACTGCTGAAAGGATAAAGAAAAAGTGCCAGACTGCATACTAATGCCCCAATAAAAAAATAAGGTTTACGTCTTCCTCCAAATTTAGGAGCCCATGTTTTATCGCTCAGAGCTCCAATTATGGGCTGGATTAACAAACCTGTTAATGGCCCTGCAAGATTTAAAATTGGTATTTGATCTGGACTGGCGTGCAAAAAATCATAAATTGGATTTACTGCACTTTGCTGCAATCCAAAACTATACTGAATGCCGAAGAAACCAACATTCATATTGATAATTTGCCAAAAACTCATTTTTGCTTTGAAATTCATACTCCCGTTTAGTTATTATTTGATTAAAAGTAATTCTATACAAACAATTAAAACATATTATAAAACCGAAATCGATTTCGAAAACACCAAAAACGTTTTCGCAAACCACAATGAATTGTATTTATTTCTTTTTGAAAGGAATAATTATTTGAGCTTCCCAAGTTAGTTCATCACCACCATCAAAAGGATTGGCCAAATAACGTTCTAAAGGCTTATTTTCTAACTCATAACCATTCTCTTTGGCATAATCACGCAAAGCAAACCAAGCACGATCTGAAGTTCTATAAGAACCAAAATAAGAAGCCCCTAATCCTTTCATAGCCTTTAAAGTTTTGAACTTAACGATGCTGTCATTTATGATTTGAGTATTTTTATCAATCGGAAAACAATAATTAAAGTCTAATTTTTCATTATCCAAATCCCAATTTACAATTTCAATGTACGGTCTTCCAATAATTTTAATATTATGAATTCGCAAGAAACCCGTAATGTCAGCATCCCTCATAATTAATAACTGAGCTTTCTCCTGCAAAACAGTCTTAATATTGATATAAGCAACAAAAGCTTCCTCAGAGACAACCTCACCTTTTATTTTGACTTTAAAATTTTTCAAAAATTCATCAAGACCATTTCTAAAATCAACAATCTTTTTAATTTGTTCTTCTTTAAACGGTGTATTAAAAAATGGTGCGGTCAATCGGTTATAAATACTGTGATTCAACTCTTTTATCCCAACATCTACTTTGGTAATCGAATCATTTACATAAACCATCTCCCAAGTGTACTCCATTTTTTTATTGCCTTTTACCATTTCTTGCCTGATAAAATCAAAATTCCTTTTTTCTAGAATAGTATACTTTTCTTTATCGTTTTTTAACTGAGCATTAGACCACTCCTGAATTCCTTGAAAAACAGTTCCTGTTGCTGCTTTAACTGTAAATGAAACAGTATAATCCGTTTTTTTTATAAAAAGATACCAAATCAAAAAAAAAGACAACAACAAGCTGAAGCCTAAAACAATTCTACTTTTAATCTTCATAATTATTTAACCATCTTCAATTTTTTAATAATAAAGTCTCCAATGTTTTGACCTTGAACAACTCCATTTTCAACAGCAGCTCTGAAATGAATTCCTCCATACATTCTGCTTGTAGCAGCTTCTTTTGCAGCGGCTTTAAAAGATGAAAAATTTCTTATCGGCAAGCCAAAAGGAATTTCAGAATCATCAACAAAGGCAAAATTATCTCCAAAAATTGTCGTCAAAAGAGCTGCCGAACAAGTTGAAACTACAGAATGCCCGCTTGTATATTCAGGAAATGGCGGCGTTTGCAGCAATGGTTTCCAATTTTCATCAATATGCTGATTGATTACCGTTTCAGGCCGTATCATATTGCTTTTAAATTTCTCGTCCCAACAGCTGATAAAAGATTCGAAAATTCCAATTGATGTTTTGGTATAAGCATATACCGTTTTTTCAAAATCTGCATTGGTTTTTACACAGGCAATTTTGGTTATTCCAATCCAGTGAGCGTCCGGTGTATTCTTCTTTTTAGCAAACATCATGTGACCTTGACTTACTGTCACATACGGGTTGCAATCCCAAAAAACTGCAATTTTTGATTCCTCCGGAACTGGATTGCTTTTAGATTCTTCTGATTTTTTAATTCCTTCCGATATTTTTAAACTTATATCATATATTTCTTTTACCTGTTTGAAATAGGCAGAATTTTTATCTAATGAAAAAGGCAATGCCGGCAGTGGTTTGAACTGTGAAGCCGAATCTAAAACCATAGTTCTTATTTCTCCCCAATGTGGTTCAACTGCGTCCATGTAAGCTGGCGGAGTTGGCTGCCATCTTCCTGCCTGACTGGCAAAAACCGAAAATTTAGGTAAGGTTCTGGTTTGTTTGTAATTGTCTTTTCCCATCCATTTTTTAATACGCTCTGCAACTTTCAGTCCATACTCTTTTGACACTTCAAACTCTGAAGAATTTTCGCCTTCCCATTTTTTATACAAACTGTCTCTGAATTTTTCTAATGCCTCTTCAGAAAAAATCAATTGCTTGCTCACTTCCATGTGGGCAATTATCGCTGCCAGTTTCTGGTTTACGCCAGCTTTTGCATCCAGTACCGGAATGGAATCCAGTCCATTTAACTGACCTTGCAAACTAGAATACGTTTTGCTGTTTTGCGCAATAACTTCATAAGCCGCAATATTTGGATATGCATAAATCCTGCTCGCTACCGGAGGAGAAAAAATATCATGAATCATTATTTGTGAAACGGTATCAACCGCAGCACGGAAATCGCCGGCCGATACAACTATTTTTTCTTGTTTCCCACATGAAATAAAAAGCAAGCAAACTGCTGCTATCGTACATAATTTAGACTTCATAAAATATATTATTAAATTTTGAGTAGGTTTTCGTTTTAATTAATTAAGACACATTGGCAATTCATAAACCTCAGCTTTTTTATTATTAATGGTAACCAATAAATATTTTTTTCCATTAAAATGTATAATATCCGTGTGTCTCACCGCTTTTTGTGTCAAGTCTATTCCTATCTGATTCCCTAAATAGATTGTTTTGTCATTTTTAATCAGTGCCCCGGAGAATCCATCAAATCGGCTGTGGTATGGTGTAACTCCAAAATAATTCCCAGCTGCAAAAACTTCTTCTTTTGCATCACTGTCAAAATTTGATTTCACAAAACTGGTAATAGGTGATACCTGCATTTTATTAGCAAAAGGAACGAAAGTAAATTTTCCGTTATCATTTCTCAAATAACCCGATTTCAAGTTATGCACTTCATACAATTTTCCTGCTTCCAGCATTTTCATATCAAAAACTTCCTCTAATGGCTTTCCTGCAAAAGACTTATAGCTGTTAAATTTCTTTTTCAACAACCCGCTAAACTCTTCAACCAGCTCGTCAAGACCTAATGTTGTGTAATACTTTCCATTTTTCTCTTTGGCTATAATGGTTTCAAAAGTTCCATTTTTATCAAAATCATCATAATACATTTTCATTGGAAACTCTTGAGATGCTTTAAACTTAGAATTCATTCCCCAGTTTCCAACCAAATAATCCTGATCTCCATCATTATCAATATCAAATGGAATAACAGACTGGTACAATCCATTGCTTTTCTCTGGAAAAACAGTTTCGGTTACATTAACAAATTTTCCATTCTTATTGGCAAAGAAAGTTGGTTTCATCCACTCTCCCACTACGATTAAATCTACTTTTCCGTCTTTGTTAAAATCACTAAAAACAGCATCGGTAACCATTCCTATGCCCTCAAATGTTTTAGCGTCCGCAAATGCAAATACACCATTATTGTTCTTCAACAAATAACAATCAGAAGTACTTGCAAATCTATTATTCAATGAATTATTAGCAACAAAAACATCTAAGTCTCCGTCTTTATCATAATCAAAAGCTTTTACAACAGAGGCATTTTGAGTTAATTTAGGCAAAACTGAATTTACCAATTGATTTCCTTTGGCAACATACAACCTGTCCTGCAAATTAGAAGCATTCTCTCCTCCACCGGAAGCCACATACAAATCATTGATTTTGTCATTATTAAAATCTCCAATTACTGCAGAAGCATCTTCAAAAACAGAATCTTTTTCGATTTCAGCATACGGTATTTTAGAAAAACCTTTCACATTTTGAATATAAATGACTGCCTTTTTTCCTTTGGACCCTCCAAAAAATATATCTTCTTTGCCATCACCGTTCAAATCGCCTATTGCAGTTGCAGGTCCGCGATCGGAACGTTGATAAGGAATTAATTTTTGGAAAACAAAATCAATATAATCATTCTCTTTATGTGTGAAATCAATACCTAAATTAGTTTCAACCTTCTTGAAAACAGGAGTAACTACTGGGTGCAATTTTTGATAATCGAATATTTTTCTATCAGTATTTGCTTTTACAACCAAAGTTTGATTGCATTTGACATTTTTCAAAGTTTGATATGTTTTGTCTGGCCAAACAACCACCAAAGAATCAATTGCAGCAGTATTTCCATAGCCAAAATGAATCATCGGCTCTGATGAAGATTCAAATCCTCTAGAAGTTTGCAATTCTTTAAACTGCATTTTTCCCTTTGTATAGCTGATTACTTTTGCTCCTATACCAAAAGCATTTTTACCTGCAAATTGAAGTTTTACTTTTAAATAATGTGCTTTATTATTTGTCTGATTCATGTAGACCGAAGCAATATCATTAAGGTTGTTTGTTACTACATCAAGATCTCCGTCATTATCCAAGTCCGCGTATCCACTTCCGTTTGAAATAATAGAATCATTTTCAATCCATTGATTGGATTTATTTATAAATTGTAAATCCTTTGCTCCTTCAAAAACATAATTAGTCACATTCCCTTTTGGCATTTTTTTCAATGCTTCTTTATCTAATAACTTGGTAGTATTGATTTTCCTTTTGACCTGCTCATTAGAAAAGTATTTCACATAATCCAAATCATTTGGTCGCTTTGGAATTCCGTTACAAACAAATATATCCTGTTCTCCATCTTGATTATAATCAGCAAATAAGGTACTCCAACTCCAATCCGTTGCTGCCACACCACTCAACAAAGCCATCTCTGTAAAATGTTTTCCATCTTGATTTATTTGCAGCATATTTCGGGTATACTGATTATGATATCCATACCTTTCGGTTCTCAATTTCAACATTTGAACATTATCGTCTCCTAAAGATGATTTTAAAACTTTTTCGTCCTCTGGAAGCATGTCCAATGACATTATATCCGGAAAACCATCGTGATTTACATCGGCAACATCCACACCCATCGAAAACCTGCTTGTGTGTCCAAAATAACTTTTTAAACTTTCCGTAAAAGTCCCATCACCATTATTGAGATAATAATAATCGTCTTCGTGAAAATCATTTCCAACATAAATATCCGGATAACCATCTAAATTAAAATCCGAAACTGCCAGTCCTAAACCGTACCCATTAGCACCTCCGAAAATGCCTGCCTGTGCACTTACATCAATAAATTTGCCGTTTTCGTTTTTAAACAACTTATCTCCAGACTCATAGTTTCTATTATTTCTAATATTGGCATTCCCAAAAGACAACTCTGAATGTACCGCATGGTTTAATAAATACATATCGAGGTCACCATCTAAATCATAATCAAAAAATGACACTGTTGTACTGTAATTGTCGAGATCCAAACCATATTCGGCAGCACTTTCAGTGAATGTATTATCCTTGTTATTAATGTATAATTCATTATGCCCTTCAAAACCATTAATACCCACTACGGCACATACATAAATATCAAGATAACCATCCCCGTTCACATCGGCCATTACTGTTCCGGTATCCCAGTCGTTTTCTCCTTCAACCGATGCTTTTGCAGAGATATCCTCGTATTTGTTATTGCCTTTATTGAGATACAATTTATTTTTTCCTTGGTTGGAAGTAAAATAAACATCTACCAAACCATCATTATTGATATCTCCCAAAGCAACACCTCCACCATTGTAATAATAGAGATAATCTAAAATGGAAATTTTCTTTGAATCTAATAATTCGTTTTTAAAAGTAATATTGCTTGTCGCTGAATCTAACTTTTCGAACAAACGGTCTTGTTTTTCCGAACAACTTAAAAAAAGCAATGCGACCAATCCTAAACTATAAAACTTATTCATTGCTCTTAAATATTTTTGGGGTATTATCATTTGTAACTGTAAGTATTGCAACTCCTTTATTTTTATTCTTTAAAGTTTGAATATGCTTGATCTCTCCTTTCAAAAAGAAACCGGATTGATTATAAGGCAACCAGGAATATGCCCCAGATTTATTTCCTAAAAGCACACTTCCGCAATTGCCGTCCATTCTTCCATATTGGGGTTTGAATTCGTATTGATTTCCTCCTAAAACAAGATCTAAAATTCCGTCTTTATTCACATCTGACACGGAAATAGCGTTAACACACGAGAACTGAACTTCTTTTGGAAGTGCCTTAAATTGAAAATTGCCATTTCCTTTATTAAAAGCAACAACACTTTCTTGAATCGTTGCTGTTTTCTGAATAGAATTATCAACTACATCTTGAGCAAATATTTCTTGTACTGATTTTTTTGAATAATCAGCATAACTCAAATTTTTCTTTTTAATAGATGGAATCTGACTTGCCAATTCTTTTTTCAAATGCAGAGGGACATCTCTTCCGTCAATAGAACGTGTAGTAATTTGCTCAATGGTTCCATTATTATCAAAATCATTGACAAACATTCTCATCGGATTTTTGCTTGTAGCTTTATATGAAGTATTAGTCCCTTTGTTTCCTAAAACCAAATCTTTCTTACCGTCATTATTAAGATCTACACAACTTACAGCGTTCCAAAAACCGTTAAAATTGGTAAGATTAGATTTAAAATCAACCAAACGGTGACCTGTATTTTTGAATATTCGGGGAGCCATCCAATCACCAACCACAATTAAATCTTTCTTTCCATCATTGTCTATATCTTCCCAAACTGCATCGGTAATCATGCCCGCTTCATTGAGTTTGAAAGCTTTTTTATCAGTTGCATTACTGAAATTTCCTTTCCCGTCATTTCCAAGAAGCAAATGTTTCGGATCAATACCATAAACTCCAGGTACACTTCTGCTGCCTACAAAAACATCCATATCACCATCATTATCATAATCACTGGCAACAATCACTGATACATTATTATTGGTTGTTGGAACAACACTTTTGCTTTTTATAAAAACACCTTTTCCATTATTCAAATACAAACGGTTCTTATAATTAGCTTGGTCTGCTTTTTCATTTCCACCTGAGCCTACCATTAAATCTTGATCTCCGTCATTATCCGCATCAAAAAAACTAGCTGCTGTATCTTCATAATTGGCATCTGTGGCTAAATCAGTTTGTTTTGTTATCGAAAAAGTATCATTGCCTTTATTCAAATAAATGTTCCCTGACATTCCTTTGGCTCCGCCAATAAAAACATCGTCATTCCCATCACCGTTAATGTCAGCAACAGCAAGTGAAGGTCCTTCCTGAGAAAGCATTTTGGAAATCAACCCTTCATAATCAAAATCGATATAATCATTTTCTTTATGTGCCAAGAACGAACTTGATTTTTCAGAAAACAAAGGTTTCACTTGTGATTTTTTGAATGAATAATTTAAAGTTGCATCTGCAATATTCAAATTAACAGTAGAATTATTTGCCACTTTTTTAATGGTTTGGTATTTCCCATTTGGCCATATTACTTGAAGAGAATCGACTTTTTTGTTTCCAATCCCAAAAGTCATCACATAATCGATTGAGGACTGAAAACCTCTTGAAGGGATTAGTTCCTGTCTGATAATTTCTTTTCCAGAAAATAATTCCACCACACTTCCAATGGCAAATTTATTCTGGTTGTCGCCATTCAATTTTACTTTTACAAAATGATTGTCTTTCTTTTTCTCCGAATTATTTTGAAAAACAAAAGCCTCTTGATTAACATTGTTTACAATTAAATCAAGATCTCCATCATTATCCAAATCACCATAAGCAGCACCATTTGAAAAACTTGGTGTGTCTAATCCCCAATTCTTAATTTCGTTCGTAAAAGTTAAATTTTTATTATTTTTAAAGGCGTAATTCGGTATAGGTGTACTTGGCATTTTATTAATAATATTTTCCATTTGCTCTTTTTTTCCGGTAACTGCCATTCTTTGGATAAGACCATTGGCAAAAAAGTCCATAAAATCCTGATTGGTCAGATCATTATTAATTCCATTGCAAACATAAATATCTTTAAACCCATCATTATCCATATCAAATATTAAAGCACCCCAACTCCAGTCTGTTTTGGCAACACCAGCATAATTTGCAATTTCAATAAATTGATTATTTCCATTATTCAATTGCAGTGTATTTTGCATGTACTGGTAGAAAAAATCCAAGTTTAATTTTCGGGTAAACAAATCGTAGTTATCAAAACTTGTAGTTGTTTTCAAGCGCTCATCACCTTCTGGCAACATATCGGTTACAAAAATATCCGGCTTTCCGTCATTGTTTATATCGGCCATATCAGCTCCCATAGAAGACTGACTTGTATGGGATGCCCAACCTTGAATTTGCTCACTGAAAGTTCCGTTTTTATTATTGATGTACAAATAATCACGTTCGTAAAAATCATTTGAAATATAAATATCCGGATACAAATCTCCATTGACATCTCCAATTGTTACACCAAGACCAAAACCGATAAGACTTCCATAAATTCCTGCAGATTCACTCACATCTACAAATTTGCCATTATCATTACGCATCAATTTATCTCCGCCTCCTTTTAGAATATCATTAACTGCCCAGTCTTTGTCACGTAATTCTCTTTTATTGGAATAATTAAGACTGCTTACCGGAATAAAACTATTATTTAAAATATAAACATCCAGATCACCGTCCTTATCATAATCAAAAAAAGCAGCATGAGTAGTAATGCCGGTATCGGCAAGATTATACTCAGCTGCTTTTTCGGTAAAAGTCAGGTTTCCGTTATTAATAAATAATTCGCTTTTCCTTTTTGCATCAATGCCGTTTCCTGCATTGCAAACAAAAATATCCAGCAATCCATCTCCATTGATGTCAACCATTTCGACACCTGTAGACCAAGATTTAGTCATCACAATCCCTGAAGATTTTGAAATATCCTGAAACTTGAAATTCCCTTTATTGAGATACAATTTATTCTCCCCAAGATTTGAAGTAAAAAACACATCAGATAAGCCATCATTGTTAATATCTCCGATAGCTACCCCACCACCATTATAAAAATTTCGGTATTTGAAAATATTCATGTTTTTCCCGTTCTTAACTTCATTAACAAAATTAATTCCGGTTTTAGAAGATTCCAGTTTGGTAAATAAACTGTCTTCATTAGCACTATTTTCTTTGGAACAATTAGAAAAAATAATAATAAAAAGAGAAAATAGAACAACTCGATTGTACATAGTAATTGGTAGTATTTGGTTAGGGAATTGGCTCTGTTATTACTGTGAAAATATACAATAATTAGTAATAAAAAAGTAAAAAAAGTAAAAAACAAATAATAAAGAGGGCAATAAATTACCCTCTTTATAACTAACTCAAAACAAAATGAAGCATAAAAATCTTAATATCCAGGGTTTTGTTTAATGTTTGGATTAAACAATGCATCAGCCGGCACTGGAAACACTATATACTTATCCGCAGATTTTGTAGTTCTTAATGATTCGTTAGGAGTTAAGAATTTACCAAAACGAATTAAGTCATTTCTTCTCCATCCTTCTTGCCATAATTCTCTTGCTCTTTGATCCAAAACATTGTCAAGACTTGCTGTTACAGCAGGGATACCTGCCCTTGTTGTAATTTGAAGCAAAGCTGCAGAAGCATCTCCTCCTGATCCACCTCTTAAAGAAGCCTCAGCAGACATCAGCAATGCATCAGAATAACGCATTAAGACATAATCATTCTCTGGTCTTTCTAAATTTTTTGTATCCGGCTCATACTTTTGGGTTCTGATTCCGGCAGTTTCCAATGTAGCACCACCAGTAATCATAGTTAACTCTCTTGTATAGAACAACGGATGCTTGTTTCTGTCTTCAAGTGGAGTAACTCCTCCTGGAGCATACATTTGACCAAATTGAAAACCAATTGGATTACCCAAATTTGTTATAATATCGGGAGTCGAGTAATTACGACGTAAGTCACCATCTTTAAATTTATCATAATATTCAGCAACAGTGGCAAAACCATTCCAACCTCCAGGAGTCTGATTGTAATGCATTCCCATCCTCCATCTTGACTGTATTGGACCATTAGATGCATTTAATACATTCTTAGAAGTGAATATCAATTCGTCTGATAAATTATTCGCAGGTACGAAATTTTCCCAGTAATTAGCACTTAATGAGCTATTTATTGCATTTACATGCGTAATTACCTTTGTCATATCAGCAGGGTCAAAAGTAAAAGTCCCAGAAGCAGGATTATCTGAAGTAAAGACTGCTTTATTCAAATACATTTTGGCTAATAAAAAATGAACCGCGTCAACATTCGTAATACTTGGATCACCAGCAGTACGTGCAGGTAAAGAACCAACTACAGCTTCAAGTTCTGAAATAATAAAAGTAGTAGCTTCTTTTCTAGTCCAGACTTTTGATTCCTCTTGAAGAGATGATCCAGATTCTCTATACGGAGCCATACCAAACAAATCAATAACATGATAGTAATAATAAGCTCTCAAGAAACGCGCTTCGGCAATTTGAGCTGGAATTTTACTGTTATCTATAACTTGGTTACATTTATAAACGCTGGTCAACAAGTTATTCCATGCATTTATAATTTCAGGATTATCCGGAGTCCATGTGTGTACGTGAAACTGTCTCCATTTTGAGTTATCATCCCAGTCACCTCCACGGGTTGGACCAACTAATGCATCTGTAGTCATTTCATCCATGGTAAACATTTGGCCCTGGTCTTGAAAATTTCTAAGATCCTCTCTCGCTGATTGCAATAATGCGTCGGAATCAACAGCTCCAGAGGAAGCACTAGAATCGTAACCATCCAAAATTTTCTCATCTAAATTAGTACAGCTTACCCCTAAAACAAGAGTCCCTGTAAATAAGATGCTTTTTATTATATTTATTCTTTTCATGTTTTTTTTAAATTTAGAATGATACATTAAGTCCTAATGAAAAACTTTTGTCTTTCGGGTATGATAAATAATCCATACCTGCTGAAGGAACACCATTTAAAGTTTTATCTGTATCCACCTCAGGATCAAATCCAGAATAACTTGTTATCACAAACAAATTTGAAGCGTTTACAAAGAAACGAGCCGATTTCATTTTTAATTTATCCAACAAAGCTCCTTTTAGGTTATATCCAAAAGATAAATTACCCAATCTCAAGAAATCACCTTTCTCTAAATATTTCGTAGAAGGAGAGTTTGGATCACCTGCAGCCTGTGGTGAAGCAGCAACATCTGGTGTTACGTTTCTACCACCTTCCAAAGCTCCTTTAAAGAAATAAGCATTTGCAGTGTTATTATAAATGTAGTGACCAAAAGCACCATAGAATGAAGCTGTCGCGTCAAAATTTTGATATGCAAATGTAGTAGAGAAACCAACATTTATCTTAGGTAAAGGTTGTTTATCCAAATACTTTCTAGTAGCTAAAGCCAAACCAGTATTATTACCGTCGGCATCGGTATAAATAGAATTACCTGTTGAGTCATATCCTTTGAATTCATACATATAGTAAGTATAAATTGGGTAACCGCTTTTGATAACCTGAGCATAAGCCCCTGTTAATCCTTGACCATTGATTCCCCCTGCATTTACCTCTACAGGAAAATCTTTCATTTCATTTTTCAAGAATGAAGCATTCCCTGATATATCCCAGGTCATTTTTTCATTATTGATAATTTTATAATTCAAAGCTACCTCAATACCTGTATTAATTAAAGTACCTGGTAAGTTTAAGAACTTGTTTGATTTTGGCCCTGGCTGGGTTGCAGCCGGACGAAGCGGAAAAATTAAATCTTTAGTCTCTCTTTGGAAATAATCCAACGACCCTGACAATCTATTCTCTACTAATTCAAAATCAGTACCGATGCCATACGACTTAACTGTTTCCCATTTCAAATCAGGATTAGCATTTACAGCCTCTCCTTCATTATACGATCCACCATTAGCATAAGAAGCTTTGGATAATGCTGAATTTGGAGCAAACTCCTGATTACCTACTTTACCGAAACTTCCTCTCACTTTCAGGCTATTCAATATTCCCTCTTTTTGATCAACTATTTTGTAAGCGATACCTGCAGAAGGGAAATAATCGTATTTATCGTTTGCTCCTAATTTAGAAGAACCATCTGTACGAAGAGTACCTGTAAGAATTAAATTTTTATACAAAGTTACGTTAGCTCTTGCAAAAAATGATTGTAATTCCACTTCATTTTTGGCAGACGTAGCTTGAAATTTTGAAGCAATACCTCCCTCAATGTTGTTAATCAAATCTGTTTGTTTAATTGAATATCCAACACCAGATGATGTATTTGCCTCATATTTATAATCATAATAAGAATATCCTCCAACCGCATCCAATATAAAGTTATCATTGAATTGCTTGTTATATGTTAAAGTATGTTCAAAAGTAGTATTGAATTTAGCAACATTAGAAATATCGGCATATCCATATTTATCACCTCCATTTACATCATCAACAGCGTGCAAAGCGACACTTCTAATTTGCATTGTTGGTAAAAACTGGCGTTTTCTACTTGAATTTGAAGTTTCTACACCAAAAACGAAATTATATTTTAAATCGTGTGTGATTTTAATTGTTGTATTAATACTTCCCAATAATTTTTGAGTATTAGTATGATCTTGGTATGAATTCAATAATTGAACCGGATTCAAATAATCGTCTGCACCATATTTATACTCATTTAATGGTGTTGAAGGATCATCTGCTACATAACCAGGATTATAATATCCATCTGATGAATCATCATAAATAGGATAGGTTGGATTCCAATACATAGCTGAACCGATTAAGTTTCCGATATAACCGGCATCATTTGTAACCAATGTAGTTTGATCTCTTAAACCTGCATAGATCAATCTCGATTCAATTTTTAAAACACCTCCAAAAAAATCATTGGAGTTATTGAATGTCGCAGTATATTTATCTAAACCTGTATTTTTAATAATCCCCTCTGTAGAAGAAGCTCCAAATGACAATCTTGTATTGGAGTCATCAGTAGATTTACTGAAAGACAAATCATGGTTGTATGAAAATCCATTACGCATAATAGCATCTTTCCAATCATAAACTCTGTATCCAGAATCATGACTAGGAACTGCTTTTGCAAATTCATCTCCACTCAACAAATCAAAATTACCTGACATTTTACTAAATTGAACAGAAGTAGAATAATTTACTTGTGCGGCTTTAGACTTCCCTTTTTTAGTTGTTATTACGATAACCCCATTGGCACCACGAGAACCATAAATAGCCGTAGAAGAAGCATCTTTTAAAATAGACATCGATTCTATATCATTTTGATTCACAAAATTCAATGGATTTCTTGCAGAAGAAGAACCAATATCAGTAATGTTATTTCCTCCAGAAGAAACGTTTCCTCCATCTAACGGCACACCATCAATAACAATTAATGGATTATTTCCTGAACGGATTGAGGAATTACCACGGATTCTTATGGAAACACCTGCTCCAGGCTCTCCACTGGATTGAGTAACCTGTACACCGGAAACCTTTCCTCTTAATAATTCTGCAGGAGAAGTTGCTGAAACGTTATCAAAATCTTTCGACCCTACAACATCAACAGCTCCAGTAGCATCTTTTTTGTTTACTGAACCATACCCAATTACAATAACCTCATTTAATTGGCTTTGATCTTGAACCATAACAACATTTACATTACTTTTTCCCCCTACACTTACTTCCTGAGATTTAAGGCCAATGTAACTAAAAACCAAGACTGCGTCTGAACCCACATTCTTAATTGTAAATTTTCCGTCAAAATCCGTTTCGGTTCCAGTTTTTGTTCCTTTTACCAATATCGAAACCCCAGGGAGCGGGCCACTCGCATCAGTCACCAATCCCGATATATCTTGCGAATACATCAAGCTAGTACATAGCATGGTCATGAAAACCATTAAGCCTTTTTGTAGACTATTTTTCATACGTAATAAATAAGTTAGTTAATAATTTGGTTATTTGTTTAATTAAGAATCAAACATAGTTATTTTATTAAGAAAATTTTAAGAAAAACAAAACTATAACGTTGTAGTTGAATCGAAAACGTTTTCGATTTTCGAAATTTGACGTTAAAATTTTAAGAAATAAAAAAATATAATGAAATAAAAAAATGTAAAAAAAACACATATCATTATTTTTAACCATTATTGATGTTAAATTCGAAATTTTAAGAGAAAAAAGCTTCATTTTACAAGACCAAAAAGGCTGTAAAACGATGTAAATCTAATCCTTTAACAGCTAAAAAACACAACTGTCTCATTAACAAATAATTAATATTTTAAACCATAAAACAAAAACCAACATTGATTTCGAAATTTATAGTGATTCAAATCGAAAACGATTTCGAAATTTCGAAATCGTTTTCGATTTTTTTAATTAGACTTAACTCAAATTTGAATCCTAATTTTACAATTCGTTAGCTTCATAACTACACAATAAAAGCCGATTATTTAGGACAATCACAAATGACCCAAAATTAACGTTGCAAGTTTATGGAGAGGTTCTATTTGACGGCTTCCCAAAACATAAAAATTATAGGAGATGTCGTTTTTTTGGCTGGCCTTTTAACTAAAATTATTAACATGTAGGAGCTCACAAAATGTGATAGATTTCGCCTGCCGATTAACGCATTAGCAACACAAAAAGAAGGTATCAACCCTAAGTTTTAAAAAACAATCACTGATTCTTTTATGAATACAATAAAAAATAATCAACATCCAAAATGAAAAAAAACACCACACTTTCGCTCTTATTAATTACTCTGGTTAGTCTCATTTGCAATACTATGACAGCTCAAGAAAAAAAGGCACCAATTGACAGAAAATGGTGGAAAGAAGCAGTTGTTTACCAAATTTATCCACGCAGTTTTAAAGATTCTGATGGAGATGGCATAGGCGACTTGAAAGGTATTATCTCCAAACTGGATTATATCAAAAGTTTGGGGGTCGATGTCATTTGGCTGAATCCCATTTACAGCTCCCCAAATGCCGATAACGGTTATGATATTTCCGATTATCAAAATATAATGAAAGAATTTGGCACAATGCAGGATTTTGATGCCCTGTTAAAAGGAATGCACCAAAGAGGAATAAAACTTGTAATGGATTTAGTAGTAAATCACAGCAGCGACGAACACAAATGGTTTCAAGAAAGCCGAAAATCACGAGATAATCCATACAGGGATTACTACCATTGGTGGCCAGCCGAAAAAGGAAAACCAGCATTTCGGCCAGGAGCATTTGAAGCTGACGGAAGTGGTTGGAGATATGATAAAACTACAGATTCTTACTATTTGCATTATTTCAATTTCAAACAACCCGATTTAAACTGGGAAAACCCGAAAGTAAGACAGGAAATCTACAGCATGATGCGTTGGTGGCTGGATAAAGGCATTGATGGATTTCGAATGGACGTGATTCCGTTTATTTCCAAAGATCCAAGTTTCCCAGTAATCACTCAAGCAGAACTAGACAAAAACTATCATGGCCGTTGGGATGTTTATATGGGAAGCGGTCCGCATTTACATGAATATCTTCAAGAAATGAACCGTGAAGTTTTAAGTAAATATGATTGTATGTCATTAGCCGAAGGTGCTGGAATGTTAACCTCAACAGCTTTAAATTTTGTAGACGCCGACAGAAAAGAATTGAATATGGGCTACCATTTTGAGGGAACGAATTTAGGATATATTCCTGGTTATTTCAAAAAAGCGGGACCATACTCCTTAGTCGATTTCAAAAAAATCTATTCGGATTGGGACGCCGTTTACCAAACCAAAGGCTGGGGAACCATCTACCTAGGCAATCATGACCAACCTAGAATGGCAACTCGATGGGGAAATGACTCACCAGAGTTTCATGATTATTCCTCTAAACTGCTGACTACTTTTTTACT
>Ga0208398_100445_pt1 | contig 28189 bp, 25 predicted proteins | sample LakWasMe79_HOW10_2_FD_183905 | JGI IMG/M metagenome (GOLD analysis project Ga0208398, IMG submission 183905) | Freshwater sediment methanotrophic microbial communities from Lake Washington under simulated oxygen tension - Sediment Metagenome... | ecosystem: Environmental > Aquatic > Freshwater >...
ATCGCTGTCCTCAGAGTCCGGTCTTGAAGGAGGTGTACATGCGCGTCATGGTGCGGCGGATGTCGTTGTTGATGGCATCGGGCGCGGCCATCTTCTTCATGTCGGCATCGCTCAGGAACACGCTGGGATTGTTGGCCACCTCGGGCTTGACGAACTTCTTCGCCTCCTTGTTGGGGTTGGCGTAGAAGACCTTGTTGGTCAGGCCTGCATGCACCTCGGGGCGCAGGATGTAGTTGATGAACTTGTGCGCGTTGCCGGGGTGGGGTGCATCGGCCGGGATCACCATGGTGTCCATGAAGATGATGCCGCCGGTCTTGGGGATCAGGGCCTCGATCTTCTGGCCGGTCTTGCCATCGATGGCGCGCTGGCGCGCGATATTGATGTCACCCGACCAGCCCAGCGCCAGGCAGATGGAGCCGTTGGCCATGTCGTTGATATAGCCCGAGGAGCTGAACAGGGTCACCGAGGAGCGGATCGACTTCAGGAGCGACGGCACGCCGGCGTAATCACCCTGGCTCTTGCTGTAGGCCGGCTTGCCCAGGTAGTGCAGGGCGGCCGGAATGATCTCGGTGGCGGAATCGAGGAAGCTGACGCCACAGCTCTTCAGCTTGCTGATGTACTCGGGCTTGAACACCAGATCCCAGCTGTTCTCCGGCATCGGGGTGGAGCCCAGCGCGGCCTTGACCTTGTCGACATTGATGCCCACGGTGGTGAAGCCCCACAGCCAGTTCACCATGTACTCGTTGCCCGGGTCCAGCTTGGCGAGTTGGGCCTGCACATCCGGGTCCAGGTTCTTGTAGTTGGGGATCTGGCTCTTGTCGATCTTGCGCAGCAGGCCGCCGTCGGCCTGCAGCTTGGCCCAGTAGGACGAGGGCACCACCACGTCGTAGCCGGTCTTGCCCGCCACCAGCTTGGCATGCACGATTTCGTTGTTGTCGAAATTGTCGTAGCGCACCTTGATGCCGGTTTCCTTCTCGAAGTTCTTCAAGGTGTCTTCGGCAATGTAGTCGGACCAGTTATAGACGTTGATGACCTTCTCTTCGTCCTGTGCCTGCACCGCGCCGGCCCACAACGTGGCGGTGGCAGCAAGGATCAGGTTCAGCGAGGAGGCAGCAAGGCGGGGCAGACTCGGTTTCATCGGGATACTCCGTATCGATTGAGAGCAAACGCTGGATGGGGATGGATCGACTCAGTCTAGGGCGGGCCCTTCGGCCGCCCCATACCTCAAAACCCTGGGTTGTGGGCCGTCGGCTTCAAAGCCAGCCCCGCTCGCGCACTTCGGCGAGGGTCAGGTCTAGACAGCGGCGTATCAGCACCATCATTTCGTCGATCTGGGGCCGCGTCATCACCAGGGGTGGGGCGACGATCATGCGGTCGCCGACGGCGCGCATGATGAGTCCGTTGCCAAAGCAATGGGCGCGGCAGACCATGCCGACCTCCAACTCGCTTGCAAACGTCGTGCCTGGCTTGGCCTTCACGAGTTGCACCGCGCCCATCATTCCGCAGGTCTGGGTCTCGCCCACCAGCGGGTGATCGTTGAGCTCGGCGAAGCGCTCGGCCAGGTAGGGGCCGATATTGTTCTTGACGTGGCTGACCAGATTGAGCTGCTGGATCAGCTTGATATTGGCCAGGGCCACGGCGCAGGCCACCGGATGGCCCGAGTAGGTGAAGCCATGGTTGAACTCGCCGCCGTCGTCGATCAGGGCCTGCGCCACACGGTCACCAACCATCACGCCACCGAGCGGCACATAGCCCGAGGTCACGCCTTTGGCAAAGGTCATCAGGTCGGGCTTGCTGCCCATGGTCTCGCAGCCAAACCAATTGCCGGTGCGGCCGAAACCGCAGATCACCTCGTCGCTGACCAAGAGGATGCCGTATTTGTCGCAGATGCGCTGGATCTCGGGCCAGTAGCTGCTGGGCGGCACGATCACGCCACCGGCGCCCTGCACGGGCTCGCCGATGAAGGCGGCCACGCGCTCGGGGCCCACTTCCAGGATCTTCTCTTCCAGCCAGCCCGCCGCCTTGAGGCCAAAGGCCTCGCGGCTCATGCCCTGGCCCAGTTCGAACCAATGCGGCTGCTGGATGTGCACGATGTCGGGGATGGGCAGGCCGCCCTGGGCATGCATGCCGCTCATGCCTCCCAGCGAGGCGCCGGCCATGGTGGAGCCGTGATAGCCGTTGATGCGGCCGATGATGGTCTTGCGATCGGGCTGGCCCTTGATGTCCCAGTAGCGCCGCACCATGCGCACCACGGTGTCATTGCCCTCCGAGCCGGAGCTGGTGAAGAACACATGCTTGAACTGCGGCGGCGTGACCTCGGCCAACAGCTCGGCCAGCTCGATGGCGGGCGGGGTGGAGGTCTGGAAGAAGGCGTTGTAGAAGGGCAGTTCCTTCATCTGCTTGGCCGCGGCGTCGACCAGGGCCTGCTGGCCATAGCCGGTGTTGACGCACCACAGGCCGCTCATGCCGTCGAGGATCTTGTGGCCCTCGCTGTCCCAGATGTAGATGTTTTCGGCGCGCGTGATGATGCGCGCGCCCTTCTTGGCCAGGCCGCCGTGGTCGGTGAAGGGGTGGAAGAAATGCTTGGAATCGGCGTCCTGCCATTCCTTGGTACTACGACTCGCGGCGCGCTGCGCCGCCTGAACAACATGGCTCATGATGGATGCTCCGGAGGTGGGCGAAGGGTCAGACGTGCAGCAGCAGGTGCTCGCGTTCCCAGGGGGAGATCACTTTCATGAACTCCGCGTATTCGATCTCTTTGATCTCGGTGTAGACCGTGACGAAGGACTCACCCAGCACCGCGGCCAGGTCCTTCTCGTTGCGCAACAACTCCAGCGCCTCGCCCAGGCTGCGTGGCAGCTGGAAGTCGCCCAGGTAGGCGTCGCCCTTGCATTCGGGCGTCGGCTCGATGCGGTTCTTGATGCCCAGATAGCCGCAGGCCAGGGTGGCGGCCAGGGCCACATAGGGATTGGCATCGGCGCCGATGACGCGGTTCTCGACGCGGCGCGCCTGCGGCGGCGCCAGCGGCGAGCGTATGCCCACGGTGCGGTTGTCGGTACCCCACTGGATGTTGATCGGCGCGGCGGTGAAGCGTGCCAGGCGCCGGTAGCTGTTCACATAGGGCGCGAACAGCGCCATCGCGGCGGGGATGTATTTCTGCAGGCCGCCGATGTACCAGAAGAATTCCTGGCTGGGGCTGCCGTCCTCGTTGCTGAAGAGGTTGCGACCGGTCGCTTGGTTGATCACGCTCTGGTGCACATGCATGGCGCTGCCGGGTTCACCGGCGATGGGCTTGGCCATGAAGGTGGCGAACATATCGTGGCGCAGCGCCGCCTCGCGCACCGTGCGCTTGAAGAAGAATACCTCGTCCGCCAGACCCATCGGGTGGGCGTGGAAGAAGTTGATCTCCATCTGGCCGGCACCCACCTCGTGAATCAGGGTGTCGACATTGAGTTCCATCTTCTCGCAGTAGTCGTAGACATCCTCGAAGAGCGGATCGAACTCGTTCACCGCGTCGATGGAGTAGGCCTGGCGCGAGGTTTCGGCGCGGCCGCTGCGGCCCACCGGGGGCTTGAGCGGCATGTCGGGGTCGGTGTTGCGCGCCACCAGGTAGAACTCCAGCTCGGGCGCCACCACCGGGTCCCAGCCCTCGGCCGCGAACAGATCGCAGACGCGGCGCAGCACCGAGCGCGGCGCAAAGGGCACGAGCTTGCCGTCGCGGTCGAAACAGTCGTGGATGATTTGCGCGGTGGGGTCCACCGCCCAGGGCACCAGGCGCGCCGTGGTCGGGTCGGCGCGCAAGTGCATGTCCATGTCATTCGGGCTGATGACGTCGTAGTAAGGCCCCTCTTCGGGGAACTCACCGGTCACCCCCATCGCCACCACCGCCTCGGGCAGACGCATGCCGCGGTCTTCGGTAAATTTCTCGCGCGGCAGGATCTTGCCGCGCGCCACACCGGTGAGGTCGGGCACCAGGCACTCGATCTCGGTAACGCGATGCTCGCGGAACCACTGTTCCAGCTCGGCAAAGCTACGTTCTGTTCTGACCACCATGTTTCACCTCATCTTCTGGTCTTGGCGCCGTGGCGGGATGCCGGGGCGCTGCGGATTGCTTGAATCGGGCTGGGGTCAGCGGCGCTAGGTCTCGGGATCGCGGATGTAGTCGTGGCGGGGCTCGCGCACCTGGTCGCGATAGTCGCGACAGGCCTGGCCAAAGGCCTCGAAGAGTTTCATCGAGACCGGGTTGCGATCGGCCTGCCATTCGGGATGCCATTGCAAGCACATCGAGAAGCCGCGCGCGGCCGCCACGCTGAAGGCTTCCACCAGGCCATCGGGTGCCACCGCTTCGATGCGCAGGCCCGGCGCCAGTTCGTTGACGCCCTGGCCATGCAGGGAATTCACGCTGATGCTGCGATGGCCCAGCAAGGCCTCCAGGCGCCCGCCGGGCAAGACCTGGACCTCATGCTGTTCGGCATAGGCGATCTCGGGCGGCTGGCCGGCCGGGGCGCGGTGATCACGCAGGCCGGGCTGCTCCTGCACCGCCTGGTGCAGCGAGCCACCCAGGGCCACATTGGCCTCCTGGAAGCCGCGGCAGATCGCGAACAGCGGCATGCCCAGACGCAATGCCTTGGGGATCAGAGGCAGGGTCCAGGCGTCGCGATCCGGGTCCAGCGGCAGCTCGGGGTTGTGCACGGCCTCGTCGAAATGGCTGGGGTGCACATTGGAGGGCGAGCCGGTCAGGAGCACACCATCGGCCAGTGCCAGCAACTCGTCGATCTCCTCGGGCGTGGAGGCCGGCACCACCAGGGGCAGGCAGCCGGCCAGGCGTACCGCGTCGATGTACTTCTTGCCTGCGATGTGGAAGGGGTGGTCGCCGACCTGGCGGTTGCAGGCGGGCACCAGCACCACGGGCTTGCGGGGGAGTTTGGAGTTGGAGGCGCCGGTACTCACAGCATGTCCTTCAATCGGTAGTACGCCATGCCCAGTACCAGGGCGGGCGTACGCATCAGTTTGCCACCCGGGAAGGGGTGGTGGCGCAATTTGGCAAAGGTATCAAAGCGGCTCGCGTCGCCATGCATGGCCTCGGCGACGATGCGGCCGGCCAGGCCCGTCAGCGCCAGGCCATGGCCCGAGAAGCCTTGCAGATAGTAGATGTTGCGACGCTCGCCTAAACGCCCGAAATCAGGGGCACGGTTCATGGAGATGTCCACGAAACCACCCCACGCATATTGCATGCCCACGTCCTGCAGCTGCGGAAAGCTCTCCAGCAGGCGTGCGCGCATGCTGTTCTTCAGGCCCGGCGGGGTGACGGTGCTGTAGCTCACGCGCCCGCCATAGAGCAGGCGGTGATCGGCGGTGGGACGGAAGTAGTCGAGCACGAAATTGGTGTCGCAGACCGCCGACCTGCTCGGGATCAGGGCCTGCAGGCGCTCCGGCGCGATCGGCTCGGAACACACGATATAGGTGCCCACCGGCATGATGCGTGCACCAAGCCTGGGCGCGAGCTCGGGCGATATTTCGTTGAGGTAGACATTGCCCGCCAGCAGCACCTGGCGCGCGCGCACCTGGCCCTGGGTCGAAGCCAGCGTGACATGCTCACCTTGTTCGCTCATGCGGGTGACGGGCGTCTGCTCGTAGATGCGCACGCCCGCACGCGCGGCCGCCGCGGCCAGGCCCAGGCAGTATTTGAGCGGATGCAGATGGCCCGAGCGCGCGTCGTACACGCCGGCATGAAAGCGCGGGCTGTCTATCCATTGCCGCATGACACCGGGGTCGATCCACTGCAGCGGGTAGTCGTAGAGCTCGGCCATGCGTTCGGCCCAGGCGCGCAGGTCCGCGGCCTTGCGCGCACTGGTGGCCAGGCCCAGGTAGCCGCTCTGCCATTCGGCACCGATCTGGTGACGCTCGCAGCGTGTGCGTATCAGGTCCAGGGCTTCGATGCCCATCGCCCAGATGCGTTGGGATTCGGCCAGGCCCAGCTGCGCCTCGATGGTTTCCTGGTCGCAGGCGAGGCCGTGGATGGCCTGCCCGCCGTTGCGGCCCGAGGCCCCCGAGCCCACCTCATTGGCCTCCAACAGCACCACGCTGAGCCCGCGCTCCGCCAGCTCGATGGCGGCCGACAAACCGGCCAGCCCACCGCCCACGATGGCCACATCGGCAGCTATGCTCTCTCGCAGCGGCGCATAGCCCTGGGTACGCGGCGCGGTGGCCAGGTAGTAGGAGTCGCGCGTGAGTTCGCGGTCGGTGCTCAGGAGGCTCATAAGGTAGGCGCTAGGCAGGTCCTCGGTGGGGTTGACGCTGGGGGCTCGTCAGGCCGCGCGGCGCAGCGCGGCGCGCACAGACTCGATCAGGCGGTCGATATGGCTGCGCTCGATGATCAGCGGCGGGCTCAGGGCCACGGTGTCGCCGGTGGTGCGCACCAGCACACCCTGTTCGTAGCAATCGAGGAAGACGTTGAAGGCGCGCTTGGCGGGCTCGCCCGGCAGCGGGCTCAGCTCAATGCCGCCCACCAGGCCGATATTGCGCACGTCAATCACGTTGGGCTCGCCCTTCAGTGAATGCACCGCCTCGGCGAAATAAGCCTGCAGTTCGGTGGCGCGCGTCAGCAGGCCTTCCTCGGCATAGGTGTCCAGCGTGCCCAGCGCGGCGGCGCAGGCCAGCGGGTGGGCCGAATAGGTATAGCCATGGAAGAACTCGATCAGATGCTCAGGCCCGTTCATGAAGGTGTCGTAGATGCTCTGCTTGGCGAACACCGCGCCCATCGGCACGCAGCCATTGGTCAGGCCCTTGGCCACCGTCATCAGGTCGGGCGTGACGCCAAAGGTCTGGGCACCGAAGGGGTTGCCGGTGCGGCCGAAACCGGTGATGACCTCGTCGAAGATCAAAAGGATGCCGTGCTTGTCGCAGATCTCGCGCAGGCGTTGCAGATAGCCCTGCGGTGGCACCAGCACGCCGGTGGAGCCGGCCACCGGTTCGACGATCACCGCGGCGATGGTGGAGGCGTCGTGCAGGGCGATGAGCTTTTCCAGGTCGTCGGCAAACTCGGCGCCATGCGCGGGCTGGCCCACCGAAAAGGCGTTGCGCACCGGATCATGGGTGTGGCGGATATGGTCCACGCCGCCCAGCATGGTGCCGAACATCTTGCGGTTGGCGACCATGCCACCCACCGAGATGCCGCCGAAGTTCACGCCGTGGTAGCCGCGCTCGCGGCCGATCAGCCTGGTGCGGGCACCCTCGCCACGCACGCGGTGGTAGGCGATCGCCATCTTCAGCGCCGTCTCCACCGACTCGGAACCCGAGTTGGTATAGAAAACCTTGTTGAGACCTTGCGGCGTCAGCTCGACCAGGCGCTCGGCCAGCTCGAAGGCCTTGGGGTGGGCCATCTGGAAGGGCGGTGCGAAGTCCAGCTCGGCCGCCTGCTGCTGGATCGCCTGCACGATGCGCGGGCGGTTGTGGCCGGCGTTGACGCACCACAGGCCGGCAATGCCATCCAGGATCTGGCGGCCCTTGTCGTCGGTGAAATACATGCCATCGGCGCGCGTCAGAAGCCGGGGCGACTTCTTGAACTGGCGATTCGCCGTGAAAGGCATCCAGTAAGCGTCGAGATTCTTGGCCATGTTTTTCTCACTCCTTGCGTGCTGTGTACTGCCTCGAAGTCTAGGCAAGGGCGCGCGCAATGTGTGAGCGCTCTGGCGCAGGTTAAACCCCTGGTTTCGCAATATGCTGCGATAACATGCTTGCCTGTTCGCAGAATATTCGAAACATGAGCTCAGAAGTGCAACTGGATGCGATCGACCGCAGCATCCTGAACGAGTTGCAGCGGGACGGCCGGATCTCCAATGTGGAGTTGGCGCAGCGCGTGCATCTCTCGCCCTCGGCCTGCCTGAGGCGGGTCAAGCAGCTTGAGGACAGTGGTGTGATTGCCCAGTACGTCGCCCTGGTGAACCCCAAGGCGGTTGGCAAGCAGGGCACCAGCTACACCATCGTCAATCTGGAACGCATGACGACGGCGGCCCTGGCCGCCTTCGAGCAGGCGGTGATGGCCTGCCCCGACATCCTGGACTGCTTTTACGTGGCGGGCAGCAACGACTATGTGATCCGCTTCGCCTACAAGGATGCCGAGGACCTGGAGCGCTTCCACACCCATGTGCTGATGCAGTTACCCGAGGTGGCGCGTTCCAATTCCATGCTGGTGCTGCGCACCATCAAGAAGACCACCGCCTTCGAGTTGTGAGGCGGCGGGCGTTCAGTTGCGCCGGAACATGGGTAATAGTTGCACTGCAACCATGCTCAGAAAGATCAGCGCGCAGCCCGCCAAGCCGCTGGGGCCGAGCCGGTCGCCCATCAGCCAGTAGCCGAACATGGCGGCGAACACGGTTTCCGAGGAGAGGATGATGGCGGCGTCCGCTGCATGGGCATAGCGCTGCGCCACCACCTGGGCGGTGAAGGCCACGCCCACCGAGAGCACGCCGGTGTAGAGGATGGGCCAGGCTGCTGCCCGCAGCCCCGCCCAGCTGCTCGGCTCGGCCACCAGCGCGTAGCCCAGGGCCAGCAGGCCGCAGACCAGGAACTGGCCGCCGGCCACCAGAAAGGGCGCGGACATGCGGTCGGCCACGCGGCCGACCATCAGCACGTGCAGGGCCCAGGGCAGTGAAGAGGCGATCACCCAGCTGTCGCCCAGACCGATCTCCAGCCGGTGCGCGCCCGAGAGCAGGAAGGCGCCGACCAGGCAGGACAGCGCGCCCGGCCAGACCGACCAATGCGGCAGATGGCGCAGCAGCGCAAAGCCCAGCACCGGCACCAGTGGCACATAGAGGGCGGTGAGAAAGCCCGCATTCGTGACCGTGGTGCTGACGATGCCGATCTGCTGCATCGCCGCGCCCATCAGTAGCAGGCAGCCCAGGCCGGCGATCTTGCCGGCGTCGCCGCGCTTCAGCGGCTTGCCTGCGGCCTGCAGGCCGCGCCATTCGCGCCACATCAGCGGCGTCACCACCAGCGCGCCGACCAGAAAGCGCACGCCCGTGAACATCATCGGCCCCACGTCCGCCATGCCATGGCTTTGCGCCACAAAGGCCGAGCCCCAGATCAGGGCGATGACGATCAGCAGCAGATTCGCTTGGACGCGGGACACTTGTTTGGGCCTCAAAAAGAGAAAGGGCGGAACCATGGGTTCCGCCCGGCGGGAGCTGGCGGGATTTTACTCGTCGCGGCCGCCAAAGATGCCCAGCAGCGACAGCAGCGACTGGAACACGTTGTACAGGCTCAGGTAGACGCCCAGGGTGGCGGTGATGTAATTGGTCTCCAGGCCGTCCTGCACGCGCTTGAGATCATGCAGGATGAAGGCCGAGAAGATGCCGATCGCCAGGACCGAGAGCGTGATCATCAGCGCGCTGGACTGCAGGAAGATGTTGGCGACGCCGGCCACCAGCAACATGATCATGCCGATGAAGAGGAACTTGCCCATGCTGCCGAGGTCGCGCTTGATCACGCTGGAGAGCGCGGCCATGCCGAAGAAAATCAGGCCGGTGCCGGCAAAGGCCGTCATGATGAGCCCGGCGCCATTGGCCAGGCCCAGCACCGCACCGATCAGGCGCGACAGCATCAGCCCCATGAAGAAGGTGAAGCCCAGCAGCACGGGCACGCCAGCGGCCGAGTTCTTGGTCTTCTCGATCGCGAACATCAGGCCGAAGGCACCGACCATGAAGACGATCATGCTGACGCCCGGCGACATGGCGCGCGCCAGCCCGGTGCTGATGCCGATCCAGGCGCCCAGCACGGTGGGGATCATCGAGAGGGCCAGCAGCCAGTAGGTGTTGCGCAGCACGCGGTTGCGCTCGGCGCTGGAGACCATGCTGCCGGTGGAATAGGCGTAGACGTTTTGGTTCATGACAACTCCTTGGAGTGAAGAAACAGAGATAGGGTTCAGGCCTGGGCTCGCAGCGCCTGGCGCTTGCCGCGGGCGCGGATGTTGAGCGACTCGACCGCGAGCGAGAAGCACATCGCGGCATAGAGATAGCCCTTGGGCACATGCTGGTCCAAGGCTTCGGCGGTGAGCGCCATGCCCACCATCACCAAAAAGGCCAGCGCCAGCACCTTCACCGAAGGGTGGCGGTCGACGAATTCACCGATCGGCTTGGCCGCCACCAGCATCACGCCCACCGAGGCCACCACCGCGGCGATCATCACGCCGATCTGGTCCACCATGCCCACCGCGGTGATCACCGAGTCGAGCGAGAACACGATGTCGATCACCGCGATCTGGCCGATGATCATCCAGAACAGGCGCTGACCGGCGGCCTTCACCGCGGCACTGTCGGTGGCCGGCGGGCCATCCTGCTCGCGCGCCTCCACCTCCACAAAGATTTCGTGCGAGGCCTTGTAGAGCAGGAACAGGCCGCCCAGCAGCAGCACCAGATCGCGCCCGCTGATGCCCTGGCCCATCACGCTGAAAAGATCGGCAGTGAGGCCCATCACCCAGCTGAGGCTCAGCAGCAGCAAGAGGCGCGAGACCATCGCGAAGCCCAGGCCCAGGCGCCGCGCTTGGTCGCGCTGCGCGGCCGGCAGCCGGCCCACCAGGATGGAGATGAAGATGATGTTGTCGATGCCCAGGACGATTTCCAGGGCGGTCAGCATCGCGAAGGCGAGCCAGATATTGGGGTCGAGCAGGAAGTCCATGATGGCGACTTGAAGGCAAAGGGGGCGGCCGCGCGGGCCGGCTTACCCGGGATGGACGCGGAGCAGGCCGCGCCAGAGGCTTCAGGCGGTGAGGGCCAGGGCCTTGGGGGGGCGCTGCGGCCCCTTCAAATAGGGCGCCGGTGCCGGCGCCATGCTGCGCCCGGCGGGGCGTGCCGCGGGCATGGATGCCAGCTTGGACGGCTGCCATTGGGCGAACAGCTCGGGCGCTTCCAGCGCATCGTCGCCCGTTTCGGGCTCGATGCCCGGCGCGGGCGCGTCGGCCGTATCGGCTGCATCAGCCTCGGCGGCCAGATCCACGCAAGCCACCATCAGTTCAGGCTGCGCCTTGGCGGCGTGGCCAGGCACAAGCGCTGCGGCCGGCAGGGCGGCGCAGATCAGCAGCAGGGCGTGAACGAGGATGAGGATGCAGCGGAGCATGAGGCGCGCAGTTTACCGTGTCGCCCTCAACCTTGCAGATAGGCCAGCTCTTCCGGGCTGAAACCGGCCGCCGAGCGCGCCGGCAGGTTGAAGGGCGGGCGCAGGCGCGGCGCCTCGTAGCGCGCCACCAGCTCGGGGTATTGGGCAATCGGGTCCAGCCCGCGCTCGCGGCACAGCTGCCGGTACCAGCGGTTGCCGATCTCCACATGGCCGATCTCGTCGCGCAGGATCACGTCGAGGATCTCCACCGCGCGCAGATCGCCGGCGCGCCGCAGCTTGTCCTGCAGCGGCGGGGTGGCATCCAGCCCGCGCGCCTCCAGCGTGCGCGGCACCAGGGCCATGCGCGCCAGCACGTCCTCGCGGGTGCGCTCGGCCATGGACCAGAGCCCGTCGTGCGCATCGAAGTCGCCGTAGCAATGGCCCAGGCTCTGCAGATGCTCATGCAGCAGGCCGAAATGCAGGGCCTCCTCGCTGGCCACGCGCAGCCAGTCGAGGTAGTAGGGCGCGGGCATGCCGGCAAAGCGCCACACCGCATCCAGCGCCAGATTGATGGCATTGAACTCGATATGGCAGATGGCGTGGATCAGGCCGGCGCGGCCGGCCAGGGTGAAGGGCGAGCGGTTTGCCACCTTGATGGCGGCCACCAGGCGGGGCCTGTCGGGGCGGCCCGGCAGGTCGGGCGGGGCTTGAATCTGCGCCTCGCAGGCCAATATGAGTCCGTCCTGCGCGGCCACGTAAAGCGCGCGGGCGGCGGCGGCCTTGGCCGCCGGATCGACGATGCGCAAGACCTCGAGCGCGCGGTGACGGGTTTCCATCCGTAAAATTATCCCCTTTTGCCCAGGCGGCCCAGGAGTAGGCGATGGCGATTTACCAGTTGGGCGAGCTCAGGCCCGCAGTTGCAGACAGCGCCTGGGTGGCCGACAGTGCCCAGGTGATAGGCCGGGTGACGCTGGGCGAGGACGTGAGCGTCTGGTTCAACGCCGTGCTGCGCGGCGACAGCGACAGCCTCACAATCGGTCGCGGCAGCAATATCCAGGACGGCTCGGTGCTGCATGCCGACACCGGCTTTCCGCTGGTGCTGGGCGAGAACGTCACCGTCGGGCACCAGGTCATGCTGCATGGCTGCACGGTGGGCGACAACAGCCTGATCGGCATCGGCGCCGTGGTGCTGAACGGCGCGCGCATCGGCAAGAACTCGCTGGTGGGCGCCGGCTCGCTGGTGACCGAGGGCAAGGTGTTCCCGGACGGCAGCCTGATCATGGGCAGCCCTGCCAAGCTGGTGCGTGAACTCACACCCGAGGCCATCCAGGGCTTGGCGGCCAGCGCGGCGCATTACATCCACAACGGCCAGCGTTACGCCGCCGACCTGAAGAAGATTTCCTGATGAGCGAGTTGCACAAATTCCTGTTCGAGGGCCTGCCGGTGCGCGGCATGCTGGTGCGCCTGACCGGCGCCTGGCGCGAGGTGCTGAAGCGCCGTGAATCGGTGGGCCAGTTCCCGCCCGAGGTGCGGGTGCTGCTGGGCGAAATGGCCGCCGCGGGCGTGTTGATGCAGTCCAATATCAAGTTCAATGGCGCACTGGTGCTGCAGGTGCTGGGCGATGGCCCGGTGAAGCTGGCGGTGGCCGAGGTGCAGCACAACCTCAGCTTCCGCGCCACCGCCAAGGTGGTGGGCGAGGTGCCGGCGGGTGCCAAGCTGGAGGCGATGCTGAATGTGCACGGCCAGGGGCGCTGCGCCATCACCCTCGACCCCAAGGACCGCATGCCCGGCCAGCAGCCCTACCAGGGCGTGGTGCCTCTGCATGGCGATCAGCGCGAGCCGCTGCAGAAGGTCTCCGAGGTGCTGGAGCATTACATGCTGCAGTCCGAGCAGCTCGATACCAAGCTGGTGCTGGCGGCCAATGACGAGGTGGCCACCGGCCTGCTGATCCAGCATATGCCCATCGAGGGCGAGGGCAATCTGGAGCGTCAGGCCCGCGAGGCCAGCGATGTCGGCTTTGCCGATGCCTTCAACCGCATCAGCATGCTGGCTGGCACGCTGAGCTCGGAAGAGCTGCTGACCCTGGACGCCGACACGATTCTGCGCCGCCTGTTCTGGGAAGAGGACCTGCGCCGCTTCGAGCCGCTGACGCCCAGCTTCGCCTGCTCCTGCTCGCGCCAGCGCGTCGGCAAGATGCTGATGGGCCTGGGCCGCGAGGAGGTGGACGGCATCCTCGCGGAGCGCGGCCATGTCGAGATCGGCTGCGACTTCTGCGGCCTGCAGTACAGCTTCGATGCGGTGGACGTGGGCGGCCTGTTCGCCACCGGCCAAGCGCATCAGGCCGGGGCGGGCGACGCCAGCCTGCAATAGATCAGTTGAGCCGCTGCACGCGGTCCAGCGCGCTGGGCTGCACGGGGCTGTGGCGCTCCAGGTACTGCACCAGCGCGTCCACGTCCATCATGCCGGTACGCGCCGCGCTGCCTTTCTTGAAGGCCGGGAAACCATCGCCGCCTGCGGCCATGAAGCTGTTGATGGTGACCCGGTACAGCGTCTGGGGCTCGATGGGCCTGCCGTCCAGCGTCATGCTCTCGGCGAGCACGCGTTGCCCCGGCGGGCGCGTCGCGTCCCAGCGGTAGCGTAGGCCCTTGGAGACCTGCAGCGGCCTGAACTTGGGCTGGTCCAACCATTGCTGTTCCAGCGCCTCGCGCAGCGCGGCGCCGCTCAGATCGAGGGTGACCAGGGTGTTGTAGAAGGGTTGCACGCTGAACACGTCTTCATAGCTGACCTCGCCCTGGCCCTTCATCACCAGGCCGGCGCGCACGCCGCCGATATTGGTGAGGGCCAGCACCGCGCCGCCGTTCTCGGGCGCTGCGGTGGCGTCCAGCTGCGCATCGGCGATCAACTCGCCCATCAGGGTCTCGCCGGCGGGATGGGCGCCCTCGTCGCGCGTCAATGAGACCGGGATGCGGCCCACCACGCGCTTGGCCAGCGGGCCCGAGCGCTCCTCGTAGGCGGCGATCAGCGCGCTCTGTTCGGGCGCCTTGGCAAAGCGGTCGTTGCGCACCAGCACATTGCTGGCCTGGGCGCTGACGACGTCGCGCGTGCGGCGGTCGATCTGCAGATTGATCTCGCTGACGATGGTGCCGTACTTGTCGCCGCTGGTGACCAGGCGCCCGCCGATGCGGCAGTTGTAGGCCTTGTGCGTATGCCCGCTCACCACCAGGTCCACCGCCTTGTCCAGACGCTGCACGATGTCGACGATGGGGCCCGAGATGCCCGGGCATTCGTTGTAGTCGCCGCTCGGGAAGCCGCCCTCGTGGATCAGCACCACGATGGCCTCGACACCCTGCTGCTGGAGTTCGGGCACCAGGCGGTTGATGGTCTGCACCTCATCGTCGAAGCGCAGGCCCTCGGCGGCCTTGGGGCTGACGATGCCCGGCGTGCCCTTCAGCGTGAGGCCGATGAAGCCCACCGGCACGCCCTCGAAGCGCTTGATATAGGTGGCCGGGAACAGGGTCTTGCCGCTGCTCAGGTCCCAGGTGCTGGCGGCCAGGTATTGGTAGCGCGCGCCGCCGAAGGGCTGCGGGCCTTTGCAGCCGTCTTGCGGGTGGCAGCCGCCATGCTGCTTGCGCAGCAGTTCGGCCGCGCCGTTGTCGAATTCGTGGTTGCCCACCGCCGTCACTTCCAGGCCCATCAGGCCCAGCGACTCGATGGTGGGTTCGTCGTGGAACAGGGCCGAGAGCAGCGGGCTGGCGCCCACCAGATCGCCGGCCGCCACGAAGATGTGGTTGGGGTTCTTGGCGCGCAGTTGCTGTACCGCGCTGGCCAGGTATTCGGCGCCACCGGCGGCCACCTCCATGCTGGCGCCGGGCTTGGCCGGATCGGCCACGCGGATGCCGCCGGCCGGCGGCTTCAGGTTGCCGTGAAAGTCGTTGATGGCCAGCAGCTTGACGCTCAAGAGGCCGGTGGTCGGCGTGCTGACGCAGGCGCTGAGCAGGAGGGCCGCAAGGGCAGCGTAAAGGGAGCGTGCGGTGGTCGTCATGGCAGTGGCTTGCTCATGAGGGCGAGGCTGGCATGCTCGCACTCGGGTTGGTCGCAATGTTCGCAGGTCCAGCGCGTGGCCGCGGGCAGGCCGGCCTCGCGGTCCAGCAGTCGGCTGAAAAGGCCACCGGCTTGCGCCGGTGCGCGCTGCATCAGCAGCGGGGTGATGGCGTTGAGCGCGCTGTCCAGGCGCTGGCTGCCAAGGCCATGCACCACGCTCCAGCCCAGCGACGCGCGGCGCAAGGCGCGGCGCAGCGCGGCATCGACGGGCGCGCGCACCTGCGGGCCGTCGCGTTGCAGGCCATCGGCCACCCAGGGCAGGTCCAGGCCGGTCAGCAGCGTGAGCGCGCAGCCCGCCTGGAAGGCCAGCGCATCCGCGTGCAGGCTGTCGTCGCCGAACAGCAGCTCGCTGTAGATCGCGGTCATCAGCGGCGTGGTGTCGCAGATCACCAGTTCGTGCGTTCGTGCGGCGGCCTCGATCTGCGCACGCTGGGCCACGGCGATGGCGGCCTGCTCATGGGGCTGGGGCGTGCGGCCGGCCTGCTCGCACCAGGCGCGCAGGTATTCGTCCACGCGCGCGCAGCGCAGGCGCGTGCGGGCGACCAGGGCCCGCTGCAGTTCGGCGGCCAGCGCGCTCTTGCCGGTGCTCTCGGCGCCGACGATGGCAATCAGCATGGCGCCTGCCATGCCTCAGGCCGCCGCCGCCCGCGGTTCAACCATCTGGCGCTGCCAGGCGCGCCAGCCGGCCACCGACATGGGGATGAAGACGGCGTAGAGCAGCACGGTGAGCCAGTAGCCCTTGTAGGCAAACAGCGTGACGCTGACCGCGTTCACCAGCACCCAGACGCTCCAGTTCTCATGGTATTTGCGCCCCAGCAGCCACTGGCCCAGCAGGCTTGCCACGGTGGGGAAGGCGTCCCAGAAGGGCAGGGTGGAATCGGTATGGCGCTGCAGCCACAGGCCCAAGAGCGGCCAGGCCAGCGCGGTGGCGGCGATCGCCACCCAGCGCCCGCGCGGGCTCAGGCGGCGCACCCGCAAGACCTGACCCTCGTCGCTGCGGCCATACAGCCATTGCCACCAACCCCAGAGCGCCAGCGCGGCGAACACCAGCTGCAGCGTGGCCTCGCCATAGAGCTTGCCGCTCCAGAACAGCAGGAAGTAGAGCAGCGAGCTGATCAAGGCCAGCGGCCAGGCCAGCACATGCACGCGCATATTGCAAAAGACCATCCAGATGGCGAGCACAAAGGCGATCAGCTCCAGCCAGCTGATGGGGCTGCCGAAGGCCTCGAAGGCGGACAGGAACAGGGGGTGCAGCCAGAGCAGCAGGGCGTCCATCGGAGTGGCCCCGCCTCAGCGGCGCTGCTGCTGAAGCTGCACGTAGATCTCGTCGGGGCGCACCATGCCCAGCTCCAGACGCGCCTTCTCCTCGACCATTTCCAGGCCTTCGCGCAGGTCGCGCAATTCGGCCAGCAGCTGCGCATTGCGCGCACGTGCCTGGTCGTTGGCTTCGTCCTGGGTCTTGAGCTGGGCGCGCAGCTGCACGCCGCGCGCGAGACCGCCCTTGCCGAACCAGAGTTGGGCTTGGATGGCCAGCAAAAAGGCGGCCAGGATGAGGGCGATGGTCTTCACGCGCCGCAGTTTAGCGCGGCCCGCACGAGCCGCGCCTCAGGTGCTTAACGGAGGGTCAGCGGAGGTTGTAGAACGCCGAGCGGCCGGGGTACACCGCCACATCGCCCAGGTCTTCCTCGATGCGCAGCAGCTGGTTGTACTTGGCCATGCGGTCCGAGCGCGAGAGCGAGCCGGTCTTGATCTGGCCGGCGTTCAGGCCCACGGCGATGTCGGCGATGGTCGAGTCCTCGGTTTCGCCCGAGCGGTGCGAGATCACGGCCGTGTAGCCGGCGCGCTTGGCCATCTCGATGGCGGCGAAGGTCTCGGTGAGCGTGCCGATCTGGTTAATCTTGATGAGGATCGAATTGGCGATGCCCTTGTCGATGCCTTCCTTCAGGATCTTGGTGTTGGTGACGAAGAGGTCGTCGCCCACCAGCTGCACCTTCTTGCCCAGCACCTCGGTGATGTGCTTCCAGCCGTCCCAATCGCCCTCGGCCATGCCGTCTTCGATCGAGATGATGGGGTACTTGTCGACCCAGGTGGCCAGCATGCTGGTCCACTCCTGGGCGGTCAGGCTCAGGCCTTCGCCTTCCAGCACATACTTGCCGTCCTTGTAGAACTCGCTGGCGGCGCAGTCCAGGCCCAGGGCGATCTGCTCGCCCGCCGTGTAGCCGGCCTTGTCGATCGCTTGCAGGATCAGCTGGATGGCGGCCTCGTGGCTCTCGACGCTGGGGGCAAAGCCACCCTCGTCGCCCACCGCGGTGCTGATGCCCTTGTCGTGCAGGATCTTCTTGAGCGCGTGGAACACCTCGGCACCCCAGCGGATGGCTTCGCGGAAGGTCGGGGCGCCCACCGGGATGATCATCAGCTCTTGCAGGTCCAGCGTGTTGTTGGCGTGTGCGCCGCCGTTGATGACGTTCATCATCGGCACCGGCAGCTGATTGCCACCCATGCCGCCGAAATAGCGGTACAGGGGCAGGCCCGATTCCTCGGCCGCGGCACGCGCCACGGCCATCGAGACGGCCAGCATCGCATTGGCGCCCAGGCGGCTCTTGTTCTCGGTGCCGTCCAGGTCGATCAGGGTCTTGTCCAGAAAGGCCTGCTCGGAGGCGTCCAGGCCCAGCACGGCCTCGGAGATCTCGGTGTTGATGTGCTCGACCGCCTTCAGCACGCCCTTGCCCAGGTAGCGGGCCTTGTCGCCGTCGCGCAGCTCGATGGCCTCGCGCGAGCCGGTGGACGCACCGCTCGGCACGGCCGCACGGCCCATCACGCCGGATTCCAGCAGCACATCGCATTCGACGGTGGGGTTGCCGCGGCTGTCCAGGATCTCACGGCCGACGATGTCAACAATTGCACTCATTCAAAAGTCTCCAAAAGGTCAAAAATTCTTGGGCCAGACTGTGCCGGGTTTTCGTTACCAGCGCTGAACAAGATCGCGCTGGGCGTGTTCAGACGCCTTCGATCAGCACCATGCGCATCACGGCCGCGCCGGCACGCGCCTGGCGGGCCTGGCCATATTCGGGCGAGTCGTTGAAGGCCTTGGCGGCTTCCACGCTAGCGAACTTCAAGAGCACCACGCGCTCGGGCGTCCAGTCGCCCTCCAGCACCTCGACCTTGCCGCCACGCACGCAGACCTCGGCGCCGTAGGCCTGCATCGCGAGGCTGGAGAACCTGCGGTACTCCTCGTACTGCGTGGGATTGGTGACGGTGACGTTGGCGAGGATGTAGGCGCTAGGCATGTTCAGCAGAAGAAGTCGTTTTGCAAAAAGCAACTAGGAATACAAGTCAGTTTTGCGAAATGACCTCTCCTTAGCAGGAGAAGTCATTTTCCAGAAGGGGCTGGCTCTTGACCACACGGTCCAGCGCTACCAGTTGCTCCAGCAGGGCCCGCATGCGGTTCAGGGGCACGGCGTTGGGGCCATCGGACCAGGCCTCGGCCGGGCGCGGATGGGTTTCCATGAAGAGTCCCGCCACACCCGCGCCGACGCCCGCCCGGGCCAGCACGGGCACCATCTCGCGGGCACCGCCGCTGGTTTGCCCCAAGCCGCCGGGCTTCTGCACCGAGTGGGTCACGTCGAACACCACGGGCGCGCCGGACTTGCGCATCTCGGCCAGGCTGCTCATGTCGGCGACAAGATTGTTGTAGCCGAAGCTCACGCCGCGTTCGCAGGCCAGGAAGCGGTCCTCGGACAGGCCCGCTTCGCGCGCCGCTTCACGTGCCTTGTCGATCACGTTCTTCATGTCCCAGGGCGCCAGGAACTGCCCCTTCTTGATGTTCACGGGCTTGCCGGACATCGCCACCGCGCGGATGAAGTCGGTCTGGCGGCACAGGAAGGCCGGGGTCTGCAGCACGTCGACCACGGCGGCCACGGGCGCTACCTGGGCTTCGTCATGCACATCGGTCAGGATCGGCAGCTGCAGCTGGCGGCGCACCTCGTCCAGGATCTTGAGGCCCGCATCCATGCCCACACCGCGCTTGCTGCCGCCGGACGAGCGGTTGGCCTTGTCGAAGGAACCCTTGTAGATCAGGGGAATGCCCAGCGCCGAACAGGCTTCCTTGAGCTGGCCGGCCACCTCGATGGAGAGCTCCTGGCTCTCGATGGAGCAGGTGCCGGCGATCAGGAAGAAAGGCTTGTCGATCCCGACGTCAAAGCCGCACAGCTTCATGATGTGACTCCTGCTCAGGCCTGCTTGTGATGGGACTCTGCCTCGCCCTTGTGGTCGAGGGCCGCCTTGATAAAGGCGATGAACAGCGGGTGGCCGTCCCAGGGCGTGGACTTGAACTCGGGGTGGAACTGCACGCCCACGAACCAGGGGTGCACCTCGCGCGGCAGCTCCACCATTTCGGTGAGCTTCTCGCGCTGGGTGATGGCCGAGATCACCAGACCGGCCGCCTGCAGCTTGTCGAGGTAATGCTCGTTGGCCTCGTAGCGGTGGCGGTGACGCTCGGTCACCACGGGCCCATAGATGTCGTGCGCCAGCGTGCCGGGCTTGACATCCGAGCTCTGCGCACCAAGGCGCATGGTGCCGCCCAGATCGCTCTTCTCGTCGCGCTTCTGGATGCTGCCGTCGGCGTCCTGCCACTCGTCGATCAGCGCGATCACCGGATGCGGCGTCGTCGGTTCGAACTCGGTGGAGTTGGCGCCGGCCAGGCCGGCCATATGGCGCGCGTACTCGATGGTGGCGACCTGCATGCCCAGGCAGATGCCCAGGTAGGGCAGCTTGTGCTCGCGTGCATATTGCGCTGCCAGGATCTTGCCTTCCACGCCGCGCTTGCCGAAGCCGCCGGGCACCAGGATGGCGTCGTACTGGGCCAGCTGATCGATGTTCTCGGGCGTCAGCAGCTCCGAGTCCACGTACTCGATCTTCACGCCCGCATGGTTGTGGATGCCGGCGTGGCGCAGTGCCTCGTTGAGCGACTTGTAGGAGTCCGACAGGTCGGTGTACTTGCCGCACATCGCGATGGTGACATGCTTGGCGGGGTTCTCGACCTCATGCACCAGGGTGTCCCAGCGCTTCAGGTCGGTGCTCTTGGTGTTGAGCTGCAGCTTGGTGCAGATCAGCTGGTCCAGGCCCTGCTCATGCAGCACGCGCGGCACCTTGTAGATGGTGTTCACGTCCCACATGGAGATCACACCGTACTCGGGCACATTGGTGAAGAGCGAAATCTTCTCGCGCTCGTCGTCCGGGATGCGGCGGTCGGCACGGCACAGCAGGGCGTCGGGCTGGATGCCGATCTCACGCAGCTTCTGCACCGTGTGCTGGGTCGGCTTGGTCTTCAACTCGCCGGCGGCCGCGATCCAGGGCACATAGGTCAGGTGCACGAAGGCGGTGTTGGTGGGGCCGGCGCGCAAGCTCATCTGGCGCACCGCTTCCAGGAAGGGCAGCGATTCGATATCGCCCACCGTGCCACCGATCTCGACGATGGCCACGTCCACCTCATCGGGCGTGCCGGCACCGGCGCCACGGCGGATGAAGTCCTGGATCTCGTTGGTGACATGGGGAATCACCTGCACGGTCTTGCCCAGGTAATCGCCACGACGCTCCTTCTCCAGCACCGACTTGTAGATCTGGCCGGTGGTGAAGTTGTTGCTGCGCTTCATGCGGGTGGTGATGAAGCGTTCGTAGTGACCCAGGTCCAGGTCGGTCTCGGCACCGTCATCGGTGACAAAGACCTCGCCGTGCTGGAAGGGAGACATCGTGCCCGGATCCACGTTGATGTAGGGATCCAGCTTGATGAGGGTGACTTTGAGGCCGCGCGATTCGAGGATGGCAGCCAGAGAGGCCGATGCGATGCCCTTGCCGAGTGAGGACACCACACCGCCTGTGACGAAGACGTACTTGGTCATGTCTTGCAGCGTCCCGTGCAAGAACGCTGTGGTGGTAAAGCGCGATTATAGCGATGCCGCGCCGGCCACCCGGGCCTGCGAGCGCAGGCTGTCCAGCAATTGCAGTACCAGGGCCGCCGTGTCGTCGGGGCGCTCGAAGGGATAGAGATGCGAGCCCTCCAGCCAGTGGAAGTTGCCATGGGCCAGCGCCTTGGACGCCGTGGCACCGGCCTGGCGCAACTCTTCCGACTGCGTGCCGGCCACAAAGGCGACCGGGCAGCGCGGCGCATGGCGCTTGATGAGCCCTTCGATGTGATGCGGCAAGGTGTTGTAGATGCGGGTCTCGATCTCGCGCCGGAAGCCCAGCACGGTCTTGCCGTCCGGCGCTTCATCGAAGCCGCAAGCCACATAGTCCTGCAGCACGCGCGGGTCCCAGCGCGCGAACTTGTGCTTGGACGCAAAGTGCTCCAGCACCGCGGCGCGGCTGGGCCATTCATGGCGGCGCTGGTGCGAGACCTTGCCGGGCGAGACGCGCTGCATCAGCCTTGTCGCCTTGGCCACCTGCACGCTGTGGGCGCGCCAGCCCGCCACGATGGGCGAGTCCAAGAGGATCAGGCCCTGCGCCAGATCGGGCCGGCGGCAGGCCGCCAGCAGGCTCAGAATGCCACCCAGCGAATGGCCCACCAGCATCACCGGGCCGGCGGGGCGCACCTCTTGCTCGATGAAGTGAATCAGCTCATCGCGCAGATGCGGCCAGTTGCTGCTGACCGGGTAACGCGGGTCATGGCCGATGCGGGGCAGGGCGGCGACGCGCCAGCCGGCGCGCTCCCAGATCTCGAACAGCACGCGGTAACAGCCCGCCGGGAAGCCGTTGGCATGCGAGAAGACAATTGTGCCGGGTACTGCGGGGGTCATGTCTTGCTGAGCGCTTTCAGGCGGTAGAGGGTCTCCAGCGCCTCGCGCGGGCTCAGGGCATCGGGATCCAGATCTTGCAACGCGTCGAGCGCCGGGCTGGTCGCCACAGCGACACCGGGCATGGGCTCGGGTGGCGCAGCGAACAGATCGATCTGCGCCTCGCCCTCGCCGGCCTTGGCTTCCAGCGCCTCCAGCGTGGCGCGCGCCTGGCGCACCAGGCTGGCGGGCATGCCGGCCAGGCGCGCCACCTGCACGCCATAGCTGCGGCTGGCCGGGCCGGCCTGGATCTCGTGCAGGAACACGATGTCCTCGCCACTTTCCACCGCCGAGACATGCATGTTCAGCGCCTGTGGGTGCTTGGCCGGGAACTCGGTGAGCTCGAAGTAATGGGTGGCGAACAGCGTGAAGGCGCGGCACTTGTCGTGCAGATGGCTGGCGATGGCGCCGGCCAGGGCCAGGCCGTCGAAGGTGGAGGTGCCGCGGCCGATCTCGTCCATCAGCACCAGGCTCTGGTCGGTGGCGCCGTGCAGGATGGCGGCCGCCTCGGTCATTTCCAGCATAAAGGTCGACTGTGCATTGGCCAGGTCGTCGGCCGCACCGATACGGGTGTGGATGGCGTCCATGGGGCCGAGCCGGCAGGCCGTGGCCGGCACGTAAGAGCCGATGGCGGCGAGCAGGCAGATCAGCGCCACCTGGCGCATGAAGGTGCTCTTACCGCCCATATTGGGGCCGGTGATCACCTGCATGCGGGTGCGCGCGTCGAGCCGGCAGTCATTCGCCATGAACTCTCCGGCGCCGGTTTCGCGCAGGCGCATCTCCACCACGGGGTGGCGGCCACCCGCGATCTCGATGCAGGGCTGGCCCACGAACTCGGGCTTGCACCAGCGCAAGGTGGCGGCGCGTTCGGCCAGCGCGGCCAGCGCGTCCAGGCTGGCCAGCGCGCGGCCCAGCTGGGTGAGCGCGGCCAGCTCCTCGATCAGGTTGTCGAGCACCGCCTCGAACAAGAGTTTCTCGCGCGCCAGCGCGCGCTCCTGGGCCGAGAGCGCCTTGTCCTCGAAGGCCTTGAGCTCGGGCGTGATGTAGCGCTCGGCGTTCTTGAGGGTCTGGCGGCGCTGGTAGTCCAGCGGCACCTTGTCCACCTGGCCCTGCGTGACCTCGATGTAGAAGCCATGCACCTTGTTGTACTGCACGCGCAGATTGGCAATGCCGGTGCGGGCGCGCTCGCGCGTTTCCAGGTCCAGCAAAAAACTGTCGCAGTTCTGCTGGATCGCGCGCAGCTCGTCCAGCTCGGTGTCGAAGCCGGTCGCGATCACGCCGCCGTCGCGCAGCAGCACGGCCGGCTCATCGGCAATCGCGCGCCGCAGCAGCTCCTCGATATGGGGCGAGGCCAGGAGGCCGCCGGCCAGCTCGTCCAGCAGGGCGCTGCCGGCCGGCACGGTGCGCTGCAGCTGCGGCAGCAGCTGCAAGGTGGCGCGCAGGCCGGTGAGTTCGCGCGGGCGCACCTGGCGCAGCGCGATGCGGGCGGCAATGCGCTCCACGTCCGAGACGCCACGCAGCGCCTCGCGCAGATGTTCGAAGCCGCCCTGCAGCAGCGCCTCAATGGCACCGTGGCGCGCCAGCGCCTCGCCGCGCTCACGCCTGGGGTGCAGCAACCAGTGGCGCAGCGCACGGCTGCCCATGCCGGAGCGGCAGGTATCGAGCACCGAGAGCAGGGTGGGCGTGGTCTCGCCGCGCAGCGTGAGCGTCAGCTCCAGATTGCGCTGGGTGGCCGGCGGCAGGTCCAGCAGCTCGCCGCTGCGCTGCACCTGCAGGCTCTTCACATGGGCCAGCGCCCGGCCCTGCGTGTGCTCGGCATAGCTCAGGAGCGCCGCGGCGGCGGCATGGCCGGCGGTGAACTCCTGCGCATTGAAGCCCTGCAGGCCGGCCACGCCCAGTTGCTCGCAGAGCTTGCGCGCGCCTAGCGTGCTGTCGAACTGCCAGCTCGGGCGGTTCGTGACGGCCAAGCGCGCGGCCAGCACGCCAGAAGGCTGGCGCTCGCGGTCCACCAGCACCTCGGCGGGTGCGAGGCGCGCCAGCCAGGAGGGCAGCTCACGCTCGCTGCATTCGGCCAGGCCCAGTTGGCCCTGCGTCAGCGAGAGCCAGGCCAGGCCCAGCTTCTTCCCCTGCGTGGCCACGGCCAGCAGGATGGAGTCCTGCTTGTCGGCCAGCAGCTCGGTATCGGTGACGGTGCCGGGCGTCACCACCCGCACGACCTTGCGCTCCACCGGCCCCTTGGCCGTGGCCACGTCGCCGACCTGCTCGGCAATCGCCACCGCCTCGCCCAGCTTGATCAGCTTGGCGAGATAGGACTCCAGCGCATGCACCGGCACGCCCGCCATCACCACCGGCTGGCCGGCACTCTGGCCACGCACGGTCAGCGTGATGTCCAGCAGTGCATTGGCCTTGCGCGCATCGTCGAAGAAGACCTCGTAGAAGTCGCCCATGCGGTAGAACACCAGGGTCTCGGGGAATTCGGCCTTGATGCGCAGGTACTGCTGCATCATCGGCGTATGGGCTGATAAGTCAGCGGGCTGAGCCCGTGCCGTGGCCGGGGCGTTGTCTGGGTGACCCATGGGTATCGATTCGTACAGGTGATGTCGGCGCCCGGGCGGGCGGACCCTTGCCGCGGGCAGCGGCGCATCTTACTTGTTGGCCGCGATGCGGCCATCGCTGCGGGCGCGCGACAGGCGCAGCGGCTTTTTGGTTATTTACGGTAAGCAAGTCTGTGGCCCGGTAAGCAATGGCCCGTCGCGCCCGCCGGGGCGTGGCCCGGGCGGGTGCGCGGCCTCGGTAATGTTTTGTAAGCGACATCCGCTGGGGCGGGGCCGCAAACGCCTCGCCGGGCCGGCGCTGTCACAAAGACCCGCTGCTAGCATCGTCCGCAAACCGATTCCATCCCCCTGCAACGCGAGCGAGACCCCTATGAATCTGGGCCAGCAAGGCCGTTCCATTCCTCTGCCCGAGAGCTGGTTGCTGCCATGAGCGAGGCCCTGTCCTTGCTGGCGCCGTTCGACGGCATTGCCATGCCCCTGCAGGCGGTGGCCGACCCGGTGTTCGCCGGCCTGGTGCTGGGGGATGGCCTGGCGATCGAGCCGCTCTCTGCCACGCTGCTGGCGCCCTGCGACGGCGTGCTGAGCCATCTGGCGCGCAGCGCCCATGCGCTCACGCTGACGGCGCCCAATGGCGCCGAGCTGCTGCTGCACATCGGCATCGACACCGTGCAACTCCAGGGCCAGGGCTTCAATGCCCTGGTGCGGCAGGGCGATGCGGTGCGCCGCGGCCAGCCGCTGATCGTGGTGGATCTGGACTGGGTGGCGCGGCGCGCGCCCTCGTTGCAGACCATGCTGGTGCTCACCGGTGGCGGCTTCGAGATCGCCGGCCGCGCCAGCGGCAGGCTCAGGGCCGGGCGGGATCAGTTCCTGAGCCTGGCGCCAGCCCGACCCCTGGCCGGCACGGCCGGCCAGGGGGGGCCGGCCGGCCCGGGCGCGGCCGCGCTGCGCGCCCGCGCCCAGGTGCTGCATCGCAACGGCCTGCATGCCCGGCCCTCGGCCCTGGTGCAGGCGGCCGCGCGCGCCTTTGCCGCCGAGGTGCAGCTGGAGTTTCGCGGGCGCGCCGCCAATGCCCGCAGCATGACGGCGCTGATGGGCCTGGCGGTGGGCGAACTGGACGAGGTGCTGGTCTGCGCCCGCGGTGCGGATGCCGAGGCCGCACTGCAGGCGGTGGTGCAGGCGCTGCAAAGCTGCAGCGGCGCGGCACCCGTGAGCGCGCCGCCGGCCGCCGAGCAAACGCCCGCAGCGCCCGAAGCGTCTGATGATGGCGATGCCGGCCTGGGTCTGCGCGGCATCTGCGCCGCGCCCGGCCTGGCCCTGGGCCAGGTGGTGCGTCTGGATCGGCAGGTGGCCGAGGTGCCGCAGGAGGGCGCCGGGCTGGAGACCGAGTTTGCCCGCCTGGCCAGCGCGCTGCAGCAGACCCGCGAGGAGATTGCCGCGGCGATGGCGGACGCCGTCCAACGCCAGGCGAACGAGGAGCGCGACATCTACAGCGCCCATCTGGCCCTGGCCGATGATCCCGAGCTGATCGCCGCCACCGAGCAGGCGGTGCTGCTGGGCCACAGCGCCGGCCACGCCTTCCGTCAGGCGATCGGCGCGCAATGCCAGCTGCTGGGCGGGCTGGGCAATGCCTTGCTGGCCGAGCGCGTCAACGATCTGCAGGATCTGGAGCGGCGCCTGCTGGCGGCGCTGGGCCACCGGGCCGCGGGCCAGCCCAGCCTGGGCCCTGCCTCGATTCTGGTAGCGGACGATCTCGCGCCCTCGGACCTCACCGGCCAGCCGCGCGGCCAGCTGGCGGGCCTGGCCACCGTGCATGGCGGTGCCACCAGCCACGTGGCGATCCTGGCGCGTGCCATGGGCATACCGGCCCTGGTGGCGATGGGGCCCGCCCTGCTGGGGCTGCGCAACGGCCAGCAGGTGCTGCTCGATGCCGACCGCGGCCGGCTCTGCGCCGAGCCCAGCGCCGCGCAACTGAGCGCCGCGCAGGCGCAGCTGGCCGCGCAGGCCGCCCAGCGCGCCGAGATGCTGCGCAGCGCCGACCGGCCCGCGCAGACCCTGGATGGCCAGCACATCGAAGTGGCCGCCAATATTGCCAACGAGGCCGATGCCCGCGAGGCGCTGCGCTGCGGCGCCGATGGGGTGGGGTTGCTGCGCACCGAGTTCCTCTTCATCGACCGCAGCGAGATGCCCGACGCCGCCGAGCAGGCGCGGGCCTATCAGGCGGTCATCGATGCGCTGCAGGGCCGGCCCGCCATCATCCGCACCATGGACGTGGGCGGCGACAAGTCGCTGCCCTATCTGACCCTGCCCAGCGAGGACAACCCGGCGCTGGGCCTGCGCGGCATCCGCTCCGGCCTGGCCCAGCCCGAGCTGCTGGACGCGCAGTTGCGCGGCCTGCTGGCAGTGCGCCCGCTCGCCAGCCTGCGCATCCTGATCCCGATGGTGGCCGAGGTGGGCGAGGTGCTGCGGGTGCGCGAGCGCATCGAGGCCCTGGCCGAGGAGATGGGGCTGGCCGAGCGGCCGCAGCTGGGCGTGATGATCGAAGTGCCCTCGGCCGCGCTGCTGGCCGACCAGTTGGCGCGCCATGTCGACTTCTTCTCCATCGGCACCAACGACCTGAGCCAATACACCCTGGCGATGGACCGCTGCCATGCCGGCCTGGCGGCGCGCCTGGACCCGATGCACCCGGCCCTGCTGCGCCTCATCGCAATGACGGTGGAGGGCGCCGCCCAGCATGGCAAATGGGTGGGCCTGTGCGGTGGCATGGCATCCGACCTGGAGGCCGTGCCGCTGCTGCTGGGCCTGGGGGTGAGCGAGCTCTCCGTCAGCCCGCCGCTGGTGCCCGGCGTGAAGGCCAGGCTGCGCACGCTTTCGCGCGTGCAGTGCCGGGCCGATGTGCAGGCGCTGCTGCGCCTGGAGTCTGCCGAGGCGGTGCGTGCCACGGCCCGCGCGCGCTGGCCCATGGAATCCCAATGATCAAGCAAGCCCGAGGAATAACAGCATGAATTCACGCAGATTTGCCGCCATCCAGCAGCTCGGCCGCGCCCTGATGCTGCCGATCGCGGTCTTGCCGGTGGCGGGCTTGCTGCTGCGCCTGGGCCAGCCCGACCTGCTGGGCATTTCGGTGATGGCACAGGCGGGCGACGCCATCTTCGCCAACCTGGCGCTGATTTTCGCGATCGGCGTGGCGGTGGGCTTTGCCCGCGAAAACAATGGCACGGCCGGGCTGGCGGGGGCGATCGGCTACCTGGTGCTCAGCGCGGTGCTGAAGGCCAGCGACGCCAAGATCAATATGGGCGTGCTGGCCGGCATCACCGCCGGGCTCTCGGCCGGCCTGCTCTACAACCGCTGCAAGGACATCGCCCTGCCGTCCTATCTGGCCTTCTTCGGCGGCAAACGTTTCGTGCCCATCGCCACCGGTTTTGCGATGCTGCTGGCCGGTGTGCTGCTGAGCCTGCTGTGGCCGCCGGTGCAGCAGGGCATCGACGCCTTGGGCCATTGGCTGATCGGCGCCGGCGGGCTGGGCCTGTTCATCTACGGCGTGCTGAACCGGCTGCTGATCGTCACCGGCCTGCACCACATCCTCAACTCGCTCACCTGGTTCGTGTTCGGCAGCTT
>Ga0208398_100447_pt1 | contig 28148 bp, 28 predicted proteins | sample LakWasMe79_HOW10_2_FD_183905 | JGI IMG/M metagenome (GOLD analysis project Ga0208398, IMG submission 183905) | Freshwater sediment methanotrophic microbial communities from Lake Washington under simulated oxygen tension - Sediment Metagenome... | ecosystem: Environmental > Aquatic > Freshwater >...
CACCAGGGCGTCGGGGGCGAAGCAGGGAATGCGCAGCAGCTCGCGGCCCGAGGGCAGGCCCAGCACGCGCACGTCGCCGGTATGGCCGCCGCTCCACAGGCCGTAGTAGCTGTCCAGCTCGCCGGGCTTCAGGTGGGTGGCATTGGCACCGCCGGCGCCATGCTGGGCGGTGGTGGCGGGCCCGCTGGCCGCGGCCGGGGCGGCGTCGCCCTTCTTGTCGGCACAGGCGGCAACGCCCAGGGTCAGGCCGGTGAGGGCCGCGGTGTTGATGAAGCGGCGGCGGCCCAGGATGGCGGGCTGCTCGTTGGAAACGGTGGTTTGTTCGTCTTTCATGTGCTGGCCTTGTAGGGTCGAAAAGTCCAGCGCATCGTCTTCACAAGCCCTCGCTCGCACCTTGAACCAGTTCAAGAAAAGCAGATAAGCGCAGAATCTGTATCTTGGATATAACAAATTGCTGGCGCCGCGCGCCCGGACTGATCAGAATCGCGCCTGTTTCGATGTGGAACCTGCCCGCTGGGAGGATGAGTGCGATGAGCAAGAAGAGCTTTGTTTTCAGAACCGCCGTGATGGCCCTGGCCCTGGCCGGCCTCGCCGCCTGCGGCAAGCAGCAAGAGTCAGCGGCTCCCACGGCTGCGCCTGCCGCGCCCACGGCCGCCGCCTCGGTGGCGGTGGCAGCGGCCCCGGCCGAGAACGCGCTGGGCAAATCCACCTTCGGCAAGGTCTGCGCCATGTGCCATGCGGCCGGCGTGGCCGGCGCCCCCAAGCCCGGCGACAAGGCCGACTGGGGCCCGCGCATCGCCCAGGGCGAGGAAACGCTCTACAAGCATGCGCTGGAGGGCTATACCGGTGCCAAGGGCATGATGCCGGCGCGCGGCGGTGGCGCGGCGCTGAAGGACGAGGAAGTCAAGGCGGCCGTCGACTACATGGTGGCGCAGTCGCGCTGAACGGGCAGGCTTTAACGATGCTGAGCCGACGCGCGTTTGGCGCCGCCCTGCCGCTGCTGGCCACCGCGCTCTATCTGCGCCCGGCCCTGGCCGACCCGCAGGTGCAGCGCGCCTCGCGGCCGCTGATGGGCACGCAGCTGGACATCACCGTGCAGGCGGCAGGTGCGGAGCAGCGCGAGCTGGCCCTGCAGGCCGCCTTTGCCGAGATGGAGCGTCTGGCCGGCATGATGAGCCGTTACCGCGCGGCCAGCCTGGTGGCGGCACTGCAGCGTGCCGCCGGCCGCGATGACGAAGCGGTGGCCGTGCCGGCCGAGATGTTCGCGGTGCTGCGGATGGCCAAGGCGATGGCGCGGCGCAGCGGCGGTGCCTTCGACCCCACCATCGGCGCACTGGCCGAGTGGAACTTCGACCCGGCCCGACCCGCCATGCCCACGCCCGCGCAACTGGCGCGCGAACTGCCCCTGGTGGACCACCGCGACCTGCTGCTGGACGAGCGCACCCTGACGGCGCGCCTGCGCCGCCCGGGCATGCGCCTGGACCTGGGCGGTATCGCCAAGCTGCCCATCCTGGCGGCCGGCATGCAGACCCTGCGCCGGCATGGCATCGAGCACGCCATGCTCAACGGTGGCGGCGACGTGCTGGTGCGGGGTCAGTTGCAGGGGCGCGATTGGCGCATCGGCCTGCGCGACCCGCGTGCACCGGCGCAGCTGCTGGGCACGCTGGCGCTCAGCGAGGGCTGGGTGGCCGCCTCGGGCGATTACGAGCGCTGCTTCGAGCGCGCCGGCCGCCGCTACCACCACATCCTCGATCCGCTGAGCGGCCAGCCCAGCCAGGGCCCGCATGGCGTGGTGCTGGCGGCGCGGCGCATGGAGGCGATCAACGGCCTGGGCGCCGCCATCATGGTGGCGGGCGCCGAGGCCGGGCGCCGCTGGCTGGCGCAGGCGCCCGAGGTCGATGCCCTGATCGCCGGGCGCGATGGCGGCCTGTGGCAGTCGGCCGGTATGGCGCGCCGGCTCGGGACGGCATAATCTGCCCTTTCTCGCCAGCGGAGCGCATTCATCATGGCCTCGGTCAATAAAGTCATCCTCATCGGCAACCTGGGTCGCGATCCTGAGTTGCGCTACAACCCCAGCGGCGTGGCCTTCTGCACCATCAGCCTGGCCACCACCCGCACCTGGAAGAGCCGTGAGAGCGGCGAGCGCCAGGAAGAGACCGAATGGCACCGCGTCGTCTTCAACGACAAGCTGGCCGAGATCGTCGGCGAGTACTGCAAGAAGGGCCGCCCGCTCTATGTGGAAGGCCGCCTGCGCACCCGCAAGTGGCAGGACAAGGAAGGCAAGGACCAGTACACCACCGAAATCATCGCCGACCAGATGCAGCTGCTGGGCGGCCGTGAAGGCGGCGGCGACGAAGGTGGCGGCGGCGGTGGTGGCGGCTACAGCCGCCAGGCCCGCGGCGGCGCCGAGCGTGGTGGCGAGATGGGCGGCGGCGGTGGCGAAGCCCGCGAGTCGCGCGCTCCGGCCGCACGTGCCCCGGCCCCGCGCCCGGCACCGGCCCCCAAGCCCTCGACCGGCTTCGACGACATGGACGACGACATTCCGTTCTAAGTGTCAATGGACCCACTTTCTGTGGGTAGTGGCCCGCCTCTCACTGGGAGCGGGCCTATTTTTTTCTACCCACACGCCAATCAAGCACTTCTGGTCAAGAAGCTCATCGATTGCTTCGTCGAGTTTGTGGGTAACTAGAGAAGCTTGATGTGAACGGTGAAACAAGCATCTAGGCCTCTAGACTTGTCGGTGGGCAACGCAGCGCGATCCCCAGACCCTGCCGGGCGCCCGGCGCCCGGTCCCGCCCACCGCTCCAGCTGACTGATGAGCTGCGATCAGATGGTCATAGCAGGGCTTGATGATCGGGTTGCGATGGCTGCCGGTTAGTGCGGCCGTGTACAGCACGCGCCGTATCTCGAAATGAACGCCCTGGATGCGTCGTCGCCACTGATTCGAATCGCAGTCATTGGCCACGGGGGCGATGCCTACCAAGGTGGCGATCTCACGCCGGTTGAGACGTCCGAGCTCTGGCAGCTCGGCGATCAGTGTCGCGCTGGCTGCGCGGCCGGTACCATTGGCCGGCTGCACCAATCGGTCGAACTCGCCGAGTTGCTCGCGCACATGGCCGACATTTGGTTTTGGATGTCATCGAGCTGCGCCCTGATGCACTCCAGCGGTTACTGCGCGTGGAAGGCCGAGCCTGCGAGCCCCCGCACCGAGGACGATCAGCGGCTGTTGGGCCTGCTCAATCACGCCTGCCGGCTGATCACGAAGTAGCGCTCCGCAGCGGACCAATGCGAGCGTCTGGCGCGTCGGGTCACCATCGAGGCTATCGCCGCTAGATCGGCTGGCCGTCGCCACTGTCGCACGCCTTGGAGGTGCACGAGGACGATGCCGGCCAGCCCGTGAGGCCACGACCACAGTGGCGCTATGCACCAAGATGACTCGCACCACTCGGGCTAGTTTCAGCACTTCCTGCGGAGCGATTCCGACCCTTGATCGCAATCCTCTCGCGCCGCGAGGCGACACGAATCACAGTGCCACGCAGCAAATGCAGGCCGCCCGCCGGGCCGCCATCGATGGTCTGACTGTTCAGGAGCCCGCTTTCATGCCCGCTTGTCGTCCAACCCAGGGCCTCGTGCTCGCGCTGCTGTTACTGTTTGCCCCATGTGCGATAGCCCAGGATCTGGATGTCCTGCACCAACTGCGCAATGCGGGCGTCAGCATCCTCGCGATCGCCGCCCTGTCGGTGCTTGCCGTGGCGGTCACCATCGAGCGCCTCGTGCATTTCAGGGCAGATCGATGGGCGCCGGCCGGGCTGGTGCTCCAGTTCCTGCCGCTGTGGGACGCGGGGCATCTCGAAGAGGCACGCGCGCTGCTGGGGCAGGACCGCAGCACCTTGGCCCGCATCCTGGCCTTCGTGCTGGAGCATCGCCACATGGATGCCGGAATCCTGGCGGCGCGAGCCGCTGAGATGGCCTCTCACGCCCTGCGGCAACAGCAGCTAAAAGCTTACTCGCTGGCAGTGGTGGCCACGGTCGCCCCCATCGTCGGGCTGCTGGGAACGGTGATTGGGATGATCGAGGCGTTTCACGTCATCGCCACTGCGGGTGGTCTGGGTGACCCGGCCCTGCTGGCTGGCGGCATCAGCAAGGCCCTGGTCAACACCGCAGCCGGACTTTCCGTGGCCCTGCCTGCGCTGGCGCTGCACCACTTCTTCAAGCATCGCTTGACGGCCGTGGGTCTGGCGCTGGAGGCGCAGTTGAACGAGGTGCTAGACAGAAACCTTCAGGTGGCGGCGAGTCAACATGCGCATTGACATGCAAGATACCGACGAGCCGGAAATCGGTCTGATCGCGCTGATCGACTGCATCTTCTTCCTGCTGATGTTCTTTATGGTTGCCACGTCGTTCAAGCAGCAGGCGGGTGACCGCCAGCCGCAGGACCTCTCTGTTGAACTGCCCACGGCCGAGGTGACGCCGCACCGTGCTCAGGCGGGGTCCACCGATCCCCTGCTGATCGGCGTCGATGCGCTGGGGCGCTTCCGGCTCGACGGTCAGGCCGTTGGCGTGCAGGTCCTTCGCGAACGGCTGCGCGACGCATCGCGCGAGGAGCCGCGGCGCATGGTGCGCATCGAGGGCGACCGTCGCGCCAGCTACCAGCACATCGTGCATATTCTCGACCTGTGCGCGAGCGAGGGCCTAACGTCAGTCTCGCTGCGCACCCTGCGATGAAGCCGTCCCGCTGGGCTCGGCAAGACACGCTGGGGTGGCTCGACCGACATCCCTTCCTTGTCGGGTCGCTGCTGTTGCATGCGCTGCTGTTGGCGCTGCTTTGGGTTATCGGTCCGCAGTCGGCCGGGCCAGAGCGGATGGCGCCGCGCAGTGCACAGGACCGTGCGCGTATCGAGGCCTCGCTGCAGACAGCCCGACAGATGCACCTGGAGCGCAGAGTCCAAGCGCTGGAAGCGGCGCGGCGTGCACTGGTGGGCTCGCCTGCGCCGGACGCAGCCACGCGGTCCCGTCTCCCGCAAGCCTTGATGCAGCGTGCACACGAAGCCGTCGAGGCGATCCGGCAGGCCGAGCAGCGCCGCCGAGCAGAGGAACTGTCTCGTCTGCTGAAGATGCCGCTGCACAGGGCACTCAGCCAGGTCAAGGCCGAGACGGCTGCCGAGATCGCCAAGGCCGGGAGCAGCGACGAACAGCTATTGCGGATGGAGCGACAGGTGCAGGCCGCCTTGGCGGGCGAAGCTGCGCGACGGCAGCGAGGCCTGCACGGGGCGCCGGTACAACTGGGCAGCGTACCGGCGCCGGGCGGCAGTGGTGCATCCGGCCGACATGGTGGACAGGGCGGCGTGGGCGGTGGCAAGTCCGGTGGCCCGGGGTATGCGTTCTTCGAAGATCGCATCTACACCGAGCGCCGGCCGCTCCACCTGCCGCCGCCGCAGCGCACGGGCACCGGGCACCGCCTCGGTTCCGGTGGCCAGTTTGCCGATCGCATATACCTTGACCGCTGGTACATCGCGGGCCCATTCGAGGCCCTCGGACGGGCAAGCCTGCAAACGGCCTATCCGCCGGAGTGGGGCGTCGATCTGGACGCCGCCTATGCGGGCAAAGGCGGGCGCACGCTGGGATGGCGCTACACCGGCGACCAAACCTATCCCGTCGAGGCTCAGCCTCATTCCGAGAACAGTATTTATTACGCCTACGCCGAACTGCGCGTTGAACAGGAGCAGGAGGTTTGGCTGGACCTTGGCGTCGACGACGAAGGCAAGCTATGGCTCAACGATGTGCCCGTCTGGACCAGCGACAGTGGCGACAAGCCTTGGTATCGGCAGCCTTACTACACCTTGAGCACGCAGCTGCTGAACTTTGGCCTGGTCGAAACCTCGGTGCGCGTACGCCTGCGCGCCGGTCGCAACACCTTGCTGCTCAAGCATTACAACGCCAGCGGGATCAAGTTCTTCTCGGTCGTGCTGCGGCCTGCCTGAAGTCCAGGGGGCTTGCCGCGTGGGCGCGCTTGCGTTGGTCGGAACGGGGGGGGGCTCAACGAATTCAAGCTGATCGTCAGCAAGCAGCGTAGCTGGTCACCCGCTACTCTTCGAATGGCGCATTCCGGATCAGTCCCAGGAACCCAAGCCGACGGACATACAAGTTTGCTCTGGACTTAGGGTTCTCTGCCGCCTGAATCTTCATGCAATTGCAGAACGCATTCTTGAAGTTGAGCCTGGGATGTCGTGTCAATACTGCGGCCTTCAGGTTTGATGGAATTGCATGAATTCGCTGGCCAATGACATCCATTCCAGCGCCCGCCTGAAGCAAATGAGCCTCCACTCCCTGATCGACATTTACCTCGAGATTCATGTGCAAAGTGATGGCCTCTGCTATCCGATGGATTTGGTTCTCAGTCGCGCCATTGCGCGCAAGAATGTTCGTTGCCGCTCGAGCGCCTCGCAGGGTAAAGCAATCTGATTTTGGAAGTGAGGCGTGAGCCGTCAGGCCAATATCGTGAAGTTGACAGGCGGCAAAAAGTATTCCTCGATCGTACTTCAACCCAGACTGAAGAGCGAGTAGTCCACCCCATGCGTAGGTTCTCCACGAATGGTTCGTAAGCCACTCATGCTGAAGGCGTTTCGCAGCTTGGGCTGCCACCATAGACAATCTATCCGTGGGCGGCTCTATATAATCGAGGGCGCGCAGGTCGAGTTGCTCGAGAATACTCCCATTGGCAGTATGGTTTGACCAGCTTTCCCGGATTCTCTTGCGGATGCCGGCGATGGTAATCTTCCACTTCTCGGTGGCTGTTAGATTTCCGCCGCGCGACATCCAACCAATTGTGCCAATCGTCATGGTTGTATTGCCAGTCAGTTGATAAGGTATTGAAATTTGTTCGAAATTGGCATCTCTTCGCAGAGCGCCACTCGAAAAGTCGCCGATTCACTGGATTTCAGCCTCTACAGGCAATCGCATCGCGGGCCTCGGTTCGGTAATTCACTAAATCACCTGAACGCGACTGGACTCTGTTTCATTTTTGCCGCCGCCTTGCTGACTTGCTTGAACAAAACGGCTAAAGAAGTTCTGCATAACTCTCCGGGGCGATTTACGAAGGTGCTGAATTGACGCGACAAAGCAAGGCAGATCTCGCTGAGCGGGACGAATGCATAGACACGATGGGGCTGAACACCAGGCGCGCGATCCGCTTGGTGGGCGGCGTCTATTTTTGGCAGGGCGGCAGTCTCTGGATCGGAAGAGGAACTGGGCGGACCTCGTTGCATTCGCATCACGCACATCACATAGCGCTCTCGCTGGGGGGGGCGGTTCGCATCCGAGTGGACCCACCTGCACGGCTAGCTGAAGTCATGTGCGCATTTGTGCCATCTAAGCTTCGGCACGAGTGCGAAGTAGACGGGCCCCTGGCTCACATCTTCATTGAGCCAGAGTCTGCCGAGGGACATGCATTGGCAAGGCGCTTTGGAGACGCGGCGATTCGATCTATTGCATCGCCGGAAGCGCAAGATTTTTCGATTGAGCTCACTACCGCTTTGCAGCAGTCCTACGCAGGCTCGGCGATGGTCAACGTATGCAAGAAAATTGTCGATCGACTCGCTGGCTTGGACAGTGTCGTGCGGCCCCCTCTTGATCCTAGACTTGCTGAGTCGATCGAGTACCTGCGAGGCAGTATTCGGAACGGCACTTCACTCAAGGAGGCCGCGGCAGTGGCCAGACTGTCGCCTAGTCGATACCGCCACCTCTTCGTAGCGCAAACCGGCACTTCATTCAGGGCATACGCACTCTGGCTGCGGCTGAATGTTGCTGTGCAGTCCGCGACCGAGGGGCACTCCTGGACCACGTCCGCCCACGAGGCCGGGTTTGCGGACTCGTCCCACCTTACGAGAACGTTCAAACGAATGTTCGGGATCAATCCAGCCAGCCTCGTTCTCAAGTAGTTCAGGCACCTTTCGCAACGCCGCATGTCTTTCAGCGAAAGGTCGGCGCCCGTTACGGCAATGCAGCACGGTCCGAAGAACTCAAAGCGCGCGTTCCATGAAGCGCCAGCGCGAATGAAACTCGAGTAGAACCTCAACACCGTCGTAGGGTTGCCGGTCGACGAATCCATTCTTCTCGTAGACGCGCTGCGCGGACTTCATGAACGGGGCCGAATCAAGGCATACCGATTTGTAGCCGAAGTGACTCGCATCAGACATCAATCGGTTCAGCACTAGCTCACCTAGTCCCATGCCGCGAAAAGGCGGTCGGATGTAGATGCGCTTGATCTCGGCTCGCGCTTGACTCAGGCCGCGAAGTCCCCCCATGCCTGCCAGTTGACCGTGCACAAAAACGAGATAGAAGACGCCTTCCGGCGGAGGCTTGCCACAGACCTTGGCGATGACTGTGGGCACGTAGTCCCTGGCAGACATGCCAATGATCGTCTCGAACTGCACCCCAAAATGCCGGTCAATCTCTCGAAACACCCATGAAACGTACTCGACGTTCAGTTCGGTCAATTGCCCCAGATGGCATCGCACGTTTGCAATGATGAACTCGGGAGGCGTCATGTATTCGGTACACAAAGAGGTGAACCTTGGCGGGCTTATACATCGCCGGCTCAAACCGAATAACCGCGGGCTCGCGAATCAGGCGACGGACACGCCGCTGCGATGCCCGGCCGCGACTCTGGCGCGAGACATCATCAGCAAGCCTACGAACACCGCAGCCGTGATGTCAAAGGCCGCACAGAACCCGGGCCATACCGATGGTACGCCGTTGCTTTGTACCAGGTGGTGATGAAAGACGTCCATAATGCCGTGCGCTCCGAGGGCGCCAAGGGCGATCCACTGGCTTCGCTTGTATCCCGTTATGGCCGCAACGACGAAGATCGCGGCAATCGCTGCCTCGGCCAGCATGATCCCGCCGCGGCCGTCGACAACGGCGAAGGCGATGTAGTACGAGGCAACGGCCATCGTGACGGCGGGGTAGAAGGCGCGCTCCCGGTCCAAGCCCAGTCCTGCGGCGGCAGCGCAAAAGAACAGCGCAAGGGTGAAACCAACGATGTACTCCATGGTTTGATTTCCTAGGCTCAAGGTACGAGGTGCCGCAGATCGTCGGGCACCGGCATAGGCTTGAAGGCGCTGACGCGCGACCGGCCGTTGTTGCCGCGTGGCACCCACAGGCGCGAGAAGAGGATTGAAGCCAAGATCCGCGGCACCTGGCCGAGCGCCTCGCGCAGGTCACCTCGGCGCAGACCGGCCGTCAGCATCCGCCAATGAATGAAGGTGTGCCTTCCCGTCATCCGTTGAGCGAGCACATGGGCCCGCTCAAGATGCTTGAAGGCGGTCTCAAAGTCGTCTCGCCGCAGTGCCCGGTCGGCCCGTTCCACTTCCTGTTGGTACGCTTCGTCCATGTCGGAGCTCCTGGTTTGTGCGAGCGCGACCTGCGTTCGCTGTGGTGCACTGTGCGCGACAAAGTTCAAGCGTGACAGCAACATGCGCCCAACCGTCGAAAGGCGTCCGGCAAGGGCCCCAACGCGTGCTCGAACGGTGGATGCTGAAGACTGTTTCAGTCTTGCGTTCAGTCAATAGAGCGCTCTGCGATGTCGTGACCACTCGGTTGATCGGCGAGACTGCTCCCGCACGCGCGCCGACCGTTCGTCTCATGATGCTGTCCCTGTGCAGTTGCAGCGCCGAAAGTGCAGTCACCGAAGACATCCCGTCGTCGATGCCACCCGAAGGAACACCCGCATGAGCACCAACCAGCAAACACCCTGCAACTGCTCCACGTGTCCCGGAGCCGGCTGCTCCTGCACGCCGCAATGCCACTGCGGCGTGCAGTGCCGATGCGGCGCCGGCCCCAACTGCGCGCCGAGCCTGCTGCGCGGGTGATGGGCCCATGCCGGTATCAACTTAGGGCACGACCAGGCGAGGTGCTGTCGCGCAGGGCGTTGCAATCTCCAGGCGGCGGGGGCGCACTGCTGTACGCGGCCCCATCGCCCAGCTGGCCCGCCGGGTCTGCCATCCCCTGCGGGTCGGCCTTTGGAGTCGCGATGGCGCTCGGCTCAAGCCTCTTGCGGCTCGGCACGCCGCCGTACCGATACATCCAGAGTCCAGCCGCGTCAGCCGCACTTCCGCACCACCACTGACCGCCATGTACCTGCCATCGCCCCCCCATGCCAAGCTGTGGCCCGACACGCTGAAGGGCGCGCTACGGGTCATCGCGGTCGCTGCCCTCTTGTGGGCCCTTGCTGCGATGCTCTTGCACTTGCTGTCCCCTGGGCTCGATACCCGGCCCCGGCTGCTGGTGTTCTCCGAATGTGTGGGTCTGACGATGGTGGGGTGCGCGCTTCTGGTGAGTCGCACTCGCACCTTCTCGCGATGGAATCCGACGACCCGATTGATCCTCACGGGGGCCATTGCCATTTCGACCGGCTACTTTGTGGGGCACCAGTTTGCCTTCTTGCTGCTGGGCGAGCCAATGCGATTGGTCGGATATTTGAATGTCAGTCTGATTCCCATCCTGTTCACCATGCTGGTGGGAGGTCTGGGCTTGCACTCCTATGCAACGCGCGAACAGCTTGCCCGCGAAGCCGCCGCGCGCTCGGAGGCGCAACGCCTGGCGGTCGAGTCACAGTTGCGCCTGCTGCGGGCGCAACTGGAACCGCACATGCTATTCAACACGCTGGCCAATCTGCGCTCACTGGTGCGCGAGGAGGTGTATCGGGCCGAGTCGATGATCGACCAGCTGATCGTGTACTTGCGCAGTGCGCTGGCCGCATCGCAGACGGAATCGGTGGCGTTGAGTCGTGAGTTCGCCCAGTTGCGCGCTTACCTGGACATCATGGCGCTGCGCATGGGGCCGCGCCTGACCTTCCGGCTGGAACTGCCAGCTGCGCTGGAAGCGATCATGGTACCGCCCATGCTGCTGCAGCCGCTGGTGGAGAACGCGATCAAGCACGGCCTGGAGCCCAAGGTCGGTCACGGCCTCATCGAGGTGGTGGCGCGCGCGTTACCGGCAGGCATCGAGATCCGTGTCAGCGACAACGGCCTTGGACTGCCGGCCGACGAGGACGACTCGGCTTCTCCGCGCGCGGCCAGCACCAGCTACGGGTTTAGTCATGTGCGCGAACGTCTGCAGGCAGGCTACGGGCCTGCGGCCCGCCTAACTCTTGAACGGCGAGACCCCACCGGCGTCAGCGTGCTGGTGGTCATCCCCACCGGAGTCCCGAACCGCGCTTTGGCAGCCCCGCAATCTGATCGCCCCTGAAGGGGCCTGTGTGAGGCTGATCGGGCCATTCACAACCATGCTCGCCTGCAGGAGCAGGTGTGGGCCGAGCTGAACATCGTTGGCGTGGTCGACGACGGTTTTCTCGCGCTCGAACCGGCGCAAGAGCTGGCGCCTGCCGTGATGCTGCTCACCGCCCGGGTGCCGCGGCATCTAGGCAACCTAGGCGTTATGTCATGACCGGCACGAATGCCCGCTCACCCCGCCGCGCTGCCGAACGCTTGCAGCAGCGCATGAGTCTGCCGCCAGGTCGTGGCCACAGCATCTGACTTGAGCGCATGGATCGTGGTGATGCGGGCTGGCGTCGCCAACATCGTGCGCATGAGGCTGCGCGAGTTAATGGCGCGCAACGAAGAGACATGATCCATTCGTCCGCATCGGGGCGCCATGGTCAAGTCAACCACTACCGCGTGAGCCAGCCTTGACAAAAATTTGCATGGCCGCCTCGCCGCGCTTGGCCTGCCACCGTGAACAACGCTCAGCCGCGCCTTTGGTCGACTGTTCCGGCAGACATGGCTCACCGCTGCGCCATCAGGCGTGGGGTGGTTCGAACGTCAGCTGGCGTGCCTGAAGGTCGTGTGCGGCCACCGCCTGCGCAAGGGATTGCTCCTCGACGCTGGGGGTACGCACTCGGGTGCAATGGCTTCTGAGGATCTGCATCAAAGTCTTCATGCGATGCTCCCTGGATGACCATTGGGGGCAGCGACACGTGCCGCCGGACGGAGGGACTTATCGGGTCAACTTGCGCGGTAAGAAGCACGCGGCGGCGCACGCTGGCAGCGCGGCCATTGCAGCAAAGGTAAAGACGTCCGCCAGCGCGGCCACGAGGCCGCCGGCCGCATGACGCGAGAGGTACTCGCCCAGCAAGGCTACGCCGGCGGCTCCGCCCAACGCACGCAACATCAGTGGCAGTGCGGTCGCGATGCCCGCCTGTGTGGCTGGTGCCGAGCGTTGCGAAACGACGCTCAGTATCGGCATCGCGAGTCCAAGCCCCGCGCCAAGGGGCATGACCGCGGCCGACAGTGCCCAGGCCGCGGTCGCGCCGGCGTGCAGCAGCCCTGCGAGCAGCGCCAGCGACCCCGCCATCATTGCGCTGGCGGCCATCGCCAGCGTCCGCGGTGCGACGCCACGCCGCAGCAGTGCGCCAGCGCGCCGCGCCGCCAGCATCAGGCCCGCCATCAGCGGCAGCAGGTGCCACGCCGACTGGGTCGGCGTCAGGTGCAGCACGACCTGCATAAAGGTAGGAAGAAACACGACGGTGGAGAACAGCGACATGCCGGTGCTCGCAGCCAGCCAGGTATTCGCCGCAAAGCCGGGCCGCTTGAAAAGCGACAGCGGCACGATAGGATCGGCCGCACAGCGCTGGCTCCACAGCCATGCCGGCAGCAGCGTCGCTGCAGCGGCGGTCAACCCCGAGGCAACAGTGGCGCCCAACGCACGACTTCGGATCGCCAGCATCCCGCAGACCAGCATCGATGCCAGTAACAGCGCGCCGCGCCAGTCGAGGGGCCGGCGCGCGCCGTGCGGCTCGCCCATCGGCGTACGCGCTAGCCCGGCCCATGCCGCGAGCGCGAAGGGCACGGCAGCAAAGAATGACCAGCGCCACGACAGGTGCTGGGTGGCGTAGGCGCCCGCCAGCGGGCCAGCCATCGTCGCGATACCATAGATCGCGCCCAGCCTGGCCATGCGCGCGGCGCGCTCTTCTGGCGCCGAGAGTGCCGTCGTGGCCAGCATCGTCAGCGTCATCAGGCCTCCGCCACCCAGGCCTTGCAGCACGCGCGCGGCAATCAGGGCATCCATCGTCCATGCTGCACCGCAGGCCAGCGATCCAGCGATGAACAGGCCCGCCGAGGTCAGCAGCATCGGACGTATGCCAAAGAGGTCGGCCAGCTTGCCGTAGAGCGGAATGACGACAGTTGACGCGATGAGGAAGGACGAGAACACCCATGGCGCGCGGTCAGCGCTGCCCAGCTCGCGCACGATCGTGGGCAGCGATGCCGACAACAGGGTCTGATCCAGACCGGACAGAGCGAGCAGCAGCAGGAGCAGCGTGTGGGCGGTTGGAGGCGCAATGGTCTTGGTGCTCATGGGCAGGCGGGTCAGGTCGATGGCCCGCACTCTCGTCACCCTCGCCCGACGGCGAAAGCGCCGCAGGACGAACCGTCGCCCGCTGTCCGGCAACGGTAGCTGGCGCCGACCGAACGGTACAGGCCATGCCCCGCTGCGCTGCCACCAGTCAGGCAGAGACCTGACGCCCCAGGGAACCCTGGTCAAACCAGGCCTCTCCGATTACATTGCCCAGGGCATCCACGCATGCGAACAAAGTGGATTGGCCGTCCGAGCGGAACTGCATGTCAATACTTCAGGTTGCACCCAATCGACGGGCGCCCCGATCATGGGGGAGCACACTGCAGCTGATCGCCGGAGCGGCATTATTCTGGGCAGTCGCTGCGGGCCTGACTTTCATTGCTGCACCGGGACTGGACTCGTTTGGCAGACTTCTTGTGTTCAGCGAGAGCAATGGGCTGTCAATGCTGTTCTTCGCACTGCTCCTTCAGCGTTCTCGAGTCTTTTCGAACGCCCGCCCCATGCTCAGATGGGTGCTGGTCGGCACCATTTCCGTCCCCTTGGGCTATGTGGTCGGGCATGTGATTGCGCTGCGCATGCTGGGTGAACCTTTTCGATTGTTAAGCCTGGGGCACGATCGGATGGTGCCGGTCATCTTCACCGTACTGATAGCAGGCTTCGGTCTGTATTTTTTTGCCACTCGAGAGCGCCTGGCCAATGAGGCAGTGGCACGTTCTGAGGCCCAGCGCCTTGCTGCGGAATCCCAACTGCGGCTACTACGCGCCCAGCTTCAGCCACACATGATCTTCAACACGCTGGCCAATTTGCGCTCGCTCGTTGGTGAGGATTCAAAGCAAGCCGTCCACATGATCGACCAGCTGATCGTGTACCTGCGCAATACGCTCTCGGCTTCGCGGATCGACACAAGCACGCTGGCCGAAGAGTTCACGCAGTTACGGGCCTACCTGGAAATCATGTCGGTGCGCATGGGGCCGCGGCTCACCTACCGTCTCGAGCTACCGCCGGAGCTCGAATCGGCGCCCATACCGTCGATGCTGCTACAGCCGCTGGTCGAGAACGCCATCAAGCATGGCATCGAGCCCAAGGTAGGTGCGGGCAGCATTGACGTACTTGCTCAACGAACTGCCGACGGCGTCGAGATCTCGGTGGTCGACACCGGCTTGGGTCTGCCGCCCGGGAGCGACGTCAGCATGGCGGCTGATATGGCCACTGGCAGCTATGGTCTGCTGCATGTGCGCGAACGTCTCCAGGTCCTGTACGGATCGAAGGCATCTTTGACCCTGACTCCACACGTGCCTTCAGGTTTTTGCGCCAAAGTGAATATTCCAACATGACATCGCTACAACGCCCCACAGCTTTGATCGCCGAGGACGAGCCGGTGCTCGCGCGTACTTTGTCTCGCATGCTTGCTGAACTTTGGCCCGAGCTTCACATGCTCGGTGTGGCAGAAGATGGGCCGAGTGCCGTAGAGCTTGCGATGAAGAACACGCCAGACGTCCTGTTTCTGGACATCAAGATGCCGGGACGAACCGGGCTTGAAGTAGCCGAGATGCTTGCCGATGATTGGCCCGAGGGACGGTCGGAACCCCTCTTCGTTTTCGTCACCGCCTACGACGAATTTGCTGTCGGGGCGTTTGAGCGTGCCGCTGTCGACTTCATGCTCAAACCAGCCACGACCGATCGCTTGGCCATGACCGTCGAGAGACTCAAGCGGCGACTTGCAGAGCGCGTCACCGTGCCCGCCGAGGACGCATTGTCATCGCTCATGCGGCGCGTGCAGTCCATATCGATACCGGGTGAGCCGGCTGAGGAGCGGATAAAGGTGATTCGGGCCGCCGTCGGCAACAGCGTGCGGATGATTCCCGTTGGCGACGTGATCTGCTTTGAGGCGACTGAAAAATATGTCAACGTCATCACCGCCACCGGCGAGGCACTGGTCCGCATGAGTCTTCGCGAGCTGATGACGAAAATCGATGCCACTGATTTCAAGCAAGTACATCGCAGTGTGGTCGTCAACTTCAATTGCGTCGTGAGTGCAACACGTGACGAGTTCGGGCACTACAGCTTGACCTTGCGCGGGCTGCAACGCCCCTTGCGGGTCAGCCGCGCGTTCGGCCACTTGTTCAGAGCTATGTAGCCTTGACGTGCCCGTCGCTATTCGTCGAACGCCGCGCGCTGAACCTGTTCGACAAATCCCAGGTACTGGACATAAATGCTAAGGCGCGAGCTCGGGGCGAGCTGCGCTTCGGCTTGAACGCAGTTGCAGAAGGCGTTCTTGAAATCTAGTCGCGGATACGCGCCGAGCACAGCACGCTGCAGCAATGCCGGGACCTGTTCGATGCGCTGACCGAAGACATCCATCAAGGCGCCGGCGTGCAGGAGGTGCGCCTCAACACCGCGCTCGACACCGACCTCGAAGTTCTGATGCAGGGTGATCGCTTCCGCCACGCGATGAAGCTGGTCTTCCGACGCGCGGGCGCGGCGCATGATGAGGCTTGCGGCGCGCGCGCCGCGCACGGCAAAGCATTGATTGGGCGGTGTGGCTGCGTGCGGCGTCAGGCCAATGCCGTGCAACATGCAGGCTGCGAAGAACAGGGTCTTGTCGTACTCAAGCTTGGCATCCAATGCCAGCAGCGTTCCCCATGCATAGGCTCTCCATCCGTGGTTGGTCAACCATCTGGGCTGAAGTTCCCTGGCCGCGGCAGACGCGCAGAGTGCCAGTGGAGTCCACGGGTGCTCCAAATGCTCGAGCGCGCCCAAGCCGAGGCGATTCAGGGTGCTCATGGAGCTAGAAGCGCCATGAGGGGCGACAAGATGCCGCAGGCGCGCACAGGTGGTGACCGATGCGACGGTCTGCGACCAGCGCTCCACGAAATTGGCCATGCCTCGGCGCTGCATCCAGTTGTGGCTCTCAATGCTCATGATGCAAATTCGTCTTTTGAAGCGTCGATCGCCATCAGAAGGAGATCCACGCGACGGCGCGGGCGCGGGATGGTGCGATGGATCGCAGAGTGAACGCTGCAGCCCAGAGCGGGCCCGATGTCGCGCTGCGTCGCACCCGATCCAGCATGTCCTCTGGGTGGAGGACGTTGCCGCAGGTCGGCGGGGAAGTCATGTCTTGCCAGTCAGTCGATGCGTTGGTTTCCGTGAAGCAATGACTTCGCGTCTTGCTGGTCAATCTATTCGGCGTGGTGGGCGCGTCCAAGCCAATTCCGACGGAGCCCACAAAGCTGGGCGCCGGTGGTTCACATTGACTACTGAGCAGAGGCTTCAAGCGCACGCAGACCAGACAAGCTGAGGGTCGCGAAGACCAAGCGCACTGATCTGTGCCGGGGCAATGGAGGAAGCACGCCTTTGATTCGCCATGGGTTCCTCGGCGGCCAGCTGGCTTCATTCAAATGATTGCCGCCTGACCAGCACGCTGGCGATGTTCGCTTGCTTTGGACTCCGCAGGTAGGGCGTGACCTAGCGGCGCCATCAGACGATGAACGGTGGAGCATCAGGCGCGCCCCAGCGTCGCTCGTCTCACTGCCTGTTTCGTCGTCCACCGCCCGCACCGAAGAATGACCTCGGCCTTGTACGCGCCGCTGACATAAAGGGCTAGTGATTTGTCGCAGCCTTGGCCCCTGGACTCCCCAACACGGGATGCACCAAGCCGCTGCGGCGCCTACCGCTTTTGTTCCAGCGCTTGGAGCGAGAACTCGGCCCGCATCGGAATGCTGAGCGTCAGCGCACGATACGCGGGGAAAGGAAGTCGATAGTTAAGGCCACGGATGTTCAGACCTGCCTGGTCGAGATGTGCCGCTGCTCTTCGCCATATTCCAGCACCAGGCGCACAGCACGCTTGCGGACCCCAAGGAAGATGTCGATGACTTCTTGATGGCTGCATCTTTCTGAGGCGGAGCCTCCGCGGAAGCTGGGGAAATTCAGGCGTATGGCGTCCAGTCGTACTCCATGTAATCCGCGGTCTCCGTCGCCACGCTGGGGCCAAGGGCCTTTGCGACCATCCCAAGTGACATGTCGATGCCGGCAGAAATTCCTCCGCTGGTAACGACGAAGCCACTGTCGATCATCTTTGTGTCTTCGACGACCGTGATGTCTTTGCCAAGTGCCCGCAGTTCCCCATACGCTCCACGGTGGGTCGTGGCCAGCTGCCCATCCAGCAAGCCCGCATTCGCCAGGATGAGCGCGCCAGAGCAGACGGACAGGACTTGTTGCGCCGTTTGCGCACGAGTCCTTATCCAGTTCAGCAGCGTCACGTTGTCCTTCTGAACTCGCGTGCCGTATCCCGTGCCATCTGGGCGGTAGCCTCCGCCACCGGGTATGAGTATCCAATCTAGAGGTGGGCAGCTCGAGAAGCTCTCATGCGCCATGACTTCGAAGCGATTCCGCGCAATGACTCGACCGCCAAGCTCGGACACCATGCGCACATCAAATGGGCGTATCTTGTTGTGCCTATCGGCCACACTGAAGACTTCGAATGGCCCGGCGAAGTCCAGGACTTCCACGTCGTCAAAGATCACGATGCCAACGCGAATGGGAGACGTCGCGAACATATGGACCGCTCGCTTGTCGGTTTGTTCAATATCTGACATGACTGCCTATGTTCAAGATTGAGATTGCTGAAGAGCCGGGCAAAGAAGTACGCCGTTAGGAGTTGACCTGATGTTTTTGCAAGAAGTTCAGCGGGCACCCGACTCGCGAAATTCGCCTGGAAGATGTACCCGACAAGCCGGGCAATCAGCAGTTGTTCGCAAGCAGCAAATTCAAAATGTCGCATTGGGTTCATCAGCGAATGAGCAAAATGCCTGTGTGATCCCAAGCAGATGCGACTCTCTGGCGATCCTGCTCCGCACCAAGAATTTGGGCCCTTCCGTCGACACGGGCTGGACTAAGTTGGCCCTACCACTTGCGGCCAGCGCCACAACGCAAACCGTCGGCAGCATTGCCTTGAGCCTTCGCTTCCATACGTGACCTACTGCGCGTCAAAACGTCTTGCACACTCCCAAAGATCTACATTCGACTTAGGCACCAACTTCGGACGCGTGCATTCAAGTGATCGGTAGCTTGCGCATTCGCCCGAGCTCATTCGCTCCCGGTTCGCCATAGGCGACTAACTAGCCAGTTGCCGGTGCTGCAGTCGTGTACCAAACGATAACGGTACCGCAGCGAAGGAACCGGACTATGAACCCAAGCGGCCGCCCTGGCTTGAACAAAGCGGCTATGTTGCGCTCGACGGTCATGTGTTGCAGCGAGTCGCAGCGCTTCGCGCGGCTCTGGACAGGTGTCGATGAGAGGACCCCCAGGCAGTTGAATTCGCACCGAAGGGGCGGGCAATTGCCTGTGCCCCCAGCGCTCGATGATCAGCAAGGCACCCCTGACGAGCGAGGTGCGGTATCGAACCAAGCGCGGTGTGTGGAGATGTAGGGTCTTCTCGAATCGCACAATGGTCTTCGCCGTAGTTTTGAAGACTCTTGAGGCATCGTGCTTCGCATCGGCATTCACCCGACGGCCAAATTCAGTCTTCGAAGGGAGCCGCTGCAACCAGATCGAGGAAGCCGGGACGACGCGCGAAAGGCCCGGCCCGTGAATCGGGAGCTGCTATAGCCTCGGTGCTCATGCAGCGGCAGAGATGGTCTTTGAACCCAAGTCGCGGGTACTTCTCCAAGACAAGCACCACTCGGCGCGTCGGCGACGACCGTTCGGTCCGGCGCGCAAACCGTTGGCGGAGCGGAACCGGCCATTGGGCGCATCCCGCTGTTGCCGCGCTTCCGCGTCGTGGACAGTGCAACGCAGCAATCACCATTCGCAGCCGCGGCGCCCCGGAGGCAAGTCGCTCGATGGCGCGGTTCTACGCAGCCGTTCCGGGCCTAGCTCGGTCCTCTCCACGGAGTGTTGTCATGAAAGCCCTGAGTCACATGCAATTGGCAATTCCGAACTGGTCCGGGTCTCGACGCGCAGGCGTCTATTCCCCAGTCATAAGGCAGTGCTGATGCGTGATAGCCGCCTACCTTGCCGATGACCAATGGCTCCTCATGGCGGGCATTCCCTGTTCGCTGCGGCTCGCGAGAGGGTTGTTGAAGCTAAAGCGGCGGGGCTCGGTAAGGCGGCGAGTGGTCTGGCGAAGTCCAGCAGGTCAGCCCATTCATTCAAGCTCCTGCTGGCCCTAGCTCCCATACTTGACGTTTGATCTCTCAGAACCTCCAGGAAGCGGCGATGCAGACCCCAGGCAACAATTTTTCGGAATATTCAGTCTCGACGAACGAACCGCCGCGCCGCATCAAGGCTGCGGCAGTTCAACTCGAGGCGGCTGCCGGAGACGTCGCGACGAATCTCTATCGTATTGAGGAACTGGTCAACGAGGCCGCCGCTACTGGGGCACGCTTGATTGCAATTCCGGAGTTTTTTACTTCGCGAATCATGTTTGATGAGCGAGTCCATGAAGCTGTTCTACCTGCGCAAAACAACCCGGCGCTTACTCTTCTGAGGCAACTCGCCGGCCGTCACCAATGCTGGATAGGCGGCTCAATGCTCGTTAGCGAGCGGGGCGAGATATTCAATCGCTACTGTTTTGTTGAGCCTGATGGAACATGCCATGGCCATGACAAGGATCTCCCGACGATGTGGGAGGGTTCCTTTTATCAAGAGGGGCAGGATGACGGCGTTTTCGAGACCAAGCTTGGCGGCGTAGGAGCGGCGGTCTGCTGGGAATTGATCCGAACGCAAACGGTACATCGCCTGCTGGGACGTGTGGGTGTTGCGATGACCGGAACGCATTGGTGGAGCATCCCGAGCAATTGGGGTGCGATCATGAACAGAGGATTCGCCGCGGCTGGGCAGTACAACCGGTATCTGTCGGAGTGCGCGCCCGCCGAATTTGCGCGCCGCCTGGGCGTGCCAGTTATTCAGGCCTCCCATTGCGGGAACTTTCGTTCCGGCTTTCAGCTTGTCCCGGGGCTGTCGTGGGAAATTCCATTTCAAGCCCATTTCGTTGGAGCCACGCAGATTGTTGATAACACTGGCCATGTTCTGGCACAGCGCTACACACACGAGGGTCCGGGGGTTGTTACTGCCGACATTGATCTGGGCGCTCGGGAGCCCATAGTCCCGTTGCAGGAACGTTTCTGGATTCCAGAACTACCGCTGCTACTACGTGCCGTCTGGAGTCATCAAAATGCGTGCGCGAAGTCATATTACCGGGGCAGGGGCCGCGCACTAGGCGTTGCCGCGGCAAGCGCCATCAGCAAGGAGTCGGTGAAATGACAGCAGGCATTCTGTGCCTGTTGGCAGCAGGGATCTTCTTCGGCGTCGGCTTGCTGACCGGCGTTTGGAAATATTGGTCCATGATGGCATCGCCGACGGCGGTGGCTCCGGTCTATATTGACATCGCGCACCGTGCCAGCCTCATGTATGCGTTCTCGGCAATGCTGCTACGCGAGTTCGTTCCGTACTCACCCCTGCCGCCGAGCGGTACGTTGTGGGCTGTTGCTATTCCGCTTGGCCTTTTCGCAGCAGCCATCGGCTCCTACGTCTTGCATGGTGTGCTGCGGGACACCGACAACCAATTCCAAAAGCCGCACGTACTCGGACGCGGGCACGTACACAGCGGACTGATGAAGGCTCTCATGGTCGCGTTGATCGTGGGTGAAATAGGCGGATTCGCGATCCTATTCTCGGGATTCATCTTTCGCGCGGCGATCTGACGTACTGCGTTGTGGTGAAGCGCCGCTTGGTGCACCTTTCCGAGTCAATCGCCTTGATAGCACGTGAGACGCACACATGGTTGCCGCAAGTGAAGCGAACGAAGTCGACAGGGCGTCTAGACTGCACTGCAGCGGTCTGTCTTGCCGAGGCATGGTGCGGCGCGGGGCCCTTCTGACATTCGAGGGAACATGATGAGATTGGTCTATCGAACACTCGTCGCAGCGGCGATCCTGGTTGCCGGCGCCAATGCGTTGGCTGACGCGCCGACGCGACGCGCTGAACAGGGCCTTGGCTTTCAAGTGACTGGTGCAGCCGACGCTGACGGTAAACCCTTCGCCGTGGGCGTCTGGTATCCGGCGGACATCGCAGCTGCAGCGACCACCCAGAGCGTGCCCAGCCCGATGGGTGCGATTCAGAATGCGCCCGTGGTTGGCAAGGGATTGCCGCTGGTCGTTGTTTCCCATGGGAATGGCGGTGGCATGGCGAGCCACATCGACCTGGCGCTTGCATTGGCCAATGCCGGCTACGTGGTTGCCGCGCCAATTCATGCAGGCGACAACTTTCAGGATCCCAGCGCCTCAGGCTTGGCAACGCTGTTCAGCGGCCGCAACCGCCAACTTCGCTTGACCATCGACCACGTGCTAACGAAGTGGACGGGGCACGACGCCATCGACCCCGCGAGGGTTGGCGCGTTCGGCTTCTCCGCTGGTGGATTCACGGTCCTGACCGCCGCTGGGGCGCAGCCGGACATGAAGCTCATCGCCAGGCAGTGCGCGCAATCGCCTGAGTTCATCTGCCAAGTCTTGGCTCATTTCAAGTCGCCCCTGCTGAGTGTCGATGCGCCGGTGGGCGAACCCATGCAAGCGGGTCCGCAGGTGAAGGCCGTCGTTGCAGCCGGCCCAGGGCTGGGCTTCACGATGCCCCCGGCAGCGATGGCGGGCGTGAAGGTCCCCGTGCAGGTGTGGAGCGGCGAAAAGGACGAGACGGTGCCCTACGCCACGAACGCCAAGCTCATCATCGAGGCCCTAGGCAAGAACGGCCAGAAAGTCGACTTCCACGCCGTTCCCAATGCGAGCCACATGTCGTTCCTCGCTCCCTGCGGCCCAGTGAACGTTCCAGAGCTCTGTGCTGACCCTGAGGGCTTCGACCGAGTGGCGTTCCATGCCGCCATGAATGTGGAAGTCGTCAAATTTTTCGACCGCTACCTGAAGCACTGACAGGCTTGTGCCTTCGCTGGCCAACCAGGGCTGGCGGTGATGTCGACTACGTGACGCATGGAGCTGGGCCAGCAGTTGTGGCAATCGTTGCCGTCGCACGCAGCGACGCGATGCCTTGCGTCGGCTGCGGCCAGCACTGCAACGACTGCAGCGTGACATCAGCACATGCGCACGTTCGAGATGAACGCCACACTTTGTAGTTGCAGCGTTTCAGGGCGACTCAAGCCAGTGAAACCTCGTCGCGATACGCGTCGAGCACGATCAGTGCTCCGATCCTGCGAAGGCGATATGTCTTTGCTGACGCGAACTTTTGTTGCTGCCGGCCTTTGGCAATAGCAAGTTGTGATCAATCGTCGCGTTTGATCCTGGTGTGGTCTTGAGCGGCGAGCGCGCAGTTGGATCGCAGGGCCCACTGCAATGCGGCCGGTTCAATCCTCAGCGCAACTGGAAATTCCGCCGCAGCACCGAGCACCGCAGAGTTACCGCGGTTGAGCAGGTGTCAAGGCGCGCCAGCAGCGCGCCTGGCGCCAACCATTCGGTCGACAAGCGCAACCGTTCCGGCACTCGCTGCCACTGCTCGTCTCAGACGCCTGTCAACAAGGCGTGGCAGCGCCGAAAGTCCGTCCATCGAAGACATCTTGTCGTCGATGCACCCAAAGGAAATTCATCATGAACGACGCGAACCAAAGTCCTTGCCGCTGCACGACCTGTCCTGGCGCTGTCTGCACCTGCGGCTGCCCCAAGGCCTGAAACGGGAAGCTTCCGGAACCTTGGCTGCGACGAGGTACCGGAGACCATTGACCTAACGGCGCAACCGCCACTTCTGCTCAGCCCCATGCGACACGGTTCATTTCCCTCTCTCTCGAATTGGCTCGAACATCCCTTTAGCCGCATGCTGGTTGCTGCCATGTTTGCCATTGCTCCGATCGCCCTGTGCTTCATCGTTGCTGAAGCGGCAGTCCCCAAGCCCCTGCGCGTTGCGTGGCCTCAAGTGCTTGCTGCGCTGCTTTGCTTCATTGGGTACCGGTTCTACGTCAAGCGCGTTGAGCGCCGACCTGTGAGTGAACTCGCTGCTACAGGGGCGCCCGGAGAGCTGGGACTTGGCTTAGCGGCGGGTACGGCCCTGTGTCTGCTGACGCTCTTCCCGCTTCTGGCGATCGGCGCTTACCGGATTGACGGGCTGAACGCCTGGACGGCCGTGCTGCGCAGTGCGCCAGAGATGGTGCTGGTCTCGGTGTTCGAGGAGGTGCTGGTGCGCGGCATCCTGTATCGCATCGCCGAGCAGGCCTGGGGTAGCCGCAAGGCTTTGTTGGGCTCGGTTGCATTCTTTGTCCTGGCGCATCTGCCGGGTGGTCAGATCAACCTGATTGGAATTGCAGCCACGGCCGCGGCTGCAGTGGGATTTGCTGCATCGATGATGCTGACGCGTCGGCTGTGGCTGCCTATCGGCATCCACTTTGCATGGAACTTCCTCTTTGACGGCGTATTCAGCGTACCTGTCTCCGGCCATGCGGCGAAGGGTTGGATCGATGTCTCCATGCAAGGCCCCACGTGGCTAACCGGCGGTCCCTACGGCGTTGAGGCATCGGTCATGACGCTGCTAGTCTGGGCGCTGGCCAGCGCGGCATTCATGCATCTCGCATCCAAGCGAGGCCGTTATCCGCTGAGTGGGGCCCGTCAGCCCAGTCCGAACTAGGCACCACCTCTCCTGTCTTGAAACTTTCGCTAAATCAGGAAGACCTCAAATGGAGGTACTCGTCCTGGCATTTGCGTCAGCATGTTGGTGCCGTGCTCATGAACATCACGGGCATTGAGCACGTACACGTGCATGCCCGCATGGATCGCCATTTGGGCCAGCAACTGGTGATAGCGCCCGGTCGACTCCATGCGATGAAACTGCCCGGCGCCAAAGTGCGCAACCAGTGCCCAGTGCTCGCCCGGTCGTTGCGCACGCTCAGTTGCACGCCAATCGGTGCAGCGGCAGCAACCAACTCGGCTTTGGCCACATCCGCGCCAAAGAACCTCGTCTCGTCTTGCATGACATCACCTCCAGTCAGCGAATCAATCTGCTGGGGCGCTGCCGCTCGCGCACGTTAGCTTGCTTTCAGATGGGCGCTGAACCGAACTCATCGGCTCACGCTCAGTTCCTCGTCGACGTTGGGCTGGCGATGCGGAGTGTTCTGCACAGGAGGGGCCGTTCATCTCGGCCATTGTGAGGTAATGACTCTGCGCCCCAGCCCTCTGACACTACGCCTTTGTTGCCCCCTGCGTGTCAAACATATGAGCGACGCAACGGGGGCGACGCCGGCGTAGCCGGCGCCGGTGGGGGCACGAGCGCAATAGAGCCCCCAGTCGGCCTGTTCACAGCTCGACACACCAATGACTGCTCAGTGCCGGTCCGGCCGCTCATCCCTTGAGACAGGCGACGATCCTGGCTTAGCTTCTGGGCCGCCCGCCCAGCACGCGCGCCGGCAGGAACAGCAGCGCGCGTATCAAGGCGAACACGGCCTCGAAGCCGATGCCTATCAGCCGGAAAGGCAGCGAGATCAGCCAGACCAGGGGCCACAGCAGCAGCGCCAGCAGGGCCAGGGGCCAGCACAGCACCAGCAGGATGAGCCAGCCGGTCAGGGTCAGCAAGGCGTTCATGGCGGGGCTCCGGGCGGGGATGAGGTGCACCGATTCTGCGCGGTGGGCGGCCGGATGCCACAGGCCATGCCCGGGCGGCCGGCGGCGGCGCGTGAAAGCACCCATTGCCCGATCGCGGCCTGACCCTAGAATCGCCCCGAATTGCGCGGTGTCAATCCGGCCGCGTGAGGAAGAAAGAATTTCAAGGAGCTACCCCTATGAAGAACAAGTTTGCCGCGCTGTCCGCTGGCCTCGCCCTGACCCTCAGCATGGGCCTGCTGGCCCCCGCCATGGCCGCCGGCCCGACGGGCCCGGATGCTGCCGCCGTGCAGACCGTGCGCGAGCAACTGCGCACCGACCGCAAGGCCTATGTGCTGAAGTCGCTGGCCCTGGACGAAGCCCAGGCCAAGGCCTTTGCCAAGGTCTACGACGCCTATGCCGCCGATCTCGCCAACCTGAACCGCCAGTCCACCCGCCTGTCGGTGGAGTTCATTGGCTTCGGCGACAAGCCCACCGACGCCCAGTCCAAGTACTTCGTCAAGGAGTACCTGGCCGTCGAAGATGCCGAGTTCAAGGTCTATCGCAAGTACCACCCGCGCATCGTCAAGGCCATCGGCCAGGCCGGCGCCGCACGTTTCCTGGCCACCGAGCGCCGCATCCGCGCACTGCAGGAATTCGACCACTGGATGTGAGGCAACGGCGGCGGGCCCCAGGCCCGCAACTGGCCTGCAGTCAGCCCGCAAGAGGGTCCGCCCGGGCCGCTTGCGGGTTTCTTTTTGTTGCGGGCGGCCCTAGGGTTTCCACCCGTTCCCCGCACATGAGGGCCCGGTGATGCCCCGATTGATGTGTCATGCGCCCGATGCCATAGTGCCGGGCCGAGGGAACGCTGGTGAGGGTCTGTAGACTGGGCTCAGCGCTGACAAACTACGAGATACCGAACTGACCATGCGATCGACATTGAGCCCAAACCGGAAGCAGCCCCGCGGCTTCACCCTGCTGGAGCTGCTGGTGGTGATGGTCATCATCGGCCTGCTGGCGGGCTATGTGGGCCCCAAGTTCTTTGGCCAGATCGGCAAGTCCGAGGTCAAGGCGGCCAAGGCGCAGATCGATGCGCTGCAGAAATCGCTGGACCAGTACCGCATCGACCTGGGCCATTACCCCAGCACCGAGCAGGGCCTGCAGGCCCTGGTGGTGAAGCCGGCCGACGAGCCGCGCTGGGCCGGCCCCTACCTGAGCAAGGCCGTGCCCAAGGACCCCTGGCACAACGAGTATCAATACCGCGCCCCGGGCGAGCATGGCGAATACGACCTGCTCTCCTTCGGCCGCGACGGCCGCCCCGGCGGTGAGGGCGAAGACGCCGATCTGGTGAGCTGGTAAGCCGGCAGCCGTCTCCGCATGCCTAGCTTCGAGGCCCGTGTCTTCCATCCCGAGCAGGGGGTGATGCAGCGCCGTGTCGAGGCCGCGGACCGACAGGCCGTCGCCGCGGCCCTGGGCGTGCTGCCCCAGCATGTGCTGGAGGTGCGCGAACTCGGGGTCAGCGGGCCTGCCGGGCGGCGCCGCTTCAGGCGCAATGCACGCTTCCCGCTGCAGCTCTTCAGCCAGGAGCTGGCGGTGCTGCTGGATGCCGGCATCAGCCTGCTGGAGGCCCTGAGCACGCTGCGCGAAAAAGAGGGCAGCGAGGGCGTGCGCCAGGCGCTGGACGGCGTGGCCGAGGCGGTGCAGCAGGGTCAGCCGCTCTCGGCGGCGCTGCGCCAGCACCCGGAGGCCTTTGACGAGCTGATCTGCGCCATCGTGGCGGCGAATGAAAAGACCGGCCAGCTGGCCATGGCGCTGGCCCAGCATGCGCGCTACCTGGCCTGGGTGGAGAGCCTGCGTTCGCGCCTGATCGCCGCCTGCGTCTACCCGGCCATGCTGCTGGTGGTGGGCTCGGCGGTGATCATGTTCCTCTTGCTGTTCGTGCTGCCGCGCTTTGCCGGCATCCTCGACGGCCTGGGCAACGAGCTGCCCTGGGGTTCGCGCCTCCTCATCAGCTTCGGCCAGACCGCCGGCGCGCATCCGTGGCTGGTGCTGGGCGCGGTGTCAGGTCTTGCCCTGCTGGTGGTGGCGGTGTTCAGGCACCAGCCGCTGCGCGAGCGCGTGCAGGCCGGCCTCTGGACCTTTCCCGGCCTGGGCCCGCGCCTGCGTGTGCTGGCGCTGGCGCGGCTGTACCGCAGCATGGGCATGCTGCTGTCCTCGGGCGTGCCGGTGTTGCCGGCGCTGCGCATCGTGCAGGACGTGGTGGCCCTGCCCTGGCGGCCCGCGGTGGCGGCGGCGGCCGAGCAGATCGCGCGTGGCGAGCGCTTCTCGGACGCGCTGGAGGCGCAGGATCTGGCCACGCCGGTGGCGCGCCGCATGGTGCGGGTGGGCGAGCGCAGCGGCGAGCTGGCGGCGATGCTGGAGCGCGCCGCGGCCTTTCACGATGAAGAGGCGGTGCGCCTGACCGAGCTGCTGACGCGCGCCATCAACCCGGCGCTGATGCTGGTGATGGGCGTGCTGATCGGCGGCATCATCGTGCTGATGTATTTGCCCATCTTCCAACTGGTTGAGCAGGTCCAATGAGCGATGTGACCTCACTGGCCCATTGGCTGCCCGCCGAGCAGGCGCCCTGGCATCTCGATTTCGAGCGCTGGCCGCAGGCCCAGGCGCAGCGCTGGCGTGCGGTGCTGGCGGTGAATGCACAAGGCCGCTGCACCCTGCTGGCCGATCGCGCGCTGGATGCGCTGCTGCTGCAAAGCGTGGAATCGCGCCTGCAGGCACCGGTACGCTGGCTGGTCTGCGAGGCCGCCGCGGTGGAGCACTGGCTGGGCGCGGGCGAGGCCGACTTCCGCGCACTCTCGGATGTGGACGAGGCCATGGCCGGCAGCGAGACGCATGCGGCCGATGCCGAGGAGCTCTCGGCCCTGCGCCTTTCGGAGCAGGTGAGCCCGGTGGTGCGCCTGCTCAATGCCACGCTCTACGACGCGCTGCAGGACGGCGCCAGCGATGTGCACATCGAATGCACCGCGCGCGGCGCGGTGATCCGCTTCCGCATCGACGGCGTGATGGCCCAGGTGCGCACCGTGGATGGCGCGGCGGTGGCCGAGCAGCTGGTGTCGCGGCTCAAGGTGATGTCCGAGCTGGACATCGGCGAGCGCCGCCTGCCGCAGGACGGCCGCTTCAAGCTGAAGGTGCAGGGGCGCGAGATCGATTTCCGCCTCTCCATCATGCCCA
>Ga0208398_100448_pt1 | contig 28109 bp, 26 predicted proteins | sample LakWasMe79_HOW10_2_FD_183905 | JGI IMG/M metagenome (GOLD analysis project Ga0208398, IMG submission 183905) | Freshwater sediment methanotrophic microbial communities from Lake Washington under simulated oxygen tension - Sediment Metagenome... | ecosystem: Environmental > Aquatic > Freshwater >...
TGTTGTGTTGTTTAAAACTATTTGCGGAGCATATTCTATTTTTATCTCGTCTTCGGCTGTACAGGTTGTTGGAGTTAAAGTAACTTTTACTTTGTAAGTTCCGGAATCGGTAACTGTAAGTGTTGGTCTGTTTTCGCCAAGGATAGCAGTTGCGGAACCGTCTTTAAACCATTCGTAAGAGTAAGTTGCTGGGAGTTTGGTGTCAATGGAAAAACTTTCGCCATAACACAAAGGATTGTTGTCTGCCGAAGTACGGTCAGGACCTAAATCTATATCTGCCGAAAAACTTCCTGCTTCCAGAAATATGGCAGAATCATAATAGACTGCTTTATCATCAGCAATTACCAGTTTGATATGGTATGTTTTGCCGATAATTACATCGGTATGGGCATTCATTTTTATAATTTGACCACTGTAATTAACCGGACTTGAGGCATTATTATAACCGCCAAAATACGATTCATTCACAGCAGGACAGCCTGAGTGATTGATTCCCAAAGCATCAACAACATCGTTTATGGTGGGATGGACATTTTTGGAAGATACAGGAGTTGTGGTTCCTGGTATTACAGCAATATTTTTGTAATTATCGGTGCTTCCTTTTTCTTTAATCAAAAAAGCAAAAGCATCAGAGAACTCACAAGGAAAATACAGCTGGTATTCATTGGAAGCAAAAATATAATTGAAACTGATGGAAGTTGTCAATGGGACAAAATCAAATTCCAAAACAGTGGCGTTAATACTGGTTATTCCCAATGTTTGATCCAAATCGGCATCTCCGGGCCAGGAGCCGTTTCCTCCGCCTTGTCCGTTTGTATAAGGGCCTATCGCTTCTTTGCTTGTGGAGGTCGATAATAGAACTCCTTCTTTAATGGGGAAATTACTGGTGCCGGCATTGAAATAAGCAAAACTGTTTTGATTTGTGGTAAAGGTGTCTCCTGTCGCATTGGAGTTGGAAGCATTGGCACAATTGCTTTTGATTAAAACATTCTCAATCAGGTATTGGGCAGTTTGTGTATCATCAACAGTTATGACCTGGGCATTGGTTATACCCAAAGTAAACAAAAGAATGACCTGTACTAGTAACTTTGAAGGATTCATAGAAACAAATATACTATAAATCTCTGTTTTTTAATATCCTATAGGATAAGAATAGAAAGATAATTGTCCAGCATAAAACGATTATAATTCCCGAAAATGGGACACTGTAATCTTTGAGGTTTTCAACTCCGATTTGTGTTCCAATGGATTTGACAAGAGATAATCTGGAAAAAGGCTCCACTATTAAATTGGACATTGCTTCCAATGGTAAAAACTGAGTGATGTATCCCGCCATTTTGCCTTCTGGGAAAAGACGGAAATTCAAAAATATTTTTACAATGCCTTCAATAATGTTCCAAACCAGTAAAAAACCCAATGCAAAAGCGGATCTTTTTACCAATATACCTAAGAATAAACAGAAAGAGAAAAATCCAACCAGTTTTACAAAAAAGGCTAAAATATATTCCAGATCCGAAAAGACAATACCAACTTCTGTATATGATGAAAAGCTATAGCCTAGAATTAATGTCATTATAAAAACAAAAACTGTTGAGCATAATGAAAACAGTACTATGGTTACGAATTTGGACAGTATAAATTCTTTTTTGCTCAATCCGTCGATTAGGTTTTGTTTTAAAGTGCCGTAGCTGTATTCATTTGCCATCATAGAAACAATTACGATAGCCAAAAAGAGTTTTAAAATAGCTGCAATATAAGTGTTGAAATGCCAGATATAAGGGAAATTAAAAATACCCATTTCGGCAATCTGAAAATGAATGTTACCGATATTGAACTTAATTGAGGCAATCAAAGAAATAAAAGAAAGTAATATAAAATAAGTCAAAGTCAGTACACGGCTGGCTTTGTTTAACCATATTTTTTGTAATTCTATAGAGAGTAAACGCTTCATGTTTTTAATTTAAGATTTTAAAATTCAGATTTTAGATTTACAGTTGACATTGATATTGACATTGAGTTTTGCAATTGCCATTGTCATTCTCATTTATTCTTTGTTAATTCTAAAAATTGCTCTTCCAGACTGTTTTTACGTTTTACCAAATGACTTAAACAGATATTATTGGAAAATAAAAAGAGGTTCAAATCCTTTGATTCTAATTTGGTTTTTAAATAAGCCAAAACTTTTCCTTCTGTCAATACAGTTTTTTCGATAGCCGGATGAGTTTTTAAAACCTGAATTAAACTCTCAATGTCATCTGCCTGTAATTCGAAGAAGCCTTCATTGGCCGAAATACCGTCAACAGGTCCTGTATATAGAACTTCTCCTTTTCTTAAAACCAAAACATGCGAACATACTTTTTCGACTTCGTCTAATAAATGGGAAGCCAGTAAAATGGTAGTTCCTTTTGACGCAATTTGTTTGATAATGTCTCTTATTTGATGAATTCCCTGTGGGTCTAATCCGTTTGTAGGTTCGTCCAGTATCAAAATCTCTGGGTCGTTCAATAAGGCAGAAGCAATCGCTAAACGTTGTTTCATCCCTAAAGAAAAAGTACTGAATTTGCTGTTTTTCCTGTCGTTAAGACCTACCAGATCCAGTTTTTCGGAAATTTTTGAGTAACCGATGTTTTTTATTTTGCAAACCAGTTTCAGGTTTTCTTCAGCGGTCATGTACGGGTAAAAATTGGGTCTTTCAATAATGGCCCCCACTTTTTTCAAAGCTTCGTGTGTTTGAAGGTTACCGTTAAACCAAGTGTATTCTCCGGAAGTTTTATTCACGACGTTGAGAACAATTCCCAAAGTAGTCGATTTTCCGCTTCCATTAGGACCTAATATGCCATAAACATTGCCTTTTTTTATTTCCAAAGAAACATTTTTTAAGGCCTGAAGACTGCCATAACGCTTGTTGAGGTTATGTATTGAAAGAATTGTTTCCAAATTATTATATGTTTTTCGTATTGGTCGAGTCAGTTTTACTTTTGTTACTTTGACTTTGAAATAATTTGTTTAAACACTAGTTGTAATTTTTTGAAGTATCCTCTTATGATCAAATCTGTATTGTATGATTGAAAAAAGTTTTTTAACAAACTCCTATCTTCGACAGCTTGAATAAACAACCGTATTAGTGTAAATTTGTAGCAAATCTATCTAAAATGAGTGACGAGCAGTTAATGTTTTTTAAAAAGCCTTGTTATCCAATAAATAGTCCTTTGATGAACTATCTGGAGCGGTTTGATCTAGTATCCAAAGAACCTGTTGTTTATGAAGACCTTTTAAGGTTTTCGGGAGCAGTAAGCGTTTTTGATAAAAACGATCAGGATACCTTGTGGATTAGGGTATACTATAATGAATTTGAGCGGGAAGAGATAGATTTGACCCTTAAAAAAATATATTCATTATTGTATTCTGACGGGAATACCGATATTTTGCAATATTTGAATGTCGATGCAATTGACTACTGTACTTTTGGAAATTCAAAACCATTCAGAATAAAAGTCAGAAATATTCTGAATGACAACTATACTTATTTTTACATCAAAAAAGCCGACGCTTCGAGAATTTATGGTTTGGAATTGGAGCATCTTCTTTCTCCCTATAAAATTAATTTTTTAGTATTCAAAGATACTTTGATTGAAGAGCATATTACTGGAATTCCGGGAGATGTGTTTATGCAGACTTTATTGAATAAATGTTCTGAAACTGAAAAATCGCAAATAGCCAAAGAATTTGTAAAGTTTAACGAGCGATGTATGATTCGTTTATTGGGAGATATGCGATCGTATAATTATGTTGTTATTCCGATTCATGATTTTGATCAGGTTGTCTATAAAATAAGACCAATCGATTTTGACCAGCAATGTTATGAAGGGAATTTTAAAGTGTACCGCCCTCAGTTTTTCAAGGAAAATTATCCGATGATCTTAAATATAAAAAATAAACTTCAAGACAGATCTATTGAGCAATACAAAAATGAAGAGCGTTCAGCATTGGCAAAAAGAATCAATACTGCCGAGAGCAGAATCAAGATTCTAATGAAAATTATGGGTAATGATGCAATTTCTACCGATGACAATTTGAGTCAGCTCAAATTTGAACTGTATCGTTACACGAATGACGTGAATTTTAAAAATGCAAAATCAATGGGGAATGTATTGAGTGCCGCTTTTGAGTTTGTTACCCGAAATTTCAACAGCTCAAATTTATTCAGACCAGGATTTTAATAAAAAAACTGAATTATATTGAAAGATGTTTTCTTTTATAATGATTCAATAAAGTTTCATTTATTTCTTTTAATTCGGGAGTCAGAAATGTTTTTCTGTCCTGCAAATCATTAGTTAATTCTACTTGGCAAACAGTGCATTTGTATTCTTTAAAATGACCGGTTACGTTTCTGACAGTCACTATTTTGTGTCCAAAAATGGAGCAAGCAGTTTTTTTATCTACAAATTTTGACATGAAATCTAAAAAGCTCATAGCGTGGGTGTTATAAATTTTAAACAAACGTATAATAAATACACTTATTATTCAAAAAAAACCGATGAAATGCATGTTTTTTTCTCGTTAGAAATGTAATTCTTACAAAAATGTTATATTTGATAAAATCTATAGGATTTATTGTTAGAAAAAAAACTTAACTGTCTAAGGAGTTGAGGATTGCATTTTTTTGAAAATAATAGTTTAAAACGGATAATGATTTTTATTCTTCGTTGTAATAAAAATAAAAGTAATTTTAAAGCACAAACTTGATTTATGCTTTATTGAAGTTAAATGTTAAATAAGCTCATAAAATTAAAAACCTTATATTGCTTTATATTTATGTTTTTGAAAAACCGGTCCTTATGAAAAAGACTTTTTTGATAGCAGTTTCTATTGTCTTACTGGCTTGTCAGCAAAAATCGGATACCGATTTAAAAACGCTTTATTCGCTTCCGAAGAAATTAAAAGAAGTTTCGGGGATTACTTATTTTCCGGAGACCAATATGACTAATACATTGGAAGACAGGGGAAATAAAAATGCAGTTTATACAATTAATTCTCAGGGGAAGTTAGTCAAAACCATAACAATTTCAAATGCTGTAAATGTGGATTGGGAAGACATAACGAAAGATAAGGCCGGAAATATTTACATTGGAGATTTTGGGAATAACGATAACGAACGCAAAGATTTGTGTATTTATAAAGTTGCCAAAAATCAATTGAATAAAGATCTGGCTGTCGCCGAATATAAAATTTCCTTTTCGTACCCTGAACAAACTGAATTTCCTCCAAAGAAAAAAGAACTCTTCTATGATGTTGAAGGTTTTTTTGAGCAGGGAGGTTATTTTTACCTTTTTACCAAAAACCGAAGTAAAGGTTTTGATGGAACCGCTTTTGTCTACAAAATTAAAAATGCCAAAGGAACACAGAAAGCAGTAAAAATAGGAACCTTTAAAACCTGCAGCAATTACAATCATTGTGTTTTGACAAGTGCAGCAATCAGCCCGGATGGAAAAAAAGTAGCTTTGTTAAGTCACGACAAGGTTGTTTTGTTTGAAGGTTTTAAAGGAGATTTATTTCACAAAGGAAAACAAACAGAAATAAGTCTGAATCATTTTTCACAAAAAGAAGCCATAGTTTTCAAAGACAATACTACTTTACTCATCGCCGATGAAAAAACGAATAAAGTAGGAGGCAAGGTTTATGAGTTTCGTCTTAAATGAGTTACTAAGTTTCTGAGACGCTAAGTTACTAAGAAACTTAGAAACTTTGGAACTTAGAATCTCAAAATTAGAAGCTATATGCTGCTCCAAAAATAACCCTACCCACTTCGTCAGGAGATTGGAAATAGGAGATTCGTGCAGTTATAAGATTAATAGCATTCAGCCATAATCCTCCACCATAATCCTGATGCCATTTTCTAGAATCTTCTCCCTCAAACCAGATTCTTCCGTAATCAAAACCTGCAAGAATTCCGTACGTCAAAGGAGCAATGGTATGACGAATTTTCCCAAGACTAAATCGTAAATCACTGCTCTGTGAGTAATAGGAATTTCCTAAAAAGCGTTCGTTTCTGTAACCGCGCAAGTCCAAATCACCACCCAAAGTGGCTCCTTGATAAAATTCGTAGTTATTGTTTAAAATTGCTTTTCCTTTGAAAAGTGTGGCTAAAACCAATTTTCCGTTGTGGTCAATTTTATGGGTGAAAAGTAAATAACTTTCAATAGTTGGGAAATTTTGTTTTGAATCATTTAAATTGGACAGCCATGATGCAGAAGCCATAAAAGTCATTCCAAGAGTTGGTTTCGCAACAAAATCAGCATTTTTAAAAAGGTATTTGACTTTTGCACCACCAAAGGTCTGACGGTCAAAAACGGTTGGATTTACAATATTCTGAGTGTTGATAAAGCGGCCTTCAGTATCCTCAACCCTCATTTGTTGTAACATCGGCTGAAAACTAAATTCACCTCCAGAATGTCCAACATGTCTGATGGCGCTCGAAACATTGAACTTTTGAATGCGGACACGGTTATAATCCATTCCAAAATCGTCATCATTGTTTTGGGTTTCGTTTCCGTATCCAAAGTAATTCATCGCAAAATTTGGAGTTGTATATTGCGATTCCACATCAATAACCCATTTTCCCAATAATCCGGGGAATTGTGCTTCATAATTGAATTCCAAACCGCCTGTCGCAAAGTAATAGGAACTGTTTAAAATATGTTTTTGCGTATAAGGATTCTGTTTGAAATTATTAACTGTGCAATTAAAATTGAAACCAAGTTTTACGCCATCATCCGGATTATAGCCAATGCTCGGAAATCCGGAAACAACATTATATTTTGGTTTTTGATAATTGTATAAATTGACATCGTAGTCATCTGTAAGTTGGGTTTGGGTTTTTGAATCCAAATTATAGGTATTTTCTTTTGATTTAAAATCATAAACAATCACTTTTCTTCCGTTTTCAATATTGTAGGTATCATTGTTTTGACCGCCAATCAAACGAATTTTTATGTTTGATTTTTCATTTCCAATTACCTGAAAAATATCATTGTCATCCAAACCATAAATCCACAAATTTTTCGTTTTGGCATCGTTTACATTTTTGGTATAAACCAAATCATCTTCTTCTTTTTTGACTCTAAATACCTTTATTTCGATGCTTTTTTTAGCATTATGATTGATAATAAATTTGTCTTTTTTATCTGTTCCGGCAATCATTACCGTGTGGCTTAACACATCAAAATATTCCGAAGCATATTTTTGAAGATCGTTTTTTCTGTTTTTTAGTTTCTTCTTGATGTCTTCAACAGTTTCATCCTGAACTTCTTTTGGCATGTTTTTGAAAGCATTGTCAATATCTTCGTCTGATAAATTTTCCTGAATAAATTTGGCTTGAGCAATCCAGTCTTTTTCTTCTGAAGTTCTTAGCAAAGCCAAATCCAATGGGTACGGCTCTCTTTCCAACCACTTTACATTGTCTATCTTATTGTCAAAAGTTCGCATATGACGAAGCGCAGGAATATTCATTAAGAGCGAAAGCAAAGTCCCGTCGTATTTGGAAAAAGCTTGGTCACGGTCACGGGGAATGGGTTTGTAAACAATTTTGTCACCTACTTTATGCTCGCCCCAACGCCACTGATCACTGTGTCTGTCCCAATCGCCAATCAAGATGTCAAACAAACGTGCTTTGATGTATTCTTTTTCGTCAACCGAGTATTTTTCATCTCTATGCAGATTTTTCATCATATCGTCTGTACTGATGATGTCTGTTGGGTTTCCGAAATTTTTAGCATCCAAATTACTTTCAGTCGCACGTTCTTCAACCATATATAATTCGTCTCCAAAGCTTGAATTGAATTCTTTTAAAGCTTTTTGTTTCGGAATATAGTATAAAACCGGATTGGTATGCAAAATACCTAATTGGTCCGACATGCTCGCAGTCACGAAAGGAGCATAAGGATGAGATGTCGTGTAAAAATCCAACAGAAAATTCTCGGTATATGTTTTTGCAAAATCATTTACAATGTATTGATCTTTGAAAGCAACCGACTGTAAAAATTGAGTAGCATTTTTTTTCATGGCACGCATTACAAATTCTCTTCCTTTTGGATCTGACATACGCAATGAAATAGATTGATGTCCTCCGCCTTCGCGAATGGGTTTCAAACCGCCCATTAAAGTGTCTAAAGTGGCAGTTTTGACTTCAATAGGAATACTGTAATATTTTCTGTAATGGTTCCCAAATAAAAAATTGTGCACAATACTTTTGCGGGTCATCTCCGCAGAATAGATGGAAGTTGTAATTGTTGGCTGAAAACTGCTTGGGAAATTAGAGAACAGGTTAAAATCTTGTGTTTTTATGATGTCATGTTCAAAAAGCTTTTTTTCGTGATTGTTCTCATTTCCAAAGAAAGCTACTTTTGCATCACCGTTTTTGTATAATGTAAGTGTGGCATAACCATTTCCTCCGTATGAAAAATCAGTAGGGTTAATTGCTCTCGCAGCTTCCGATTTTGAGCCCGCGCCACTTATAATTTGGTTGATATTTTCGTTGTTGATATACTGCAGATTATGGTCATGCCCGGAAACAACGATTACATTTTTATGCTTTTGAAGAAGTGTCTTAATTCGTTTTGAGTAAATAGTATATTGTTTATTTTGAATGTCCTGTGGGCTGGCACCTGATGTTTTTCTCAGCAAATTGATAATTGAGCCAATTACAGGGAGCGGTATTTTTTTCTCTAAAGGATATAATTGTTTTTCCAAGGAAAATTGACCGCCGTGTGAACCATTGCTCATCAAAGGATGATGAACAGCAAGAATTACTGTTTTCTCCTGATTTTTATTTAAAATGCTTTCCAGTTCATTAAAAAAATCCTCCCTCGTTTTGATGTCACAATTGTCGTTGATAGTTGGATGATTATTCCAATCTTCCAAAAACCATTCGCTGTCGATGGTTATTAAGGTCGCAGTACTATTGATCTCAACATCTTCAATTGGACAGGCTTTTCTAGGCAGGAATGCTTTTTTATCATTCAAATATTTGGTAACAAAATCAGCTTGACGCTCCAAACCTTTGATGCCGTTATACCAATCATGATTTCCCGGAATCACAATTGTTTTTCCTTTAAAACCTTCAGCTAATTTTAATTGATTCGTCAATTTTTTTTCTGCCAATGCAACCTCTGATGCTTTTTTATTGCTTGGAAAACCTTTTGGATAAATATTGTCGCCTAAAAACAGCAAGGTCGATTTTTTGCTTGATTTCTGAAGTTTTTGGTGCAGTAATTCCAATGTTTGCTGTGCCTGTTCTTCATCAGCGTTTCCAGCATCTCCAATTAAATAAAATGTATGGGAAATTTGTAGTGTATCAGTTGAACTGTCTGTTTTGTTGCCGTTCACATCTTTTCCGTACTGAGCTTTATGCGTTGCACAGGAATTGAGAATTATCATGACGGCTATTGCCAAAGGATATTTTTTAATCTTGGCAATAAAATGATTATCCAAAAACAATTTCATAATTTAGTGGTATAAAAATACTCTTTATGAATCTAGTAGAACAATCCGAAGATTTCATCAGTAATTTACTCAAAGATAAACTTTCTAATTTATATTCGTACCATAATTTTAATCATACTTTGACTGTTGTAAATGCAGTTAAAGAGCTTTGTAAGAAAGAAGAAGTAAGCGATGATGATAGAAAAACTCTTTTGATTGCTGCCTGGTTTCATGATTCGGGTTATATTGAAGGATATGAGAATCATGAGAAAAAGAGTGTAAAAATTGCTTCAGATTTTTTATTGGAAAAAGGGGAATCAGATGAATTTATTACCAATGTCTCCAATTTGATTTTGGCTACGGTCAAAGAATACGAACCCAAAACGCATTTAGAAAAAATAATAAAAGATGCTGATTATGCCCATCTGATGGGAGCCGAGTATGCCACAACTTGTGAATTACTGCGTTTGGAACTCAAGAATATCGGGGTAGTCAATTTTACTAATGCAGAGTGGACGAAAGAAAATTTGAACTTTTTATTGAATAAACACCGTTTTTATACGGATTATGCCTTAAAAAAATGGCAGCCTTTGAAAGAGAAAAACTTGGTTCTTATTCAGAAAAAAATAAATAAGCAGGAATTGAAAGCGGCTATAACACTTGAAGAAGAAAATAAAAAGAAAGAAAAATTTGAAAGACCGGATCGTGGCGTTGATACTTTGTTTCGTGTAACATTAGGGAATCATACGCGATTGAGCGGTATTGCTGATAGTAAAGCTAATATCTTATTGTCTGTAAATGCGATTATTATCTCCATTGCGCTTTCGTCAATTATACCAAAATTGGACAGTCCTAAAAATGCACATTTGGTAATTCCTACTTTCATTATGTTGATATCAAGTGTTGTTACGATTATTTTTGCCATACTTTCGACACGGCCAAAAGTAACTTCAGGATTCTTTACACGTGAAGATGTTGAAAATAAAAAAGTAAATCTGATGTTTTTTGGGAATTTCTATAAAATGCCTTTGGAGGAATATGATTGGGCAATGAACGAAATGATGAAAGACAGAGATTATCTGTATTCTACAATGATTAAGGATTTGTATTATCTGGGCTTGGTTTTGCAGCGAAAATATAACTTGTTGCGAATTGCCTACAACCTTTTTATGGTTGGAATAATCATCACAGTAATCGCATTTGTTATTGCTTTTAAAGGACTTGGAGTTTAAATAGAAAGCCCAACTAAAACTAGTTGAGCTCGTCCAATAAATCTTGATAAGTGATTTTTTTTGTTGCGGGATTTATGGTGTTGTTGATCACTTTTACCCGAATCGCCCGCAATCCGGAAACACCCTGAAGGTCTTCAACTTCGAACTGTTCGATTGTTGGTTCCAGTATTTTTTTGTGTTGCAGGTACTTGATGTATTTTAGATATTCTGCTTCTTCGCTGTTTTGAGTATAAACAATTGTAATTTTTTCTTTCTCGGTGATTCGGTCTTTTGTTCCTTTTATATATGATTTGTCGATACGTTTTTTAACGACTTCATATCGTGCATTGTAAGTTCCGTCAACATCAAAGCGTTTTTCATCCATTCTAAAGCGGATAGAAAGCGGGACGCTGAAAACTAGAATCAACGATGTCACGTCTAATTCATAGGGAAGTGTTTCTTTAAGCTGATGGTGTTCCAATTCCATTTCGCACAACGTTTGCAATTGCCATAATCTAAGATTGTGCAGGTACATTATATCAAAAGGTTTTGTTGGTGAAATTGACGCTCCAATGTATAAATTATGTTCAACGCCGTCGGTTTTAAAGCGTTCGTAATAATGCGGATAAATCTGCTGTGCTTCCAATTGCTTTTTGTCCAACACCGAAGCTAATTTCTTGTTGATGATAGACATCGCATTATCAAATTTTTTCCTTTCCTGATAAAATAGACCTGACTTTTCGTCCAAACTTTCAAAATACAATTCTTCCAGTTTTTCATTTTTGGCAGAACCTTTTGTGTTTTTTAAAATCGGATGAATTTCTTCTTCAATATAACGTTGAATATGTTGTTCGGTATCTGCTTTTAACGGGAAATCCAATTCATCTCGCAATGATTGCAACTCAAATATTCTTTGTTCCAAAAGCACCATATTTGCAGATAGTTCTTGAGTGTCAAAAATTTCCAAAAGCGTATTGAGCTGATTTTTTAAATCACTTTTGACTGTTTCGTTTCTATGTTCTGATGATCCTTTAATATCGATTTGACCATACAGTGGATACACGTTTTTAAAAACAATTTCCTTGAAAATATAATCCTTGGTATGATTGATATTTTGGAAATAATTTTGACTTTCTTTTCTGAATTTCCAATAAACGCTTGGATGAATTGTGGTGTATTCGCGCTGAATAATAGCCTCAATTTGGTGTTGCATATCGGTATTGTAACGATCGATAGTATCGGTCAAATATGGTAGAACCAATTGGAGTTTGGTCGTATTTACGCTGTTTAAATCTCTAGGGTTTTCAGAAACTAATTCGACAACTCCAAGTAAATTCCCGTCTTTTACTACCGGAGCAAAAATACAGCTTTGGATATTTTGTCTTAATAAATGTTCGCCAAGTTTTTTGTTTGGAGATTCTTCTATAAATTTTTTGACATTTGAAATTACAAAAGGCTCATTGTTGTTTAGCAAATTCTCAAAGGAACAGCCAAAAAAGGCATTTTTACAATCAACTTCCTGATCGGTTGAAAGTAAAAAACTTTGCATTTGTTTGTCAAATTTAATCGGTTTTATGAATTTTTCTTCTTCCGGATTATAGATGATGAAACCAACTCTTAAACTCGGAATTTTGAAGATTGATCTAAAAATGTTTTCAATAATTTCGTTGGAAGCAACATTTTTGGTATCAGGTTTTAATAAGTTGCTTTTTAGATTCGAAACGGCACTTTCTGTAGTGGCATCAAATAATGAAACAATTCCAAACCCTTTTAAAATCCAACTTTCTTTTGGGAATTTTGATTTCCAAAGCGCGATATCATTATAATTGTCAATCAGTAAATCAATATCGTCTTGTGTCAGATGTACCGCATTTTCGGTTGGGGTAATCTCGATAAAATCGGCGTTGTACAAAATGCGATAGTGTTTTTCAATACCATTTTCGTCCGGAATGTCATAGAAAAAAGGTCTGTTGAAATCAATATGCTGTTTGTAATAACTGCCTAGGATTAAGGAACAGTTATTTATATAGAATTGATGATCGTCAAAATCACGAATTTCCATATAAAATTCGTTTCCGGCATTACTCAAAATTTTCTTGAAACGTTCGGTATAATTGAACGATACATTTTGAAACGGAATAGTTACAGCCTTAATTTCATTGTGGGTTAAAGCCGTTGGAAATAGATCGGCTAAAAGATTTTTAATTAAAGCTTCATTTTTTTTGATGACAGAATAATCCCGGATTCCGGTTCTAAATTCCGGCAAAGCCTCTATTTCTTTCAGGAGAGCTTTGGCATAGTTTGATCTGTAATCAACGTTTGACAATGCGATTTCTTCAAAAGATTCTATCAGTTTGTGAAAGGAAATTATGGTTTGAAAAGGACTATCTTTCTGTAAATGACTATCCATCTTGATTTTTGATTTAAACTATAAAATTAATCATAAATTAGGAATGTTTGACAATTTGTGATTTCTTTCGATTATAGTATTATAGACGAAAATCACTAAAAAAAAACGACAGCTAATTCGAAGCTGTCGTTTTTTTGATAGGAAATTGAAATAAAATGATTTCTAGCTTTTTTGTTCTTTGTTGAAATAAACCAAATAGTAATACATCTGTTTTTCTTCATCCCAGCCCTTTTCAACAAATTTTTCAGCACTGTCCGGATTGATGAAATCCATTTTGATTTGGATATGAGTATCCAGATTGATTACATTTTTAATTGATTTTCTAGCGTCAGAAACCGCTGCATTGGCAATAGGGAAGGAAGTTACATCTTCAATACTGTATTTCTCTCCTTTGTCAACTTTGTAGTTTTTGAATTCCGGAATCAAATCAGGATTGTCCAATACTTCATTTAGGAAATTCGTTTCTTCAAATTGATCGTTCTTAGCAAAATAATTCACAGAACGGTTCATGAACATTACTTCTTCTTTCTTGTCTTCGGCCGGGAAAACTACATCTTTGGCAAATCCCTGACAGAATTTCAAGTATTTCTTGGTGATAAAGTTTTCATCCTCAAAAGCATCTACGGAAAGGAAATGCTCAAGCCAATATCTGGCATCATAACGATTGCTGTCCACAGAAAGGATTTTGTAGCCTTCTTCTTTTTTGTAATTAAAAATAAGACACCCTTTGTCCATTTTGTTTAGACTTACGCCGTGTTGCAGAATCATTTCCAATTGGGTTTCTTTTTCCTCAAACTGTAAAAAGTCGGATTGGATTTCACTTTTGAAAACACCAATGGCATCCACTACATTATTGTCAATGTTCAAATTGGTCATGTAAGTTACATATACCTCACCGTTTTTGATGTGCGGGTGATTGGACTGCTCAAAAAGATGTTTGGTTATCTTTTTGGAAACTTCATGCAAAGAGTTTGGATTTGCAAAAATTTCAGTGGCATATTTAAACATGTCATTGTAGTCCAAATCTACTTCGTGAGCAAACTGAAAGTAGTTTTCTTCCTTTTCTTTAAAAGGTTTAAGAAAAAACTCTTTCATCAAAGGCACAATTTCGTCACTTAATTTAAACGGTTCTTCCGATAAAAAAAGAGGTTCATTACGACTCATGTTTCCCACACGGTGTATGGATAGCGTTTCAATGTGGGTGTTGTATAGGTTGATCATCTGTGGTGTTTTTCCTCCCCCCAGCCCCCTCCGAAGGAGGGGGAGACGAGAAGTGATTTTGAATGTGTTAATTTATAATTATCTGAATATAATTAACTAATAAAAAATGTTGCTAAAAAACATCTTTTGAGTTATCAATTTAGATTTTTATTTGTCTTTATGCAGTTTTTCTCCCCTTCCTTCGGAGGGGGCTAGGGGGAGGATTAATTCCAATTCTCCTCAAACCCATAATCTTCAAAGCTGTCGTCGCCTTCGAACATATCCAGGTCATCTTCGTCCAAATCGTCTTCAAATTCACCATAGATATCATCATGCATATCATCTGCTTCAAAATTTTTCTCTAAAGCTTCAGCAGGCATTTCACCATGTGAAAATAAAGTTTCAGGATAGGTTGCGCCCACATGCTCCTCTTCGATAGCGGCCAATTCCACCAAGAAAGTCCACATATTGATGAAATCGTAAACATAAATGATTTTGGTGTTTTCTTCGTCCAATATGTCTGATAGTTGGTAATCACTCATGATTTTTTGTTCGCCTTGAACGTCTCCTGTATCAAAAAGTGAAATTTCATCTTCCTGATTCCAGGTTTCATCACAAGTATAGAACGAAGCCACTTCCATTCCGTCAAAACCAAATGAATTGAAAATAGCATTGTGTAAATCTTCTAAAGTGTCTTCCGCAAGTATTGCTATGTCTCTAAAAATGTCTTCCTCTGCATCTAGAATGACTCTGAATTTATAAACCATAATCTTTGTTTTTATTGAACCGCAAATGTAAAGTATAATTTTAGATTTGAGATTTCAGAATTGGGATTTGTTGAAAAGATTTTTGTTTAAAGCAATTTACTTTCCTGTTTCAATAAATTGCAAAGCCCTATCCAAAACTTCGTCTTTTCCTTCTTGAATTCCTTTGATAGTTGGTTTTACTTCAATATCTGGAACAATTCCAATACGTTGTGTTTCTTTTTTGTTAGGATAAAAAACGCCATAACAGGTAAACCATGTTTGAAATCCTTTACTTTGAAAACATGCATTTGCACCATCAGCTCCTGCAGTTTGACTACCAATTATTGTTGCATTAGGAGCTACTTTTAAACACATTGCTGTATATTCAGAATGACTAATGGATTTTTCATTTAGTAAAAGAATTACTTTCCCTTTGTAATAATCCGGGTTAATTCTTCCACACGTTTCAATGCCATTTCTCCAAATATACCTGCCTGGAAAGCTTAAATCGGGATCAATAAATTTAACAAATTCCTTAGGTTCAGGATTTAAGTATTCAGCTATTGCATAATTAGTGTCTTTTGGATGATTTCTGATATCAAAAATAATGGCTTTGGTTGATTGTAAGGTTTCTATCATATCAGGAACATTTTTAACTTGTAAAATTTCCATATCAACATAACCTATATTATTGTCTAAAACGTTAAACTTTTCTTTTTTGATTTTGGCACCTTTTTTATATTCATTTCTGTGAGAATCGTGTTCATTATACCAATTTATAGTTTTTGTTATATACTTTCCGTCTTGAAGAAATTCTAACTTAACAGTATCTGAATATCCAGATAATGCAGATTCCGTTAGTCTGTCTAGATAAACAGCTTCATTTGATGCAGCAATTAAATCTCTATTTTCTGCAATAATTTCTTTTATTGTTTTGTTATTTACCTTAGTAATGACAGTACCTATTTTTATATTTTGAGCTTCTGCCAGACTATCTGCCCGAATTTCTGTAACAACTATTTTTTCATCAATGATTTTACATTTGGCTGGAAAATAATTTAGGATTTTGTTTGAATCTGGGCCAGAGTATCTATAAAACACAACATGAGAGTCGTTAAGTTTAACGGTTAGCTTTTGCATTGCGTCGAAAAAATCGTCTTCATTTTTGGCTTCCATAAAAAGAGGAATCATTTTTTCTAAAGTGATATCCCATTTTTGATCCATTTGATATTTATATGGAAAAAAGTATTCTACGTAATTCCAATATCTAAAAAGCATTAAAATGCGTAAATTTTTATCTGTCCATTTAAAATTTAGATATTTAACTTCATTGTTAAATTGTAAAATGTTACCAGTATCAAGATCATATTGCACATAATACTGTTTTCCTTGAAATCGATTCTCTTCAATAGACTTGAGTTTCTTCGATAGACTTTTAGAAAATAATTTGTCTTTATTAATCCACGACAAATCAAAGTTTTTATCAAAATACTCAACATTTTTTTGCTCAGTGATTGGCTCTATTTCTTTTACTCCTCCAAGATTGTCAATCCAATTTTCCAGAACAGTAGAAAATTCCTCTTGACTTTGAGCTTTCTCGACTAGTGGTAAAATTGTAAAAAGTTGTTCATCCCAGTTCTTACTTCCATCAGCGACATTTGGATGATAATATTTCAAGAAGCCCCAGACTTTGCAGGTTGCGGTAAGTTTTTGGTTTTCAGTGATATTGTTGCTAAATGCAGTTTGTATAACAAACAATAATAATAGGGAGATTTTGTTTTTCATTTAATGTGGCTTTTGGCTAAAGTGAGATTAGTTTTACCAAAAATAGCATTTTAAATATCAAACAAAATAGTTGTAATAAAAATTTTGAGAATGCAGATTCTAATTAATTTTTAGGAATAGAGTTTGGATTTTTCTAAAAATCAACCTTTTACAGCTTTTGAAATCCTCTTTCTGAGTTTGTGGTATTTTTTATGACTGGGATAAGTACGGCTCGAAGTCATGTTGTTGAAAATCAATGCAGTAAAAAGCAAAATCAAAACACCAATCAGAACTGGCGATAAAACATACATATACCCTAAGGCTTTTATTTTGTCAGAACCAATGATAGCGATAAGTGCTGTGGCTCCTCCGGGCGGATGCAAAGTTTTTGTAATCTGCATGAGAATTATTGCAAACGAAACGGCCAGCGGAGCGGCAATCCAAATGGGATCGGGGATTAATTTATGAACGGTAACGCCAATTAAAGCCGAAATTAAATGTCCTCCAACCAAATTCCTAGGCTGTGAAAACGGACTTTGAATAATACCGTAAATCAATACACTCGACGCCCCAAAAGAACCAATTAAGTAAACAGCATCATTTCCTTTGAAATGTATCGATTGTATGTATGCCAGAATTCCGATGCCGACAAAGGAACCTAAAAAGGACCAAAATTGCTCTTTATAATCAACTAACGTTTCTTTGTAAAGTATGTATCTTGTTTTGCGGTAGGTTCGCTTTATTTTCTGAACAGGCATGAGGGAATATTATTTTACTAAACTTGATGAGTAAGTATAAACTGTGAATGGGTAAATCATTTTTGCGGTGTATTTGGAAATCAAGCAAACAGCCAAAATAGGAAGGAACAAAGTGTAATTATTCGTCAATCCGCAGACAAGGAAAATAGATGTAAAAGGTGCGTGAATACTGGCACTAAGAACCGCTGCCATTCCAATCACGATAAAATTCAGTGGAATAACATTGGCCGAAAAATAGGTGTTTAAAATCAAGGCAACCAATAATCCCAGAAAAGCCCCGATAAAAAGACTCGGCGCAAAAACACCTCCGTCACCTCCCGAAACGAGGGTCGCCGAAGTCACAATGGGTTTAAGAATCAGGATTCCGATAAATGTCAGGACTAATGAAAGATTTAATTGTGCCTCATTTGGATTTATAGTCAGTTCCTTGATAGCATGATATCCTTCACCATAAAGTTGAGGGTATAGAAGCAAAGAGATACTCAGAATACAGGAACCGATAATGATTTTAAAATAATGTGTTTTTATTTTCGAAAACTGATTTTTGAAAAACAACACACATCGGGTTAAATACACAGAGAAAAATCCAGCCAGAATTCCCAAAAGAATAAAATAAGGGATTGCCTTTAGAGACCAGGTGGTAATGTTAACAATAAACAATGGCTTTTCGTTCAAAAAGAAAATAAGTCCGAAAGCGGTAAGTACAGCAATCAAATTAGTGATTAAAAACGTCTTTGTGACTTTTCTTGAAATAACTTCCAAGGCAAAAAGGATTCCTGCAACAGGACTGCTGAACAAAGCGGTGATTCCCGCAGCAACTCCGGCGCAAATTAATTCGGTTTTGTATTCCTTGAAAACGTTTTGTTTTCTTTGGGCGACAGAACCGATGGTTGCCGATGCCACAACAGTAGATACTTCGATCCCTGTTGAACCTCCAAAAATCACAGTAAGCAATCCGTTGATAAAATGGGATGAAATTTTGTAATTGGGTAAATTCTGTGATTTGGAATTGGTGCTTTCAAAGATTTCCTTGATGCCTTTGTTTTCCTTTTTCTTAAAAAGATATTCTCTTAGAAAGTAAATGACAGACAATCCGAAAATTGGGAAAAAGATATAATACAAAGGATTTATTGTTGCCTGATGGGCAAATATTTCTTCATAATACTCGGTTAGTCTTTTTAAGGCAATACCTAAAAATGCCGAAAGAAAACCGATCAAGATAGAAACGACAATTAATTTGTGGAGTTTTGGGAATTGAAAATTTCGTTCAATTTGAATCATTTTCTTTTTTTTTTTAACCGAATCGGCTGAATTAATTTTGATAAAAACGAATCTTTAAAATTAGATAAAAAAGTCCGCTTTAAATTTTAAGAAATACAAAACTAAAGAAACAAAATCGGAATTGATCCAAATTTCAATTGTAATTGCCGTGTTTTGTGATTTTTTTAAGAAACACAGCCCGAAAAGTTTTATTTTCCGTAAAACTCGATAGGCGTTCCATCCGGATCGGCCATGAAGAAAAATTCCTTTCCTGTAAATTCATCAAGCCTTATTTCCTCGGCAGTGTAGCCTTGTTCTATAATGTGTTTTCTGGTTTCCTGAATATCCTCAACTTCAAAAGCCAGGTGGCGTAATCCGGCAGCTTCAGGTCGGGAAACCCTTTTTGGCGGATTGGGGAAAGAAAACAATTCGATAATATAGTCTCCGTTGAGAGTCAAATCCAATTTGTAGGATTCGCGTTCTTTACGATAAACTTCCTGTGTGATAGTCAACCCCAAAATATTGGTGTAAAAATGTTTGGATTTCGAGTAATCCGAGCAAATTATGGCAATGTGGTGTATTTTGTTCAGTTTAATCATTGTAGATAGGTCATTTTGGGTAAATTGGCATTAGGGTCTTGTTCCAATGCTTTGGAATGCAATTTGTCAATTAATTTTTTTGTGTTGGCTATAGAATTTATTCTGAAAAGAAACTGTACTTCATTTTCATCATCGGCATTTTGCCAAATATGCTCCAAAAACATTTCTTCAGAAGCATGAAAGGCTCTGTCGTTTTCCAAAACTGCTTTAATGGTTTCGAAAGGAACATTTCTGAGTGTTGCTAAAAGGTGTGGCATTTTTTAGGATTAAGGTTATTCAAAGAATTATTCAAAGTTTTCGGGTTTTGATAAAAACTAGAACTTGTTTTTAGCTATTTTTTCATGAATCTTCAAGGTTTCCTGCAATGCTGCAGTACCGTACCACGGAGTCAGTTCAACTTCAAAAATATTGGCTTTTACAGCAGGATCAGTGGCAACAAGAGCTTGTGCTTCTTCAATTGTAGCAACATTAAAGATGTAAATTCCTCTATAGTTTCTATCGTTTTTCATGAATGGTCCTGCCAAAACCAGTTTTCCTTCCTGTGCCAGTTTGGTTATGTTGGACATGTGTCCTTTGAACAGATTGTTTTTTTCATCGGCAGTTGCAGTAGTGTTGCTTCCGGTTTTCAAAATGCAAAACACGTACTGTTTCATACCATGTTCGTCTGCATTCAGGGATTTTGCCAGTTTTTCATCGTATTTTGATTCTGTTTCCTGTGAAAATCCAATTGCTGCAATACACAAAAATGCGATTAAAAGAATACTATTTTTCATATAATTGTCTTTTTTACGAATGTTTAACTAATTTTTTAAGGATAACAATTTGTCCGAGATGATAGACATCATGCTGGATTATTCCGTGGATATGTTCGTAATATGTATGATTGTTGTTAACGTATATTTTTTCGAAATCATTGTCATCAAAATCCTCAAAAAAAGTATTCCACAACTCCTGTGATTTTGCCAGATTTTGGAGTGATTGATGCCAGGCCACTTCCGATGGGTCTATAACTGGCACAAAATAATTATGGTCAGGAGTAGTGATTGTTTCTCCTTGAACACGCCTCAAAATATTCCTTCTCCATTGTATGAGATGATTGACAATTTCCCAGATTGTGTTTAAATCGGGATTGATTTTCCTGTATGCCTGAGCTGCAGTTATATCTTTTAAAGTGTCTGCCAAAGTGACCTCAAGCCACGGATTGCCATTGTAAATGGACTGATATAGATTTGAAATTCTTTTACTTTCTGACATACCCATGATTTTTTGAAATTCATAGCTAAGATACAAAATAAGGAATTGACAACTCATCCCTAATTTTCCTCAATTCGGTCAGAACAATTTCAATTCTTTTTTTTTCTGAATGACATTTGTCTCATCAAAATCAACAAAACCGTCCTCATGAAAATTCTAGTTTTAGCATTCGTTTCTTTATTTAGTTTCACACTTTTTTCGCAAACTACTATTTCAGGTAAAATTGTCAATGAAAAAGGAGCTCCAATTGCAGGTGCCAATGTTTATATTGAAGGCAGTTATGATGGAGCCTCGACTTCTGAAAACGGTGACTTTGCATTTGCAACCACTACAACAGGAAATCAAAATCTGATAGCCAGTTCCTTGGTTTATGAAACTTCTAATACGGTGATTGATGTTGCGCATTTCAAAAATCAGACCATCAAACTTAGGGACAATGTTAATTCTCTCGATGCCGTCGTGGTTACCGCGGGTTCTTTGGAATCCGGAAGTAAAGCCCGGGTGTCGGTATTGAAACCTTTGGATATAGTGACTACGGCAGGTTCTGTTGGAAATATTGTAGCAGCCTTGCAAACATTGCCGGGAACACAGGCAGTGGGAGAGGATGGAAGGTTGTTCGTTCGTGGAGGCGAAGCCAATGAGACCCAAACTTATGTGGACGGAATGCGGGTGCCCCAGCCTTATAGTTCTACACCGAATAATTTACCCACACGCAGTCGTTTTTCCCCTTTTCTTTTCAGCGGGATTTCGTTCTCAACCGGTGGCTATTCTGCCGAATATGGAGATGCTTTGTCGAGTGTGTTGCTTTTGAACACTATAGATGAGCCGGATCAGGCCAAAACCGAAATCTCTATAATGTCAGTTGGCGCAGGTATTGGGAATACCCAAAAATGGTCCAAAAGTTCTTTTAGCATCAATACTTCGTACATCAATTTAACGCCCTATCAGGCACTTGTTCCGCAGGATGTGGAATGGAAAAGCGCACCACAGGCTTTGTCCGGAGAAATGGTTTACAGATACAATTTTGAAAGAGGGATTTTCAAAATGTATGCCGCTTTTGATGCTTCACAGTACATTATTAAGCAGGAAAATATCAATTCGGTTGACAAAATTACTGTTGATTCCAAAAATGACAATTTCTATTTGAATTCTTCCTACAATGGATTTTTTGGGACCAATTGGAACATCACTGCGGGAATGAGTTATGGCTATAATCAGGTAAAATCCGATATTGATTTGGACAAATTGGGGAATGTTGAAAATGCTGTGAATATGAAGCTGAAATTGAAAAAAAACATTTCCAATCGTTTTAAACTGTCTTTTGGTGCGGATTATTTTATTACTAAATACGATGAAAACTTTACAAGAAATACTGGAAATAAATTCGATTATGGATATGATAACACTATCGGGGCATTGTACACAGAAGCTGATATTTTCTTTTCCAAAAAATTGGCTGCCAAGGTTGGTGTCCGCGCTTCCGCAAATGATTTAACAAATGATAATGTTATTTCGCCGAGAATTTCGTTTGCCTACAAAATGGCTAAATTCAGTCAGCTGTCTTTTGCTTACGGTGATTTTTCACAGACTCCAAGTGTAGAATACATCAAGTTTTCCAAATACAATCAGTTTGAGAGCGAGAAAGCGTCCCATTATATTCTGAATTATCAATACAGTAAAGAAGGGCGCACACTGAGAGCAGAAGCTTATTATAAAGATTACAGCAATTTGGTTCGATTTGACAGCCCTCAGATTGCCTACAATTCAATTTTTACCAATGACGGAACAGGATATGCCAAAGGATTGGATTTGTTTTGGAGAGACGGGAAAACCATCAAAAATCTGGAGTATTGGGTTTCCTATTCGTATATTGATACCGAGCGTTTGTACAAAAATTACCCAACTCAGGTGACTCCAAATTTTGTTCCAAATAATAGTCTGTCGATAGTGACCAAATATTGGATTACGGACTGGAAATCACAGGTTGGTCTGACCAATTCTTTCAGCTCCGGAAGACCGTACAACAATCCGAATGAAACCCAATTTATGAACGGAAAAACAAAATCATACAATGATTTGAGTTTTAACTGGGCTTATTTATTGACTACTCAAAAGATTTTGTATTTCTCGGTTTCCAATATTTTGGGAGCCAACAATGTATACGGATATAATTATGCCCTTAAGCCCGAAGCCAGTGGAGAATACAGACGAAGCGCCATCAAACCTGCCGCAGATCGGTTTTTCTTTATAGGTTTCTTTTGGACCATCAGCAAAAACAAAAATGACAATCAGTTGAAGAATTTGTAAAACGCCGTAGAGACGTTGCAGTGCAACGTCTCTACAATTCATCCTTCAAAATTAACAGTTCGGTATCATTAAATTTTAATAAAGAGATTGTCAATATAAATTTGTTCAAGAATTAAATCAATAACAGCACAATAAAGAGTTTCAATAGTAAATCAATCACAACTTAAAAATCAATCACCATGCTAAAAATCATCACTACCATCGCGTTTTTTATCTGCAGTTTATTAATGTCTGCGCAAAATGTAAATCTTACTGTTTCGGTTTCTGGTTTAAAGAGCAATACAGGAACTCTGAAAGTAGGGCTTTACAATTCAGAAGGAACCTTCCTGAAATCAACTTACCAAAGCGTTGCTTCTCAAATTAAAAATAATAGTGCTACGGTTACTTTTATCGGAATACCAAAAGGGGAATATGGTATTTCTGCTTACCAGGACGAAAACAACAACGGAACATTGGACAAAAATATGATGGGAATTCCTTCTGAAGATTATGCCTGTTCAAATGATGCCAGAGGATTTATGGGACCGCCTGAATACGGAGATGCCAAATTCAGTGTCAGTAAAGATTTAAAAATAAATGTAAAATTCAATAACTAACAAATAACCAATTAATAGTAATTATTATGAAAAAAATTATCACCGCTATCGCATTATTTACAGTTATAATAAGTTCAGCACAAGGACAATTTGAACAAGGCATGGGAAAGGCAATGCAGCTTTGGAAAGATGGAAAAAATTCTGAAGCCTCCGATTTATTTGAGCGTATTGCTGCAGCAGACAAAACCAGTTGGTTGCCAAATTATTATGTGGCATTGGTAAATACCACCACTTCTTTTGCAACTCAGGACAAAACCCAGGTGAATGCTATGCTTACCAAAGCGCAGAATGTTCTGGATGTCGAAATGATAAAAGATCAGAACAATTCGGAACTGTATGTCATGCAGGCTTTGATTTATACAGCTTGGGTAGTTGCTGACCCTATGACAAACGGAATGAAATATTCGGCTATGGTAATGGAGGCTTACGCCAAAGCCAAAGCGATAGATCCGAATAATCCGAGAGTTGTTTTCGGTGAAGCCGATTATCAGCTGGGAGGCGCAAAATGGACAGGAGTTGACACAAAACCATTATGCGCGCAAGTTGATAAAGCTATCGAACTTTTTGCTACTTTTAAACCGCAAACGCCTTTTTCTCCAAAATGGGGATTGGAAAGAGCATTGGAAGCTCAGAAAAACTGCAAATAATCTAGAATAAATTTATGATGGAAAATCAAAGGATATATATCTTTTCAGAAATGAAAAAAGGAGCTTTAAGTTGTTTAAAAATTGCTTTGATTTTTACATTGATATTTTCGGTTCTATTTGGAGACGAAATCAGTTTTGATAATGTTCTGACTTGCTTTTTGATAAGTTCGATGTATTCTTTTGGGCTTGGTTTCGGTAATGGACTGATTAATAATTTGCTGGATAGAAAGTGGAATTGGCTGGAACAGACTAATTTGAGAGTTTATTTTGGAATAATTGCCACTGTTTTGTACACAGTTCCTGTTGTTTTGGGGATTAACTATGTCACGTTTGTTATTTTTCAAAAAAATGATCCTTCAGTTTTTTTTGAGCCAAAAATGATATTGTATCATCTGTTTTACATTATTTTATCATTAGGAGTTTCTGTTTTCATGCATGCAAGAAGTTTTATGCTGAACTGGAAACAAGCCTCCAGAACCGAGGTAACGCAACAAAGAATTATTGCCGGAACAGCCAATGCCAAGTTTGAGACCTTAAAAAACCAAATTGACCCGCATTTTCTTTTTAACAGTTTGAATGTTTTGAGCTCCCTGATCGAAGAAAACCCTGAAAATGCGCAACGTTTTACCACTTCTTTATCCAAGATTTACCGCTATGTTTTGGATCAAAAGGACAAAGAACTGGTTTCTGTTACTGAAGAGCTGTCTTTTGCTAAGACGTACATGAATCTGCTGAAAATGCGTTTCGAAAACAGTCTGTTTTATGAATTGCCGGAAACAGCCATAAATCCAGAGGCAAAAGTAGTACCGCTTTCATTGCAGTTGTTGCTGGAAAACACAGTAAAACATAATGTAGTTAGCGAACAAAAACCGTTGCACATTAGGATATTTATTGATGGGGATTATTTGGCAATTCAAAATGATTTTCAAAAGAAAGAAGTAATACAGAGCCGTCAAGGGGTAGGATTGCAAAATATAGTGGACCGCTACGGAATTATAACCAATAGAAAGGTTTTGATTGAACAAAATGAAAAAACATTTACAGTTAAAATTCCAATTTTAACCAAACAAATAAGTGTTATGGAAACAACTTCAGCTTACAGTGAGAACAGCGCTTATTTCAGAGCTAAAAAGAGAGTCGAACAGCTTAGAGGATTTTATGGGAACTTGATTTCTTATTGTTGTGTAATTCCAATTTTAATTTTTATCAATCTCACCTATGTACCGCAATTTCATTGGTTTTGGTTCTCTGCCGGAGGCTGGGGATTTGGATTGATAATGCATGCATTTAAGGTATTTGGATATGGTGCAGGTTGGGAAGAAAGAAAAATTCAGGAAATTTTAAGAAAACAGGACGAAAAACAAACTTGGAAATAATTATGAAACTGCAAACTAACAGATATCAGGAAGAAGAAAACGAGCTTTTGGAAATCGCAAGAAAAAAAGTTAAGAAGTTAAAAGGTTTTTATACCCATGCTTTTATTTATGCGATAGGAGTAATAGTTTTTGTTCTAAAAGAATATTATGGAGTGTCATTTAATTTTTTCCCAGTAAATCAGATTAACCTTTTAGTAATGCAGATTTGGTCAACAGCTTTTTTTATATCAGCGTTCGATATATTGGTTCGATATAAATTTTTTGGAAGAGATTGGGAAGATGCTAAGATAAAAAGGATAATGGAAAAGGAAAACAACAAACAAACCTGGGAATAAGAATGGAAGCAGATTATACTGAAGAGGAGCGCTATTACAGAGCTCATAAAAAAGTTGAAGAAATAAAAAAATTTTATGAGCATTTGACTGTATACATTCTTGTTAATCCAATTGTAATAGTTGTAAATCTAATGACTTCGCCAGGATATTTATACTTCATTTGGTGTCTGATGGGCTGGGGGATTGCAATTGTTTTACATGGATTGAAGGCTTTTGAATTTTCGCCGTTTTTTAATAAAAAATGGGAGGAAAGAAAAATAAGAGAGATTTTAGAAAAGGAAAACAACAAACAAATTTGGAAATAATCATGGAAAATCAATATAGTGAAGAAGATCGCTATCGCGAAGCGAGAAAAAGAGTGGAAGAGTTAAAAGGCTTTTATGGGAACTTGATTTCCTATATAGTAGTAAACAGCTTTTTATTGGTGATAAATTTAGTGACTTCACCAGCGTATTTATGGTTCTTTTGGCCTTTATTGGGATGGGGAATAGGTGTGCTCTTTCACGGATTAAAAGTGTTCAACTATGTACCTTTCTTTGGAAAAGACTGGGAAGAAAGAAAGATTAAAGAATTAATAGAAAAAGAAGAACAAGCCAAAAATACTTGGAAATAAAAAGACAACACAATGGGAAGATATAGAAGACATTTATTTGAAAATTTTCAGGATGAAAATTTCAATGGAGACGCAAGATATGAATTGGCCTATAAGCGGGTTAAAAGAATCAAAGGGTTTTATATACACGCTTTTGTTTATGTGCTTGTCAATGCATTTATAATTTTATCAACATTTAATAGAAGCATGATAGGCAGCGAAGTTTTTTTTAAATGGGATACTTTTGCCACAGCCGCCTTTTGGGGGATAGGATTGTTGGCTCATGGTTTGAGTGTTTTTGGCAGAAACATATTTTTCAGCGACGATTGGGAAGAACGAAAAATCAAAGAGTTTATGGATAAAGACAAAAATCAAAAGTGGGAGTGAAAAGAAATTTTTTAGATAACTGAAATCAGTACTAAAAATTATTAGCTACTAAAATCAATCACTGTTTACCAGCCATTAATCACTAAAATAAAAATGACCACAATAATAATAGAAGACGAAAAACCGGCAGCAAGATTATTGCAACGTAAACTCGAAAAAATTAATGTTCAGGTGGAAGTAATGCTTCATTCTGTTGAAGAAGCTTTGAACTGGTTTTCCGAAAATGAACATCCTGATTTAATTTTTTTGGATATACAATTATCGGATGGTCTGTCTTTCGAAATCTTCGAAAAAATAGATATAAAGAGTGCGGTTATTTTTACAACTGCATACGACGAATATGCATTGCGTGCATTCAAATTAAACAGCATCGATTACCTTTTGAAACCCATTGATGATGACGATTTGGAAGTGGCTGTTTTGAAATTTAAAGACCGTTTTCAAATTTCAAAAATATCAGGTAATGGATCGATGCAATTTGATTTTGAACAGATACGAAAAATGCTTTCCAACCCTTTTGAAAAAACATTCAAAAAAAGATTTACTGTCAAAATAGGGCAACACCTCAAGGTGATTTCCACTGATGAAATTGAATGTTTTTTTAGCGAAAATAAGGGGACGTATCTTCATACTTATGACAACAGAAATTATTTGATGGACTCCACTTTAGAGGTTTTGGAGCAAGAATTGGACACTGCCGAATTTTACAGAATCAGCCGAAAATTTATTATTCCGCTCAAAGCGATAAAGGAAATTACCGTGTACAGCAACTCCCGATTGAAGATAATTTTGCCTACTTACAGGGAAGATGAGGTGATTGTGAGCCGTGAAAAGGTGTCGGATTTTAAAAATTGGATTAATTAAAAATAAATTAATTTTATTGTTCATGTAAAATTAGTTAAAACATTGAATTTGTGTTTATTGAACTATGTGTATAGATTTTGTTTATGATGGTTTTAAGGCCGTATAAAAGCTTTTCTTATCGCTATTAGAACCAAAATAAGCACGGAATAAATGATAAAGAACGGAGCTATATACTCTATCTTGTTTAAAGAAAGCATAACTGCAATAATCAATAATTGGAATCCCAATCCATAAAAGGAAACAAGTGTCATAAACCAATTTGGAAATGTTTTTACCTTGCAAGCCTCTTTGTCCAAAGTGTAAATTATCTTGTCGAAAATGCC
>Ga0208398_100451_pt1 | contig 27821 bp, 15 predicted proteins | sample LakWasMe79_HOW10_2_FD_183905 | JGI IMG/M metagenome (GOLD analysis project Ga0208398, IMG submission 183905) | Freshwater sediment methanotrophic microbial communities from Lake Washington under simulated oxygen tension - Sediment Metagenome... | ecosystem: Environmental > Aquatic > Freshwater >...
GGGATGCAAAATTAAGACATTCCTACTAAGAACTAAAATTTAAAAGCTAAATTTTGGTTTTTTTTAAAGTAATTTTTTTTCAAATATAAAAGGGAGCAGATTTTTTAGGGATGCTGATTGATGAATTACACCAGTTTCACCCATATAAATAATTTCTATGGGGGTGTCTTGCCGAATTTCATATTCAGCGATAGATTGTCTGCATGCTCCGCATGGAGGCACCGGTGTGATTGTTTTAATGTTGTCTGAAGCAGCAGTAATAGCTATTTTCAAGATGGTTGCCTGAGGGTAAATTGCTCCTGCCTGAAAAACAGCAACACGTTCTGCACAAAGTCCTGACGGATATGCTGCATTTTCCTGATTGGAACCAACAATAATTTCGCCATTATCCAAAAGAACTGCTGCGCCTACTTTGAATTTTGAATAGGGTGCGTAGGCATTTTTCCTGACTTCAATAGCTTTTAACATTAAATTCTTTTCAACTAAAGGTAATTCTTGAATGGTTTCAAAAACAGTAATTTTCGAAGTGATTATTATTTCTTTCATTTGTTAAAGCCGTTTTTTAGTTGAATTTTTTGAAAATTTACTTAGAATTAAAAAACAAAAAAATCCAATTTCAAAATATCGAAGTTTGGATTTTTTTGTTTTTGATTCTAAGTAAAAGGGGAATTAAAAACTTTCATATTTCTCTCCAAAATTGAATGTCAGAGAGAAACGCAGTGTGTTTTCCAAAGGATTTTGCACCTTTGATGATGAGAATAAGTAGGAAACATCAATTTTTACAGAGCTGTATTTAAAACCTGCACCAAGAGAGAAAAATTCTCTCGCACCTTTATCAGGGCTTTCATGAAAATACCCTGCACGAAATGAAAATGCATCTTGATATACATATTCTGATCCTAAAGAGTAGGTTACCTCTTTTAGTTCTTCGCTAAATCCTCCGGGTGCATCGGTAAATGATTGAAACATTCCTGAAAACCAGTTAATTGATTGGTAATTGTCTCGGTTTTGTTGTTCTTCTTCTGCTGTAACATCACCATCACCGTTCAAGTCCGGATTTTGTGGAGTAGGAACCAGTAGTTTGCTTACTTCTAAATTCACAGCTACCTTGTTGTATTCGTCTAAAATAAAGTCAAAACCTCCACCCAGTTTCATGTTGGCAGGAAGGAAATTGGCATTTATGTCATCATTGTCATAGCTCATTTTTGGACCCATGTTCTGAAAATTAAATCCAGCTCTCCATCTACCGTTAAAATCGCTGTATGCAATTTCTTCTGACTGGAAAAAACCGGCAACGTCCACTGCAAAACTGCTTGAAGAAGATGCATCATTATTATCTGTAGCAACTTTTAGATTGGAATTAATGAAACGTCCTGCAACAGCCATTGAGAATTTTTCGCTCAATTTTTGGGAGTAAGATACATCAAAAGCAAATTCATTTGGAGAGACTAGTACAACTTGGCTGTCAAAATCAGTTCTTAATTCAATGTCGCCTAAACCAAAATAGCGAAAACTACCGGCAAAAGCACTTCTGTCACTAAACTTATTATAGTAATTTATTTGGGCTAATGATATGTCATTTACTAAATCGGTTAAATAAGGCGTGTAGCTTAATGAAAAACCTTGCTGGTCGTTGGCAAAGGCATATTTTGAAGGGTTCCATTGCTGTGAAAAAGCATCTGTTGATGATGCAACGCCATTATCTCCCATACCTGCAGCTCTGGCATCAGCCGCTACTAAAAGAAAAGGCACGGCTGTTGTAATCACGCTTTCCTGTGCATGAATAAAATTAAAATTAAATAAAATTATAATCAGTAAAGTAGCTCTTTTCATTATTTAAAATAAAAATTAATTTGGGGTAAATATACTATATTATTAAAGAATCACAAGTTTTTCAAGCTTTTCAGTCTTCTTATTTGATAGGGTAGCTTTTACTGTTAATTTGTAAACATAAACCCCTTTTCCAATTTTATTTCCAAAATCATCTCGAGTATCCCATTTTATTTCCCGTGACAAAAAACCAGCTGTTGTAATGGTTTGGTTTTTTGTCCAAACAACTTTTCCGGTTATTGTCAAAACCTGAACTTGCACCTCCAACGGTTCGTTTGGTTTATTATGCGTAAACCAAAACTCTGTGTAGTTTACACATGGATTAGGATAGTTCAATACGTTTGTGAGTGTAATGGATTCATCACCAACTACTAAAAATTGAATTTCTGATGTTGTTGCATTATTGTAAACATCCCAGACTGTAAAAGTAATGGTATGCAAACCAGCTTTTAAATTCCGTAAAGGAAAATGTAAATTTCCTTTTGTGAAATTATCCAATTCAGTTTGATAATAATCATTCATGACAATAGGATTGCTGGTATCGCCATCTAAAACAGCTACAATATCATGACCAATTCCGCCGGCTGTATTAATACCGCTTTCATCTTCCATATAAGCTATAAATATGGGGGACTCGTTGGTTATACCACCAGACACAAAAGTCTCATCATTCATATATAACTTCACTTTTGGACTATTATTGTCTGCAACTGCATTTTCATTTACGCCTCCTATCTTAATTGTAGTGTCGTAACCCGTAACGTCTTCCAATAATTCATTCTTTTGGGCATAAAAACTGAATTTTCCATTGTCCAATGGAATACGAATGTCTTTTGGAACTATAAAACTATATTCAAACTGACCATTCGTCACAGATGCATTTCCTCTAAAGATTGCTTCGCCTAAAGTTGTGAAATTTATAACCGGGCTGTAGCCGTCATTATTTAAAGTGCTCTTCGTTATTTTTTTATCAAATAAAATAGTTGATAAGACACCGTTAAAATTGGTTAAAGGAAGATTGTTTTCATCTGTTATTTCTCCTGATATTTTCATTTTGGCCAATGACTTGAAGTCCGGAAGTGTTTGATTTACGGGTATGTCATTCACTTTTGTGAGTACTATTTTTGGTTTTGGGATAGCCAGAAATATAGCCGGATCTCCAAGATAAAGTACTACGTTGGTGGCACTGTTTGGATTTTCATTTTTAGAAACTCTTAATGCCTCGGCTATAGATACGTATTGATTGGAGCCATAAGATAAAAGATTCTTTGCAAAAACGTCATTGAAATTTTCGGCACTAAATTGCCCAATTGAACGGATTGTCGATACCAAAGAAATTGCTCCTCCTTTTGAATTCCAATAAATGTATTCTCCGGCTGTAGGTCTTGTGGGATTGTCAAAACGGGAAAATTCACAAGTAATAGTAATGAATAAAGGATATTTATATTGATTACTTAGGCTTTGGCTGTCTGCTTTGTCCCAAATTCTTTCACTTGCAAGTCCGTCTTCTCCACCGTGTCCTAAATAATTAAAGACCAAAGCTCCTTTTTCAAATTCATTATAAAATTCAGATTTTGCTTTAGGGTATCTTTCTCCTCCTGCAGAGGCTTCCTGTGTATAAGAGTCCAAAAATATTTTTGACACATTCAAAAATGGTTTTTGAACAGTAATTTCATCGGCGAGAGTGTTTTGTCTTGATTGCAGACTTGCGTCTGTAGGTTTGTCTGAGTCATCAGAAAGGGTGAAGTAATTATTTCTCCAGTTTCCATAGGCTTTTTTGTCATGATACTCGATGACTTTATTAACCATTTCGTCTGCCTGTGTGTTATTGTTGATCAGCATTCTGCCGACAGCGATGTCTGCTCCTCCGTAAAACGTAGTGATATTTCCTTCGGAGTCATCCATAAGGCAGTAAAAATCGTCTGATGCAAATGATGCTTCTCCTGTTGTATTACTGGTTAAGGATTCATATATAGGTACAATGTTGGTATTGTTGGTTATTCTTTTTTTATAGTCAAATGAAGCGTCTCCAAAGAGATTTACATATCGTACTCTTTTGTCTGGGGAGGAAGCATTATTGTAAACATATTTAATACAGTTTCGTATCGCGGCAATGTCTTGTTTTCCCGAAGCAAATTCTTGGTAGATTGATTCAAGAGTAATAACTTTTGTGTTTAGATTGGAGTTTATTCTATGAAAATTGGCCAGCTTTTCCGCTTGAGTTCTTAAGATTTCTGGAGTAATGATTATGTAATCAATATCTTGAAATTGGCCTTGACTGTTTTTGAAAACAGTTCCTTTTATATTTGAGTTGGCTATTTTTGATTTGCTATCTTTTGATGGGGAATAATAATCATTCAGGTCAATAGCGATATATTTTTTTAGTTCTCCAAGATTTGCTTTGAATGAAAATACGTTTTGGCCGTTGTTTTCTATTTTGGATACATTATAAATATCGGTTATATCCCAAATTTGAGAAATAGCTGAAGCATTTGAAAAATCATATGATATGACTCCAAGACTTGAATTTGCTAAATCATATTGAAAAGGGAATTGTTTTCCGAATCCCTGTAATTTACTTTTTGCTTTTAGCTGAACGTAGTCAAGAAAACCTTTAGATCCGGGAACTCCATTGTTGTTGTAGGAAACTTTTATTTTTATATTGGAGCTACCTGTAAAAGGAGAATTGCTGGGAAGTCCACCATTGAAATATTGTATATCTGAATTGGTGTTTAATGCAGAAAATGAAACATTGCCGATATCAACTCCATTAGCCGTAACTTTAAATGATGTAGGTGTATAGGCTGCAGATGCTAATGCTATATTTAATTTGACAGGTACTGAGGAGTCGATATTGGGAAAATCAAATGTGAATTCCTGGTCCTGATTAATGTCAAATGATTCGCCAACCCATTGCCTGCCAACTTGCGCAATATTTGTTAAGTCGGTTTCGTGAAATTGATAGTCATCATAGGTAGATGTGTTTAAAGTACTCGACGTTGTAGGTTGCGGCATTTTGGACATCCTTTTTCCGTAGTCTCCATCTACATTGATGTAATAATAAGATTTCGAATCGTATAAATTTATATTGGTTTGGCTTTCGTCATTCCAATTGTAAATTCCTTCACCATAAAATAATATGTAATCATCATTGTTGAAAACACCATCGCTCTCACCTTGAATTTGGATTGCGTTTTCGGTTAAATCAGTGGGATAAAAAGTATCGTTCGCAAGAGGCAGCATTCTACCGCCATTTCCGTATATCTTAATTCTTTTTGGGTCAACTCCATTCAAATTCAGACCCAGATCCTGTAAAAACTTTAATGAAATTTTATAAACTCCGGATTTTTCAATATAAAAGCGGTACCAGTTTCCTGAGGATAAAACGGAATTTGTAATAGCTGTTGTATTCTTAATCGAAATGGTCTTTCTTGAAGATCCGTTGTCTATACTGTATGAAAAAGATTTGATTCTTTTGTAACCGGAAGCTTCCTTGATAATAGGGGATATTTTAAGAAAATTTTGAATAATATTCCTTGATTTTGAAACTTGTAATGTGGTTTTTATAGAAGAAGGAATGAAAGAAGTATTTAAGTTCCCAAGCGCGGAAGCCGTTATAGGTTCATAAACTACATTGGAAATTTGAATGTTTTTTTCGTCTAAATCAGAGGCGGTTTTTAAATTTAAATTGTAATAAATAATTTGACGGTATCCATCGTAGAAATAGCTGTTTCCCTTGAAACTAGGGGTTTGAGGCTTTGTATTGGAAGTCGTTGTATTGTTTTCTACCCAGTCAATGTTGATATCGCCTTTTATTTGAGCAAAAGTTATGATTGGTAATAAAAGAATAAAACAAGATAGCAGGTTTTTCATTGGAATTAGTGGAGGAGTGTATTGTAATTAATTGTTAAAAGTAAATAAAAAATATTAAATGTCATTTTCGTTGTTTTGTGTAATAAAAAATATATTTTTGCGTTTTTATTACATTCGTTTAAACATTAAAAATTAAAGTTGAAAAAGGGTTTTGTGATTTAATGTTTAATTATTACATTGCGCAACCTAAATTTTAATAATCACCTACTAGAAACTATGAAAGTAAATAAAACTATCCCCTTAAAGATGATGCTGTCTCTGGCATTAATATTAGGACTAGCTAGTTGTAGCAAAAAATCTAAATCCGATAGTGCCTCGAGAGGTACAGGCTGGAATGTAAGCAGTTCTAAAGGCGGTTTTACAAAAGGATCAGCACACAAGACACAGGAAACAGGACCAGGACTTGTATTTATTGAAGGAGGAACTTTTACAAGAGGATTAGTTCAAGACGATGTAATGCATGATTGGAATAATGTTCCAAATCAACAACATGTTATGTCTTTTTATATGGACGAAACAGAAGTTACCAACTTAATGTATCTTGAATACCTTGAATGGTTGAAAAAAGTTTATCCTCCAACAGAAGAAAACTATAAAAACATTTACGAAGGCGCTTCGCCTGATACTCTTGTTTGGAGAAACAGATTAGGGTACAACGAAACAATGACCAATAATTATTTAAGACATCCAGCTTATGCAAACTATCCGGTTGTAGGTGTAAATTGGGTACAGGCCGTTGAATTCAGTAAATGGAGAACTGACCGTGTTAATGAAGCGGTTTTGGAAAAAAATGGTTATTTAAAGAAAAATGCTAAAACTTTAGATGTTTCTGCTGAAAATAATTTCAACACTGAAACTTATTTGGCAGCTCCTACAATGACATACGGAGGAAATGAAGAAATTTTGTTGAAAGGTAAAGGAGCTTCTAAAAAAGCCCCTAGACCAGACAAAAACGGTAATGTTGTAGAGGAGAAAAATGTATATGCTCAAAGATCATCAGGAATTTTATTACCTGAATACAGACTTCCAACAGAATCTGAGTGGGAATATGCAGCGGCAGCTGATGTAGGTCAGAGAGAATACAATATCTATAAAGGTCAAAAGAAATATCCATGGTCTGGAAGTTATACACGTTCTGGAAAAAGATCTAATAAAGGTTTCCAATTGGCGAATTTCAAACAAGGTAATGGAGATTATGGAGGAATCGCAGGTTGGTCAGATGATGGAGCGGATATTACAAATGCTGTAAAAAGCTATCCGGCAAATGATTTCGGATTGTACGATATGGCAGGAAACGTTTCTGAATGGGTTGCCGATGTTTACAGACCAATTGTTGATGTTGAGACAAATGATTTCAACTATTTCAGAGGTAACGTTTATACTAAAAATAAAATCGGTAAAGACGGCAAAATTGAAGTAATCACTAATAAAGATGTTGTTTATGATACATTAAGCAACGGTAAGCTGGTGCCTATCGCTTTGCCTGGTGAAATTGCACAAGTACCGGTTGATGATAATGAAACTTATTTGAGACAAAACTTCAGTACAAGCGACAATATCAACTACAGAGATGGTGATAAGCAATCTAGTAAATATTATAAATTTGCTGCTGCTGACGCTGATAAAGGAAAAACTTCAGATAAAGAAATTATGTACAATGCTCCTAAGCACAATGTAAGAATTGACAGTTTAGGAAATATGGAGAGAAAATACGATAAGTCAAATAAAAGAACTACTTTAATCAACGACGCAGTTCGCGTTTACAAAGGAGGTTCTTGGAGAGATAGAGCTTATTGGTTGGATCCTGCACAAAGAAGATTCTTCCCTCAGGATATGGCAACAGATTACATCGGATTCAGATGTGCTATGTCTAGAGTAGGTTCAAAATCAAATACAAAAAAATCACCTAGAAATTAAATTTTTTATATACAATACAATAAAAGCCCTTTCATTAGGGCTTTTGTTTTTTAAATTATATTTATATGGATATTAAATACATTCATAGTCTGTTTTTGAAATGCAAATCGGTTTCAATTGATACAAGGAAAATTGAGGCGGACTCATTTTTTGTTGCAATAAAAGGAGATAATTTTGATGCGAATACTTTTGCAGGCGAAGCCCTCAATAAAGGTGCTTCCTATGTTATAATAGACAATAAGGAGTATTATATTGATGAAAGGACAATCCTGGTAGAAAACAGTCTGGCTGCTTTGCAGGAATTGGCTAAATATCACAGGAATTACTTAAAATTGCCAATAATTGCCCTTACCGGAAGTAATGGTAAGACAACAACAAAAGAATTGATTAATGTTGTTCTTTCTAAGAAATTCAAAACTAAGGCGACCCTCGGTAATTTGAACAATCATATTGGTGTGCCGCTAACATTGCTTTCGTTTAATGAACAAACCGAAATGGGGATTGTTGAAATGGGTGCAAATCACCAAAAAGAAATTGAATTTCTATGTGGTATTGCGCAACCTGATTACGGATATATCACCAATTTTGGGAAGGCGCATCTTGAGGGTTTTGGAGGTGTTGAAGGTGTAATTAAGGGTAAAAGCGAAATGTATCATTATCTTTCAGACAATGATAAGTTAGTATTCGTTAATCTTGAGGATCCAATTCAAGTTGATAAGACCAAAACGATGAAGCAATACGCTTTTGGTGTGAATAAAGGTATAGCTGACTTAAGTATTGCCCGTATTGAGGCTAATCCATTTGTTGGCGTAACGTACTCACAAAACATTATTTCTACTCATTTAATTGGCTTGTATAATGCAAATAATATCAATGCGGCAATTGCTGTCGGAACTTTTTTCGGTGTGACGGAAAATGATATTAAGCAAGCACTGGAAAGTTATATTCCTGAGAATAATAGGTCTCAATTAATGTCTAAAGGGACAAATGAAATCATTTTGGATGCTTATAATGCGAATCCCAGCAGTATGAAAGTTGCTATTGAGAATTTTATTCTTTTGGACAAAAAAAACAAAATTGTTTTCTTGGGGGATATGTTCGAATTAGGAGAAGAGAGTTTGTCAGAGCATAAAGGAGTTGTTGATTTACTTGTAAATCAAAACGAGATGGACTGTTATTTTATTGGCAAAGACTTTTATCAGAATAAAATAAATCAATCCAATTTTTTCTTCTATGAAAATTTTGATGATTTTTCTGGGTCCGTCAAAAATAAAAAGTTTGATAATAATATGATTCTCATCAAAGGATCCAGAGGGATGGCTTTGGAGAGAACTTTGGAATTTATAAAATAATCTTTTTGATTAGTCATATAAAATAGCTCCTTCAAATAATAATCTGAAGGAGCTTTTTAATTTATTTGATACTCATTAAGTAGCCTGTTAGATTTTCTTTTTGATTTAAATCTAACTTTTTTCTTAGACGGTACCTTGCCAATTCGACACCTCCGGTTGATATATTCATAAATTCTGCAATTTCTTTCGTAGACATGTTCATTAATAAGTAAGTGGATAAATCCATTTCGCGTGGAGAAATTGTAGGATGTTTTTCTTTTAATTTTTTTAGAAAATCAAAATGTACGTTTTTGAGATGTTTTTCTAAGTCCTTCCAGCTTTTGTCTGTATTTACTTCTTTGGTAATGCTCCTGTTCAATTTTGTAAATTGAGCCTTAGTAGCTTCATCAAAAGATCCCGTGTTTATATCTTTTAACTTATGAATGATTCCGTTTAATATTTTGTTTTTTTTGACAACCTGTAAGGTGTTATTAACTAATTCCTTGTCTTTGGAAAGAATTTTTATTTGAAGTTTTTCGTTCTCTAATTTTTCAATTTCTTTTTCTAAATCATACTGCTCCTGCCTGATTCTGGTTTCTTTTTCTAAATACAACCTTCGCTGTTCTAATGTTTCAAAATGCTTGTTTTTTCTTATTTTCATTCTGATACTTAGTCGAATGTAATAAATGCAGACTGCTATCAGCAATAGGTAAAATAAATAGGCTAATGAATGTCTGTACCATGGCGGATTCACTCTGAAGGCAATTGAATTTTCATCAGATTGGATTCCGTAGCTGTTTCTGACTTTTACTTTCATTATGTAATCACCTTCTTTTAAATTTGTGTATTCTTTTGTCCAGGTATTTGACCAAGGGCTCCAGTTTTCATCAAAGCCTATTAATTGATAGGAAAACTCTACGTTTTCAAGATTTTCATAGATGGGAGAAGAAAATGTGAATTTTACTTGATTTGACGAGTATGGTATTTCATATTTTTCGATTATTTTCTGTCCATTTCCTAGTATATAATTATTTCCTGGGAATGTAAATGTTCTTACAAAAGCTTTTGGTTTGTTTGCAAAATTATTCAATAGTTTGGAGTCGTAATGGGCAAGACCCTCTGTAAGTCCAATTAAAATGTTTTCGGAATTAATTGCATTTATAGACAAATAGTTGTAGACTAGATTACCCGTCAAGTTAGAGAATGGAACCGCGCTGTTTTTGTAACTATCGTCTTTATTTTTCATTAGCACTCCTAAGGATTCATTGTAGACATACCAAATATTTCCTTGACTGTCTTCCTTTATAGTGCTGACTTTTGGGATGTTTTTAAACAAACGGCTTATCGTTTTATCTTCAAAAAACGATTCTTGTTCATAAGAATATTTGAAAAACTGATTATCAGTTTGAAAATAAATTTTGTTCTTTAACTGTTGAATGCTTCCAATTCCTTTGGTTTTATTTGTAAGATTTTTATATGTTTTAATGGTTTTAAATTCTTTTAAATCTTTGGTTAATGTCATTTGCTGAATTAAATTGTCTTTTTTTATCCAAATGGATTTATCGTCCAGTTCAAATTCACCAATAGACTTAATAAGCCCTCCAACTTTATTTCTAAACTGCCAGCCATTTGCTTTTTTTTCAAATATCGAAAAACCATTGTAGTTGGAGCCAATTAAATAATTCGGATGATTGGGTATTTGTTTAAATACCCAATATCCTACATTGTCTAAAGTTTTAATTGATTTGCTGCCATCAATTAATAAGGCACCCCTGTTATGTGCACACAACAACTCTCCGTCTATAACTTGAATGTTCCATGCTTGTCCAGTTGTTCCTTCGACTAGTTTAAAAGTGTCTTCTTTAAAGGTTTGATTCCAGGAATGGTAAAATAAACCTTGATTCGTGGCTACATATAAATTTCCTTTATGGACAATCGAGGCATAAACCGTACTTAAATCAAAACTAGAACCAAAATAGGTAAAGGGAGAGTTTTCATTGATAAACGAAATTCCATTATCAAGACCTAACCAAAGATTGCTTTTACTGTCAACAAAAGAAGTAAGTACTGTGTTGTTTTGGATTCCTTTTTTATGATTGATTTGCTGCACTATTCGTCCATTGCTGTCACAGATAATAATACCGTTCAAAATAGAATTAAGAACTATGTAGTTGTTTTGGATAATCGACCCTCCCAGGCAACTATTTTTTTTAACAAATTGGTTAGCTTCGGTTTCCCATGGTATCAGACTTTCATTATCATACAAATAAAGTCCTTTGTCTAAAGTTGTAATTAATATTTTATTATTTGGCATCGCAAACATTCCCCAGATTTCTGTGTTATTAAAAAAGGTTGTGCCTTTTAAAGGAATAAGTTGGTCATTACTATACTTCATTAGGCCCATTGAAACATCTTGAAAATAGAGCTGATTGTTAACCAGAAATGAAAATTGAAATTTGTTTGGTGCTTCTAGTATTTTTACTTTATTATTCTTAAAGATATATGTGGTTTTGAAAGATTGAAAAAACACAGCGCCTTTGAAAAAATGAATTTTCCAAATATTATCAATTATTTTGGGATTATCCCTCTTTATGAGTTTGGAAACAGAAAAGTATTCCAGCTTCCCTTTTGAATTAGGCTTGAAATAGCCAAATTCATTATACCCGCCAACAAAAATTCGGCCAGAATCATCAATTTTAAGGCATCTGACAAATGTAACATTTGGCATAGGGTATTTTGTCCATGCGGAACCGTCAAATTGCAAGAGCCCATTATTATTTGCAAAATATAGATTACCATTCTTGTCTTGTTCGATATTCCAATTTTGGGTTCCGCCTTTGTATTCTGTTCTGCTGAAATTCTTGATATGCGGTAATCCAATTTCTTTCACTTGTCCCAAAAAAGTATAAGGTGAGATGGTTATAAAGAGTAATAAAAAAAAGCGGATTAATTTTATGAGTTTGTATTTATGGTGTTTCATTGGTTAAATGTATAGATGTGGTTTTGTAGGTGTATAATTGATTTTTTGATTTCCTTTAAATTATCAGTATGAGCTTTTTAGAACTGAATTTTAACTGTATTTAATAGATTTTAGGCTAAAGTATTTAATTTACGGCAATTGTAGTGGTTTTTATAAATTAATATTTTTTTAAGTAATGATATTTTTGATTTAAATAATTAATAATCAATTATTTAAATTTAATTTGATGTGTTTTTGTAATATTACTACAACGTTATTGATGTGTTTTTGTAGTAGTTTCTAATTGTCAATGTAGAAATTTAAGCCTTACTATTGCATTAAATAACTAATTAATTAACCAAAATAATCAGAAAAATGAAATTATTAAAAACATTTATTTTTTGTATTTCGTTAATCTTATTCTCAGTTTATGGGCATGCTCAGGAGGCCTCCATTAACGGAAAAGTGATTGATGATAAAGGTTTGCCAATTCCAGGGGCGACCATTGTTTTAAATGGAACAACAACATCAGTAGCGACAGACTTCGATGGTAAGTTCCAAATTAAAGCACCTAAAGATGGAACTTTGACCATCAGTTTTATAGGGTATAAAACGGTGCAAGAGGCTATTAACGGAAGAACACAATTACAAGTAAAAATGTATTCCTCAACACAGGACTTAAATGAAGTTGTTGTTGTAGGTTATGGCAGTCAAAAGAAAAGTGTGGTTACCGGAGCGATTTCTAGTGTAAAAGCAAAAGACATCGAAAAAGTGCCTAACGGGCGTATTGAACAAGTGCTTCAAGGAAGAGTTTCCGGGGTTACAATTGCAGCGAGTTCTGGCCAGCCAGGTTCTGCATCAACGATTCGTATCAGAGGTATAACTACTTTTGGAGACGGTGGGAATAATCCGCTTTGGGTTGTAGACGGTGTAGTTGTTGATGCCGGAGGTATTGGTTTCCTTAATCAATCGGACATCGAATCTATGGAGGTTCTTAAAGATGCAGCGTCTGCAGCAATTTATGGAACACGTGCTGCAACAGGGGTAATTTTAGTAACTACTAAAAAAGGAAAATCTGGAAAAATTACTGTAAACTATAATGGTTTTGCCGGAGTTTCTTCTCCTGAAAAAACTTTGGATCTGTTGAACGCAACACAGTATGCTACTTTATTAAACGAAAAATCTACTGCTGCAGGAGGTCCTGTTCTATTTTCTAATCTTTCTGCTTTAGGTAAAGGTACTGACTGGCAAAAAGAGATTTTTAATACAGGTGCTTTCCGTTATTCACATGAATTGAGTATTAGTGGAGGAAGTGATGTATCTAATTTTTACACTTCTTTTGGACTTCAAAATCAAGAAGGGATAGTTTTATCTGAGATTTCAAACTATGATAAAAAGAATTTCCGTTTGAACTCTACTCATCACATTTCTAAAATTTTCACTTTTGGACAGACTTTAGGTTTTACAAGACAAAAATCTGTAGGTATCGGTAACACAAACAGTGAATTTGGAGGGCCATTGAGTTCTGCTATTAATTTGGATCCACTGACTCCGGTTATTGAGACAGATCCAGTTTTGGCAAATTCTGCGCCATACAGCACAAATCCGGTTATGCGTGATGCCAATGGAAATCCTTATGGAATTTCCGGTTTAGTTGGTCAGGAGATGACTAACCCTTTGGCTTATTCTAAAACAAGACTTGGAGGTTACAACTGGTCTGATGACTTAGTTGGGAATGCTTATTTGGAGGCAACTATTTCTAAGCACTTTAAATTCAGAACAACATTTGGAGGTAAAATTGCCTATTGGGGTAATCAAGGATTTACTCCTATTAATTATTTGAGTGCCACTGTTAACACGCTTAAAAATAATTACGGTCAAAGCGAAAACAGCAGTTTTGCTTGGAATGTTGAGAACATCGCTACTTATTCAAATTCTATCGGGGATCATAACTTTACAGTATTGTTAGGACAAGGTTCTTATGTTGATAATATTGGAGGTGGTTCGGGAGCAGTAATGTATGGTTTGCCTATTACAAGTTATCAGGATGCTTCTTTTAATTTTGATATACCGCAATCAGACAGAAGTAGCAGTACTTATGATATGACTGAACACAAATTGACTTCTTTGTTTGCACGTGTTAATTACGATTACAAAGAAAGATATTTGCTTACAGGTATTATCCGTCGTGATGGTTCTTCCCGTTTTGGAGGTAACAATAAATTTGGAGTTTTCCCGTCATTCAATTTAGGATGGGTAGTTTCTAAAGAAGATTTTTGGAATGAAAATGATGTAATCAACAGTTTGAAAATTAGAGGAGGTTACGGAGTAGTTGGTAATGATGCTATTCCAGACTTTAGATATCTTTCTTTAGTGCAGGGAGGTTACAATTATTCTTTTGGAAATGCAGGAGCAATAACTACTGGTTATGCTAACCTTACTTTGGATAACCCTGATTTGAGATGGGAAGAAACTTCTCAGGCTGATATTGGATTTGAATCAAGATTCTTCCATGATTTAAGCCTTACTGTTGATTTGTATAACAAAACAACAAACGGAATTCTACGTCCAATAAATATTCCAGGTTATGTTGGGGTTACAGATAATCCAACCGGAAACGTTGCCGATATGGAAAACAGAGGTATCGAGGTTGAACTAGGATATAGAAAACAATTTGGGGACTTTAACTTCTCAGTTAATGGTAACGTTGCTTATTTGGAAAATGAAGTTACTTATGTTGCTTCAGATACAAATTATATTGTTGGAGATGCTAGTTTCCAGTCTATGGGAGCAGTAACAAGAACTCAGGTTGGTCATTCTTATAACTCATTCTACGGATTTAAAACAGCAGGAATTTTTCAAAATGAAGCCGAAATTGCAGCTTACACAAATGCTTCAGGCGGTCTAATTCAGCCAAATGCGCGTCCAGGAGATTTCCGTTGGGTTGATACAGACGGTAATGGGTCTATTAATGATGATGACAAACAATTCTTAGGAAGCAATATTCCAAAATATACATTTGGACTTACTTTGAATTTAGATTATAAAAACTTCGATTTTATGGCTTTTGCTCAAGGAGCTGCAGGAAATCAAATTTTCCAGGGATTACGAAGATTGGATGTTGGAAATGCAAATTATCAAACTGAAGCTATGAGCCGTTGGACTGGTGAAGGTACATCTAATGATTACCCAAGACTAACCAATAATGATACTAATGGAAACTTTGGTAAAATGTCTAATTTCTACCTTGAAGACGGAGATTATGTACGTTTAAAATTAGTTCAAATAGGCTATTCATTACCAACTAATGTAGTATCACAGATAGGGGCAAGCAAAGTTCGTTTTTACTTAACGGGAGAAAACTTGTTCACTCTTACTAAATATACAGGTTATGATCCTGAAATTGGTGGAGGAGTATTTGGAATAGATAAAGGAGTTTATCCGCAGGCAAGAACTTTCATGTTTGGAGCTAATCTACAATTTTAATAAAATAAGAATTATGAAAACGATAAAATATAAATACCTTTTTATAGCGGCAGCAATGCTTTCTTTTGGATCCTGTTCAGATGAATTTGTGGATGTAGCACCAAAAGGATCATTTCTTTCCGAGAGTTATTATAAAAACGAAGAACAGGCTACCGCTGCGCTTGTTGGAGTTTATGACCCTATTAGAAAAAACTCAGGAGGGTTTGAAAATATGATGGCTATGATGAATGCCGGTTCTGATGATTTTTACGCTGGTGGAGGAGGTTCTACTGATGGAGAAGGAATTCAAAATTTTTCTACTCACTCTCTAAGTTCTACAAGTATACCGGGAAGTTTCTGGAATGATCATTATCAAGGGATTTTCAGAGCAAACACATTGCTTTCAAAATTACCTGCCGTTGACATGAATGATGATTTGAAAGTTAGATTTGCCGGTGAGATAAAAGCATTGCGCGCAATCTATTATTTTAACTTGGTTCGTATGTTTAAAAATGTACCGTTGTTGTTGGATCCCTTGACAACCGGTAATATGTATAATGTAGAACAGGCAGCTCCTGAAGCAGTTTATGCTCAAATCGAGAAAGATTTAACCGAAGCAATACCTGCTTTGCCAGCGACTGTTCCAGCTGATACAGAATCCGGACGTCTAACAAAAGGCGGAGCGCAGGCAATGCTTGGAAAAGTATATTTGTTTGAAGGCAAGAAAGCTGAAGCCGCAACAGTATTGGCAGCAGTAAATGGTACTCCGGGCGCTGCTAATCAATATGGAAATAAATTATTGGATAAATTCAGCGACCTATGGGTAGTTTCCAATAAGTTTAATACAGAGTCACTTATCGAGGTGTCACATACAAGTGCCGGGAATTCTGATTGGGGATTCTGGGGTTCAGGTCGTGATGAAGGAAATTCACTGAATATTATGGTTGGACCAAGAAGTTATTCTAAACCAGATGGGTCACCGGCTCCGGATCTGCCATCAGGATGGAGTTTTAATGTGATAACACAAGATTTATATGATGCAATTAAAGCTGATCCAAGATTTGGTGCTACAGTATTAGATCTTAAGGCATTGAAAGCCGCTGGTGAGGCCGACTATATTGGCGGGTATCAGGATACTGGTTATTTCTTAAACAAATTTGTTCCCCGTAAAGAAGATGTACGTACAGGAGGAGGAGCTGCTGAATTAAACTACAAGCAAAATTCTTATATCATCAGACTTGCAGATTCTTATTTAATGGAAGCGGAAGCATTAGGTTCAGGAGCAAGAGCGCAAGCATTGCTTGATGCTGTTAGATCAAGAGTTGGTTTACCTTCAATTCCGGTTACTCTTGATGCTATCAAAAAGGAAAGAAGAATGGAACTTGCCGGCGAAGGTTTACGATTTTTTGACTTGGTAAGATGGGGTGATGCAGCAACTAAATTGGCAAACAGAGGGTTTAATGCTGGTGTAGATGAAATTTTCCCTATTCCAACAAGAGAACTTCAAGGAACCAAATTGAAACAAAACCCAGGCTATAATTAATAAAAGATAAAATTATGAAAAAGATAAAATTTATACTAAGTCTTATAGCATTGATGGCTGTTGCCGTAAGTTGTTCGATAGAGGGCATCAGCAATGATACGTCTTTGCCAGGGGCAGGTTCCGGAAATGTTAATAAAGTATATGATATTAGTAATGACAATTCCGGAAACGTAAAAATAACTCCAACTGGAGAAGGTGCTGCATCATTTGTAGTGGAATACGGTCATGGTACTGACGGACCTGTTAGTGTGGCTCCCGGTGAAAGCACTACTCATGCATATCCGGAAGGAAGTTATACTGTAAAAATTACTGCTGTTTCTATAACTGGAGGTACAACAGAGCAAACATTTCCGCTGGAGGTTGTTTACAGAGCTCCTGAGAACTTGCAGATTACAACTTCTGATGAGATGAAAGTAAGTGCTAAAGCTGATTATGCCAGCTCATTTATGGTGTATTATGGAGATGTTGCGAATGAGGAAGGTACTCCAATGGCAATTGGAGAAGTATTGCCTGCTCATACATATCCAGAAAACGGTGGTCCTTTTGTCTTGAAAGTAGTCGCTTTAAGTGGCGGTGAAGCAAAGACTGAAGGTACTAAATCATTATTTGGACTTCCTATTGATTTTGAAACTGCAGGTGTAGATTACTTTTTTGGAACTTTTGGAGATGTAATCTTCGAAAAAGTTGCAAACCCAAATGCCACAGGTTCAAACACAAGCGCAACTGTAGGTAAATATACAAAACCAATTGGGAAGCCATCATGGAGTGGAACTTACAGTCCATTGAACATCCCAATTAATTTTTCTTATGGTAAAAAAGTTAAACTTTTGGCATACAACCCTGATCCTGCAAATGTTGGTAAAAAGATAAATGTTGAATTGGAATGGGCTGTTGGCGGAAATCCAGCTAATGGTGTTGCAGTTCAAAAAGCAGCATTTACAACTTCTGGAGCATGGGAAGAACTAGTATTCGATTATAGTGCTATTTCAGGAATTCCGGACGGTACCAAATTTACACAGCTTGTTTTACGATTTAATGATTCGGCAGATGGTGCCGGAGAGGTAATTTATATCGATAATGTTAGATTAACTAATTAGAAAAAATATGAAATGAGCATGGCTCCAAATTGGTCGGAAACCACCAATGATGGTATGCGAATTACATATGACCGATAAAAACAATAAATATCAACATATGAAAACAAATATAAAATACATTTTAGGACTTTTCATCGCTATGACTCTGACTCTGGTTAGTTGTAACGAACAGGAATATAGTCTTGGAGATTTGTCTGCACCTTCGAATATTGCAATAAACGCCGAAGTTGTTGGTCAGGATGCAACCCATCCGGATGGAGATGGTTCAGGTGATGTGAAATTTACTATCACTGGTGATAAAGCCCTTTCTTATAAAATTGATTATGATGCGAGCACGCCAGTGGACTTAGTATATCTGGCAAATGGGAAAGTAACTAAAAAATATACCAGTGTTGGAGTACATACATATACAGTTACCGCAGTAGTTTATGGGGTAGGTGGTACATCATCAGTAATCACTAAAGATGTTACAGTAAGAAGTGATTTTACTGCTCCTGCAGAGATTGTTACAGCTTTGACCAATGATGATACAAAAACCTGGGTTGTAGATCAAAAAGTTCCAGGCCATCTGGGTGTTGGTCCTTGGAATGTTGGTTCTATCAGACCAGAGTGGTGGTCAGCCGGAATTGATGAAAAAGTATCCAGCGCAAACTGTTTCTACACTGCCACTTTTACTTTTTCTAAAGTTGCCGCTTCTGGAACTTATCAATTAAAAGTTACAACTCCTGACGGAGCTTTTACAAAAACAGGATCATTAACAACTCTTCCTGGTATTCCAAGTTCTGGAGCTGAAGGTTGTTATGATTATCCGGGCGGAACTACTGCATTCTCTTTTGTACCTGCTTCAAGCGGGGCACCAGCTGAAGCAAGTGGTGATAATTCACCGTCAACTCAGACTGCTATCCTTTTATCTGGAGTTGATACATTTATTGGATACGGTGCAGTACTTAAAGAATATGAAATCTTGGTTATTAATTCAGATTATTTATATCTAAGAGTACAAGGAACTGAAACTGGAAATGCCTGGTATCTTAAACTGAAACCAGCGCCTTAATTAATTCTAACTAAACGTAGGCTCAGGACTTTTTTCTGAAACTGTTCTGAGCTATGTTTTAGTGGTAATTGAATTTATTCAAAAAGATATGAGAAATAATGTATCGTTTATAAATTTAAAAAATAAGAATAACCTACTGTCAGTTGGTTTGTTTTTAGTAGGCCTACTCTTTTTTTTCATGTTATTATCCTGCAGTGATAGTAATAGCGGTGGTGAAGATACAACAAAAGCAAAGCCTTCTGATCTTTCGGTAACGGCGACTGTTGTTGGAACTGACGCTCAAAATCCAAATGGAGATGGAAGCGGTGTTGTAAATTTTAAATTATCGGCAACAAATGCAACATCTTATAAAATAGTTCTTGGAAACGGAGAAACAAAGGAAGTGACAAACGGAACTTTTTCTTATACTTATACCACATCGGGTTCTAAAACTTATGTGTTATATGTGTCTGCTTATAATGCGGGGCAATTTGTTAGCAAAACACTATCTATAACAGTTTTTGTCGGATCCAAATTAGTATGGGCTGATGAATTTAATACTGATGGTGCGCCAGATTCATCCAAATGGACTTTCCAAATTTGGGATCCGGGGAATGTTAACAACGAACTTCAGTCTTATACCAATCGTCCCGAAAATACAATTGTTGAAGGCGGTGTTTTGAAAATAAAAGCCATCAGAGAGAAATACGGAAAAGGAGACTTCACTTCCGGCAGATTAGAATCCAATGGAAAATTTGATTTTACTTATGGTAAAGTAGTAATCAGAGCAAAAGTGCCTACTGGAGTTGGGACCTGGCCTGCAGTCTGGATGCTGGGCAGTAATATTGGCAGTGCAGGGTGGCCTGCATGCGGAGAAGTAGATATTTTAGAATCTGTTGGAAAAGATCCGCATGTCAATCATTCATCATTGCATTCTCCCGGACGTTCAGGAGCTACTCCTGATACGGGAATCATAAACGTGCCAACTGACAATACCGAATTTCATATTTATACTGCAGATTGGACAGCAAGTTATATAAAGTTTTATGTGGATGATAAATTGTATTATACTTTTTCAAATAATTCCACTTTTCCATTCAATAAAAACTTTTACTTAATTGTGAATTTAGCAATGGGAGGTAATTGGGGCGGTCCTGTGGATCCAAATTTTACTTCTTCTACACTTGAAGTGGATTATATTAGAGTATATAATTAAAATATTTTGGTTATGTTAAATTAAGTTAAGTTAAGTGGATTGGTCCTTCATTAGCAGCTTCTATTTTTTGAGTTGAATAGAAGCTCTAGTGAAGAATTATCGGATATTGCATAACTAATTAGTAACCAATAAAAAGCAGGAAAAATGAATTTCTCTAAAAAAACAGCAGTTTCAATAATTATTATTCTAATGGGTTTTTTTTCCAAAGCTCAGAATTTAAAAATAATGACTTATAATATTCGACTCGATATCGAATCGGATGGTGAAAATGACTGGACACACAGGAAAGATTTTTTTAATTCACAAATACAATTTTACTCCCCCGATATTTTTGGGGTTCAGGAAGCAAAACCCAATCAGGTTTTGGATATAGCAGCAGCACTTCCTCAATACAGTTATGAAGGGACTGGCAGAGACGGAATAGGGAAAGGAGAATCATCAAATATTTTTTATAACCATGAAAAATTTAAAGTGATGGAATCCAAAACCTTTTGGTTGTCACAAACGCCCGATACTGTTTCAAAAGGCTGGGATGCAGCGTATAATAGAGTTTGTACTTATGCGCTTTTAAAGAACAAACAGAATAATAAGTTGATCTGGGTTTTTAATACCCATTTGGATCATGTAGGTGAAGAGGCAAGAACAAAAGGATTGGAATTAATCCTTTCAAGAATTGAAAAATTAAACAATAATAAATATCCGGTCGTTTTAATGGGTGATTTTAATTCAGAACCCGAGACCGAAAGAATAATTGCATTAAAAAATAAAATGAATGACGCCAGAACAATTTCGAAAGAAAAGCCTTTTGGACCCTATGGAACATTTAACAATTTTAAATATAATGAACCGACAAAACTTTTGATTGATTATATTTTTTTATCAAAAAGCAAATCCATTTCAGTAAATAAATACGCTGTTTTATCAGATGCCAAAGATTTAAAATACCCATCAGATCATTTCCCGGTTTTTGTTGAAATTAATTACAAATAGATAATGAAAAAAATACATCAATTGACAAAGCTGTTTTTTGTGATCGCTTTCTCATTCCTGCATATCAGTTGTTCCTCTTCCAATGAGGGAGGGGGAGATTCTCCAACACCAACACCAACTCCGACACCAACCCCACCTGTGGTGAAAAACGAAGTTGATTTTTGGCTGACAAAAGGAAATCACTCAGTACTGTTGCAAAAACAGACAGGTATTCTGGCCTTTGGAAATGGAGTGAATATTTATCCAAGTATAGAAGTAAATGAAGCTCAAACCTATCAGACTGTTGATGGTTTTGGATTTACATTGACAGGTGGAAGCGCACAGGTTATCAATCAATTAACTGCCCAGAAAAAGAAAGATTTATTACAGGAATTGTTTGGTTCCGGAGATACCTCGGTTGGGTTGAGTTACCTGAGAATCAGTATTGGAGCATCAGATTTGAATGCCACTCCGTTTACCTATGATGATATGCCTGAAGGACAAACAGATGTTAACTTGGACAACTTCAGCCTTACTCCGGATATGGGTGATGTAATTCCATTGTTAAAAGAAATTATAGCGATTAATCCCAAAATCAAAATAATGGGTTCGCCTTGGTCAGCCCCGGTCTGGATGAAAGACAACAATAATTTTATGGGAGGCAGTCTGCAGCAGCAATATTATGATGCTTACGCAAAATATTTTGTAAAATATATTCAAAAGATGAAAGCCGAAGGAATTGTGATTGATGCAATTACTCCTCAAAACGAACCATTGCACGGCGGTAACAATCCAAGTATGGTGATGACGGCCTTGCAGCAAGCTGATTTTATAAAAAATAATTTAGGTCCTGCATTCAAATCGGCGAATATTGCCACAAAAATTATCACTTATGACCATAATTGCGATAACCCCCAATATCCAATGACGGTTCTAAAGGATGCTGTGGCATACCCTTTTGTTGCTGGTTCTGCCTTTCATTTGTATGGTGGTGACATTAGCGCGCTTTCAACGGTTCATAATGCCTACCCAGACAAAGATGTTTATTTTACAGAACAGTACACTTCGTCTACAGGATCATTTGACGGTGATTTAAGATGGCAGGTCAAAAATGTAATCATTGGTTCGATGCGAAACTGGAGTAAAACTGCTTTGCAATGGAATCTTGCCAATGATGGTGCTTTTGGGCCACACACCGACGGTGGATGTACTGTTTGCAAAGGTGCGGTAACAGTAAGCAGCACAGAATCAGTGGTACGGAATGTGGGTTATTACATAGCAGCCCATGCATCCAAATTTGTTCCGGCAGGATCTGTGCGAATTTCAAGTAATATAAGTGGTAATTTACATAATGTTGCTTTCAAAACTCCTGCTGGGAAGAAAGTGCTGCTGGTTGTAAATGACAGCGATACTGCAGCATTATTCAATATTAAATACAAAGGAAAATGGATTACTACATCTCTGGATGCCGGAGCGGTAGGAACCTATGTTTGGTAATGTTACCTCCTAAAAAAAAGCCAAAAAACAAAACCAAAAACTATAAATTATAAAATGATCACCCTGCTGAATTGTCAGTAACAGGTAAAGATAATTTGCGCACAGGCGGTAGTATATAGGCGAAGCAATTACAAGTTTCTAAAAAAATAATATTAACAACATATGAAAAAATTAACCACCACAGCACTAATACTCGCCGGTTTTTTTGTTTTTGCACAGCAAAAAAATAAAACACAAGCCCATCTTTTTTCGACAAAAGGAAAAACAGTTGAAGTGTACACTACCGCCGAAAGCACTAATTTGAGATTATCAAAAACAGCTAATCTTACTTTTTCAGAACTGGCACAACCTACAGAAAGACAGATTTGTGTTTTTGTAAATCCAAATAAAACTTTCCAGTCTTTTTTTGGAATTGGGGGGGCTATTACAGATGCCAGTGCCGAAGTTTTCGCCAAATTGTCCAATGAGAAACAGCAGGAATTACTTAATGCTTATTATAACAAAGAAAATGGAATTGGCTATACTTTGATGCGCACTACAATTCATAGTTCCGATTTTAGTTCGGGGAGTTATACTTATATTGATGAAGGTGATACAGCATTGAAAACATTTTCTATTGAACACGACAGAAAATATAGAATTACTTTGATTAAAAAAGCAATCGCTGCAGCAGGCGGGAAAATTACGCTTTATGCAACTCCATGGAGTCCTCCGGCTTTTATGAAAAGCAATAAAGACATGTTGAAAGGCGGAACATTATTGCCTGAATTTTTTCAGACTTGGGCAACGTATTATACCAAGTTTGTAAAAGCGTATGAGAAAGAAGGAATTCCAATTTGGGGAATCAGTGCAGAGAATGAACCAATGGCTGTGCAAACCTGGGAATCCTGTGTATATACAGCTGAAGCAGAAAGAGATTTTGTAAAAAATTATCTTGGCCCAACAATGAAAAAAGAAGGTTTAGGGGATAAAAAAATTATTGCCTGGGATCATAACCGTGATTTAATGGTACAAAGAGCCAATATTATTTTTTCTGATCCCGAAGCATCAAAATATTTTTGGGGAATGGGATTCCATTGGTATGAAACCTGGGCTGGCGGTAATCCAATGTTTGAAAATGTAGCTAGAGTTCATGAAGCATATCCTGATAAAAACCTCATGTTTACTGAAGGATGTGTCGAAAAATTTGATGCCAAAAATTACCAATTGTGGGCTAATGGTGAGCGTTATGGAACTTCTATGATTAATGATTTCAATAACGGAACTGTTGGCTGGACAGACTGGAATATTCTTTTGGATGAAAATGGCGGACCAAATCACGTAGGAAATTTTTGTTTTGCTCCGGTACATGCTGATACCAAAACGGGAGAGCTGATTTATACTCCTTCGTATTATTATATCGGACATTTTTCAAAATTTATTCATCTGGAAGCCAAAAGGGTTAGTACCGCAGTGAGCAGAAGCAGTTTGTTGAGTACTTCATTTTTGAATAAAGACGGAAAAATGGTGACAGTCGTGATGAATCAAAGCGATGCTGAAGTACAGTATAATTTGTGTGTAGGAACTCAAGCGGCTCAAGCTACTATTTTGCCAAACTCGATTCAGACATTGGTGTATTAATTTTGTAAAGTAACTCGTGTACTGTGCTTGTGCTGAGGTTTGTGTGAGGGATGTAGGCTCACCCAAAATGGTTCTTTAAATATTCAAATTTTTATAAATAATTGTGATGAAAAAAATTATTGTATTTTCTTTCATGTGCTTTGCTGTGGCCTCATTCGGACAGGGTTTTTTGCACAGAGACGGACAAAAAATTGTAGACGGCAACGGTAAAAATATTGTTTTGCGTGGGTTGGGTGTTGGAGGCTGGATGGTTCAGGAAGGCTACATGATTCAAACTGGTGCTTTTGCAGGGCCTCAACACAAAATCAAACAAAAAATTACGGATTTGATAGGTGAGAAAGGCACCGAAGAATTCTATAAAGCGTACAAAGCAAATGGAATAACAAAGCGGGATATTGACTCTCTGGCTGCGTGGGGATTTAATTCCATCCGGTTACCGATGCATTACAATTTGTACACTCCGCCGATTGAAGCTGAAAAGGACGGACAGATTACATGGCTGGAAGAAGGTTTTAAAATGACAGATGATTTACTGAGCTGGTGTACAGCCAATAAAATATATTTAATTCTTGACTTGCATGCAACTCCTGGAGGACAAGGAAAAGATGCTGCAATATCCGACTATGATGATTCAAAACCATCACTTTGGGAGAGTGCTGCAAATCAGGATAAAATGGTTGCGCTTTGGGAAAAACTGGCACAACGTTATAAAGACAACCCATGGATCGGGGGATATGATATTATCAATGAGCCTAACTGGAATTTCACGGGAACAAATCAAAACGGCTGTGATGAAATTTCAAATGCTCCTTTGAAAGCCTTGCAGATGAGACTTACAAAAGCGATTCGTGCAATTGACACAAATCACATGATTATTATAGAAGGAAACTGTTGGGGGAATAATTATAACGGAATGTTTCCGCTTTGGGACGAGAATATGGCTTTGAGTTTCCATAAATATTGGAATGCAAATGATATGGCATCTATCCAAACGATGGTGAATTACAGAGAACAATACAATGTGCCTATTTGGTTGGGAGAAAGTGGCGAGAATTCTAATGTTTGGTTTGAGGAAGTGCTTTCTTTGATGGAATCCAACAATATAGGCTGGGCTTTTTGGCCAATGAAAAAGATAGAAAATCTGGCAGGAGTAACATCGGTTACAAAAGTTCAGGGCTACGATAAATTATTGAATTATTGGAAAGACGGTGGTGAAAAACCAAGTTTGGATTTTTCCAAAAAAGTTTTGATGCAGACAGCTGAGAACTACAAAATGGAGCACCTGACTGTCAGACGTGATGTGATCGACGCAATGTTCAGACAGGTGCAGACCAACGACACTAAAAAATATAAAAATCACACAGTTCCTGGAAAAGTATTTGCAACCGAATTTGATTTGGGACAAAACGGATATGCCTATTCTGATAAAGATGTGGCTAATTATGACGGAACTAAATTTACCCAATGGAATAAAGGAGGCAAAATGAGAAACGATGGTGTTGATATCGTAACCTGTACAGACAAAATAACCAACGGTTTTCAGGTCTCCTTTATCGAAGAGGGCGAATGGTTGCAGTTTACAATAGATTCAAAATCCCAAAATGCTTTTGATGTTACTGTTCGTTATTCGAGTGAAAAAGCCGGAGGAAAACTGCATTTGGAGCAGGATGGGAAGAAAATCTCGGAAACAGCGGAACTTCCTGTAACTGGAGGACAATCGGTTTGGAAAACAATCGTTCTTAAAAAAGTTGCTCTTAAGCAGGGAATGAATAAAATCCGCGTTCATTTTGACGGAGGAAATTTTAACCTTAATTATTTGGAGTTTAAAAAAACGAAATAAAAATTGGTTTTTAGTAAATTAGATAAAAAAAAAATAAAAATGAAGAAATCAATAACATTGGCATTTGTATTCGCTTCGGTTTTTGCTTTTTCGCAACAGCAAACGATAGATCAAAAAGTGGATGCTTTGCTGAAGCAAATGACACTCGAAGAGAAAATTGGTCAGCTTAATCAATACACTGGTGACAACACTGCGACAGGGCCAATTACCATTAATGCTAACAAGCAAAATGAAATCAAAAAAGGATTAATTGGTTCGATGCTGAATATTATGGGTACCAAATACACCAGACAATACCAAGATCTGGCTATGCAGTCCCGATTGAAAATTCCGTTGCTGTTTGGTCTGGATGTAATCCATGGATACAAAACCACTTTTCCAATTCCGTTGGCCGAAGCGGCAAGCTGGGATTTGACAGCAATTGAACTTGCAGCAAGAGTAGCTGCTACAGAAGCTGCTGCCTGCGGAATTCACTGGACATTTGCGCCAATGGTTGATATTTCCCGCGATCCACGCTGGGGAAGGGTAATGGAAGGAGCCGGAGAAGATACTTATTTGGGTTCCAAAATTGCCTATGCAAGAGTTAAAGGATTTCAGGGGAATTTGGGTGATGTGAATTCGGTTATGGCCTGTGTCAAACATTTTGCTGCTTATGGAGCTGCTGTCGGCGGACGTGATTACAATTCGGTTGACATGAGCAACAGGATGCTTTGGGAAACCTATTTGCCTCCTTTCAAAGCCGCTTTAGACGCAGGTGCCGCGACTTTTATGAATTCGTTTAACGATCTAAACGGAATACCCGCGAGCGCCAATAACTATTTGCTTAGAGATATACTGAAAGGAAAATGGAATTTCCAGGGATTCGTAGTTTCTGATTGGGGGTCGATAGGCGAAATGGTTAATCATGGTTATGTAAAAGACAATAAAGAAGCAGCTCTTGCATCGATTACTGCAGGAAGTGACATGGATATGGAAAGCAATGCTTATCGATATAATCTGGAACAATTGGTGAAAGAAAATAAAGTGCCTGTTGCCCTGATTGATGATGCGGTGAAAAGAATTCTGCGCAAGAAATTTGAATTGGGATTGTTTGATGACCCCTATAAATTTTGCAATGCTGAGCGTGAGCAAAAGGAATTGTTCAATCCGGAACATACCAAAGCAGCAAGAGAAATGGCTTCAAAAAGTATTGTGCTTCTGAAAAATGAAAGAGATGTTTTGCCCCTTTCAAAAGGATTAAAAACGATTGCCTTTATCGGGCCGATGGTAAAACCGAAAAGGGACAATCACGGATTCTGGGCCGTTGACGTAAAAGATGTCGATTCAACTTATATCGTTTCCCAATGGGAAGGACTGGAAAACAAAGTAGGCAAACGAACCAAAATACTATATGCCAAAGGATGCGGTGTTGAGGATAAAAGCAAAGAAGGTTTTGCCGATGCACTGAAAGTTGCCAGCCAGGCTGAGGTTATTATTTTGAGTATCGGGGAGAACTTTAACAAAAGCGGTGAAGCCAAAAGTAAAAGCAATTTACACCTGCCAGGAGTTCAGGAAGACTTAATCAGAGAACTTCAAAAAACCGGAAAACCAATCGTTATTTTGATTAATGCAGGAAGACCGCTTGTTATTGA
>Ga0208398_100452_pt1 | contig 27695 bp, 23 predicted proteins | sample LakWasMe79_HOW10_2_FD_183905 | JGI IMG/M metagenome (GOLD analysis project Ga0208398, IMG submission 183905) | Freshwater sediment methanotrophic microbial communities from Lake Washington under simulated oxygen tension - Sediment Metagenome... | ecosystem: Environmental > Aquatic > Freshwater >...
GATTGTGGAAAAAGCCCCTGTACGGCGTCATACCATATCGAAACAAGTTCCATAAAAGCGAACAGCCCATCTGGGTTAGAGAGGAATTGATAAACAAATCCTGTTTCTCCAATGCTTCTGCCAAACTGCAACTTGGGGTGTTGTCCTCTTGTTCAGACTGTTTCAATAATTCTCCAAATTCTTCCGTAATCATTGGCAGGCTTGCCACCGTTTCATATTTCTCCGAATTGGGTTGATGAATGTTTCCTATGGTAGATAGTAACACTTGCCCTGTATGCTGGCTGTTACCAAAATCCAGCCAATATTTAGGTTCGTCCCTGTGGTGTCTGCGGTTGCTTATTTCTTTCAGTATTTCAGCAACTCCAAATCTCGCCTGTACATTGTCCACGCAGGTAATGTAAATAGTCGCCCGTGCTTCTTCGGGAATTCTGCCCAAACTGTCCTTTTCAAACTTTGCGCTTTCGGCTTTCCAATTTGTCCCCGAAAAGCGGTTTGCACGGTTGATGAGTGCAACGGATTTGTACAAGCCTGTTTCACTTTCTGCAAAACGCTGTCTTCCTAAATTGGCATTGGTCACAATATCATCATCCCACAATCGGACGGTCAACCCTGCGTGTCCCAATTCGATTAAGCTGTGGTTCATTTCCATTAAAGCGGTCAAAACCTTTGAGCCTGTGCCACCTGCACCGATAAGGTTTACCGTAATGGGATTGGTGGGGCTTATCAGATAATTATCGGTAAAATGTACTTTTAGTTTCTCGGTATTCATCACAAAAGATTTTTAAGGGTTTTGTTGTTCTTTTTCAATACATCTTTAGGAAAGGCTTCGTTTGTTTCAATTAGTTTTTTCCAAAGGCTTACGCAATTCCCTTTTATGGGATTTTGTTTTCCTAATAAATGGCTAAAATAGCTGTTAAAAAAGTAGTCTTCCCAAGCAGTTGTAAATCCCTCTACAGAAGCGGAATTTTTAATATCTATACTTACAGTTCCCATGCATACTTTACCATCTTCATAAATGTTGAAGAAAGGAGCAAAATACAATGGTGTATTTTCTGTTGGTCTTCTGTCAGTAGTAAGAGCAAATATAGCAAGGCTGTTTTTACTGGCATGCCAAAGCATTGGCGGTACATACGCTTTGCCGTTGGATATGCCCAAGCCGTTCACAAAATATAATTGCTGTTCTTGTGCTTTGGTGTACCAAAGTACCGAGCCTTTTTCGCTCGGATTGATATACAGTATATTGGTTGGCAAAATTCCTTTTGGTTTTAAAAATGCTTTATCTTTTTCTTTATCGGATTGTAAAGCCTTCGCCAATACTTTAGCTTCATTTACGGTTAGTGGATGGGCATTGACAGGATGTCCGTTTTTATCCATATCGAAATGCTCCACGTACATATCGGTATTCGTCCCTTTGGTTTGGTAAAAAACCAAGGCGGATTTTGGGTGGTAAAGCGTTCCGAAATTCTCGGTTATGTCGTTTACATTGTTCATTTTCTTGTCGTTTTATAATCATACAGTAGTGTGCATAGTTCGTCCAAAAGGACAAACAGGCGGTTCTCAAAATCAAGGTTGGTTTGTGTTATGTTGCTTCCGTCAAAGCGTTTGAAAATGGTAGGTTCTTCCATTGCTCCATACTCGTTAAACTCACTGTTAATACTGTCGGCAAGTCTCTCATACAGCCAACCTGTGGTATCTGCTATAAAGGAGATGTACTTTTCCATTCCAACGGTTTCGGAGTCGTTTTCATCATTATAATGGTCTTCTTCGGGTCTTGGAGCGTTTCGGAAAATGCTCTCGTGTGGATATTGCGTATAGAGGACAAAGGCATTGTAAGCCACTTTTTGACATTCTTGGTCGAATGTGTCACGGCTTTTAAAATAGTTTAAACGCTGTTCAAAAACTTGTAAATTAATACGATTGAACAGTTTTTGTTCTATTCGTTCGCCTATCCATTCGGCTTTTGCAATCTCTGCAATGTAACTATCAGTTTCCTCGGTATAATCATCCTGTTCCACCCAATCGTTCATCATTTCGTACATCCAATACAGATAGCTGTTTTCCTGTCTGTAATACGGTATATCGGCAATATGGTACAGATAACTGCAAACCGAAACGAGCAATTGAGCTGTCTTTTTACGCTTTGGGTCATTGAGCATTTGAAAGAGTGGCACAATTGGAATATAGTACAGTGTTGTACCTATGCTGTATCGTTCCTCGCTTGTAAAAAATGTTTTCTTATCATCCTGTACCAAACGTAAATTATCCCAATATACATTGATCTGTTTTAACTTGTTTTCAGCATCCCACATAGCCAAAGCCATATTGTAAGGATAGCCATAATCTTTAGTTTGTAATGATTCAATGTCATAATGTTCTGCAAGTTGGGAAAGGGACTTGTAAAAATCCCTCTCCATTTTTGCTGTTTTCTTACAAGCCTGTACGGATTGCCCTGTTTTCAGTTTAGGCAGAAACGCACACTTTAGAAAACCATTGGTAGCATTGCGATTGGTACAGATTTCTGTTTGTCTTTCTGTACTTCGTTTGAGTCTTTGGCTCTCTGCATCCATTGTGCGAACTCTCCTAATTGTCGGTGCAGTTGCTGTTGTATTTTTTGTTCGGGTATGTTGATAGTTCCCGATAGGATATTGCTTTGCATAGTTCATCGTTTTTGATTTTTGGTTTAACCTTTTGTTCCCATTACGCTTTCCAATTTGTATTCTATTCTATCATCACGGATAATAGGGGCAGATACTTTTGCTGTGGTTAGTATGGGATAAGTATTGGCGTAAAAATTCAATACCGCTTCCACACTCCAGCGTGGTTCGGGGTCGGTCAGTCTGATTTCCTGTCCTTTATCTTTAAGTATAAATACTCTTTCTAACTGTGTTGCTAATAACATAACTCTTGGATTTTGTATTAAACATTAGGTTGCTCTGTTGCAAACAGACCTGTTGAAGAAAACTTGTCTGATAGTTCCGATTTGCGTTTTCGTATCTCGTCAGCCTTTTCGGGGAACTCCGTCATTTCGGGTACTTTCATCCACGCATCACGGAATTTGCCTTCTTTTTCCAATTCATCCGCTTTTGCCATTCCCTCTTTAAATTTCTTGTCTTTGCCTTCCTGTTCCTTTTTCTCTTTTTCGCCTTTTTCCTTTTCCATTGCCGATTGATTTTTAGCTTCTTCCAATTGCTTCATAAAGGCTTCCATATTTACCATTAAGCCCGAAGCAGTTTGCAAAGGAGTTGTTATCTGCTGAAAGAAACCTTCGTCTAATTCTTCTGCCGTTCCCCTTAAATTAAGCGGTGGTATCAGTTGTTTTGCGTTATCTCCGCATTGTTCGTTTTGAAGTATTATAGAAACAATAAGGTTGTTTTCTATGCCCTTTGAAATAGTGAGTTGTAAATCTCCTGTAATGTCCATTTGTGCTATCTGATTGAAAAAATTTGTGTTCATAGTTCTAAAATTTAATTGTTTTTACATGCTCTTTTTTAAGACTATCTACGGTCAACGAACGACTCAATTTTCAAAGTTGCTCTTCTGTTTGCCCAATAAACATACTCAAGGGCTCCTTTCTTCGTTCTGAACCTTCTACCGTTTACGTTCCAACGTACTTTTATTCTGCGGATAGTCGATGGTGTTCTGAATGCATCAGAGGTTATCCCAGTAATTTTTTTCTCTTTTTCTATCTTTGCAACCTTGATATAGATTACCTTTTGTTCTACATGCGGATAATGTGTTGTCAGTAAGAGGTTATTGTTTCTGTCAAAGATTTCAAAGCGAACAAAATCTTTATTATTCAACATAATGCGGAGCAATTCTGATAAATTAAAATTCCAATTAAGCCCTATGTTTTTTGTCTCGTATTCCCTGTATGTAATAATTCCGATATTCATAGCTTTAGTTCATAAAGACCACCGCCATTTAAGACGGTAGCCCGTGGTTATTTAATTAAGGTTTAAGATTTCAGTACCGTCTATTGCAAAGGCAGTACATAATTCAAATGCTTTCTGTGATTTGAGTTGAGCCGTTCCACCCATTACAATACTTTGTAACTTGGCTTCATCATCTTTGTAATTGCGTACATTTTGATAGTAGCCTGTCACGGCATTGTACGCTCCGAACAATGTGCCTTTAGTAGTGTCCATTTGTTGGGTGTCGCTTGTCATAGCGTAGACAAAGGCATCCTGTACAACATTTTTGAACACGGTGGAAACTTCATCTTCCGCACCCTTTTTAAGTAAATCCAACGTTTCTTTGTTTGGGCAAAGTGCCAATTGGATTAGCTTTTTTACTTCACGGTCTGCAACTCTTACCTTAGTCCATTCATTGAATATGCCCTCTAATTGTGTGCTTAGGGTATTCGCCAATCCCATAATCTTGTGTGCGTTCTCAATACGTTGTTTTGCTCCCGAAGTATGTTTGATACGCACTACGTTGGTCATATTGCGAAGCGAAGCGTTAAGGGTGTTTTGGCATACGATACGGACAGGGGTAAATGCGGCTGTGATACTTCCGCTACCATCGTGCGATGTGGTTAGAAAAATATACTTTTCTGTCACATCATCGCCATTGCCTACACGAATATAATCGGGCAGTTTGGCAGTAATGAATATGCGTTCGCCCTGTCCCAATGCTCCTGCGGTTTCGTAGAGAATACCCTCGTCACCGCCTACAATGGCATCAAAGAAATTGAACGCTTCACGGTTTTGCACGATGTGGTAATCTTTACCCACCACACCCAATATGGCATTGTTATCGGTGCGGATATTGGCAAAGTAGTTGGGAACATGCAGTTCGTTACTGCCTATCTCTATACCGTTTGCCGTTTCAATAATGCCCGAACCTTTGGTATATAGGGGTGTTTTCATGACTTCATAGTCTAAGCCTGCGTGTTTTATGGCTTCTTCGCTTGTTGGGTATTGCTCTACAATTTGCCCTAAACCGTGCCACGCTTTTTGGTTTACGCTAAAGAATGAATAGTTTCCTGTTTTCTCGTTGAAATTGATATTATGTGCCATGATAAAATGATTTAAAAAGTTTAAAAAAGTTTGATGCTCGTTGTTAAAATGGGAGGTCGTTCTCTGGTTTGTCAGTGGTTGTTTCTGTGGTAGCCTGTACCGTTTCCGATTTTTTACCGCCACCATGCGTTTTGATTTGGGTGGTGTTGAAGTTCAGACCTGCGTGTGTTTCTCCGTTATTGCCTGTCCATGCTCTTGCACTTACTCTGCCTGTGAGTTCCACAAGAGTGCCTTTGGTGAGTATACCCGCCACCTTTGGGCTAATCCAGTAGGCGCAATCGAAGTAGGTTGTCTGCTCTATGCGTTCGCCCGATTTGTTTCGGTAGCTGTCATTGATGGCTACCGAAAAATTTACTACTGTTTTGCTGTTCGACACGTTGCGTACTTGCGCATCCGCTGTCACTCTTCCTGTGATGTTCATAATTTCTACGATTTTTAGTGATTAATTTTTTTTAAAATCTTATTCGGCAATGAGAGGAGGTGCTGTTTTGTTTCATCAAATCCATTTCTAATATTTTATTTCTCATTGCTGACATTTTTTTTATTCGTCTAAAGAGCCGGAGTATGCTATGTTTCGTTTCGGGAGCATAAAAAGGTTAGTGTTTAGCAATAGCAAGGTTTTGACAAAAAATACAACCCGGATGGGTGGAGATTTTTTGTCAAACCTGAAGGGCCTGGCCTTGCTATTGCGTTAAGAACACGGAGTTACCTTTGCTCCTGAAATGAGACAAAAGCATACAGGTTTTTTGAATACAAAAAAAGATGAGGAATCAATGAAGACTGTGTTGACAAATGGTTCAAATGAGTTAGAAAAATTTCATGAAAATGGTAAAACTTCTTAAAGCTCTGTTTAAGATTTATCTAGCCTAGATAAAATAAAAGATGGTTATCTTATTTTGCTATTAAGCTTATCCTTTTAATGTTTAACTCTTTTACTTTCCATTGCTTTTTTGTATTATTGTAAACAATTACTCTAAAAGCTTTTATCAATAATAAAGCACTGCTAAAACTGATAACAATCCCTTTTATAAAAACAAAATCTCACTAGCGAAAGCGAGGTAATTTGCATATTTCAAAACAGAATAAATAAAATGAATTTAAAGCTTGAAAATTTAAAATATCAGGAAACGGCAATACAGTCCATTGTAAAAGTTTTTGAGGGAACAGAAAAAAATACATTCGATAACGCTTGTTTTGAAGGTATTCGTGCTAATAGAACTCAGCTTACTTTAGATGAAGTTCAAAGTAATTTCAAAAGTATTCTGGCTGAAAATGGAATATTAGAAGAAGTTGCAAGGCTTTCAAGCGATAATGATATTTGTATTGAGATGGAAACAGGAACTGGAAAAACACTGGTTTACATCAAAACAATTTACGAGCTCTTCAAACATTACGGATTTACTAAATTTATAATTTTAGTACCATCTGTAGCCATACGACAAAATATTATCGGGACATTCAAATCTTTTGACAAGCAACTTGAAAGTATATACGGCTTCAAACCAAATGCTTTTGAATACGATAGTAAAAAGCTTCAAAAAGTTACTCAGTTTATAGAAGATCAGCACCCGCAGGTAATCATAATGACATTAGCTTCTTTCAATTCTGAAGACAAAATTCTGAATCAGGCACAAAGAGAAGATTTATTCAATAACATTCCGTTTATTGACGCAATTGGAAAAACAAATCCAATTATCATCATGGACGAACCACAGGAAGGAATGGACACTGAAAATTCTATTAAACAAATTGCAAAACTAAATCCGCTAACCAAAATCCGTTATTCAGCAACCCATAAGGTGGTCAAGAATTTGATGTATAGATTAACCCCTTATGACAGTTACAAAGATGGGTTAGTTAAAAAAATTGAAGTACTTACGGTTACTGAAAAGAATGACGAAGCAACTTTAAAAATTGAATTATCAGACATACAATTTGGTAAAGGTGATCCAAAAGTAAAATTGAAAGCTTGGCATTTCAACAAGACTACCAATAAAATAGATTTAAAAGATACAGGCTGGCTTAATAACGGTGATAATCTGGGAGATAAAACAAATAACCCTAGTTATTTGAATTATAAAATTTCCAATATCAATAAAAGCCTGAAAACAGGCAAATGGTCTGTTACATTTTCAAACGGAACAGAAATACTTGAAAAACAAATTTCGGGGACTTTAGAGAACATTTGGGCGTTACAATTAGAATGGCTAATCCATAGGCATTTTACAAAATCTCAAAAATTAGCTTTAAAAGAAATTAAATGTTTATCACTTATATTTATTGATAGAGTGTCTAATTATATGGGCGAAACTCCTATAATCAAAAACTTATTTATAGAAAAATACAAAGCCATTTATCCAGAGTACAATGATGGAAAAGTAGCTACAAACGAACATATTCAAAGTATTCAAGGGTATTATTTTGCTCAAAAAGCAAGTGGTGAATATGCAGACAATGAAGGAGGCGTCAAAGAGCAAAGTAAAATTTATGAATTGATTCTAAAAGGAAAAGAAGAACTACTAACTCTATCTAATCCCGTACAATTTGTCTTTTCTCATTCAGCATTAGGTGTGGGTTGGGATAATCCAAATGTATTTAATATCGCTACACTAAACAATTCCTATTCTGAAATTAAAAAACGTCAGGAAATAGGACGTGGTTTGCGTATTTGTGTAAACCAAGACGGACAAAGGGTTTATGATGCTCTAGATGTGGATGAAAACGAACGGATCAATCAGCTCACTGTAATTCCAAATGAAACTTACGAAACATTCGTAACACAATATCAGGAAGAAATTAAATCAGTTTACGGTACTGCAAATGCAGGAGCAGGAATGACAAATACTCATAAAGGAGTTCCAGCTGATGAAGTCAAATTCAAACGAAATCCTTCAAACGAAATAGATGTAGCTTTCAGAAAGTATTGGACAGCTTTAGCAAAAAAGACAGAATACACAATGGCTTTTGATGAAGAAACATTGATAGAAAGTTCCATAGAAAAGATCAATGAAATTGTGATACCTGATTTTGTTATCGAAGCATCAAGTTTTTTAATCAATACTATAACTGAAGAAGGAAAAAACGACACCTTTCAGGGTTCTGAAAAAGTAGCACAAAAATCAACTTTTACACCTTTAGATTTAATTGAGGAGTTGAGTGAAAATACAGGAGTGAGTTATAATACTTTATTTAAAATTATTGGCAGATTGACAAATCTGAATCAAATGGTTAAAAATCCGCCTCGTTTTATTCATGAAGCATCAATGATAATCCGTAATGTAGAACTCGATGAAATGATTCGAGGATTAAATTATGAATTAACAGGAGAATCATATCCTTTTGAGTTCAATGACTTCATAAAAAATATTACCCCAAATGGATATGTAGAAACACCAAACAAAGGCGTTTTTGATAAAATGCTTGTGGATAGTGATGTGGAACGCAATTTTTCAGAAGGTGCGGATAAAGATGCCGAAGTAGTTTGTTTTTTAAAACTCCCAAGTTGGTACAAAATTAAAACGCCAATTGGAAATTACGAACCTGATTTTGGGTTGGTAATGAAACGCAAAAGTCTAAAAACAGCAGAGGAAAACGAGTTTTATTTTGTAATAGAAACAAAAGGAACTAATGACATCAACGATAAAAAAGCATTAACAGAAAGCGAAATATATAAAATACGTTGCGCTATGAAGCACTTCCAGCGATTAGGTTTAGAAGTACAATATAAAGCTCCAGTAAAAGAATACAGTTATTTTAAAACACAAGCAGATCAAACAATAAGTGCAACCTAACAAAATGGTTCAAAATAATAAATAATCTTTAAACCCATCGAATTCAATGGATTTGAAATTTGATTTTAGATAATAATCATGGCAAATAATAAAAAAATAAATATACAAGGATTACAGACTTCAAATAAACTTGCAATCAGTCAAATGCAGTCATTATTAAGTAGTAATTCATTAAATAAATTAAATTAAATGGAATCTATAAATGATTATATGCCATTAAGCAACGATTGGAACAACGAACGTTTGCAAATCTTAAAACAACAATTCCCTGATTGGTTTACCAGTGAGGGAAATTTGAATATAGAGGAAGTAAAAAAAGCAGTAAATCCTGATAACATTAATGAAACGGAGCGTTATGAATTTCGTTGGTTTGGCAAAAGCCAAGCCAAACGCAATGCCTTTACTCCAAGCAATGCTACATTAGTTTATGATGAGCACAGAAGCGTAAATCCAGACGTGAGTGAAAACCTCATTATTGAAGGCGAAAATCTCGAAGTCTTAAAGTTATTGAGTGGCAGTTACCGTGAAAGAATAAAGTGTATCTACATAGACCCACCATACAATACAGGGAATGATTTTGTATATAACGATAATTTTACACAGGATATAAAAGGATATTGGGAAGATATTGAAGCCGTAGAAAATGGTATAAAAATTAATTCTAATGCGGAAACAGATGGTCGTTATCATAGCAATTGGTTAAATATGATGTACAGTCGTTTATTGATATCAAGACAATTACTAAAAGAAGACGGAATTATATTTATATCAATAGACGATAACGAATTACATCATCTACGCAAAATATGTGATGAGATTTTTGGAGAGGAAAATTTTGTTGGTTGTATTGTGAGAACTACAGGACAAACAACAGGTCAGGATAGTGAAGGATTAGGTAGTTCGTTCGATTACCTTTTGGTATATTCAAAAAATACTGAAAGAGCACTTAATGGTTTGCCTCTTACTGAGCATGATTTGAAAAGGTTTGAAAATGAGGATGAAAAAGGAAAATATGCTTATGATCAAATGCGCAAAACCGGTAGTAATGATAAGAGAGAAGACAGACCAAATATGTATTATTCCATTTTAAATCCTGATGGTGAAGAATTGTTTCCTATTGGACCAGGAGGATATGAAAGTCGATGGAGATTTGAGAAAAACACATATAACAGATTAGCTGAAGAAGGGTTTATTTTGTGGAAAAAAACCAAAAAAGAAGACGCTGAAATTTGGTGGCCTTATGTTAAATATTATTTAGAGGGCAGAACAAAAAGGCCTTCTCCATTATGGGATGATTTAGATGGAAATAAAAAAGGTGCTAGAGATTTGAGAACTTTGTTTGATGGTAAAAAAATATTTGATTTTCCTAAACCGATACAATTATTGGAAAGAATTATTTCAATTTCTTGCGATAAAGATGATGATATCATTTTAGACTTTTTCGGTGGCTCTGGCTCAACTGGGCATGCAGTTAGTTCACTTAATAAAAAAGACGGAGGTACTCGTAAGTACATTTTAGTTCAAGTTCCAGAAGCAACTGACGAAAAGAGTGAAGCTAATAAAGAAGGCTATAAAAAAATAAGTGATATTACCATCGAGCATAATAAACGAGTAATTGAGAGAATAATCAAAGAAAAGACAGAGAAACAACCTGATTTGTTTGCAGGTGATAAAAAAGATGAAAAATTATTACACGGTTTAGGTTTCAAAGTTTTCAAACTCCAAAAATCTAATTTTCCTAGAGTCGATTTCGCACCTGATCCTGAGTTAGATGATATTGCAAATCTTGAATTGCTTAAAAAATATATTGCAGACAAAGAAAGTCAGTTGGTAAATGCTTTCAATAAAGAAGAACTAATGACCGAGATATTGCTTAAAAATAATTTCTTACTCAATTATAAAACAGTTCCACAATCACAATTTAAAAAGAATGAAATTTTATTAGCTACAGATGGCGAAAAAGAAACCTTGATTTGTCTTGATGTAAGCATAGATTTAGATACTGTTGAGTATTTCAAAACCAATATTGATAAAAAGTTAATTTGTTTAGAAAGAGCATTAGACACAACGAAAAAATACAATCTGAAACATTATTTGGGAGATAAATTTAATGCTTTTTAGGTATGAGTAATGAAATTACAATATATTTTGATAGTCCAAAAATATTTGAATTAAGTAATATAAAACCATTAAATGGAGTTGCAGGTTTATACTTCATCTTTAGTCAGTCTATTGACATTCAATATCCTTTTGATAAATCAAAGTTGCTGTATATTGGAATGAGTGAAAGAAAAACGAATAGTATTGCAAGTAGATTATCTGGTCATTTTGATGGGAAATCAAAAAATATTGGATTAACTAATTATAGAAAAATAGAACCACTTCTATTCACTTATATCAACTTTGAAATGCTTCAAAACATTTGGCATTTTCGGATTGAAGATTTAGAAAGCTATTTTCTATTAAATTTTGTAGAACATTTTGGTGTATATCCAATTTGTAACAACAAGACAGGTTTCGAAATTCTAAACAATACATTATCAACAAATTTTAAAATTGACTGGGACTATTTTAAATAAAATACTATGGAAAACAAGGTTAAATCTGGTAAAGAAATATTGGATGATTTTTTTGAAAATATAAAAAGTATCGAAAACGTAGATAAGGACATAGCAAAAATGTTAGCTGACTTGTATACACAAGGCAAACTTACTGATGTAAATGTGAAAAATGAACTTCCTAAACTCCCAGTAAAAGATGTCAATTAAAATCAATAACCTTAAAATTAAAGGTGTCAGAGGTGCAAAAAACACTATTGAATTGCCTTTAAACGGAAAATCTATTTTGCTTTATGGCGATAATGGCACTGGTAAAAGCAGTCTTTCAGATGCTATTGAGTGGTTTTACACTAATAAAATTAAACATTTATCAACTCCCGAAATTGATACAAACGATGCTATTAGGAATGCAAAACTTATAGATACAGAAACTTCTGAAGTTACCATATTATACTCAAATTCAAGTTTAGATTCAACCAAATCACTCTCTTCAAAAAACAATAAATTAGTTCCAAAAAACTCAAATACAAGCGACGATTTTAAAAAATATCTTGATGATTCCGAAAAAGAAAATCTAATTTCTCGCTACCAATACATCAGAAATTTTGTAGATATTACAAAAGGAGAAAAACTAAAGTATTTATCAGATATTATCGGATTTGAAGAAGTTACTAAAACAAAAAGTGTTTTATTAAAATCTTTAAATACAGCAAAGAGCAATTTAAAAACTCAAAATTTTGAAACACTTATAAATAATGAAAAACAAAAACTAATACAACATATAGGTGCGTCAATTACTCAGGAAAAGAACTTATTTGATACAATTAATGAAAAAATAAAAAAACTAAATACAGGTATTGAAGTAAAATCTTTTGAGGAACTCCAAAGCCTTCTAGTTATTTTAAGTAAAGGACTAGATACAAATCTTCAATTTGAATTAAAGTTTCTTGAAGATTCAAAAAGTGCTTTAACTCTTTTGAAAAATGAAGCAAAATTATTAGAGAATGAATATTCAAACTATTTTAATGAATTCGAAATTATTGCAAATGATGTTGAAGCCATAAAACAAACTTTTTTTGAAGAATTATTAAAAGCCGGAACAAAAATATTATCTCGGACATATCTTAAAGATGATAATTGTCCTTTGTGTTTGCAAACAAAAAACTCTGATGAGTTACTTTCTGAAATCAAAATCAGATTAACTGATATTGAAGAATCTTCACAAAAAATGGGAAAATTCAAAATTGCATTAAGTAATGTAAAGGCTATTGCAATTGAAAGAATTAAAAGATTAGATGTTTTATTGAATAATACCCAAGCAGATAAAGAAAATAATCTAATCATTAAAGAGGGTTTAACTGCAATAAAAACTAAAATTCAAAATTATCAAAACACAACTGATATTAAAGTAACTTCTGGAGATAAATTACCAGTTTTGGATTTAATTAAATTAGTTGATAATGATTTCGAATTTCTTAAAATCATAAACGACAGAATAATTAAAATCCAAGAATCTCAAAAAGGAGAAACACCAGCTGTTTTATACTCAAACATTACAGCTTCCAGAGATGCTTTTTTAAACATTAAAAAATTTAATGCGCAAAAATTAATTTTAGAAAATCAACAAAAATCGTTTCAGTTAATTTATGATGAGTTTGAAAAACAGCAAAAGCAAGGACTTGATAATTTTATAAACTCTTTTTCTGTAAAGATCAATGAGTATTATCAGTTTATGAATCCTGACGAACCCTTTCAAGATATTAAAATCATTACAAAAGGAGAAGAGGATGAATTAGATGGTCTAACCATCCAATATAGATATAATGATAAATGGGAAGTTAATCCTTTAAAACATTTTAGTGAATCACATTTGAATTGTTTAGGATTATCATTCTTTTTAGCATCAGTAGATGCGTTTAATAACGAAAATGATTTCATAATTTTAGATGATGTGATTTCAAGTTTTGATTCGAACCATAGAAGGAGATTTGCCGACTTACTATTCGATAAATTCTCTAAACATCAAATTATATTATTAACTCACGAAAAAGAATGGTTTACCAATATTATTAGCCCTAAAGCAAAAAACAAAGGATGGTTGGTTAATGAAATTCAGTGGACAGAAGCTAAAGGAACATTTCTTAAAGAAAAACCAAGTGATTTAAAAGAAGCTATTTTATATCAATTGGCAGAGGGTAATTTGGATAATATTGGAAATTCAATGAGAAAATATTTGGAGCATTGTTTAAAAGATATTGCACTAAATCTTGAAGCCAAATTAAGTTTTAAATTCAATGATTCAAACGAACATCGTATGCCTTATGAATTGCTTATGGCAATTAGATCCGAAATTAAAAAATCAAGCGCAGATTTAAAATTACAATATCCATTATTGGATAGAATTGAGAGTTCTGCATTATTTGGTAATGCACTTTCCCATGATAATCCAATAAATCCAAGTGCGGGAGATATTAAATCTTTTTGGGCAGATATTGTAGAATTAGAAAAAATATTTATTTGTCAAGAAACAACCTGTAAAAAACCAAAAGTAAGTTTACTAAATTATCATTCTGTAACTAATAAAATTAGTTGTGGTTGTGATGCTACAAAGTATGATTGGAAAAAATAAATAAAAATTTAAACTGATAATAATTGATAATTAATACTATTCTGAAAAATCATTTAAATAATTATGATAACTAAATGGAGAACCAAAATAAATTTCTTCTACATCTTGAATAAATTCAGGATTTACACTTTTTTTATCTAATTCTTTTAATTGTTGACTTAATCTCCAAATTTGTTTTTCTCTAAAAGAATCCAATTGTTTTAATTGTTTTGATATGCTATAATTAGGATTGCCTTTTATCATTTCAAAACCATTAGTCCAGCAAAGACCTTGCATACCATTTTGATAATCATACAATTGAATTCTACCAACTGACATTGAGTGTAATCTTTGTTGCAAACTAAAAACTATTTGTTTTCTTGACTTTCTTGAAGTTTCGTTTAGCTTACCTTCTTTATGATCTATTGCATTTAGAACATTTTGAACTTCTTTGACTTGTTTCCTTTTTTCTTTTATAATAGATTGCTTTCTTATACGAATATCTTGATTGTATTTTATTTGATAGCCAACAAATGATAACCAAGGAATAGCATTTTCTTCTTCTTTAGGATTACCCCAAAAATAAGGCTCTTTAGATTTACTTTTCCAAAAACTAGAGCTGTTTTCTTTATCTAAATAATTCAAACATTCAGTAGGCGGATGAAATGAAAGGTAGTTCCCTTTCAATTCAAGCTTATAAATTTCTAATGCTTTTTTACAAATATCTTTGTCTTTATGCATTAAAATCATATCGTCACAAAATCTAACATAAAAAATATTTTCATCAACGCTTAAAACTTTAGAATCAACATTGTGAAGTAATAAATTGGAAATAAAACAAGAAATAGCATTTCCTTGCGGTACACCAATTCTATTATTTAAATATTCTTGACTATATTCATTTTTTAAAATTTCTTCAATCCATTTAAAATTACCATTCTCTTTCAGATTATTTTCACTCCACCATTTTTTTTCTTGATTTTTTGGAAACACATCTTTGTTAAAAGCAAATGATTCCAAAAAAGTTTCGAATATTATAATTGCATTTTCATCAATATATTTGTTTTGACTAACCTTAATTTGTTGAATGTGTTCAAGGAATATTTTCTTTATATGTGTATGATTTACTGCATCGAAAAACTTTTGTATATCACATTCTGAAACCCATATAGAATCATTTGATTTTCTATAGTTTATAATCTCTTCTATAGATTTATGATGAGTGTATTTTTTTTCTCCAATAGTTGAACGAAAAGCAAATGAACAATCGAAAAAATAGGAATCAAAAAAATCGGTTAAATATTTAGCTGTTAAAGAGCTTATAATCCTATCTTTTAATTCATATAATGCTATAGGTCTGTATTCAGTTTTATTAATATGTGATTTTTTTAGTATTCCAAAAATTTTTGGAGATTGCATTGTGTAGTTTGTCGAATCATTATAAGATTCAATAACATTAGTTATAAATTCAATTAAATTTTGATACCATATATCTGATTCATCTAATGGTAAATTTTTCTTTTTATAGAATTTATAAGTTTTATATAATCTTGCTGAAGTTCTTTTTATACTGTCTTTATATACTTTTCTCTCATTTTCATTCAACTTTATCCAATTACGTCTTGATGGAAATATTTTTTGAAGAGTATCAAATTCAGGATTATTTTTTTTGATTTGAATTTTATTAGTTTTTTTATGCAAGCTAATATCTCTCATCATATGAAGTTTATGTCTTCTATGTGAATGATTAGCTCTGTAACCACATAATAATTTTACAATAATATCCTCTGTGAAATAATCCGATAATTCATTCATAAATAAAAAAAGTGTCGCCGAATTTTGGTTTTATGCAAAGATATTGACATACGTCAGTGACTATTAACAAACAGCAACCTAGAGTCACTTGTAAATAATGCTGTTTCAATTGAATGGCTAATTAAATAAATGATTAACCACACCTACACGACACTTTGAAACAAATATAATATTAAATTTGTAAAAACAAATGAGTAAATGACAATCTATAAACTATCAATATTTAATAATGCCTTTCAAACAATAGGTGCTGAAACAACAATAATAAAAGAGCTTAATGATATTAAAAATGGCACATATGAGCCAGAAATTTTAAATTGTCGCAATTCATTAATTAAAGAAAACAATAAAGAATTATATAAAAAGTATAAATCCCAACTTAAAGCAGTTACATTTTGTGGAATGTTTGAAAATGGTAGAAAGTTATCAAATTTGAAACATTACAATAAATTAATTGTAATTGATATAGATAACATCCCTAATGAAGATATTAATATTGTAAAATCAAAATTAATAAAAGACAAATATGTTATGGCTTTATGGGATTCCCCATCTTCTTTGGGATTTAAAGGATTAGTGAAAATTGAATCTACTCCCGAAAATCACAAAGATTTTTTTATCTCTTTAAGTGTTTATTTTTTGCAACAATATAATATTGAATTAGACAAAAGTGGTAGTGATATAACTAGACTTTGCTACGTTTCTTTCGATAAAAATATTTATATCAATTATGATTCTGAAGTTTTTACGGAATTGATTGAAATAGAGAATGAACCTAGTAGTAATATTACTGAAGAAAAAGTAACAAGAGTAAAAAAAGAGCAAAATATTTCATTAAATAAAAGTGCATTTGCTACCGAGGGAATGAATAATCAAAATGATAAAAAGCAAATAAAAAAAATCATTAAATATTTATCAAATAAAAACTTATCAATCACCGACACCTTTGATAAATGGATTAAAGTTGCTGTAATAATTTCGAATAGTTTCAGCTTTGATATTGGCGAAAATTACTTTTTGAGTATTTGCAGAATAGATTCAGACAAACATAATGAGCTAAAAAGTAAGGAACTATTAAAATACTGTTACAATAATCGAAAATTAAATCATTCAAATAGAATTACATTTGCTACCTTAATTTTTATGGCATCCGAGAAAGGATTTAATAAAAAAAAATGATATTTAATTAGATTTAGCCATTATCTCATTCAGCTTCACAAAATCCTCGTTTAGTCCAAGTATTCCTAAACTCACATCTTTGTTTGCTTCTTTTCGTTAATGACTATTTCCACAGCAGTTATTGATTTTATTTTTAGATTTGCAATAAGTCGTTAAAATCAAAGAAGTTAAACTTTTTTATAGTAATGCACTATATAACACCCAGCTCTCCGAAGGCTCCTGACTTCGGATTCTTTATTTTATCCTCTTCGAGGTCTTCTGACCTCGATACTAAAGTTCAATTTGCCTCTTCCCGTTAATAACTATTTTGCACTATTTTGGCACCATTTGATACAACACTTATGTAATTTTGTATATCCTAGAAAAACAACGCTACAATGGAAGAAGTTAAAATCATCAGTAAGCACAACTTAGATTGCTCAACATTAGAGAATCTAGCCAAAGACATTTCTAATCGTTTAGAATGCACTATCGAATATGGCCAATATCAAATAGACAATGGTCAACATCAGTATATTGCATTAGGAACTGTTCAGTCAATTGAAAAGGGAGTTGCCTATACTTTATACGACTTGCGTGATTCCAACAATTCAGCTTACAATTTTGTGTTAGAATTGGGTGAAGAGGCAAAAATGATTTATAATGATTTCATCGAATTATTATTACCCTTTGATTTAGTACATTTCAAAGAAATGGAAAGAAATTTTAAAATCAATGGTTTTAAAAACGAACCATACTATACAAATGCTTTTATTGAGCTTCAAAATCTTGGTGCAGATAAAGTGTATGTCATAAAAGAGACCCTTACTCCAGAATTGGCTATTACCGAAAAAACTACAATGGATGCTTATCTGAAAATAATCCAAAAGGAAACAACCTTCTTTGAAGTAGTCCTTTAAGATTATATCAGGGGCATTTTATAACTACCAAACTTTTTTGTTCAAATCGTAGAGAACCGTAAATCAATTGAGTATGACAACATCCAGTAATCTAACTCGATTTATAAAAGCCCAACAAAGCACGTATCCAAAGGCATTGGCAGAAATCAAACTTGGTCAAAAGCAGTCCCATTGGATGTGGTTTATATTCCCTCAAATAGCAGGTTTAGGATTTACAGACTATAATATTTTTTATGCGATAAAAGACATTCCAGAAGCTAATTCATATTTAAAACATCCCATTTTAGGAAAGCGCCTAATTGAAATTTCAAAAGAATTACTCAAAATAGAAAATAAAACAGCCATTGAAATCATGGGTAAAACAGATACTAAAAAGTTGAAATCGTGTATGACTCTTTTTAGTGTACTTCCAAATACCGATTCTGTTTTTAAATCTGTTTTGGATAAATTTTACCAAGGAGAAACAGACGAAAAAACCATTGCACTTTTAAAATCAGAAAGCTGAATGTACAATTAAGCTTTAGAAATTGTATGTTCCTTAATATCTGAAACTTCGCGTTTCAATTCCAATAAAATTTCTCGTAAACTTTCAATATCTGTTAATGATTCTTTCTTGTCAGTTCGTCCAATGTTACATTCAAATTCCCATATTTCAAGGATTTCCGAAAATTTGACTTCATAATTCGGATAAAAGCGATTGTCAGATTCCAAGACCAAAGCATTTTTTTTATTTTTATTCAAACGCTTATAAACCATGCCTTGGTTTTTAGTAATCAATATATAAGTTTTTCCGTCCTTTACTTCCCCTAAATTTTCAACATAGCGTCCAACAATTATAGAACCTTCCACATGCGGTGGCATCGAATCGCCTTCAACTGGAAATCCTCTATGTTTTCCTGGTACTAAGAAAGGTAATGAAATTTGCTGCAGGTTTTCAATATATTCTGGATCAGAATAGCCGCTAAGATATCCTGCCTTTGCTTTTTCGGTAACAACCTCTATCCTGTTATTGCCTTTGTCATCAACAGTGATAGGTAGTAAAATTCGATTGTTTTCCAGTTTTATTAAATCTCCTAACGGGATCTTGCGCACATCTACGGAAAGCAGTAAATCAATACTCATCTTGAAATATCTAGATAATGCCAGCAATGTTTCTGGTGGGGGGAAGTTTTTACCATCCTCATACTTTGCATATCTAGGTCGTGGTATAGCCACTGCATCCGCAACAGTTTGTTGCGACACATCGCTCTTGATTCGAAGGTATTTTATATTATCCGAAAATAATGACATAAGTTAATGTGCGTATTTATCACAACAAATATAGGTATAAATGTGTGTATTCATCCTAATTTTGTAAACTATATTTTCACTCCAAAATCAAAAGTTAACATGACACGCTCAATAGTACATATGGATATGAACACTTTTTTCGTTTCCTGCGAAAGAATTACAAACTCTCAATTAGAGGGCATCCCATTAATTATAGGGGGTGGCGACCGTGGTGTAGTAGCTTCATGTTCCTATGAAGCACGCCGATTCGGCGTTCGTTCAGCAATGCCTATAAATATGGCTTTAAAGCTTTGTCCACAAGCTAAAGTGATGAAAGGAGATATGGAATTATACTCAAAATTCTCGCATACTATTACCGAAATTATTCAAGAAAAAGCCCCAGTTGTAGAGAAAGCAAGTATTGATGAGTTTTACTTAGATATTACCGGAATGGATAAATTTTATGGCAGTTACAAATGGACTGATGAACTCGCTAGAACCATTACAAAAGAAACAGGTTTGCCCTTAACTTTTGCGTTGTCTGTTAATAAAACAGTTTCAAAAATTGGCACGGGAGAAGGAAAACAAAAACAAAATCTAGAAATACCGGAACACTTGGTAAAAGCATTTTTAAATCCTTTATCTATTCAAAAAATCCCTATGGTGGGTGATGTAACATTTAGGCTTTTATCAAGAATAGGCATTCGCACCATTCAAACTCTATCTGAAATGCCAGCGGAGGTTCTTCAGCAGATGATTGGAAAAAATGGTGTAGATATATGGAAAAAAGCCAATGGTATAGACAACAATCCTGTTGAACCATACACAGAAAGAAAATCAATTTCTACCGAACATACTTTTTCTCAAGACACTATTGATTTGATCAAATTAAAATCAATATTAATTGGAATGGTCGAAAAACTAGCTTTTCAACTGCGTTCAGAACAATGGCTTACTTCAACTATTGTAGTTAAAATTCGCTACTCCAATTTTGATACCGAGACCAAGCAATGCAAAATAGCCTATACCTCAGCAGATCATTTACTCACCAAAAATGTAATTGACCTTTTCGAAAAATTGTACCAAAGGCGTATGAGATTAAGATTAATTGGAATTCGTTTCAGTGGTCTTGTGAGAGGAACATACCAAATCAATCTTTTTGAAGATACCCAAGAAATGTTAGCCCTCTACGAAGCTATGGATAAAATGAAAACCCGATACGGTTTTGATGCAGTAATGCGTTGTGCAGGAGCATCATTTAAACGCAATAACAAAGACGAAATTTTAAAACGTATTCAAAAACCATAAACAATTAAATAAACTTTCCCATGTACCTCAACTGTCATTCATTTCATTCTTTACGATATGGTACAATCCCACTTAATGATCTTATAGAGCAAGCCGTTACTTGTGGTGTAAAAGCAATGGCACTCACTGATATCAACACGGTAACTGGAATTTATGATTTTATAAAAGGATGTGAAATCGTTGGAATAAAACCGCTAGTAGGCATAGAATTCTATTCTGAAAATAAAATGCATTACATCGGTTTAGCTAAAAACGCAAGCGGACTTGCAGAAATGAATCGTTTTTTAACGGCTCACAATTTCAGCGGAGAACCATTACCACAGCAAGCACCTGTATTTGACTCTGTTTTTATAATCTACACTTTAGAAAATGCACCAATAACGCTACGGGAGTATGAATACATTGGTATTCGCCCCGAAGAATTACCCAAACTTTTTTCTTTGGAACTTAAAAGTAAAATAGCCAAAATGGTGGTACTGCAACCAGTAACTTTTAGAACCAAAAAAGAATTCAATCTTCATAAAATTTTAAGGGCAATTGATTCGAACATCATTCTATCAAAACTTACAGAAGCAAATTATTGTAAAACTACTGAAGTACTAAAACCTTTAGAGGAACTTTTGGCATATTATAATGAATATCCACAAATCATTGCCAATACAGAACAACTCATAGAGCAAAGCAATTTCACATTTGATTTCAATAGGCCAAGAAATAAAAAATACTATACCAACAATCGTCAAAGCGATATTACATTACTAACTTCTTTGGCACAGCAAGGTATGTTATGGCGATATGGTAAAAAAAATATCCAGGCAAAAGAACGAGTAGAAAAGGAGCTCAAAGTGATTGATCAATTAGAATTTAGTGGGTACTTTTTAATCACTTGGGATATTATTCGATACAGCAATAGCCGTGGTTTCATGCATATTGGTCGTGGTAGCGGTGCCAATAGTATCATTGCCTATTGTTTAGGAATTACCGATATATGCCCCCTTGAACTGGATTTGTATTTTGAACGTTTTCTAAATGAAAATAGAAAAAGTCCACCCGATTTTGATATTGATTGGAGTTGGAAAGAACGGGATGTAATCCTGGAATATATTTTCAATCGCTATGGTAAAGAAAATGTAGCTTTTTGTGGAACAAACGTCGAATTCAAATACCGTTCTATTTTTAGAGAAGTGGGTAAAGTATTCGGACTTCCAAAAGAAGAATTAGACATGCTTGCCAAAAATCCAATGAAGCTTCATGATAAGAACAGTATTGTAAAGTTTGTACAAGAATATGGAATGTTGCTCGAAAAATACCCTAATCAAAGAAGCATGCATTCCTGCGGAATCATTATTTCCGAAGAGCCTATTACAAATTACACTCCACTTGAAATGCCTCCAAAAGGATTTCCTATAGTTCTTTTTGATATGCATGTAGCTGAAGATATTGGTTTTGAAAAATTCGATATTTTAAGCCAAAGAGGAATTGGCCATATTGACGATACAGTTAAGTTGATTGAAAAAAACAGAGGTATTCGAGTGAATATCCGTGATACGTCAATATCAAAAAATGAAGTAGTAGCCAATAATTATTTGGCCCAAGGCAAAACGATTGGTTGTTTTTATATCGAAAGTCCAGCAATGCGTGGATTGTTAAGAAGATTGAAATGTGACAATTACAAAACCTTAGTTGCCGCTTCATCTATCATTCGCCCAGGAGTAGCCAAGTCAGGAATGATGAAAGAATATATTTTCCGCCACAATAACCCAACCATGTTTGAGTATTTCCATGATGTTTTCAAACAACAATTAGGCGAAACCTATGGAATTATGGTGTACCAAGAAGATGTAATCAAAATTGCTTTACACTATGGTGGTTTACCCGCCGCCGACGGAGATATTTTAAGACGTGCCATGTCTGGCAAAGGACGTTCACTTGCAGCGTTACAAAAAGTAAAAGATAATTTCTTTGCATCATGCGCACAAAAAGGGCATCCCACTACGCTTAGTGAAGAAATATACCGTCAGATTGAATCATTTGCTGGGTATTCATTTTGCAAAGCACATTCAGCATCTTATGCGGTTGAAAGCTATCAGAGTTTATATTTAAAAGTCTATTATCCTGTAGAATTCATGGTAGCAGTAATAAACAATCAAGGAGGTTTTTACAGAACAGAAGTGTACGTCCATGAGGCAAGAATGGCAGGAGCAACTGTTCATAATCCTTGTGTAAATAAGAGCACTTTCGAAACAACGCTTTACGGTACTGATATCTATTTAGGTTTTATGCATCTTCTTAGTTTAGACAGTAAAATGTCTTTATTCATGCAATCCGATAGAGAAAAAAACGGAGATTTTATTTCTTTGGAAGACTTTATAAATCGCGTTCCAATGGGAATTGAAAGTATTAAAACATTAATATTTATTGGTGCTTTTAGATTTACCAATCAAACTAAGAACCAACTTTTAGTAATTGCTAGTTTATTGCTGAATAATTTAAAACCAGAGAATAAAAATTTGATGCTGATACAAGAACCGGTCAAAGACTTTAAACTTCCTAATTTGGAACGTTCACTTTTTGAAGATGCGTATGATGAAATTGAACTATTGAGCTTTCCCGTATCATGCAGTGTTTTTGAATTACTTCAAACGAAACATCGTGGAGATATTATGGCAAAAGATTTAATACTACACCATAAAAAACAAGTCAAAATGTTAGCCTATCTCATTTCGAGAAAACAAGTACCTACCATCAAAGGAAATATGTATTTCGGCACTTGGATAGATAATGATGGTACATATTTTGATACAGTTCATTTTCCAGATAATCTATTACAATACCCATTTCTAGGTGGTGGTTGCTATCTCTTATTAGGAACTGTAGAAGTAGATTATCATTTTCCAACAGTTACGATTTCAAAAATGGCAAAGATGCCATTTATCCCGGACCCTCGATACATGGATACCAAAGATCAATATAAAACCCAACAACAAATAAAGGAAGATATTAGTGGAACAGACAGAGAACCATATCCGCAAGCTCATGAAATTAATTTACCACGACACAGAATGAGTTTGTAAAATTTATAAAGAGCAAACTTCATTATCAATAATTAGCACTAAATTTGTTAATTGTTACTAATTTTTAATTATTAAAAATGTGTTATCATACTGAACAAACTAAATTAGAATTTGAAGTTGAGTCTCGCTTTAAAGCAAAAATAAAAGACTTGCATGAATTCAAACCTTCATCTCATTTTAACGGATACGATTCTCCTAAAACGCCAATAATTATTGATGAAAACCCAACAGAAATTCTACACTACAATTGGGGTTTAATACCTTTTTGGGCTCAGGATGATAGCATGCGATTAAATAATCTAAATGCAAGAATTGAAACTCTAGAGGAAAAACCGTCATTTCGTGACATAGTTAACAAACGGTGCTTAATTATAGCCAATGGTTTTTATGATTGGCATTGGCACGATTCAAAAGGAAAAAACAAATCGAAATACGAAATTGGTATTGGCAATCATGATTTATTTGCTTTCGCAGGTTTATATTCCCACTGGACTGATGAAACAATAGGCGCAATAAAAAATACATACACAATTGTAACTACCGAAGCCAACGAATTAATGGCAGAAATTCACAACATCAAAAAGAGAATGCCAATCATCCTGAAACCCGAAGATGAAAAAAAATGGTTAGAACATTATCCCTACCAAGAATTTGCCTTGCCCTATTCAGTTAATTTAGTTGCCAATAATTTAGACTCTCAACAATCACTTTTTTAAAGCCTTAAAATGAAAAACTTTTTATTTTCTCTTCTTGTTATAATAACGATTTCAATGCCTTTACAATCCTTTGCTTGGGGTAAAAAAGGACACGCTTTAGTCGCAGAAGTAGCTTTCAATTATTTAGATGCAAACACTAAAAAAATAGTATTACAATATCTCGATGGTATGACAATTGAAGATGCAGCAACTTGGATGGATGATATTAAAAACGATCATAGTTATGATTATCTTAAGTCTTTGCATTACACCAATGTAGAGAAAGGTCAAAATGTAGTGTATAATGATGGGAAAAATATCATTGGTGCATTACAGCAAACCATCAAGGATTTAAAGAACTATAAATCACTTTCAAAAGAAGAAGTAAAAACAAAAATCGGCATACTTTTTCATTTGGTTGGTGACTTGCACCAACCTTTGCACGTAGGTTACGGTGAAGACCTTGGGGGGAATAAATTTCAAATCTACTTCAATAATAAAGGAACAAACCTACATTCACTTTATGATAGTGGTATCATTGAATACAAAGGATTGACTTTGCAATTGTGTTTAAATTCCAAAAAATACACTAAGACAGAATTTTCAAAAATCGAGAAGATTGATATTATTTCTTGGGCAAATCAATCCCGTAGTTATCTAGGAACCATCTATAGCACTAATGGGCATACCGTTAATGATGCATATATTGACGAAAATTACTTAATTATTCAGGAACAGATTCTTGATGCTGGGATTAGATTATCTAGTGTTTTAAAGGATATTTTTAAATAATTTTAAAATACATCCTGGAACAATAACTCTATGGTAATTTCTTTTTTGGTAATGCCTTGTTCTTCAAAGATTGTAGTCCATTTTGGTTGGTAATTACTGACCAAATAATGAAACGCTTTCAAAATTGCTGCAGGACTACTTTCCAAATCAACACCTAAATTCTTTTCATAACCAATAATTCTATAAAACACACCATCAGTTAATAATTCATCTTGATTATCAGCGGTATTGTCGGGTGCAAAGCCAAAATAGAAAATTTCAGTTTCTTCATTTCGCAATAAATCAATCAAATGAGTCCGTACGGTCAAAAACAACGGTTCGTCTTTTAAATGATAAGGAACTTCCAAATCGTTAGCCTTAATCGTCAAGGCAAATTCGTCAAAATTTAATTCCATTCTAAAGTGATTTTTAGGCAATTAAATTACAGCTTTTATGATTTAAAATATAAATTTAATTCATTCCTTTCACTTTTTCCAATTCTATTAGAGTCAATTGGGCACATCCACGCTAATCATAAATTTGCATAACCGAACATGTTACAGTCAGGGGTCTGGGAGTTCGCTGTAATTCCTCGTCATAGATAGTACACAGGCTAATTATGCCATGAGTGGTCGCATTAAGAATGAATTGTTCAATGATCGTATACAAATAAAAAATACTGACGGATTAATGGGGTTGTATAAATGAGTAGAAAAACTATCGAAAACATAATAAATATTTTGGATAGTATTCATTTAAATAATTAAAGTTTCAGATAAAGACTAGAAGCCAATTATTGGATAATCAAATTTAAACTGCCATAAATGTGTAGAAAGGTGAGTTGAAAAGCGCTCTTTTCTAGATTGGTTATTAATTTGTAGTAGTCAATTAAAAATGGAAGGACGTGGTCTGTTTGATGATTTTTTCTAACCAATAAAACACCAACCGGAGAGTGTGCTACGGTTGGTGTTTTGAGTTTATTTCATTCCAAATTGTTCCTTTAGTTTTTGTAATTCTTTTTCCAACTTAGATATCATAGACATTGCTTCATCAGGAATAGTAGGGTCAACGTTACTCAGTTTGCTTCCCAAGTTAGTCATCTCGCGTCCAATTGTTTGCTCTGTAGTAATTGCATACGACTCAGTCTGACGGATTGACTGGTGCCCCAGCATCTCTTTTACGACGGAGATAGGCACATCATTATTAAGAGTAACTGTGCTACCAAAAGTACGTCTGGCCTTATGAGTGTTCAATTCGCATGTAAACCCACAGAGATCGGCTATTTCTTTAAGATATGCATTCATTTTTTGATTAGATGCGACTGGCAGGACAGCACTTCTTGAAAGACAGAGCGGATGTTCTTTGTACTTTTCGATTATTTGGAGAGCTTTGGGAAGTAATGGAACATTGGTCACCGAACCTGTCTTTTGTCTTTCGGACATTATCCATTGCATTCCATCTATACCTGTTTTTATATCTGTCTTCCGAAGTTGGTAAGTATCTATATAAGCCAGACCAGTATAGCACTGAAAGACGAAGATGTCGCGAACAGTTTCGAGTCTTGTGGTTGTAATACTGACAAGTTCGAGCGTGCGCAATTCAGTCGCGGTTAGCGGTCTTTTGACGGTTTTTGTCATTTTTCGCTTAAACGCTCTGAAAGGATCCTGTACAATTATATCTTTATCAATTGCTCTATTTATGACCTTTTTCATGCATGCAATATATTTCAAGGCGGAGTTATTTACACAATTTCGTACGGTTTTTAAATATAATTCATAGCTAATGATAAAATCATAGTCTAAGTCCCTGAACTCAATATCTTCTGTCGTGTATTTGTATTTCACAAATTCTCTTGCATGAAATCTTGCTGTCTCATACCGTTTATGTGTTGCCAAAGCATAATCCTGTGGAACCAGCGCTAGCATTTCGTCATTATGCTTTTGAAATTCTTCAAGAAGCATTGCTTTTGAAATTATCCTTCCCAGTACAAAATCAATAATCCGCTGCGCTGAAATCGATTTTTCGTTGTATATTAAATCCATCTTGAATTGGTTGATTCTAGTCGTTATAGCATCCAAAAAAAGATTTAGGGCTCTGGCATCTTCTTTATTTCCCGTTGCTCTTTCTGTTTTTTGATCCCACCTTTGAATGTCCCATTTCCTTTTAGTAGATGTCTCTTTTGGTAAGCCATCTACTGTTACTCTCAGATAAATATATCTGATGCTTGATTTGTTTTTGGGTGTTTTCAAAAAGAAACATAGCCCAAAGCTGCTTTCTAACATAATTCAATTTTTTAAATTAATAAATATAGAATTATGACGTTCTCTTGTCAAGTCGTTAACTTGCTTTACATGTTGTAAATCAGTAGTTTAAAAGTGTTTTTTGGCAAAATTGTGGCACTTTTTATTTCAATAGTAAAATGCCACACTACTGCCATATAAATTTGGAGCACTTTTGAAAATTTTAGCAGTTGCAGTAAAAATAAAAAAGCCTGCAAATTCAAAAATTTGCAGGCTTTTAAAGGGTTTCGAGACATTTTGTGCGTTTTTGTCAACTTTGAAAAGTTGACTTTAAACTATCCCAGTGGAATCGCCGGGAATCGAACCCGGGTCCAAACAAGCAACTAAAGAGCTTTCTACACGCTTATTTCCTGAATGGGTTTTCGACGCTGAGTTGGGTCAGGAACAACCGCTCTTTGCTTAGCTTCTTA
>Ga0208398_100456_pt1 | contig 27566 bp, 23 predicted proteins | sample LakWasMe79_HOW10_2_FD_183905 | JGI IMG/M metagenome (GOLD analysis project Ga0208398, IMG submission 183905) | Freshwater sediment methanotrophic microbial communities from Lake Washington under simulated oxygen tension - Sediment Metagenome... | ecosystem: Environmental > Aquatic > Freshwater >...
ACTAATGTAAATAATCCGATAGTTAAAATAGTTTTTTTCATGATTTCTGGGCTTTATATTTTTGTTATTTTTTACGTTTTCAATTCCGTTTGCGTTGGAATTCTTTTGTAAAACTAAACAGTAAGCCCCAATAATCAATTCAAAAATAGGCGTTTATGGTAAAATGCATTTGTTTGAGAGTGAATAGATGGCAATTCAGGGTAAACGGCTATTTCTTATGTTTCGATATAATTTTCATTGGCAAATTCACTAATTATAAAGTCAATATTGGTTTTGTATGATTTAGAAAACGGAAGTTTTATGGTTGTTTTTTTAATATAACACAAAGAATTTCCAGTGTGAATTCTGGATATAAAATTTCGATTTACTATATAGCTGTTATGGATTCGTATGAATGGATTGGTCAAGACGGTTTCAAAATGTTTGAGTGTTTTGAAAGCAGTTATCATTTCTCCGTTTTTTAAATGAATATCTGTTGAATTATTATCGGCCTGAAAATAGCATATCTCATCAGAATCGATATATCTATGATCTCCATAGGATTTAACACATAGAATAAATGATTTTTTATTGTTTTTTGATTCAATATCTTCAATACTTTGTCTGGCTTTTGGATTTGGATTTTGCACAAGAACCACTTCATCTTCTGTATTTATTTTATTCAGTTTATGAATCAGTTTTACAAAATCGATGACCAATAATGGTTTTAATAAATAATCGATGACTTCATATTTGATGCAATCGAAAGCAAAATCTTTTTTCTTTGTAGTAATAACGATTTTTGGCAGTTCTTTCAAATACATCATTAACCCATTGATTAACTGCAGGGAGAGATTACTGTCTTTATTAACAGGATCTATTTCCAGAAAAACAATTTTCGGCATATGCTCCAAAATCAGATTTACGCCATCTGCATAATTATCGGCGGAAGCAAGAAAATTTAATTCTGAAAACTCACTGGCAATTGCCTTTGTTTTCAAAATACTTTCTGGATCGTCATCTATAATAATGTAGGTGTAATTCATTTTTTGAGAACTTGATTATAATGATTTATTTTTTTTCTTTTTTTAATGATGTTCCAGAAATTGTTCAATAATTGGAGCAAAAAACAGATAATTATGTTGAAAATGGAAATAAAAGTAGTCAAATTTATCTTTTTTCAATACAATTTGAATAAAAATTGTTTAAAAATCAAACAGTATTCGATTGTAAATTAAATATATATGCTTATTAGTAAGTGTTTTTTTATAATTTGTAAGCAAAAAAAATGCTTCTCGATAGAGAAGCATTTTAAATATGTAAAAATGAAGCTGTTACATTTTCATTAACCAGTTTTTCATAGAAACTTCATTTTCTATGATAGATTTCAATTCGGAGATAGCCACACGATCTTGTTTCATCGTGTCTCTATGACGAATGGTTACTGTTTGGTCTTCGATAGTTTGGTGATCGACAGTGATACAGAAAGGAGTTCCTAAAGCATCTTGTCTTCTGTAACGTCTTCCTACTGCATCTTTTTCATCATAAGCTACATTGAAATCCCATTTTAAATCCTCAATTATTTTTCTTGAAATTTCTGGTAATCCGTCTCTTTTAATCAATGGCAGAACAGCAGCTTTTGTTGGTGCCAAAACAGCAGGTAATTTTAGTACTGTTCTTGTAGATCCGTCTTCCAATGTTTCTTCTTTTAGGGAAGTAGCAAAAACGGCCAGGAACATCCTGTCTAAACCTACTGAAGTTTCTACTACATAAGGAACGTAGTTTTCATTCAGTTCAGGGTCAAAATATTGTAATTTTCTACCTGAATATTGTTCATGTGCTTTTAGGTCAAAGTCGGTTCTTGAATGGATTCCTTCCAATTCTTTGAAACCAAAAGGAAAATTAAATTCGATATCAGCAGCGGCATTAGCGTAGTGAGCCAATTTTTCATGATCATGAAAACGGTAATTTTGTTTTCCTAAACCTAATGATAAATGCCAGTTCAAACGAGTCGTTTTCCAATGTTCGTACCATTGCATTTCTTCTCCCGGACGCACAAAAAACTGCATTTCCATTTGTTCGAACTCACGCATACGGAAAATGAACTGTCTGGCTACAATTTCGTTTCTGAATGCTTTACCGGTTTGTGCGATTCCAAAAGGAACTTTCATTCTTCCCGATTTTTGAACATTCAAAAAGTTAACGAAAATACCTTGTGCAGTTTCCGGACGCAAATACAAATCCATTGCATTTTCTGCAGAAGCTCCCAATTTGGTACCAAACATCAGGTTGAATTGTTTTACATCTGTCCAGTTTCTTGAACCGGTTTCAGGATCGGCAATTTCCAATTCCTCAATCAATGCTTTTACGTCATCTAAGTCACCTGCTCCTAAAGAACGCCCCATTCTTTCCAGAATTTGTCTTTCTTTGGCTTTGTATTCCATCACTCTTGCGTTGGTGGTCACAAATTCCTGCTCGTTGAAAGCATCTCCAAAACGGGCGCGTGCTTTTTCGATTTCTTTTTGCGCTTTTTGATTCAGTTTTTCAGCATAATCTTCAATCAAGACGTCAGCTCTGTAACGTTTTTTTGAATCTTTGTTGTCTATCAATGGGTCGTTGAAAGCATCAACGTGACCCGATGCTTTCCATGTGGTTGGGTGCATCAATATAGCCGCATCAAGTCCTACGATGTTCTCGTTCATTTGAACCATCGATTTCCACCAATATTCGCGTATGTTCTTTTTTAATTCTACTCCGTTTTGTGCGTAATCATATACTGCACTTAAACCATCGTACACTTCGCTTGACGGAAAAATAAATCCGTATTCTTTTGCATGCGAAACGACATTCTTAAATAAATCTTCTTGTTTTGCCATAGTGGTGCAAAAATATAAAAAGGGAAATTAAAAAAAGAAAAAAAATGAAGTTTGAAGAGGAGGTTTTCTTATTTTTATGGATAAATCAATTTTTCTATGCTTAATTCCCTGATAAATTTGTTTTTTCCAAAGGTTTGTGCTGGCTGTAAATCATTTATGGGTACACACGAATCTGTAATTTGTACGGTTTGCCGCCACGAACTGCCTTTGACGAACCATCATCTGAATACCGAAAATGAAGCATTCAAAAAGTTCTATGGTCGGATTCCTGTCGAACATGTTTCGGCATTACTGTATTTTCATAAAAAAGGAATGGTTCAGGAAATGATTCATGGCTTGAAATACAAAGGACATGAAGAAATAGGCACTTTTTTGGGAGAATGGTATGCATCTGATTTAAAGGGCAGTTCTGTAATGGATAATGTGGATGCAATTATTCCAGTTCCGCTGCATAAAAAGAGGTTTAAAGAAAGAGGCTATAATCAGGTTACCAATTTTGGTCAGGCTTTGTCCGAAAATTTCAAAATCCCTTTGAATAATTCAATTTTAAAGCGGAAAGTATATTCTAAAACACAGTCAAAGAAAAATCTTTTGGGAAGGACAGAAGGAATTGAAACTGTTTTTGATGTTGATTTTACCGAAGAAGACACCAATAAACATTTCCTGTTGATTGATGATGTCCTGACGACTGGAGCAACTCTAGAAGCCTGTTCCAGAGCATTGCTGAAAATCCCTGGAGCGCGGATCAGTATTGTTTGTATGGCAATGGCTCATTCTTAATTTTTATACTAACAGATCTGGAGAAATAAGGTTCGGAAGAAAATTCGGAATTCTTGGCAGTTATATAAAATGGAATTTATCACATAAAAAAGTTTTTGTGAATTTGCGTGAGGGGTGAAGGCCAATATTGTTAAGTTAAGCTTGAATTCATTCTCGCAAAGACGCAAGGACGCAAAGTTGTGAACTTATTTCTTTGCGTCTTCGCGCCTTTGCGTGAGCTATATTTTAAAAAAAACTTAGCAAAAAACGCTTATCTTAATGTCGCGTAAAGTTATTTTTGAGCATAGGTTTTGAAATACCCGCATTCATTGATTATTTCCCTGTAGTATTTGGTTTTCGGGTAATTTGCCTTTAGGTTTTTGAAACCTTGCCAGGCTATAAAATTGGTTTGATCGTCCTGAATGTCCCAAGTGGATAAATTGCGGAAATAGTATTTTTTGTTGTAATAATCGTTACGCTCACATTTGGCAATCATGTATTGGGTTTTGGCTTTTTGTTCATTGTTTTTGGAAGCCGAAAATGCTTTTTGATAATAATCTTTCGCCAAAGAACAGTCAGTAATCATTTTCATAATTGGTTCTCTGAAAAAATCAGGGGTTGAACCGTATCCTGCAATATTTCCTTCATAAAACAATCGACCGTTGCCAAAATGTGTAATGTTGTAAAAAGCATTTCCAAGCAAAAGACTGTTGTTGTAAACATCAACTCCCTTGCTTACATTATCCTGCATTTTTTGGATAATAGTTAAGAAGTCAAGCATAGTGTATTTCTTTTTTTGAGAAGCCTGATGGTCGCAGTCGTGGCAGTCTTTGATATTTCCGAGGAATGGATTCCCGTAGAAAACTGTGTTTTGAAGACTGTCAGATTGTTTTATAAATGCAATGGCTTCAGGAATTTTGTTTTCAAAAGTGGCTTTAACTCCTTGAAAATAATTAATATCGGTCAGTTTAATTGCATAAATGGCAGAACCAATCTTTTCGATTTCGGTTTTGTTTGTTTTGGATAAAAAAGCCTTCATGTCGAGAAGCTGTTTTTCAGTGTCATAAAAACCGGAATCAGGATTGAAAATTTCGGTCATTAAGATGTTTTTTTGATTGCGGTATAATGCAGCCAAATAGTTTTTGCTCCATGCAGAAGCATTTTCATAGCGGAAATTTTCAACATTATTTTTAGGCAAATCAAAGTACAGCCAGGATAAATCAGCCAGGATGGTTTTTTCGTTTTCCGGTGTAAGCTGGTCTATTTTGCTGAGATTGTTTACAAAGCGAAGCAATCTTACCTGATTGATGGCTAAAGGAGTCTTAGGCATTTTCTTTTCGGCTTTGTCAAAATTTTTGTCAGCTTGCTTGAAATTTCCGTTTAGTGTTTCAAGATAACCAGCAGCCACATTCCATAAATAAGGTTGTGATGTTTTGTCGGATCCGGCAATTTTGGTAACCAAATCGATGGTTGTTTTAGAAATACTGTCTTTGGTTTTTTTTTTGTTTTCAATTACAGTTTTGTCTTTGAAAGAGCGGTCTATTTTATTTTCCTGATTATTGATTAAACGGGTTAATAAATAGTCCAAGTGCTGATTTTTTGGTTGCAGTTTGTAGATTTCGGTTATGGCTTTTTCCTCATCATTATAATATCCCTGAATAGCCCAAAGCGCAGCTTTTTCATCATCGGTTTTGGCCATAGCCAATGATTGTTTCCAGTCTTTCTGTTGCTGTGGGTGAAAACTGTAGGTTGCAACCACTCTCATTGTCGGGCATTTGTCAAAGACCTGACTGTAAAGGTAATTCGATTTGGCATAATTTTTTTGGTCGTATTCAATTCCGGCCAGATAGGCCAAAGCTCTGTAATACAAAGTATTTTTTGGGGTTGCTTTTTCAGTTAGATTAAAGAAAGCGGTTGCTTTTTCCGGTTTGGAACTATAGAAACTTGCTTTGATGATCAGAAACCAATATCTGTTTTTCAGAAAAGAATCTTTAGTGTCGTTGTATTTTTTTTCAATTGATTTGACCCAGTTTTCATCAGACAGAGCTTCCGGTTTTGCCGTTTCATCATAGTTCCAGGAATCGAATTTTTGAGTAGAATAAGTTTCAACAAATTGGGCATCACTCAAAAACAGTAAAAAATTCTTTATTTTACTATCGTTAATGTCAAATTTTTTTTTCCATTTTTCAGTCCATTTATTTGTCTTTCCTTTTTTATAATAAATAGCCAAATCGGATACATCAGTTCTGCTTGAATCAGTCAGGAAAAAGTTCAGGTCTTTTTCGATGATTTTACCTTCCAGATAAGCTGACCAGTCTTTAATGTTTTCATCGTTGAATCTTGTAGTATGTTCGGTATCATAACCAATTCCGTAGAAAAAATCTGAGGAAAGGAAAAGTGGGGAATAGGATTTATCTACAAATGTTTCAGGTGTAAAGTTGGAGTCAAATGACCAGCCCCAATCTCCGTCCGAACAGGCATAAATAGTTCCGTAAACCAAAAGAGCAATGGAACTAAAAGCAATCAATAATTTCCTTAAAAAAGCCTTCTTCATATTTTTTAAAATTAAATTCGTCCAAATCATAAAAGATAATTTCTTTAGGATTTTGACTGATGTTTTCATCAAGGTTATTTGCCATTTCAAGTAAATCGATTTCTGATATCGATTCTATCTTAATCTGGTCATTCTTTTTATAAAAAATTCCCTGATTGAAATTGGAATTTATTACAGTGAACCATTTATTTTTTGTAAGAACAAAACTACTGTTATTTTTTAAATTATTAACATCAATTTTGTTTCGGAGACCAATTATTTTTCCGTCTCTGATATGAATACCCCAGGAATAAACCGGCAAGGCAATGTCAAAAGGCAAAGGATAGTTTTTCAGACTTTTTAAATAACGGTTGGCAATATCTGAATCGTATATTGAATTTAAGGAATCGACAGCTATTTTGCCCATATTGTAATACATCAATACTCCCCGGTCAACTTTTGGAATTTCTGTCTTTTTAAAATATTTTATCTGATGAAGCCTTATCGTTGCTGAAAGTTTTTTATTGGAAACCTTTTTGAAGGCTTCGATAAACCGCATATAATTGTCCTTGCTTTCAAGAGTCCAGTCGCAATCGATTTGGATTTCCTGAATGGTGATTTTATTTTTTGAATTGATTTGCCCGATGAAACTGTTTGTTTTTTTTGCCAAATCCAAAACATTTAATTTTTTGTCCAGCATCACCTTGTTTTTGATATATACCACGGGGATGATTTCAAGTTCCGAAACTGAATCTTCAAAGCGGATGGGAGTTCTTGGAAACGGTTCTTGGGTTTGCGGACTTAAGTCAATATCAAAATACCGGATATACAATCTTCTGACCTGATTTTCGGTCAATGTTTTTTTTTCTTTTGGCGAAAGCCTAAAAACAGTTTTCCAGTAATAAAAGGAAATTTCGGGCTGTTTCTGTTGCCGGCAGGAAATGATAAGACAGAGTATAAACCCAAAAAGAATTATTTTTTTCAAAAGAGAAGTTTTTTAGAGGTTACTCTTTTTTGTTTTTGGAACGATGGTACATCCAATAGGCCAGTAAAACCAATATGATAAATGGAAGATAAGAGCCGATAAGAACTCCTACCTGATAACCTTCATTGGGAGCATTTTTAATTTTTTCGTCAATGTTTATCTTTTGAAGCAGTAAAATAAAAGCGGTCATTTGTTATTTGATTAAGGCGTTTCTTGTAAAATCCGAGAGAACCAGTCTTCCTGAAATTGCTGCTCTTTCCTTTAATAATTTGTCCCAGCTGGCGGTTCCTTCCCAGAATATTTTTTTTATTTCGCACAGAGCTTCCGGATTGTAATTGGCCAGTTTTTTGGAGAAAGCAGTCACTTCCAGATTAAGCTCTTCCTGATTTTCCAGCACTTTTGCGTATAATCCTTTTTGGTGGGCCCAAGCAGCTGTTTTCCATTCGTGAGCTCCCAAAGTCATCTCGGACATGGCCATTTTTCCAATTTTTCGGCTCACGGCTGGCTCGATTACAAAAGGACCGATTCCAATAGCCAGTTCGGATAATTTGACAGCACTTTCCTGTGTTGCCAGTGCATAGTCGCAGGCTGCAATAATACCTACGCCTCCGCCTACTGCTTTTCCTTGAATACGCCCTATAATTAATTTTTTGCAGGAACGCATGGCATTAATCAGATTGGCAAATCCGGTAAAAAAGCGGGTACCTTCGTCAAGGGTGCTTACTGCCAGTAATTCATCAAAGGAAGCGCCGGCACAAAAGGCTCCGTTGCCTTCACTTTTTAAAACAATTATAGAAATATCCGGATTATCACTCAAAAAAGTAAGTTCATTGGTCAGCCTGTCCAGCAATACTCTTGGAAAAGAGTTACTCGCAGGATGTCCAAACTGTACGGTGGCAATTTTATTTTCTATGGTTGTTAAAAGAGAACCTGTTTTATCGGGTGTAAGCATAAGGTGTATTTTGACGTAAAGTTAAAAAAGTAACCAAAGTAAATTGTTATTTTTTTTGTATTTGAAGAATAGTCTTTTTGAAATTTGCATATTCCTATATTTATATGTTATATTTGCGCCATCGTATGGGGGATTAGCTCATTTGGCTAGAGCGCTTGCCTGGCAGGCAAGAGGTGGTCGGTTCGAATCCGATATTCTCCACAGTAAAATCAAGCCTTACAGAAATGTAAGGCTTTTTTATTTTATCTAAGTGCTCTTTTAGAGTGTACTTTTCAAAAATTATATTTGATGTTTTTCTTTGAGAGTCCTCCGAATACTTTCTAAATTTGAAGTAGTTTTTTATTCCGTTGGATTCTCCATTGGATGAAATGCAGCAACTCTACCATTGCTTAATATATGCAATGAATAATGGTTGCCATTGAAATATAAACTCTTATCTCCATAAAGCCTGAATTCTTGACCATTTATAAGCTTTTCATTTATTTGAGGCTTTAATTTTTCAATCGCAATTTTCAATATTCGTTTAATATCTTTCTGATTATATTGAAATTTAGTTTTATTCTCAAAATGTCCCTCGATTTCTAATTCGTCACAATGTCTTAAATAAATATGCAGGTAGCCTTCATATTCCCAATAAATCGGTATTGACATTTCGTGATATTCAAGACTTTCTGCTTCAAATTGAATTATTGATTTTTGTAGTTCTTCATAGATTTTGGGATAGTCTTTTTCAAATTGTTCCAATTTTTTATTGGTTGACCTTTTGATTTCATTTTTAATCGCTTCTGTTCTGTCGCTTCTTCTTGCTTTGAGAAAATCATTGAACTCTAAAATTTCTTCCCTAGAAATATCAGTTGCATGCAATTTAGCTTCAAGTTCGTAAAAGCGTACTAAAGGTTTTTTTTGCCCATCTTCATTAAAAACATGCTGTTGTATTAAATCAAATCGTGTTAAACTTGGTTCTAGATAAAGTGATAAACCACAGAATTTAGCCCATTCTTCATCAATTAGAATTTCCCCTTTTTTTATTCTTTGGCTGTAAAGCCAAATATAAGCTCTGTTTGGGTCAAAGTCAGTGGGGTCAAAATTTACAGTTATAGTATTAGGAATTTCCTTAATCCCGCTTTGATTATAAGATTTAATACTTGGTAGGTCGGAAGCTAAAATTTCATAAATATCACCTGATTTAAATCCGTTTTTAATCAAGTCAGTTTTTTGTGCATCATTTAACTTTTCATGATTAGAACAGTCAATTTTTACCATTCCATTAGTTCTTGGCACAATATCTTCAGAAATGGCTTTTTCCAATTCTTCTCGTTCTTTTTTATGATAAATGATTACTCCAGCAATATCCCTTCCAAATTTATTTGCTGATTCGGAAAATTTATGAAATTCAATTGAAATGTACTTATCGTCATATTGCCCATACATTGCATAAATTTCTTCAACTGAAAACTGAAATTTCTCTGATAGTTGTTTTTCTATGTCAGTTTTAAATTTTTCAAGTTCAAATTTGAGGTATTTTATTTGAGCCGTTAAGAAGTTTCTTCTATCTTCATTTTCCAATGGTAATTCTGAAAGCTCTTTTGTTGCATTTAAAACTTGATTTTCAACCATATCATTAAGCATATATAATGAACTGTCGTTTATTTTACTTGTGATTCCAAACATTTTGGCTTTGTTTTTTAAATTTACTGGCAACTCTTTAACAAATGTGATTCTGTCACAAATCTATATGTGTAGGTGACATTTTGCACATTTTTCAAAGCTAAATGTACAATATAATAATTATAAATTCATAAAAAGACCTTTATTTGAAAAATGTCTTTTTTAATTTACGGGAGTAAAAATTCCTGTGTTTTTACTACTTGAAAATGCTAATCTTCATAATATCCAAACCCAATTTTATTAATCTCCTTAACAACCTGAACCTTGTCAATATAATTGTTCAGCGTTACTTTTGCTGACCTTTGATATCCTAAAGATTCAATGAAACCAGTTTTAGTATGCAGTTTTGTTAAAAATGTTTTTCGTAAATGCTTAATGCTAAAATCATCAGACAGTCCAGCTTTCTTTCTGAAAAAAGTAAACGAATGACTTATTTGAGTTTTAAGAGTTTTTCTAGAGATATTATAATCATCAGCAATCAAATATTTATCAGTACCCAAATATTTCTTGTACTCCAGTCTATTCAATAAATTTTCCAACTCGATTGAATATGGAATCATAACTTTTTTAGGAGCCTTGGTGTTATTCCAATTATGAGCCCTTTCAAATTTCAAATCTGTTCCGATTAAATGTTGAATATTATAATCCTTATCTAAAACAATATCAGAAAACTTTAAAACCATGGTTTCTTCTATTCTCATTCCAGTATAAGCAACCAACTCTATCGCATCTTTTGTGTAAGGTCTGTATTCATTCTTTCTACGTCCATTAGGGTAAATGGTTATAGAATCTTTGTTTGATATTGCATTCAATAATTTTTTAAAATCATCATCCTGAATACTTGTTGGGTTCATACTTTCATATTTCAATTTTACTTTTCCAAAATAATTTGGAACATTAAAGCCTTTATGATTAATTAAAAAATTATTAAAATTCTTTAATGCCTTAGTATTATGATTATGAGTAGATGCCATCTTGCAAGTCTCATCTAAATAATCATAGTATTTTCCAACTATAACATCATTCAAATCATAAATTTTAAATTTGTTGAGGTCGAACTTATTATCTTCTAGAAACTTACTAAATCTTACAAGATATTGAAGTGTCGTTTTAATATATCCATTTGTGCGAGGTCTTTTTTGATGATTTGGAACATCAACATTTTCAAGCCAATCCCCAAACATCATGATGCAATCCTTCAGTAATTCCATTTTAACTTCAACTTTTGGGGTCTTAGAAATGAACTGAATTGGATTTGCTAATTCGTCTTTGAAATCAAGCAATTCTCTAATTGCATCATCATAATCCAATGCCTTTAAATCCCTCGTTTTACGGCTTCCATCTTGCCTGAGTATTGCTTTGTACTTCTGTTTCTCAATCGGGTGATTGCAGTCTTTATACACAGCCTGTGAAACCTCAATGAGTTTGTTGCATTTCTTGCAAACAATGTGCAAGCCTATAAACTTTTTATATTTCAATATTTTCATAATTTATAATTTTGATTTAATGCGAGTGTACTTTATTTCTGTGACCCGCCAAATAATTTTCGTGACAATTTACCTTTAGGAACATACTCTTTCTTTTCTTCATTTCTTGTCTTTGATAAGTCCAGCATTTTGTGTAATTCATCACTATTGTAAGCATGATAATAGTCTTCCCATTCATTCCCGTATTTCAATTTTAACTCATATATCAATGGTATATCATAAGCTAAATCAAAATCATTTTGATACACAAATTCTCCTGATGAATCTTTGTGTATTTTTAATTGATTTTCTTTGCACCATTTTTTTACAGTCCTAATATCTTTTCTACGAATCAGTGTCGATATTTCTTTCAAATAAATTCTCTCTATATAAAAAAGCATAATTTTTTCATTTTTTCATTTTCAATAAAATAGCAAGAGGTTGAATCAGTATTTGAACAGCAAAATAGAATTTTAACATAATGATATAAATCACCAGATTAAACATGCGTTTTTTATTGAATTTAGTTAGCAAATAGATATTGTCTTGCCAATTTCCAGTGTCTTATTTAAATAGAATAGGCGAATTGGCAAGACATTTACAATATTTTTTAATAAATCTCAACGGCATAATTTCTGCCAACCATCCTCCATATTTGAACATCAAACTTTATAATCTCAAGTGTTTTTGGATTTACAATTTCGATTTGGTCTTTAAATGGGATATTAGAGAATAATGGCAATTGAGAATTTTCATGTTTTTTAATGATTTGACTGTAAGCATCATTAATTACTCTTGTGTCATAAGTATAAAAAGTAAAGTTAAAATCTGTCAAGTTTCCATATGACACTCGTTTACATGTTACATCTGGACAATTGATAAAAACATCCATTTCTTTAGTCTGTGTAGGTAAACTATATACCACATTTCTCTTTTGGTTGAATAATTCAACAAACTGATTAAAATTACTCACGCTTGCGTGTTTAAATAATTTAAAATTGTTTTTCATAATAAATTGTTTTTTGTTGTTAATACATTTTCTTTTCCCCATATTAATAAGGATGTTATTTTGTTTCAACATTTAACCGAGGCACTTTACCAGTAACCCAGTCTTCTTCTTTTTTTAATTGTCAGTAAAGTCCGAGCAGGGCACAAGAAGTCATATGCCCATTAGATGGGCATAAAACAACTTGTTCATATTCAGTTATAAAATCTTCTCAGATTTGAAAAGATTAACAGAATTTGCAATCGGTTAAAATTTGCTTGCTTAATTTCCTAATAAGAAATCCAAGTCAGTGTCAATTACTTCAATTAAGTCACCATTAGGGTTTTCAATTTGGGCAAATTCCATGTTTGGATATTCCTCTCTAAAGATGTTAGCCTCATATTCCAGCCAATCGTATTGGTCATCTTCTCCTGTTCCATAAATAGGACTATCACCGTCTTCATTTACCAGATTAATGGAAATTGAAAAACAATTAAAATTTTTCCAACCAAGTAGTTCAGCTCGCAGAGGAGATGAGAATGATTCGCCATCAGGCAATCTCGATTCTATATTTTCTATACAATCCATCGCTTTTTGGATTGCATTTTCCCTGTCTTCTAATAAGTTCCCTGTTTCAAAAGCATAGTCTATGCTTTCATTGGTACTTTTTCCGTTTTCATCAAATTTTGATATGAAAACATTTACAATGTATTTATTCATGATGTTACTCGTATTAGACAATAGAATTCTAGGCCCATAAGGGAGTGTTTTAAAAATTCTATTTAATTATTTAATATTTTTTTGCTTTCACGACTTGGAAAGACTTTTGAAGTATTCAATCAATCTCCCGATTAATTGATTTTTTGTTTCAAATATGAAACTTAGGGTTGTTTATTTTTCATTTATGCCATATTATTCTATTTTCTGTTTAACAGGCACAAAGGTTGTTGGGGTCAAATTAGGGGTCAACCCTTTTTTTTTATTAAATTTTAATATTTTGATTATCAAGAAAATACGCCAAATCATTTTCGTCATTTACGCTAAGACCTTTATAGCTTCCATTGAGTAGATGTTTTGCATTATCGGGGCTTATACCCAAAATAATTGCCAAAATTTTATTTTTTGAAAGCTGTTTTGTTTTTAGTTTATGAATAGCATCCTCATAACCTAACTTTTTAAAAAGTTCGTATCGCTGCTGGAGATTAAATTTTGGTAATCCAGATAATGATAAATCCTCTACGTCTAATAAAATATTTTCTACTAGTTTTACCGTTGGTTTTTCATTTATATATTCTAGTTCTACTTTATAGCCTAGTTTTTCAATTTCATTTTTTAGAAAATCAATCTTTCTCTTTTTTAGTAAATTGAAAAACTGCTCATTGTCCAATGAGAAAAATTTTCTGTAGTTTAATACGCTTAGGTAATCATTAGATGCTACCTCTGTATGTGAATTATTAGTTGTAGGTTCTTCGGTGCTTAAAAAGTATTCAATTTCGTTTTTTATAAAATCGAGTTCATTTGAATGAGTAAATTTTTCAAGATATTTTTCTTTAATTAAATTATAATGTGAAATATATACTTCTACTGGAGAGTCTTTCCAAAAATAATTACTCTCACCACTAAAATTATATATATGAATAATTGACTCATTTATCTCTTTTTTTACACTAACGTATTTAGTAATACTTTTTTTAAAGAGTTCAGATTCTTCCATCTTTATTACATCCTCATACTTTTTCATAGTTTTTTTCATTATTGATGATATTTTATCCGCAATAATAATCATACGTAAAAGATTTCTGAACAAGTCAAAAAATACTGTTTCTAATTCAGGGTCTTCATTTCCGTTTTCTATTGATTTTTCTCCAATAGTGGATAAAAAACTCAACTCATCTTTATCAAAATATTTATCCCAATTTTGATTTAGTGATTTTTCTTCGTCTGAATATTTATTTTTCATCTCAAAAAAATTAAATTTATTTAATAAAAGTAAATATAAAATCGAATATAAAATCGAATATAAAATCGAATATCATTTTCATTAAAGGCTTAAACTATCATATACATCAAATAATTCTTGCTCCTTAATCCCTAAATAACGTTTAGTAATCTGAATATTGCTATGATTAAACAATTCAGATAATAATACAAGACTTTTTTCAGAGTAGTTATTCGACCTCCAAATTTTGCGAGCGAAGGATTTGCGGAGGGTATGCGTGCTTGGGTTTTCCGTCTTGATTGAATACTTGATAAATATCTCTTTCAACTTTGTATTGACCCATTGTACATTAATTTGTTTAGTACCATATTTATTTACAAATACGAGTTTTTCAATGTCTGGTTGTCCCATTGCTTCATAATTACTTTTTATTATATTCTTCAAATCTTGATTGATTTTAATTTTTCTGAATTTACCAGTTTTCTTCTCGTGTAACTCAATTACTTCCTTGTCTAATAATTGGCTCCAAGTCAAAGAAAGTATATCAGAAATTCGAAGTCCTGTGAATGCACCTGTTCCTATTAGTAATGAAAATTTGTATTCTCCGTCTCGTTGAAGTTTCAGAACCAAATTTGTCAAGTCATTCCATTCAACATATCCTGTTGTAGTTTTTTGTCCTTTAAGCGCCATGATTTCTTTGTTTAATTATTATAGCACGAGTGTAAGAGGAAAATATGACACTTGCCAGGTTTTATGAGTGTAAATGATAGTTCATTTTATTAACATTCAAGCCTATTTGTTTAATGTCTTAATTGTTAGTCATTTACGATTTTTATCAACTATCACTTAGAATAAAAGTGATAGTTGGGATTAATTTTCAACTAAAAACACAAAAGTCCTGCCAATTAGGCAAGACTTAATTTTTCAGATGGTTTATAAATATTATTTTCCTTCAATCCAATCTATCACGGGAACCAGCATATCACAATAAGCTCCTTCGAACGTTTTTACAGTTTCTCTCTTTTTATTTATGAAAATGATTGTATAGTCATCTACCCAACGAAGGCAAACTTTGACCCACCCTTTATGAGACAATCCGTTCACCTTAAAAGATAATCCACCTTGAAATTCTTTACTTTCTGAAATCGCTGCGAAATTTTGTGCTCCCCAAGCCATTAGTGCTGAACGGTCCGCATACTGAATTTGTTCAAGAATTATTTTGGCTATTTCCATAGTATTTGATTTTGTTGCGCTCATATTTCCAATTGTTTGATGTACACCACGAGTGTACAAGGATTTTTCTTTCTGCGCCAGAGTTTGTTGAAATATTTTTATTTTTTTTCGTGCTTAAAGTCCCGTAAATAGGAGGCTTGTTGAAAAATGTTGTTTCCGCCAACTACAAAAATTGTCTTTTTTGACATGGGGAAATATTTATCTAAAACAGATAAATATTATGGAACAAACCCAAATCAACCAAGACGGAATTAATGTCTTATCACTTTTCGATGGAATAAGCTGTGCGAAACTAGGACTTGAAAAAGCAGGAATTAAAATAAATAAATATTACAGTAGTGAAATTTGTCCTCATGCACTAGCAATTCAGAACCATCATTATTCTGGAGATACAAACTTCATTCAATTGGGAGATGTTCGAAATATAGATGTAACAAAGCTTTGGGATAAGGTTGACCTCATCATTTTCGGGAGCCCTTGCACCAATCTTTCCAGCATTAATCCAGTTGATAGAAGGGGGCTTGCTGGAAAAGAAAGCAAATTGTTTTATGATGCTTTAAGCATACTTACCCTAATTTATACGTTTTCACCTTCTAGTAAAAAAATTTACTTCTTAATGGAGAATGTAGCTAGTATGACCTCGAAGGACCGAGACGTAATTACTAATGAGCTAACTCAAATCTTTAATGATACAAATCTAGTAATGATAAATTCAGCAATTGTTTCTCCTGCAAACCGAAGAAGACTATACTGGACTAACATCCCTAATGTTGGAGTTCCTGAGCCAAAAGACATCACTTACCAAGACATTGTGGTTAACGGTTTTGTAGATAAAGAAAAAGCAAATGTGCTATTAGGGAGCAATTGTACTTTAACCAACGGTATTTTTAGATATTTTAAAATGAATATTGGAAACCTTATATTTAAGGATAAAGAATTTGCAGAAAAATCTACCGAACAAAAATTACTTCAATATCCTTCGATACTTCATAAATCGGGATATATTGGAAAATCTCGCTCAGGATTTGGAGAGTATGATTTTCCTAACGGATGCTATCGTTTGCCTAGTATTTTGGAAATGGAACGACTAATGACCATTCCTGAAGGGTATGTTTCAGATGTGCCTAAAGTGTCCAAAACTAATAAACGTAAGGCGATTGGTTTGGCTATGACTGTCGATGTAATAACAGGATTACTCAATAATTTAAAGCAAATTCAAAATATTGAATAAGATATAACTGCAAAACCTTGACATCGGATTTTGTATATCATTAACTCTTATGGAATATTGGATTAGGAGGACTGGTAGCAGTCCTGCCTGCATGGGGGGCTCTCTATTGGTAGCCCCCCCTCCGTTAAAATTTCAAAATATCATTTGTGTACACTCGCACACTATCTTAAAAAAGGAAGATTAAATTGAGTGTTTTTTTCCTTACTTGATGCTCACCGAAAATTTTCCAAAAAAAATTTCCAAGTAAATTTATCTAGTTACTAATCTTGATACCTTCTATCAAATATTCTATTAGCGTCAACAATTGACATTTTCAATTTCATTAATTTATTTACTACATGACTTTCCATAACTTCTTCCAAAGTAGAATTTATTTCTTTAAAATATATTAAGGCCCTTTCTTTTATATTGATACGCTGGTCCTTGGTACCTCTGTCATTATGGAAATCAATCCACTTTTCAATTATTTTGAGATTTGAATTCTTATTTTTTTCAATACTTTTTAAAATTGAACAGATTTGATTTTGCTTATTCCATTTAGTAATATTCAATTTCCCGCTACTAAATTCATCAGTATAATGACCCAACAGTTTATTAAGATATACATCCGAAATATGAAACATATTCATTACTTCAGTTATTATCTCCGTTACTAAACCTAATTCCAAATCTGTCAATTCTCTAGTTGAAGTATCAGCCATTTCATATGTGCTATCTAGTACTATTACTTCTAATTGAGTATCATCTACATCATTAATTGTATCAAAACTTTCATCTATTTCGTTTTGTGTTACTTTTTCTCGGTTGGGATTTAGATTTCCAAATTCACTAACGGTATAGATATACGTAAATCCTTTTCCTTTTCCGTTAGGATATTTTTCTTTTTTCAAATACCCGTATTCTATTAAATTAGATACTGCACCACTCATTTTGTCGTTACTCCAATTAAGTAATTTTTGATAATGAGTTAGTACCAGCTTCCATTCGTTGGTATTGTTTAAACATAATTGTAATAGAGTTTTAGCACTATCCGTTAATTCTTTTGAAATCAAGATGTTTCTTGAGATTGTTGTGTAATTCCCCTTTTCCAGGTCGATGCGATACACGGTCGTAGTTTGGGACTGCTTTTTCATTTTTTTTCATATCCTTTTTATTTAATGTTATAGTCTCCTTTTTTTTAGTGGGTAGGAACCCAACCATTTGCAAGATGGCTGGAACCCACAAATCATCGATGTAAATGATTTATAATAAATATAATGCATTTAAAAAAAAAGTCAACAGATATAGGAAAATATTTGCATTTTTTTATAAAAAAGAAGAAATGGGTTTATATTTTACCATATCCGATTATCGGAGATAGATAAAAGTTTCTAGTTGATATTCTAATTATTTTATGTCAATAATTGGCAAAATATACCACCAACATCTAATAGTAACTCCGAAAATCAGAGCTTAATAACTATTATAATATTTATTAGTAATAAGAAAAAGACTTATGTCTTTTTCAATATAATTAGAGATAATAAAAGTTTGAGTTGATATATTAATTATTTTATACTGACTATCAGATAAAAAATTATTAATCATAGTATCTCTGAAAATCAGAGCTTAATAATATTAAATTATTATAACTATTAAATATTAACATTTTATTCTATTAAGAAAAAGACATAAGTCTTTTTCAATATAACCTAATAAAAAATAAGTTGATATAATTTCTAATCAACCTATTTTAAAAATTATTTATATCATTAAATAAATTTTAGAATTATCAACTTTATAAATAGAACATTATCAACCAAGCAATTCCGATAATCAGAACTTAATCTATTAAAAATATAATTAGTTATGATAAGAAAAAGACATAAGTCTTTTTCAATTCTAAATAATAAAATTTAGAATTAAATTATTCATAGTCAACATATAAATAAAATATTTCTAAAAACATATATGGTTTTTTGGATATCCAAATTGAATAGAAAACAATCTTCAACTAATCTATAGAAACCATCAATTTAATAATAAAATAAACAGGCAAATCTCCGAATTTCGGAGATACAAAGGGGAAGAAGTGAAAATAATTTATAGGGAATTTCGAGTACTTTCATAAATGTTATGAAGTCCTTAACTGTAACTTAAATGAACTAGGTCAGCAACTGATTGCTCCTTCGAGTGAACCTAGATATCTATTGAAAAGCCTACAAAAATCTATACATTGTGTGTTTACAGTCTCAATTTACTGAGTAAATTATTTTAAGGTTATCATTTGTGCCAATTTGAAGATACTTGTAATTATATAAAGGATATGGAGCTAAATTAACCACTACGCAAAAGAAGATGCCTTGATAAAGTGGGTGTGCTAAAAGCGAAAATAATATCAACAACTGGAGGAGTATTGAGCAAGATTTATCAAAGCGAATAAAGGGCTATAAGAAATTAACCTTAATGAGAATAAAGGTTGTATGACATTTTTTTTAAATCTATCTTTGAAGTATATAGAAAAAAAATTAATGAAATTTATAGACTTATTCGCAGGACTTGGTGGTTTTCATAAAGCTCTTCACAAACTTGGACATGAATGTGTTTTTGTTAGTGAACTCAACCCTAATTTAAGAGGAGTTTACAAGGAAAACTGGGGAATTGATGTTCACGGAGATATAAAAAAAATTGTTGATAAAGAAATTGAAATTATCCCTGAACACGATATTTTATGTGGGGGTTTTCCTTGTCAACCTTTTTCAAAAGCAGGTAAACAACTTGGTAGAGATGACGATAGAGGGACTTTATTTGATGAGATTGTAAAAATTCTTGAATTTAGAAAGCCTACATTTTTCATACTTGAAAATGTTCCTTTCATTGCTAAACATGACAACGAAGCAACTTGGGAATTTATGAAAAGTGAATTAGATAGAATTGGCTACAAAGTTGACCATAATATTTATTCACCACAAGACTTTGGAATTCCACAACACAGGAAAAGAATATTTATTGTTGGTTCAAGAATTGGTTTAGACCATTTCAGTTTTGATGAAGTTGATAAAATGAAAACTAATAAAATAGATATTCATAAATTCATTGAGGTAGAACCAACAGATGCAAAAAAATTGCCTAAAGTCAATCAGGACTGTATAAAGCTTTGGCAGGAATTTATTTCAAGTATTCCAAAAGACATAAAACTTCCAGGATTTCCAATTTGGGGAATGGAGTTTGGGGCAACTTATCCTTTTGAAGACGAATTTCCTCATTTGCTATCAGCAAACGAACTTTCAAAATATAAAGGGAATTTCGGCATAAGTCTAAAAGGAATGACCAAAGAAGAACAGTTAGCAAATCTTCCAAGTTATGCAAGAGTTGAAACAAAATTTCCTGACTGGAAACAACGCTACATAAAACACAACAGACAATTTTACAAGGAGAATAAAATTTTTGTTGAAGATGTTGTAAAACGTATTTCTGAATTACCTGCTCAAAGTTGGCAAAAGCTAGAATGGAATGTTGGCGATAATAAAAGAAAAATCACAGACTACATTTTACAATTCAGAGCGTCAGGAATAAGAATAAAAAAGGTAGATTTTTTTCCTTCATTGGTTTGTACAAATACACAAATTCCAATTATTGGTTGGGAAAAAAGATACATAACAAAAAAAGAGGGTTTAAAACTCCAATCTTTAACAGGTATAAAATTGCCTGAAAATGATGGTGCAGCTTTCAAAGCATTAGGTAACGCAGTAAATTCTCATATTGTCGAATTAATTGCAAAGCAATTAATAACAGACCCAGTAAACAATTTGCCTACAAAAAAGGCAAAAAAAATAAATGGAAATAAAGTAACCCAAACTTTACAGTATGAGTGAAAACAAAATAAATATTAGACCAAATGTTTCTATGCTTTCTGTTCTAAAATTTTTAGAATATGAAACTTGGTTTGCTTTAGCAGAATTTGTAGATAATGCAATTGCAAGCTATTTGAATAACGAAAAAGCGTTAAAACAACTACACGGAGATGATTTTCAATTAGAAGTTATAATCGAGATTAACGACCCTGAAAACAAAATTACAATTCGTGACAATGCAGGTGGAATAGAACAAGTAAACTACAATCGAGCTTTTAGAGCTGCTGAAATTCCAGCAGACACTTCAGGACTTTCTGAATTTGGAATGGGAATGAAATCAGCTTCTTGTTGGTTTTCTGACTTTTGGATTGTAAGAACAAAAGCACTGAATGAAACGGATGAGAAAACCGTAAAATTTGATATGAATAAAATCTTTGAGGACAAACTTGAAGAATTAGAATTCACGTCTATAATAACAGATAAAAATCATCACTACACAATTATAGAATTATTAAATGTAAACAAGATGCCAAGGCGAAAAGGACTTGGTAAAGTAAAATCACATTTATCAAGTATCTACAGAGAATTTCTTCGCAAAGGAATTTTAAAATTAATTGTTGATAATACTGAATTGCAGTTTGCTGAACCAAACATACTTGTTGCACCTCAATATGATGACCCAAACGGAGAAAAAATAAAATGGAAAAGAGAAATTAATTTTGGATTAGAAGATGGATTATCTGTTAAAGGTTTTGTTGGAATTAGGGAAACGGGTTCAACATCCGAAGCAGGTTTTGCATTGTTTAGAAGAGGAAGAGTAATTGAAGGAAGTTTTGATAATGGCTTTAGACCTGAATTCATCTTTGGTGCACCTAATAGTTATCGTTTTCAAAGGGTTTTTGGTGAACTTCATTTAGAAGGATTTGATGTTTCTTTCACAAAGAAAGGAATACAATGGGATGAAAATCTTGAGGTTTTTTTACAGTGTTTAAAAGACGAACTATCACACGAAAATTTCCCATTATTAACACAAGCCGAGAAATTTAGAGCAAGAGCAAATGATACTGATTATAGAAATTCAGGTATCAAGGCATTAAGTCATACAGTTTCTGACTTTGAACAAAAAGCACCAGAAGCAATAAAAGAAACTTTTGAAAATCCTATAGTTGAAAGTGATGTTGAGATAGAATTACCTAAAACAGAGAAAAGAATATACAAATCGTTTAAGGTCAATTTCAATAAAATTAATTGGCTTATTTCAATTGAACTTTCTTACGACACGTCCTTAAATGATTTACTTGAAGTTGGTCCACATCTAATAAAAGAACCTTCTACAGAACCAAATGTAAAGCAAATAGGTATTCGCCTTTCGCTTACACATCCATTTATGGTTGAGTATGCAGGAACTGAAAACGGTAAAATAGAACCTATTTTAAAAATGGCAGCTGCAATGGGTTTGGCTGAAATTATTGCTAAGGAAAGTGGAGCGAAAACCCAAGGAGAAATTCGTAGAAATTTCAATCAACTAATTACAAAAATCTCTCAAAGTTAGATATGGCAGAAATAATAGAAATAACAGGAAATACAAATCCAAACAATTCAAAATGGCAAGCTTATCAAGGAGAAGAAATTGAAGGGTTATTAAAACATAAAGGGTTTACCGATAACACGGGAAATATTAATGAGACAGGCGACCGTGTTATTGATGAAACTTTCAAGATTTTGGAAATGTGTGGCAATCCCACTGAACAACAAAATGTAGAAACAGGTTTGGTTATTGGATATGTACAAAGTGGTAAAACACTTTCATTTACTTCTGTTGCTGCTTTAGCCAACGACAATCAATATCAAATTGTAATAATCATTGCAGGAACTTCAATTCCACTTTCTGAACAGTCATTTGAAAGAATGAAAAAGGATTTGCGAGTTGATACAAGATTTGACCGTAAATGGACAATTATAAAAAATGCAGGAACCCAAGAAGACAGAGACACTATTGAGATGAAATTGGAGCAATGGGCAGACCCAACTTTCCCAAGAGAAAATTGCTCAACTTTGTTGATTACAGTAATGAAAAATGGCAGTCGATTAAGAAACCTTACAAATCTTTTAGCTGACTTAAATCTTAATGGTGTACCAACTCTAATTATAGATGATGAAAGCGACCAAGCAAGTTTAAATACAAGAGCAAGAGCCAATGCAAATGCAGGAGAAGCTGTAAATGAGGGCGAAGTTTCAACAATTTACAGAAGAATTAATGAATTAAGAAGTGTATTCCCTCATCATACATTTTTACAATATACAGCAACGCCACAGGCAAATCTATTTATCAATATTATGGATAGGCTTTCGCCAAATTTCATAAAACTATTAACACCTGGAAATGGCTATACAGGAGGTAATGTGTTTTTTGTTCAAAACCCAAATCTTGTTAGACGAATTCCTGATATAGAAATTCCTTCAAACCATAATCCCGTTCACGAACCACCAGAAAGTTTATTATTTTCTTTAAAAATATTTTTCTTGGGAGTCGTTGCAGGAGAAATAAAACGAGACCAACGTAATCGTTCTATGATGGTTCACCCATCACGTTTGACCAACCCACAAAATACTTATTTCAGTTGGATTAGAAATGTTTGTGAAAGTTGGAAAACACTTTTACAAAGTAATTCCCCAGCTGACGAAGAAGAAAGAAACGAATTATTGAGAGAATTTAAAGAGGCTTATGATGATTTACATTTAACTGTAAACGATTTACCAGTTTTTGAAGAACTCACAAACACAAGACTTCTGCATTCCATAAAAAACACAAGAATTATGGAAATAAATGCAAGTCGTGGAAGAACTCCTGAAATTCGTTGGAGCGATTTTTATTCTCATATTTTAGTAGGCGGTCAAGCAATGGACAGAGGTTTTACTGTTGAAGGTTTAACTGTTTCCTATATGCCAAGACCATTAGCAACAGGTCAAGTTGATACAACTTTACAAAGAGCCAGGTTTTTTGGTTACAAAGGTTCTTATTTAGGATTTTGCCGAGTGTGGTTGGACAACCCAAACATTGAAGCATTTAGAGCAATCATAGAACACGAAGAAGATGTTAGAAAGCGTTTGGAGGAATTTGATGTAAACAACAAACACTTAAACGAATGGGACAGAGAAGCAGTTTTAGACCAAATGTTAAGACTTACAAGACCAAATATTTTATACAATGACATTGATAGAGATTATTTTGGACAAGAATGGTTTATTGTTGGAGCACCACACGACACAGAAAATTTAATACCATTTAATAAGAGTGTTGTTGCAGAGTTTGCAAATAATCACATAAATAGTTTTGGAATAAATCAAGGTCATACTGAAAGAACCGATTTACAAAAACATTTAGAAGTAGAACTACTTCTTGAAGAAAGTTTGAAACAACTTTTAAATAGATTAAAATTCACAAGAGAAACAGACAGTCAAACGTATTCGAGTTTAAGAGGTTTATTAAATTCTTATTTGCAAGAAAACCCGAATGAAACTTGTTTAGTTTATCTGATAAGTTCAAAAATTGAAAACAAGACAATTGTTCAGACAACAAGACAACGTAGATTAAACCAAAACGATAATATTCAACAACTTTTTCAAGGGGAACAACCTACTTCAAATGGTAGATTAAGAAAAGGAGAAGTTTACATTGGTGACAGAAATATTAAAAATCAAGATAAGGTTACAATACAAATTCACAGATTAAATCTAACTGACGTAAGTGGTAATCCAATTTTAGATGAAAATGGAAATGTAGTTTATAATGATTTGGTAAGTCTTGCCATTTGGATACCTGAAACAATTGGCAAAGACATCATCAGACAACCTAACAATATATGAGTTTGATAGATGTTTTTTTAGAGATAGAAATTCCACAAACGGAAAATCCAAAATTATTCAATGCTACGGAATTGAGTGATTTTCCATTTGCTAAAATTGGAGTAAACTATCTTGGATTTCCAGTAATATTAATTTCCTCAAAATTTGACCAAACCCATTTATCACAAAAAAACATCAAGCTAAAATATATTGAACTTACACATAATCTTGAATGTAAACTATCGGAAAATGGGAAATCCAAAATTGACAATTATTCTATAATTATATTTAAAAGCAATGAAGAAACATTGCAAAACTATTTTCTTGGAATTGCACAATCACTTTTAAACTCACTTTCAAAAAAGCCAACTCAAAAGGAAGTTTTTGAAACATTTAAAAATTTCGTTGAAATTTTTAGGTCATTAGCTGAAACGCCAACCAAAACAATTCAAGGACTTTGGGCTGAACTTATCTTAATTGAACAAAGTAAAAATCCTGAAACATTAATTAATTATTGGCACAACATACCAGAAGAAAAATTTGACTTTAATGCAGACAGCGAAAAAATAGAGGTTAAAAGCAGTAGTAATTTAGAAAGAGTTCACATTTTCACAGCAGAACAGTTAAATCCTACAATAGACAGCCAACTTATTATTGCTTCAATATTTACCAAACAAGTTTCAAATGGGCTAAACATACTAGACTTGTTGAACAAAATTGACAAACGAATTACAGAAATTGAATTGAAGGAAAAGATTTTTAGAATTGTTTCAAAAACACTTGGGGACACTTTTGAACAGTCTACAAAAATTAAATATGATTATGATTTAGCAAAAAAATCTTTAAGGTTTTACAGACATCAAGACATTTCAAAAGTTGAAAGAGTAAATATTCCTGAAAGAGTTTCAGAGGTTAAATTCAAATCGGATTTGACAAACATTAAACCAACAGATTTAACAAAAATATCATCAAATGGACAACTATTTAAAGACGCATAAAGTCAAAGTGACAAGGTACAACAAATGTGAAGAATTAATATTATCATAGAAAATTATGGCATTATCCGAATATACTCTTAGCCTTATAAATGTTACTGCTACAGCTTTTGCTTCCTTAATTACAGGAGCGTCACTGGTGTATCTTTTTATTTCCGATTATAAGAAAAGTAAAAGAATTTCTAATTTGGAGAGAGTTGCAGAAGTCCTTGAAAAAGATTTAAAGTTGAGGTATCAACCTCATTTGTGGATTAATGGGGTTAGCTTGAGAGGACCCGAAAATAAAATAAATTTCGACATCAACAATAAACGTGAATGGTGTAAACTAACCAAGTTTAATATTATATCTGGGGATATATTGTTAGATGAACTAAATCAGCACCTCCCATATGAACTAGAACCTAAATTTAATGCGGAGATAATACAAGATACAACTAGACGATACATTTATACAATTAACAATTCTGACAAAAGTTTAGATGAAGTTATATACGACATTGAGGTATTATATGAAGACAGGCTTCAAAATAAATTTTCAGTTAACATTAAAGGTACTGGAGCAATATATTCGTTAACACCTCCCAAGCTTTTACAATAATAACCATATTTCCTTTTTAAAACACAACAAATAATAAGTGTACTTATTAAGTGGTAAAAAGCACAATAATGTAACATTTTGCATTTTTTTAAATTTCTAATTTATTGATTGTCAATAGTAAAAAATAATTACGGTACTCCTGGCAGGCAAGAGGTGACCGGTTCGAATCCGGTATTCTCCACTTAATAATCCAAAGCACTTATAGAAATATAGGTGCTTTTGTTTTTTACAAAAACAACAATTTTCGTAAGGAAAAAGCTTGGTTGTTTATAATCTCATTTATATCCTTAGGTGATAATTTTATAAAAACTTTCTGTATTTTTGTTAGATATATAACTAACAAACTATGAAAAAAATCCTGATTCTGATGGCTGTATCTACCTCAATGGCTTCTTTGGGACAAGCCCCGAAAACTACTCCATTAACTTATCCCAAAACAGTAAAGGGAGAAACAGTTGATGTTTATTTTGATACCAAAGTGAGCGATCCCTACCGCTGGCTCGAAGACGATAAATCGGCTGAGACTGCTGTCTGGGTTAAAGAAGAAAATAAAGTGACTTATGATTATCTGTCACAAATTCCTTTTAGGGAAGCATTAAAATCCAGACTTGAAAAGCTTTGGAATTATGAAAAAATAAGCGCTCCGTTCAAGGAAGGAAATTTCATTTATTATTACAAAAACAACGGACTGCAGAATCAATCGGTTTTGTATCGCAAAGATTCCAAAGGCAAAGAAGAAATCTTCCTGGATCCAAATACATTTTCCAAATTAGGAACCACTTCATTGGGCGGAGTGGATTTCTCCAAAGACGGTTCCAAAGCGGCCTATTCCATTTCCGAAGGAGGAAGTGACTGGCGTAAAGTGATTTTGATGGATGTCAACAGCTTCAAAATTTTGGAAGATACTTTGGTTGATATAAAATTCAGCGGAATTGCATGGAAAGGAAACGAAGGTTTTTATTATTCCAGTTATGACAAACCAAAAGGAAGCCAGCTTTCGGCCATAACGGATCAGCATAAATTGTATTACCATAAATTGGGAACATCCCAAAAAGACGATCAGGTTATTTTTGGTGCCGACCAAAAACGACGTTATGTAGGCGGGAGCGTTACTGAAGACAACCGCTTTCTTGTCATTACAGCAGCCAATTCTACTTACGGAAATGAATTGTACATTCAGGATTTGACGAAACCCAACAGTCCTATTGTAACGATTGTAGATAATTTCAGCAGTGACAACAGTATTATAGAAAATGAGGAAAGCAAATTATTTATAGAAACCGACCTGAATGCGCCAAACAAACGTATTGTGAGCGTCGATTTCAGCAGTCCGAAACCCGAAAATTGGAAAGATATTATTCCCGAAACCGAAAATGTACTGACTCCTTCAACAGGAGGCGGATATATTTTTGCCAATTATATGAAAGATGCCGTATCGATTGTGAAGCAATACGATTACTCTGGTAAATTGGTACGCGAAATCCAATTGCCGGGACTAGGAACTGCTTCAGGATTTGGAGGCAAGAAAGAGGAAAAAACACTTTATTATTCGTTTACGAACTATATTACGCCGGGTACCATTTATTCATTTGAACCAAAAGCTGGAAAATCGGCCGTATATGCCAAATCAAAAGTAGATTTCAAAAGTGATGATTATGTTTCAACCCAGGTATTTTATACTTCGAAAG
>Ga0208398_100457_pt1 | contig 27459 bp, 29 predicted proteins | sample LakWasMe79_HOW10_2_FD_183905 | JGI IMG/M metagenome (GOLD analysis project Ga0208398, IMG submission 183905) | Freshwater sediment methanotrophic microbial communities from Lake Washington under simulated oxygen tension - Sediment Metagenome... | ecosystem: Environmental > Aquatic > Freshwater >...
CCGGACCGCAGCATGCTGGCGGAACTGCAAAAGGCCGTCCGCCGCGGCGTGCTTGTGCAGGTCGTCGTGCCGGGCCCCCTCAACAACCACCCCATCGCCCGGCGGGCGAGCCGGCGCCGGTACGGGGACCTGCTAGGCGCCGGCGTGGAAATGCTGGAGTACGAACCCGGCATGAACCACAACAAGGTGCTGCTTGTCGACGAGCTGTGGGTCGTTGTCGGGTCCAGCAACTTCGACAACCGCTCGTTCGGCCTGAACGACGAGATCAATCTCGCCTTGCCCGATCGCGCTCTGGCGGAGCGCCTGCGTGAGGACTTCGAGCGCGATGCTGCGCTCTGCACGCCGGTCGATCTGCACGCTTGGCGTGCGCGCCCGATATCCGAGCGACTGCTTGCCCTGCTCGGTGCGCTGTTGGAGCGACAGCAATAGGATGGCACAGCGACTGGGCTGATTTGCGACCAGGCGCCGTCCGCACGTCGCCCCGCTTCTTCGGTCTATCACTTGAAGAACCACTGCAGTTGCACCTGGACTGCGTTGTGTGCGGTAGCAAACTCGCGGCCCACGGCCCCGGTGAATTGTTGCACACCGAAGGTCAGGTCCGTCGCAGGGCCGACGGACCATACGAGACGGCTGTCGATGGCATGGCTGCGGTCGTCGGCGTTGAGCACCACATAGTTCACCCATTTCAACAGCGGCGTGATCTCATACGACGCGTAAAGTCCCGCGTAGCGCGTCGCGAGGCTCGCCACCCGTCCCGAGCGCAGCCCCTCGAAGTCGTAGCCAGCCGGGTTCCGCGAGCCGGCACCGTTGTAGTACAGCTCAGCGCTCAGCGTGAGCCCGTTGGCGAAGGCGTAGTCCGCGCCCGCCATCCACCGGCTGAAGCCAGGGCGCCCGTCCGCTGGATTCAGCCGAACCACCTCGGCGCGAACACCGACGTCGCCGATCTGGCTGGCGATATCCATGCCGACGATGTCAAAGCCCCGCAAGCGGCCAAGGATCAGGGAGACGTCGACGCCGACGGCATTGCCATGCCATTGCAGCGCGCGGCCGGCTGAGCCGTTGTCGAAAGGCGGGGCATAGACCAACGACACGCGCGACAGCGGCCCCAGTTTGGCCTCAAGCAAGGCTGCATCGACGCCGACGCGCTCCTCGCGCTCGAGCGCCAGCGGGCTGACAGGGTTCAGGATGTCAAGCGGGCTCCAGAAGCGGCCGGTCCCCCAGGCGATGCGCTGACGGCCGAGCTTCAAATCGACCTTGCCTCGGGTCAGGATCACGGCCGCCCGGTACAGGCGATGGCGGCCGTAGACACCGCCCCGCTCGACGTAGTTGGCGTCGGCCCGCCAATACTGTGGCGACGACCTATCCTTGAGCGCCTGGAACTCGCCCGTTTCAAGGTAGCTGCCCAGCAACAGCTCGTTGTCGTACTGAAGGTCGAGCGCGATTCCAGAGGCCAGATCGCCCTTCGCCTCGACACGCAGCCGGTTCAGGTTCAGCGCGTAGCCCTCATCCGTCGCGGCCCGCGAGCGCAGGTAGACGCTCTTCACGCTCCCGGCGAGCTCCAGCGGTTGGGTCTGCGCCATCGCCGGGGCGACAGCAAATATCTGGCACGCCGCCAGCACGGTCGCGCATCCAACATAGCCCCTGAATCGACGTGTCATCATGTGTGCCGGATCGCTGCTGTCGGGTCCAATCTCGCGGCGCGCGCCGCGGGGTACAGCGACACAGCCACACTGGCAAGGAACAGGCCGACGCCGGGGCCGACGAGGTTGCCGGCGACCAGCCTCGGATAGACGATGCCGGTCAGCCCGGGAATGGCGCTGTAGTCGCGATAGAAACCCGACAGGTCCAGGCCGATGTTGCCAAACAGCGCGACGACCGCCGCGCCGAGCGCGTAGCCGACGACGGAGGCGACGAGCATCAGCGCCACGGTCTCGTAGACCACCAATCGCAAGATGGCGCCGGGCGGCGTACCGAGCGCCATCATCACGCCGAACTCGCGCGTGCGCTCGGCCACCGCCATGAACACGGTGTTCATCACTGCCAGCGCAACGACAAGGAAGAAGACTGCGACGATGACCGTCCGAATGGCACGCACCAGACCAAGCATGTCTGCCACTCGTGGCAGCAGCCGCGGCCATGGCGATGCAACCAAGCCCTCCTTCCCCAGCAGGGGTGTCAGCTTCGCGACGACGCCATCGACCTCGGCGCGGTCCGTCAGCCGCAGGTTGATCGACGAGACGCGCTGCCCTAGGCCCAGCATGCGCTGCGAAGCAGGCAGTGTGACGAAGATCATTGCACCATCGAACGAACTGCTCTCGGTCGCGAAAATGCCCCGAACCCGAAACGCCGCGGTGCCGAGTTCGCCGGCCACGCCGGGCGCCATCAGCACCAGCTTCTCACCCAGGCGAATGCCAAGTTTCTCAGCCAGGCGCCGACCAATCACGATGTCTCGGTCCGCACCAGCCTCCAGCGCCGATCCTTCGACAAAGGTCCGGTGCAGAATGGTGAGACCACGCTCGAGTGCGGGGTCGATGCCGTACAGCATGACTCCCACCGACTTCGTGGGACTGCTGACCAGTGCCTGCGCCTGCACCCGCGGCGCTGCCGCCGCGATGCCGGGCTGGGCTCGCACCGCGGCGAGCGCGGCTGAGGCATCGAAGGCCAGTTCCGGCGCTAGGTCGCGCCGCAGTCCCTCGCGCTCGATCTGCAGATGCCCGGTGACATAGCGCGTCGAGTTGTCCACGAGTTGCTCGCCGAAGCCATCGAAGAAGCCGTAGAGGAACACGTAGGCAACGATCGCGAACGCAGCACCGAACACCGTGATCGCGCTGCGCTTGCGGTTTCGCAGCAGATTGCGTGTCGCAATCAAGGCGAAGACCGGCAAGCGCGTGTGCGCTTCAACGCTCGTTCCGTACTGGCCGCCGGTGGATTTCCCGCTGATGCCACGGATCGCGGCGACCGGCTCCAGAGTCGCCGCGCGGAACGCCGGGTACAAGGCCATGGCAAGCGCGATCAGGAACACCAGCACGGAGATGGCCAGGCTGCGCTCGGCACGCACGACCGGGTAGATCACGTCTGACAGGCCCGGCATCGCCCGCAGCCCGGCCTCGAAGGCGCCGAGGTCGATGCCTGAGCGGCCGAAGGCGGCGGTCGCTCCGAGCCCAACCGCATTGCCGAGCAGCAGCCCGGCCGCGCCGAGCAGCGCAGCCTCGGCGACAACGAGCCGGAACAACAACGACTGGCCGGTGCCGAGCGCAAGCATGATGCCGAACTCGCGGGTGCGCTCGAGCACCGCCATCAGCACCGGATTGGCCACGCCGGCGGCGACCATCACGAAGAAGATTGTCAGCACCACGAAGCCCATCACCTCGTGGAAGCGGATGCTGATCGCCACCATCGGCAGCAGCACCGGCCAGCCGACCACCTCGTGGTCGGCGCCCACGCGCGCGGACAAACTCTGGACTGCGCTGCCAAGCGCGCCACGATCGCGCAGCCGCAGCGCCACCGCGGTGACGGCCTCGGGCGCGGCGAGGAAGTCGCGCATCGCCGCCATCGGCATCACCGCGACATAGCCGTCCAGGTCGTCGATCTTGGTGCGGAACACGCCGCGCACCGGCAGCCGCGCGCTGGCGACCGAGCCGTCATAGGCCTGACCCACCAGCACCAGATCGTCGCCGGCGCGTAGCGCGAGGGCCTCGGCCATGCCCTCGCCGATCAGCACCCCGGTGTCGTCGGCGCCGCTGAAGCTGCGGCCATCGACCACGGCCTTGAACAGGTCCGTCACGCGCGCCTCCTGGGTCGGGTCGACACCAAAGGCCAGGATGCCACGCGATCGATCGGCGCGACTCGCGAGTACGGTCGTCTCGAGGCGGGCGGTCGCTGCGGCTACCAACGGATCGGCACGCACAGTGTCGAGCACGCGCGCGCCGGCCGCGATCGCACGGTCCAGACTCGGGTCGTCGTGGTAGCCCTTCAGGTGCACCTGCGCGTCGGCGGCGAAGTAGCGCGTGGTGTTGTTGACCATCTGCTGGTTCATGCCGTCGATGAAGCCCCACAGAAAGGTCAGCGCTGCCAGGCCGACCGCGATCGACAGCACCGTGATGACCGAGCGGCGGCGGTTGCGCATCACGTTGCGAACTGCCAGCGTCCAGATCATCACCTTGGCCTCCGCTCGTCGGCTTCGATGCGACCATCGCGCAGCAGGATCACACGGCGCGCCCGCTCGACCACCATCGGGTCGTGCGTCGAGAACACAAAGGTCGTGCCCTGCTCCTCGTTGAGGCGACGCATCAGGTCCATCAGCGTTGCTCCCGATTGCGAATCGAGGTTGGCGGTCGGTTCGTCGGGCAGCACGATCACCGGCTTCGCAGCGATCGCGCGCGCAACGGCGACGCGCTGCTGCTGGCCGCCCGACAACTCGTTCGGGCGGCGGTGTTCCATACCCGCCAGACCGAGCGTATCCAGCAGTCGCATTGCCTCCGCGCGGCGCTGCGCCTCGTCGACGCCCTGCAGCAGCATCACGTACTCGACGTTCTCGAGCGCGGAGAGGACTGGCACCAGGTTGTACTCCTGAAACACGAAGCCGATGCGGCGTAGCCGCAACTCGGCCAGCGCCTTGCGGCCGAGGCTCGTGATGTCCTGATCGCCGACCCAGATGCGGCCGCTCGTCGGCCGGTCGAGACCCCCGATGAGATTTAGCAGCGTCGTCTTGCCGGAGCCGGACGGGCCGACCAGAGCCACAAAGTCGCCCGCCAGGATATCGAGGTTCGTCTCGTGCAGCGCCGGCACCGGGATGCTGTCGCGCTGGTAGACCTTTGTCGCCTTATCGACACGGACAATGATGGAAGGCAGCGGCATGGCAGTCAGGCGGCCGTCGTCACGGCGATCGGATAGACGAGGCCTTGTAAGCGCGATTGCGTCGGCAGGCGTTGCGCGAGGGCTGTGCAACCGCGTACCCGGCGCGTGAAATCGGCATCGTGATCGAAGAACAGCCACATGCGCTCGGCGATCCCGAATAGGTTGCGCTTCATGGTGCCAGTAGGTTGGAGGTTGCGGAACGATTCGATTCAAGCATGGCGCACGTACGCAATCACCGCGGCCGCCCAGAGCAGCGGCGGCAGCAGCAGAACCCAGCGGAAGTCCGAATGCAGCGCGAAGTTCATCGCGCTCATCAAGACGACCGTCGGCAGCCCCGCCAAGGCGATGGCCCAGCCAGTCCCGCGCAGCCGCGCGGGCACGACGGCCCGCGCCAGGAACAGGGTCAGCACACCCGCGCCCGCCATGAATCCGCCCATCACCGTGAACACGATACGCAGCCAGGCCTCCAGCCCCGGTGCCGCCTCGCGCAGCAGCGCCAGCGGCGTACCGATGAAACGAGGATCCTCGGGCAGCAGCGCCGGCCGTACGAAGGCAAAGTACGCGCCCAGGGCAATGAGCCATATGCCAAGGAAGGTCAAGAGCCACTTGGCGTGACGCGGGGTCGAGGTCTGCAGGGTCATGGTCGTAACCGTGGGGCTAAGGTCGGACATGGCGTACGGGCGGCGTCGGGTCTTCATCGCTTCTGTAGGTTGCGCTGACTGAAGAGTTCGTCGTCAACCGGACGATCAAACGTGGCCTCCTTGAGCACCACCGTCGTCGAGCTGCCGGGCTTGGCGTCGGGCCGCATCTCCCAGCGCGTCGGCAGAATCCGCCCACCGACCTGCCGGATGTCGGAGAACGCCAACACGCGCACGCGCTCGCCGCGCTCGCTGAAGAACTCCTGCTTCAACGGCATCGTGTCGGCGCGCCGCACCCAGTAGACGATGCGGCCCCAGACCACCGCCGCGTCGGGTTTCGGCACGGCCTCGACCTGCACGACCGCCGCGCCGTCGAGCTGCACCGTGGCGATCACCTTGTGCGTGTAGTCATCGAGGATACTGCTCTCCTTGACGAGGTCGTCGTTCGTGAAATCCGAGCCCATCCACGGCTGCAGCATCATGGACGGCGGAATCTTGACGATGCGCTCGACGTTGGGCAGGTAGTTCCACATCTCGGTGCCGATGCGCAGCGAGCCGATCCCGGCCTCCTTGGCCGGCGAGATGATGCGCACGAACGAGCGCCGTGGCCGGTCCATCCACAGCCGCAGGCCGAGCGTGCGCTGCCAGCGCGGCGTGACGATCGTCATCTCGTACTCGCCCTGCACGGTGCTGCCCCACAGCAACTTCTCGACCTTGTCGAGGATCTCGCGGCCCTCCGACGACTGGGCACGAGCCCTCGGCGCGCCAAGCGGGACCGCAGCGGCGGCCACCCAGAGGAAGCCACGCCGCGTGCTCATGACGCACCATCCACCAGCGGCAGCGCCACGGCGGCCACACGCAGCCGAGCCGGTGCTGCCGTCGATACCAGCAGTGCGTCCAGCATCGTCCTGTCCACGACCTCCTTCTCCAGTAGCAGCACGGCCAGCGCTTCAAGGGTCTCGCGGTTCGTCCGCAGCGTCTGCGTCACTCGATCGCGCGCCTCGCCGAGCAGCCGACGCACTTCGCCGTCGATCGCCTCGGCCGTGCGCTCGCTAAAGGTTCGTGGCTCGGGCAACGTCGGCCCGTTCAGGTACAGCGATGCGGGCCGCGCGTCGTAGGTCGCCAGGCCAAGCGCCTCGCTCATGCCGTAGTGGGTCACCATGTGACGCGCCAAGTCGGTGGCACGCTGCAGATCATTCTCCGCGCCGGTCGAGACGTCCTCAAACACCAGCTGTTCGGCCAAGCGCCCGGCCAGCAGCACGTCGAGCCGATCGAGCAACTCGCTGCGGCGCATCAAGTAGCGGTCCTCGGTTGGCGACTGCTGCGTGTAGCCGAGAGCCGCGATGCCGCGCGGGATGATCGATACCTTGGTCACGCGGTCGGCGTTCTTGCGCATCTCGGCGACCAGGGCGTGGCCAGCCTCGTGGTAGGCGACGAACTTGCGCTCCGTAGGGTTCATTACCCGGTTCTTCTTTTCGAGGCCAGCAACGATGCGGTCAAGTGCTTCCTCGAAGTCCTGCATGTCCACCGCGTCTTTGTCACGCTTGGCGGCACGCAGCGTCGCTTCATTGACCAGATTGGCCAGGTCGGCACCCGCGAATCCAGGCGTGCGCGCTGCCAGCACGGCGAGATCAACGGCCGGCGCCAGTTTGACGTTCTTCACATGCACTTCCAAGATCTGTCGCCGTCCGATCAGGTCGGGCCGGTCGATCGCGACGTGCCTGTCGAATCGCCCTGGTCGCAGCAGCGCGGGATCGAGCACCTCGGGCCGGTTCGTCGCGGCGAGGATAATCACGCCGCGGTTGGTGTCGAAGCCGTCCATCTCGGCGAGCAGCTGGTTCAGCGTCTGCTCGTGCTCCTCGTGGCCGCCGGACAGGCCCACGCCGCGTGCCTTGCCCAGCGCGTCGATCTCGTCGATGAAGACGATGCACGGCGCCTTGGCCGCCGCCTGCTCGAACAGATCGCGCACGCGCGCCGCTCCGACACCGACGAACATCTCGACGAACTCCGATCCGCTCAGCGACAGAAAGGGCACGCCGGCCTCCCCGGCGACCGCCTTGGCAAGCAGCGTCTTGCCAGTGCCTGGAGCGCCGACGATCAGCACACCCTTGGGGATCTTGCCGCCCAGGCGCTTGTACCGATCCGGGTTCTTGAGGAACTCGACAACCTCCATCAGTTCCTCGCGCGCCTCGTCGATGCCGGCCACGTCCTTGAAGGTCACACCGGTCTCGGTCTGCATGTAGACCTTGGCCTTGCTCTTGCCGATCTCCAGCATGCCGTGCCCCATGCCGCCACCGCCCATGCGTTTCATCAGCAACCACCAGATGCCGAAGAACGCCAGTGCAGGTGCAACCCAGGAAATCAGCGCGCCGAGCCACTTGCTCTCTCGCACGCTGCCATAGCGCACTTTTGCCGCGTCGAGCTGCGCCACCAGGTTCGGATCATTGACCAGCACCGTCGCAAAACCGTGCTCACCGCCCGCGCTCTTGAGCGCCTCAAGTTTCTCCTTCGACAGAATTTGGTCGAGCCCTTCGGCACGCAGCTTGCCGGTGGCGAGGCCATCGGCAATCACCACCTCATCGAGCTTGCCGGCCATCAGCGCCTGCTTGAACTCGCTGTAAGCCAGCGTCTGTGTGTGCTGGGGCGTGACGAACTCCTGCAGCAGGATCATGCCCACCAGGGCGGCCAGCACGTACCAGAGCGAGAAGGTCTGCTTCTTGTCCATCAGAAAATCCTCTTTGATATAGGGCTCGGGTGGCCAGTGCTGCGTGTTGGCGTGGCCGTTCGCAACCACGGCAGACACTGCGGCGGTTGGCAGTTCGGCGGCTCTTACTGCTTCATGGCATCTTCCTGGGGTGCGGTCACTTGGGGCCGTCCCCGCTACCGCCATCAACGCGGATCACGAGGTATAGCAGCGCCACGCACAGGCCCAGCAGGAACGCATGTAGGCTCCAGCCGAGCGCGTGCGCGCGGTGCTCCAGCACCAGCAGCACCAGAGCAATCGTCGCAAGTGGCCAGAAAATCCATTTGCGCCCTGCAAATGCCGGTCCGGTGTCGGAGGGCTTCATCGGTGTGGTCATGACATTCCCCTCAAGGCTCGGATCGATGTGGCGACCAGGCGTCGAAGCTGAATTCGATCTCGTCACTCTTCTTCGGCAGCCGCACCCAGAGTCGGAATCGGTAGGGTGCGTCCTTGGCAACGCCAAAGACCTGCCCGAAGCTGGCCTGGTCATTGACCGTCATCGGGAGCAGGTACTTGGCGGGTTCATCAACGATGCCGGTTTCACTGAGCTGCGCGCGTACCACTGCATCCTCGATGCGTCGGCCGCTCGCGCTGTCGTAGAGTGCCACGACAAGGTGGTGCACTTGGCCGCCGCCCTTCGACGGGCCGCCGTGGAGTTCGGCCAACGCGTGCTTATCCGTAACCACCGCCACCGGCACCAGCCCCCAGTAGAGCGTCACGCCTGAGCGCTCCAGCCTGCCCTGGGCCTGCGCTGGGCTCAACATCGTGGCCAGCAGCAGCAACAGCAGCCACGTGGCGGCGGCGAGTCGCCAGCATGCCGCAGAAAGCGAGATGGTCCCCATGTTGGACTCCTTGTGTCGGTCGGTCGATCAACAGGCATAGAGTTGCTGAAACATCACCTCGGCCCACAAATCGCGGCTCGTACGCCACGCCTCCCAGGCCTGAGCACATGCGTCCGCGCCGACGCGCTCCAGCTGGTACCAGGGGTTGTCACTGCGGTCCGGATCGTGCGCGCCCCACTGATCGAGCCACTGCTGCGTCCATGGCAGACAGGCCAGCCCTGGCGTGACCTTCTCGGACCAGATCTGCCGGCTGACTCGCATTGGGTGCAATTGACGCAGCAGGTGCGCAGATTCCGGCGTGACTGCCATGCGTACCCACGGCGAAACCCATTGCGCATAGGCGCGCTCGCTGGCTTCGGACAGCGCCTGCACCTTGTCGAATCCGGCCGGATTGGCGTCGAACGGCAAGTCCTCCAACCGGCGCGGCTCGAAGCGGGCCCCGGCGGCGGTGTCGCCGGTAGTGGCAGCATCGAGAATCATCTCGTAAAGGCCTGGGGCGAGGTTCTGGATCGCTCCCGCGTGATGCAGGATGGCGCGGTGCTCGCGGCGCGCCACGTCCGCTGACACGAAGATGCCGAGATGGCCCACCTGCTTGTGCAACAGGTAGACGACACGCTGGCCGGCTGCAACCAGATGCTCGGTTGTCGGGAACACCACCTTGAGCCAGCCCAGCGCCTGGTGCGGCGGTGTGATGTTGTCACCATAGGAGCAGAAGATGACCAGCGGCGCCCCGATGCGCCGGAGGTCCGCACGGCAATGCCCGTCAACCACGACCTCGCCGTCCTCGACCCGGTTGCCAACGAACAGGTCCCCGGCAATGGCCAGCATCTCTTCGCGCGCCAGTTGGTAGTAGCCGTTCCACCAGCGCTCGAACTCCAGGAAGCGATCATGCTCGGCTTCCGGCTTGGCAAATAGCGTGTCGTACTTCCTGAACACACCCTCCGGCCGCAAAGCCTCAAAGTTCTGCACCAGCCATGCACCGTCGAATCGGCCATTGCCAAGGTCCGACATCCAGTGCGCTGGCCAGACGCCACCGGTGAAGCCGCCAAGCAGGCGCATCGGGTTGACGCCGCGTTCACCGGCCCAGTAGGACAGCGGCGAGCCGTTCAGCACCGCCAATGCCGCCCGGTGCTGGCAATGCGACAGCGCGAGCGTGATCGCCCAGCCGCCCTGGCAGTTGCCGTACACGATCGGCGCCCTGCCACGATGGCGCTTGGCGACGATGTCGATGAAAGCCGCGAGCGTCTGCACGACCGCCGTCATCGTCTGTCCTTCCACGGGATCCGGGTCGAATGCAACGAAGTAAACCGGATGGCCTTCAAGAAGCGCCATGCCGACCTCCGAGTCGCGTTTGAAGCCGCCAATACCCGGCCCGTGGCCGGCACGCGGGTCGACCACGACGACCGACGCGGCACCCTTGCGCACGTATTCCTCGAGCGCATCGGTGCCGCAGCGCGTGATACGCAGAAGCCGGTAATTCGACGGTGGATCAAGATCCCGTCCGTCCGTCACCGGCTCGGACTCGAAGTGCAGCAGTGGCGGCATACCCGCCGCCTCGTGCGCGCTCATGTTGGCCGCGCGCTCACGCATTGTTTCGGCCATCGCGACGCTGCGCCACAGCACGTCCAACCAGTAGCGGGCGAGCAGGTGGCCAGGCTCAAAGCCAGCAGCTTCAATCATGGCAGCAGCATTCGGTGTCGGCATGGTGTCTCACCCGCAGCAGCAGCCGCCACGGCCTTTTGACGCCACCTCGGCGCCGCACCCGCCGGCCGCGTGTTGGCGCGCGGCTGGTGCACCCGACGCGGCGCCAGCGCCGTAGCCGGCCTCACCGACTGCAGCGACCAGCTCCGCCAACTGGTGCGCGGCGTGCTCGCCGCGGACACGCGCAATGCCACTTTTGAGATCGACCTCGACCTCCTGCACGCCGGGCACACGCTTGAGCGCCTTGGTGACTGCCGAGACGCAGGACCCGCAGGTCATACCGTCGACTTTGAGTTCAGTGGATTCCATTTCGATACTCCTGTGATTTCAGTGTTGGTGGCCGCCTTGTCCACCGGGAGGGCGTTGGCCAGCGTCATCCTTGGGTTTGGTGTCCGGCCCGCCGCCATGCCCGCCATGGCCGCCGTGGCCGCCGTGGCCGCCGTGGCCGAACAGGTGCATCAGCGGACAGGCAAGCAGGATCAGGAATGGCAGCAATTGCCCGAGGTGCGCGTTGTGGCGGAAGAACATCCAGACGACCGCCGCGGCCAAGCCGATCCACAGCACCCATTGGTTGATGCGCGACCAATTCGGGCCAGACGGACGGTCGTTACCTTGTTCATGCGAGTGATTCATATGTGCCTCCAGGTTGGCGTGACGCATCGGTCATTGGTTCTTGTGGAACTTCGCGTGGTCGTGAGTCGGCTTGGGCACGGTCTTCGCGCCGGAGGCAGCTGCCTGTGCCGCGCACGGCATGGACTTCGACGACGGGACATTGCGCTCGGCGCCATGATCATGACGTTTCATGGTGCTGGCGCCACAGTCCATGGGTGTGGATACAGCGGGGGTGGCGGCCGGCGGCACCGCGGAACTCTCCTGTGCCATCGTGGAGGCGGAGGCAAATGCAAATGCGGCGAAAGCCGACAGCAGTACGAGGGGGGTGCGCATGGAAAGGCTCCTGATGAATGGAAGGAATCGGTATGGAGACCAGGGAGGATTGCCGTCGCCGAGCAGAGCCGCGGCGGGCTCCCGGGCGGACAGACGGCGGAACGCGGCGCGGATCAGATCCGCGCCGCGTCCGGACGCGTCAAAGCGCTAGGCGCTGGAATGCGATGCGCGGCGGAGGCCCGCCGGGCAGGTGTGGAGAATCGACCACCAGCCGGCCGACTATGGATTCGGCCGGGTCTGAGACCGACAGGATGCCGGAAACCGGTAGTGCGAAACCGAGCAAGCCCAAGCCGTCGACGACAACCTTCAGCTGCGGGGCCCCAATCGACGACTTCTCGCAGAAGTCCAAACAGTTGACCTTGGCTGCATCATCGTGCTCGTCGCCGTGGTGGTGCACCTGGCTATCGAGGTTGGCGGCCGTCGTCGCCACGTCATACGCCGCCTCACCTAGGGCGCACGCGTTGGCCACGCCCGTAGCAAGGCCGAACAGCCACACGAGCAGCACCTGGGCTGCCCATCGGCGGAGACGTCGGCGATCGCTGAACATGATGAAGTATTGGCGAGACAGAGCAGATTCCGTTTGGATCAGAGTAGATCCGGCTACGAGATCGCTGTTTGACCTGCATCAACGCAGCATTAGGCGCACTTGTGAACGTAGTTGTCAGCAGCCCGACTGGCTGCCGTCCAGGCAGTTCCCGCCGGCCGTAAGGCGCTGCGCCAGCCTGGTGCTGGGCATCAAGTTCGCGTTCCTGTGCTCCGTCGTGTTCGGCGATGCGCGAACGCGGATGGCGGTGTTCGCCGACATGGGCGCCATATCTCTTGGTGGTCTTCAACGGCTTGCGGCTGCTGCGCGTTCGCGCTTCGCGTTGAGTCTTGCCCAACTGGGCCTTCGATATACTGCCCGCCATGCGCCGTTGCATCGTCTTTTTCCTCACCCTGTTGGTGCTGGCCCAGTTCTCCTGGGCGACAGCGGCCAGCTATTGCGGGCATGAGGAAACGACACCCAAGCAGCGCACGCATTTCGGTCACCATCCGCACTCGCACGGAGCCGAAGAAACGGCCGGCAAACCTGCGGTCAAGAGCGTCTTGCTCGCCGCTGACCTTGATCACGGCCATTGCCACCTGAGCCCTGCGGCGCTTGCGCCGACCTATTGCTTGGTCGTCACCGTGTCGGGCTGCGCCACGCCTCCAGCGGACCAGCCTTGCCTGGTCGAGTCCTTCGTGCCCGATGGGCTCGAACGCCCCAATTGGCTGCGCGCCTGATTCGGCGCGTCGTTGCTTCCCCTGACTGACTTGCTCGCTGACGCGAGCTGACGCCGCGCCGAACCGTCCCCCGTTGTTTCAACAACCCGGAGAGTTCGATGCGAAGCCATCCTCAAGGTTTTTTTGCGCCGCTGCTATTGGCGGCGCTGTGTTCCCCTACCCTGGCTGCGGATGGCGTGGCTATGCCTGCCGCTGCCCCGCATGCCGCCGATACGGCTCCAGTCAGTTCGACCATGACGCTGGCCGAGGCGCTCCGCCTGGCCTTGACCCACAACCCCGAGCTGGCCAGCACTCGGTTGGAACTGCGGGCGATGGAAGCTGCGGAGCAGCAAGCCGGCGCGCGCCCCAATCCTGAGCTGGGCCTGCTGGTGGAAGACACACGCAGCGCCACGCGCACGACCACCGTGCAGTGGTCCCAGCCCATCGAATTGGGCGGCAAACGCTCGGCACGGCTGGCCGCCGCGGCCCGCGCCCGTGAGCAGGCTGGCGTGACGCTGCAGTCCAAGCAGGCCGAGTTGCGCGCAGCTGTTTCCAGCGCCTTCTTCGAGGTGCTCAGCGCGCAGGAGCAGTCCCGTTTGGTGCAAGCCTCGCTGGATCTCGCACGCAATGCCACCAGCATCGCCGGCAAGCGTCTTCAGGCAGGCAAGGTGCCTCCGCTGGAACATGCCAAGGCTCAGGTTGCCGAAGCCGGCGTTCGCTCTGAGCTGGCGCAGGCGCAGAGCGATCTGCTGATGGCGCGGCAGCGCCTGGCTTCCTTCTGGGGGACAGGCAAGATCGCCTTTGATCGCGCGGATGGCAATGCCGAAGCGCTGCCAGAGATGCCCTCCGACCAACGCCTGGGCGAGCAGATGACGCAGGCGCCGGCAATCCGTTTGGCACAGTTGGACATCGCCAGGCGCCAGGCGCTGTCGAGCGGCGAACGCGCCAAGCGCGTCCCTGACCTGACGGTCACGCTGGGCGCCAAGCGCGATGCCGAGCAGGGCCGGACGCAAGCGGTGATGGGCCTGTCGATCCCGCTGCCCATCATGGACAGCAACGAGGGCAACCTGATGGAAGCGCTGCGACGTGAAGACCAGGCGCGCGAAGCGCTCAGCGCCACCACCTCGCGGCTGCAAACCGATGTGTCTCAGACGGTGGAGAAGCTGCGCCTGACCCGCCAGCAGGTGCAGATGCTGCGCACCGAGGTGCTGCCCACTGCGCAGTCAGCCTATGACGCTGCGGTGAAGGGCTACGAGCTGGGTAAGTTCGCCTTCCTCGATGTGCTCGATGCCCAGCGCACGCTGTTCCAGCTGCGACAGCAAATCCTGCGCAGCACGGTAGATGCCTACCGCGCTGCCGCCGAACTCGACCGCTTGCTGGGCCAAGACCCCAGCCAAGCTCGTCAATCTCAGGAGTAAGAACACATGTTGATGGAACCGAAGAACAAGAAGCCCGCCGTGGCCATTGCCGCGGTGCTGATCGTTGGACTGGTGCTTGGCTTGGCCATCCTGCGCAGCGAGACAGCCAAGCCAGCCGGCGACGGACACGGTCATGCCGAGAGTGCCGCGCATGCCGATGACGGCAAGCATGGCGACAAGGACCATCACGACGAAGCCGCGGCGCCAAGCAAAGGCCCACACGGCGGCAAGCTGTTCACCAAGGACGGCTTCGGCCTTGAGCTGAGCATCTACGAGAGCGATGTGGAACCGGAATTCCGCGTCTATCTGTACCGCGATGGCAAGCCGCTCGCACCGAGCCAGGCCAAGGTCAGGGTGACCTTGGACCGCCTGGGCCGCCAGCCTGAGCTGTTTACCTTTGCCGTCGAGAAGGATTACCTGAAGGGCTCTGCCATCGTGGAGGAACCTCACTCCTTCAACGGCACCGTCCAAGTGCAGCTTGGCGACCAAGCGTTTGAGTTCAAGTTCGAGCAGGTGGAAGCGCGCGTACAGGTCAGCGACGAGCAGCTCAAACGCAATGGTGTGGAGATTGCGGCGGCTGGGCCGGCACGCATTCGCAGCAGCGTGCAGATGCTCGGTGAGATCAAGCTGAACCAGGATCGCAGCGTGTTCGTCACGCCCCGTCTGGCCGGTGTCGTCGAAGCGGTGCGCGCCAATGCGGGCGACCGTGTGCACCAGGGACAGGTCTTGGCTGTCATCTCCAGCCAGGCCTTGGCCGACCAGCGCAGCGAGTGGCTGGCCGCGCAGAAGCGCATGGCCCTGGCCAGGACGAACTATGAGCGCGAGAAGAAGCTCTGGGAAGAGAAGATCACGGCCGAGCAGGACATGCTGAATGCACGCCAGGCCTTCCAGGAAGCCGAGATCACCGCAGAGAGCGCACGCCAGAAGCTGGCCTCGCTGGGGGCATTGGGTTCAGGCGCCAGCACCACCACGCAAGGCCTGACCCGCTACGAAATCCGCTCGCCGATCGACGGCGTGGTCACCGACAAGAAGATCAGCGTCGGTGAAGTGCTGAAGGAAGACGCCCCCATCTTCCAGGTGGCCGACCTGTCCACGGTGTGGGTGGAGCTGACCGTGCCGGCCAAGGAGGTGAACCGACTCAAGGTGGGCGATCGGGGCACTGTCAAGGCGTCCGGCCTTGAGGCTCAAGCCACCGCCAAGCTCAGCTATGTCGGCGCGCTGGTGGGCGAACAAAGCCGCAACGCGACGGCGCGATTGCTCCTGGCCAATCCCAAGGGCCTGTGGCGCCCCGGTCTGTCCGTCACGGTAGACCTGACCTCGGACGAGGTCGAGGTGCCGGTGGCCGTTTCGGTGGACGCCGTCCAGACCCTGCGTGACTGGTCTGTCGTGTTCGGTCGCTATGGCCAGCAGTTCGAGGCCCGACCGCTTGAGCTCGGCCGCAGCGACGGCCGCCATGTGGAGGTGCTCAAAGGCCTGTCCGCTGGCGAGCGCTATGCCGCCAAGAACAGCTATCTCATCAAGGCAGACATCGGCAAGGCCGGCGCCAGCCACGACCACTGAGGAGCAAGCCATGAAGCAAATCACTGCCGTCTTGCAGCCTCATCGCCTGGAGAAGGTCGAGGAGGCCTTGCATCGCCTGCCGCACCTGCCCGGTTTTACCGTGTTCAAGGCCCAGGGCCATCCTCGTGGTCACGGTGCCGGGCATGCCTATGTCGCCGACGAGTTGGTCCCCGACAGCCATGCGCGCGTGGTCCTGGTGATGTACTGCGCCGACGATCAGTTGGCCTCGCTGGTGCAGACCATTGAGCAGGCAGCCCACACGGGCCAGGCGGGCGACGGCGTCATTGCCGTCACCGAGCTCGTGGACATCGTCCGCATCCGCACCGGCCAACGCGGCGATGCAGCGGTCTGACCTAAGAGATCAGCACCCATGTTTGAAAAAATCATTCGCTTTTCCATCGCCCAGCGTTGGCTGGTCCTGCTGTGCGTGCTGGGCATGGCCATCCTGGGCCTGTTCAGCTACCAGCGCCTGCCGATCGACGCCGTGCCGGACATCACCAACGTGCAGGTCCAGGTCAATACCGAGGCGCCGGGCTTCTCGCCGCTGGAGTCCGAGCAGCGCGTCACCTTTCCGATCGAGACGGCCATGGCCGGCCTGCCGAACCTGGAGCAGACGCGCTCGCTCTCGCGCTACGGCCTGTCGCAGGTTACGGTGGTCTTCAAAGACGGCACCAACATCTACTTCGCGCGGCAACTGGTCAACGAGCGCATCCAGGAGGCCAAGGCCAAACTGCCCGGTGGCCTGACGCCCACGCTGGGGCCCATCGCCACGGGCCTGGGCGAAATCTATATGTGGACGGTGGAAACCAAGGAGGGCGCGTTGAAGCCCGACGGCACACCTTACACGCCCACTGACCTGCGCGAAATCCAGGACTGGATCATCAAGCCGCAGCTGCGGACCGTGCCCGGCGTGACCGAGATCAACACCATTGGCGGCTATGCCAAGGAGTACCAGGTCGCACCCAGCCCCGAGAAGCTGGTCTCGCACGGGCTTACGCTGCAAGACCTCGTGCAGGCGCTGGAACGCAACAACGGCAATGTCGGCGCCGGCTACATCGAGCGGCGCGGCGAGCAGTACCTGATCCGCGCGCCGGGCCAGGTGAACAGCATGGAGGACATTGCCAACATCGTCATCCGCAGTGCCAACGGCAGCCCGGTACGCATCCGCGATGTGGCCGAGGTAGAAATCGGGCGTGAGCTTCGCACCGGGGCTGCCACCGAGAACGGCCGCGAGGTGGTGCTGGGCACCGTCTTCATGCTGCTGGGCGAGAACAGCCGCGTCGTCTCGCAAGCGGTGGACAAAAAGCTGAAAGACATCAGCCGCAGCCTGCCCCAGGGCGTCATCGCGCAGACGGTGTATGACCGCACCATCCTGATCGACAAGGCGATTGCCACCGTCAAGAAAAACCTGCTTGAAGGCGCCGCCCTGGTCATTGCCATCCTGTTCCTCTTCCTCGGCAATATCCGCGCGGCGCTCATCACGGCGGCGGTGATCCCACTGGCCATGCTGTTCACCTTTACCGGCATGGTGAGCAACAAGGTCAGCGCCAACCTGATGAGCCTGGGCGCGCTGGACTTCGGCATCATCATCGACGGTGCGGTCGTGATCGTGGAGAACTGCGTGCGCCGGTTAGCCCATGCACAGGCCGCTGCGGGGCGACCGCTGACGCGCGACGAGCGCTTCCACGAGGTCTTTGCCGCTGCCCGCGAGGCACGGCGTCCGCTGCTCTACGGGCAGCTCATCATCATGGTGGTCTATCTGCCCATCTTTGCCCTTACCGGGGTGGAAGGAAAGATGTTCCATCCGATGGCCTTCACCGTGGTGGCGGCCCTGGTCGGCGCGATGATCCTGTCGCTCACCTTCATTCCCGCCGCAGTGGCTCTGCTGATCGGCAAAAACGTGGGCGAGAAGGAAAACCGCCTGATGGCTTGGGCCAAGCGCGGCTATGCGCCGATGCTGGACTGGGCTTTGCTGAACAAGCCGCTGGTGCTGACCACGACCGCAGTGTCGGTGATCCTGAGTGGCCTGCTCGCCACACGCATGGGCAGTGAGTTCATCCCCAGTCTCAGTGAAGGCGACATCGCCCTGCATGCGCTTCGCATCCCGGGCACCAGCCTGACGCAAGCCATCGAGATGCAGATGGAGCTGGAGCGCGTCATCAAGGGCTTCCCCGAGGTTGAGCGCGTATTCGCCAAACTCGGCACCGCGGAGATCGCCACCGACCCGATGCCACCCAGCGTGGCGGATAACTTCCTGATGCTCAAGCCGCGCTCCGAATGGCCTGATCCGAAGCGCAGCCAGGCCTCCCTCGTGGCCGCCCTTCAGGAGGCTGTGGCCAAGGTCCCGGGCAACAACTACGAGTTCACCCAGCCGATCCAGATGCGCTTCAATGAGCTGATCTCTGGCGTGCGCAGCGACGTGGCGGTGAAGGTCTTCGGTGACGACATGGCCGTCATGGACGAGACCGCCGAGGCCATCTCCAAGGTGCTTGAAAGCATCCCAGGCGCGGCCGACGTGAAGGTAGAGCAGACGACCGGCCTGCCCATGCTCACCGTACAGATTGATCGGGCCAAGCTCGCGCGCCTCGGTCTGAGCGTGGCGGACGTGCAGGAAACGGCGGCCATCGCCATTGGCGGCCAGGAGGCTGGTGCGCTGTTCCAGGGCGACCGTCGCTTTGACATCCTGGTGCGTCTGCCGGAATCGGTGCGCAGCGACATCGAGGCGCTCAAGCGCCTGCCGATCAAGTTGCCCGTCAACGGTAACGGCGGCGGCCCGGCAGCCTATGCGCAGCTCGGCGACGTAGCGAACTTCGAGATCGCCCCTGGGCCGAATCAAGTCAGCCGGGAGAACGGCAAACGGCGTGTTGTCGTTACGGCCAATGTCCGGGGTCGGGACATCGGCTCCTTCGTGACTGAGGCGCAGGCCCAGTTGGACGCCAAGGTGAGGATTCCGAGCGGCTACTGGACGACCTGGGGCGGCACCTTCGAGCAACTGCAATCGGCGACGGTACGGCTGCAGATCGTCGTGCCGGTGGCCCTGGGCCTCGTGTTTGTGCTGCTGTTCGCGATGTTCGGCAATGTGAAAGACGGCCTGCTGGTGTTCACCGGCGTGCCGTTCGCGCTGACGGGCGGCATCGTGGCGCTCTGGTTGCGGGACATCCCGCTGTCCATCTCGGCAGGCGTGGGCTTCATCGCCCTCTCGGGGGTGGCGGTGCTCAACGGCCTGGTGATGATCGCCTACATCCGCTCCTTGCAGGAGGACGGCATGCCGCTGGACGCCTCGGTGCGGGAGGGCGCGCTGACCCGTCTGCGTCCGGTGCTGATGACGGCGCTGGTGGCCTCGTTGGGCTTTGTGCCGATGGCTGTTGCGACCGGCACCGGTGCCGAGGTGCAGCGCCCGCTCGCCACTGTGGTGATCGGCGGCATCCTGTCGTCTACCGCGCTGACCCTGCTGGTGCTGCCGGTGCTGTATCGATGGGCCCATGCCCAGAAGCGCAGCCGGGCATGGGGCATCTTCGGACGCGGCTTGCCGCAAAGCACGGAGGCACCGCGCTGAATTGACGCAGCCGAGCGGTGCTTCGCCTGCCGGGCGAGCGCCGCATTTCATTCGATGTGAAGAGGAGGCCTGCATGCAAGCCGAACGAGTTACTTCCTTTGCTCTTGCCGCCACGATGGCGCTGTTGGCTGGATGTGCGGCGACACCGGCGCCCCCAACGCCACCGGTTCCGGACGACAGCTACTGCCAGACGGTGATGAAACCTCGCAGGAAGGTCTGCATCTTGGGCGGTGTTCCGCCGGTGGCCCAGGCCAAGGAGGCTGCCACTCTTGACGGCGCCGCGGGTGCGTTCACCGTGTATATCGCGCGAAACAACTGGGCCGATCCGACCGAGTTGGTCGAGCTGCGTTCGCCGGGCGGGCCTGCTGTCAAAACCCTGCCGAGAACCTTTGCGAGGTTCAGATTGCCTCCCGGCCAACATGAGCTCGGTCTTGGCTGGGGGACGGGCGCGACCCAAGCTGTTGTCGTTGGCGTAGCGGGCGAGGTGCAGTATCTGCAATTGAAGGGGTGGGCGTTCTGGAGCAAGCGCGATTTCAGCCTCAACAAGATCGACAGAGCAACAGCCCTCCAGCTCACTCGGGACTCCAAATTCGTGGGTGATGTCGCGAGCCAGTGAGCCAGGACCTGATATTTGCGCCTCGCCCAATAATGCAGCCCATGAAATCAAAGTTTGAACCGGGCGTACTCGCTGCCTTGGCCGCCGCCGTCTTGTTCGGTGCCGGAACGCCGCTGGCCAAGCCGCTGCTGGGGCAAACCAGCCCATGGCTGTTGGCGGCCCTGCTCTATCTGGGCTCGGGCTTCGGGCTCTGGCTGGTGCGGCGTATGCGTCGCGCGCCTGTCGTACAGCTGGAAGCGGGGGACGGCAAGTGGCTTGCCGGCGCCATCGTCACGGGCGGCATGGTCGGGCCGGCCCTGCTGATGCTGGGCCTCTCTCGCATGCCCGCCGCTGGTGTGTCGTTGCTGCTCAATGCCGAAGGGGTGATGACGGCGCTATTGGCCTGGTTCGCCTTCAAGGAGAACTTCGACCGGCGCATCGCCTTGGGCATGCTGGCCATCGTGGCGGGAAGCGTGGTGCTGAGCTGGCCTGGGGCTGATGCGGCGGCCAAGGGGTTCGACAGCTGGTGGCCGGCCCTGGCCGTGCTGGGGGCCTGCTTCGCCTGGGGCATCGACAACAACCTGACGCGCAAGGTCTCGCTGACGGATGCCAGCTATATCGCCATGACCAAGGGCCTGGCAGCTGGCACGACCAATCTGGTGCTTGCGGTCATCGCGGGCGCGCATTGGCCCGGCGCTGGCACCGTGTTGGCTGCCGGTCTGCTGGGCTTTGCCAGCTATGGCGCGAGCCTGGTGCTCTTTGTGGTGGGCCTGCGCCATCTGGGCACGGCGCGCACCGGGGCCTATTTCTCCGTCGCGCCCTTCGTCGGCGCGATCTTGGCCTTCGTCCTGCTTGGTGAATCGTGGACCTGGCAGCTCTTGCTGGCGGGGCTGTTGATGGCCATCGGCGTCAGCCTGCACCTGAGCGAGCGGCATGAGCACGAGCATCTTCACGAAACGATGGAACATGACCACGAGCATGTCCACGGCGAAGGCGACCTGCATCATGACCACGTACATGAGCCAGCCCTGCCTGCGGGCACTCGACACGCACATTCGCATCGGCACGAGCCCATAGCCCACAGCCACGCGCATTTCCCAGATGCGCACCATCGACATGCCCATTGAGGATGCCGTGAAGACCCTGCTGCTTTTCATCGCCACGGCGCTGGCCGAGATCATTGGCTGCTATCTGCCGTACCTGTGGCTCAAGCAGGGGCGCTCGGTCTGGCTGCTGATCCCGGCAGCCCTGAGCCTGGCGCTGTTCGCCTGGTTGCTGACCCTGCACGCGACGGCAGCGGGGCGGGTCTATGCCGCCTACGGCGGTGTCTACATCGGCGTGGCGCTGGCCTGGCTGTGGGCCATCGATCAGATCAGGCCGACGCCCTGGGACTTCGCTGGCGTGGCGGTGGCGCTGTGCGGCATGGGCATCATCATGTTCCAGCCGTCGACGCGCTAAGCCTCAACCGCAGCAATTCGATGCTGGCATGGGCTGGTCCTTGCCCAGGTCTTGCAGGATGGTGCAGCGAGTGGCTGGCCCTCCAGCGCATTGCTCGGTGCAGGACTTGACGAAGCGCGTCAGGCTGCGCTCCAGTTCGCGCAGTTCAGTCAGCTTGGCACGCACCGCGCCAAGATGAGCTTGCGCGATGTCGCGGGTTTCAAAGCAGTCGCGATCTTCGCTTGTTGACAGCGAAACCAGTTCGCGCACCTGTTCGATGCCGAAGCCGAAATCGCGGCAACGCCGGATGAACCGAAGCAGCTCGACGGTGTCATCCCCATAGCAACGGTGACCGCTGGCACGCCGCCGCGCAGTGGGAATCAGGCCAATCTCTTCGTAGTAGCGGATGGTTGGAATCGAGGAGCCCGTCAGCTCCGCCAGCGCGCCAATGCCCAGTTCCGCCTCCGATGTTCGCTTTTCCATCATTGTGCCCTTGCATCTCAAGTAGCTTGAGGTTCTAGAGTTCAGTGTATCGGGGCAAGCCCCCTGTTTGGAGAGGACGAACATGAAGAAGGTCTTGGCTGTTGTCGGTGTTGCTGCGGCCTGCGCTGCCTGCTGCGCCATACCCATCGCCTTGCCGCTCATCGCGGGGCTCACGGCATCCGGCCTGGGCTGGGCGATGTCGGGACGGCAGGCCGCTGGTGCCTTGCTTCTCGCCACAGGCCTGCTCGGCTTGTGGATCGTCAGGTGCAATCGTCAGCGGGCTCGATCAGCCGCATCGCGGCGTTGTTGCTACTCCGGTGACTGCCTTCAGGACCCGCAACAGCCGCGCTGCATCTGAATGGGTGGGCACTTGACGGACCCGTACGAGCAGAACACGCAGCAATCCCCAGCCTTCGGCCGCAGCACGGCCTTGCAGTGGTCGCATTCGTAGAAGAACTGGCAAGCGTCGGTCGGCATGACCTCTTGCTTGGTGTGACCACAATGCGGGCAGGTCAGCACCGAACTCAGGGTGGCAGTGGGCGTCATCATTTATGAACCGCCGACGGGAAGCCTGCAGCGGTGGTCACATGCACCAAGGCTGCAACTGTGGCCTTGTCAGCATCGAAGGTCACTTTGGCGGTCTTCGCGTCAAAGTTGATTTGCACTTGGCTGACGCCGGGGACCTTCTCCAGTGACTTCTTCACCGTGACAGGGCACAGGCCGCAGGTCATGTTCTGCACATTGAGGACAGCGGTTTGAGGCGTCGCAGCCAGTGCAGACAATGGCAGGAGAGCAGCCAGCAAGGCGATACGAAACTTGCGCATGAGAGTTCCTTCAGAAGAAGAGCGGCGCCAGCCATGGCACCGACAGCAATACGACGAGCGCCAACACAACCACCCAGAAGATCGTTCGCTGACGCTTGAGCACCTGTGAATCGGCGCAGAGTGCACCGGACGCACAAACCTGCGGCAGGAGGTACAGACGCCGGAACGCCAAGCCGAGAAACAGCGCTGTGATTCCAATGAACCAAGGTCTCAGCGGTTCTAGCGCGGTGAGATGGGAAATCCAGGCTCCGCCGATGCCTAGCATCAGCAACACCAGAGGCCCGACGCAGCACAGCGACGCGCCCACTGCGGCCAGTACTCCGGCGATGAGTGAACCCTTGACGTTGAATGTAGCCATCTGCTCGCATGAACCTGTTCGATATGGAGCAGTCTAAAGTCCGTACCATGGTACGGAATCAAGAGGGGCACGTGATGGCCGAGCTGACGATAGGGCGATTGGCCGATGAGGCCGGGGTGAACGTGGAAACGATCCGCTACTACCAGCGGCGTGGATTGATGCCGGAGCCGGACAAACCTGTCAATGGCCATCGTCACTATCCAGTGGCTGCCATCAGGCGTGTGCGCTTCATCAAACGGGCGCAGATGCTTGGTTTCACCTTGGACGAAGTGGGTAGCCTGCTCGACCTCGACGCAGCTCACGCCTGTGCTGACACCCGCGTCCTGGCCGCCAATAAGCTTCAGGCCATCGAGGGCAAGCTCGCCGATCTGAAGGCCATGCGCAAAGCGCTGACGGCGCTGCTGCTCCAGTGCGATGCTGGGGGAACAAAGAATCACTGCCCGATCATTGACGCGCTGGCCTCCGGCTGACATGCATCGCGGCGGACGTCTAGTTGCGCGCTGGGCCTGCGACGTTGGCGCAAGGGTGTTGACAGCGGCGCTGAAAGGAACAGCATGCCAGCACGCGTGTCGGGAGCGACCTGCTGCGTCACCGGCGCGTGCTTTTGCGCAAGCAAGGAGGTGCTGACATGGCAACCGTTCTCCCCGCGCGCGTCGATACCGACGCGCTTGAACAGAAGGTTAAGGCGATGTATCGCGACGTGGCGCTCAATCCCCAGGGCGAGTTCCACTTCGAGATGGGGCGGGCGCTGACCGAGCGCCTGGGCTACACATCTGCCGAGCTCGACGCGATTCCGAGCGAGGCGATCGACTCGTTTGCCGGTGTTGGCTATTACTTCGACCTGGCGGCACTGCTAGCCGGCGAGGTGGTGGTCGACTTCGGCAGCGGCTCGGGCACCGACAGCTTCGTTGCTGCCGGCAAGGTTGGCGCCGATGGCGCCGTGATCGGCGTCGATATGACCGACGAGCAACTCGCCAAGGCCGAGCGCCTGCGCGCCGCAGTGAGATTGGCCCAGGTCTCCTACCGCAAGGGCTATATCGACGCCACCGGCCTCGGGGATGCTTGCTGCGATGCGGTCATCAGCAATGGCGTGATCAACCTCGCGCCGGACAAGGCCAAGGTCTTCCGCGAGGCCGCGCGCCTGCTGCGGCCAGGTGGGCGGCTGGCCATCGCCGACATCGTCACCGACGTCCATCTGCCCGAAGGCATCAGCTGCGACGCGACGCTGTGGGCCGCCTGCATCGGCGGCGCCATGCAGGTCGACGATTACACAGCGGCGATCGAGGCGGCTGGTCTTTCGGTGATAAAGCTGCGAGAAAACTCGGCCTACCGTTTCATCTCACAAAACGCGCAGAGTGCAGCGCGCAAGTTCGGCGTCAAGAGCGTCAGCATTCTGGCGGTCAAGGCCTGAGTTCCGGCGACGTTGGTCGGCGGCCTGAGACGTTAGGAATCGCCCCGCCCCGGATCCGCAGCATCGCGCGCGATTGCAGCATCGCCGCGGCGACCAACAAGAACGCCCTCACCCGACGCTCGGTTTGGCGAGCGGAACAGCTCCGAGTTGGTCGATATGTGGCCAAGAGGGTGGCCTGATCGTCAGTTCAAAATAAACGGCATATATGCCGTGGTCACAAAGAAGCGAGGAGGCGAATCTGTAGGGCGTGAGCAAGCACGCAGACAGACCCTCCAACAAACCACGACGTTCGACTTCGTTTGAACCGGAAGTTGCGAGGGCACTGGGCCAAGTCATTCGGATGGCCCGCGAAGCCCAGGAGCATTCTCAGGATGGCTTTGCTTTGTTGTCCGGAGTTGACCGTTCCTACTATGGCAAGTTGGAGCGAGGCGAGCGGCAACCCACGGTGGGACTATTGCTTCGCATTGCCCGCGCTCTCGGGATGCCAGGAGCGGCATTGCTGGAGCAGGCTGAACAACTGTTGGCGGACCCGCCTGTTAGGCGTCGAAGTTCTCGGATTTGACTATCACTCGTGTGATACGAGCCGTGGTCGTTTGTTTGTGCTCAGGTTCGTTCGGATGGAGTTGACCTCCAGATGTTGGCGCAACGCCTGGGCAAAGCTGACGATGTCTGTGTCGAGTGCATTCAACCACACCAACAACTCGACGACGTCGATTCTGCGAGCACCTGACTCTACGCGGCTTACGATCGCCTGAGACCGCCCCAGCCTTATAGCCAAGTCGGATTGCCTCAGCCGACGCGCCATACGCGTGTCGCGAAGCAGAGCTAGAAAGACCTCATTGGGTCGGCTGTAGAGAGACTTGTGCATATCGGACCTTCAGCGCAACGCTAGTCCGGTTTTGGCAATATCCAAAAAGCGCATGTATGGCCCTTCCAGGTGGGCGTCGCAGCTCGATCCCTTTGCGATTCGTCTCCAAGGCCATCAAAATAGATTACGGCATATATACCGTATTCTCGCGCCGAGATCATGGGGTCATCCCAGGCGGGGCCAAGCACGGATCAACTCGGTGATGCCTGGCCTCCCAATGCGCACATCAGCCTCTTCAAGATCAATGGATAAGCTTGCCCAACGATGATGTTTTCAACTCGTGCAATGCTTCAGCCGCCAAGCTCAGTGGAAGCGTACGGCGCTGATGCTCCGTTTTGGCTAGCAATGCGACGCGCATCACGACATCAGTGGTTCATGGCCAAGTTTCTTGGGGCTGACGTTTCCGGAAGATTTTGTGAAACCGTCTGTACGCCGAGCGATATCAATCTCATACGCCGCATAGAGGCGTTTCCGCGGGAACGCTTGGAGCAGGTTACCTGCTGGATACCTTCGCGGTCCGGCGTGAACTCCCGGTGGGAGTCTCTGCGTGTGGGATCCATCTGGAGAGGCGCGTACAAGGCCCGCGAGGTGTTCGTATTCAAGGACGTGTTCGGCAGCGAGCACTGCTGCGATCGAAGTGTTCGCTTCGTAGAGGACGTGCTATCCCGTCGTTTGGTGGTCAGCATCGCCAACCCCCGTGAACCACCAGGGATCACGAAATGACGACCTTTGACGAAAGGCTTCGGGCCCTTTCCTGGGCCCGGGATCTGCTGCGAGACATGGCCGCGGACGAGTCCATGCACTCGGACGTGCGCGAACTTGCCGCGTGGCGGCTGACTTCGTACCCCCAACTTTCTGACATCGAAAGCCGCCTTCTGAATCTCCACGGCTTTGCGCTATTGCTGTCTGTCCGAAGCATCGAACGAACCAGGGCACTGCTAGACGATCTGCCCTCGCAGGGGGTAACGGAGTTGGCCGTTCGGGTGCAGCACATCGCACGGCATTTCCCAGTGAGCCGGGAAATGAGCTCCGCCATCCGGAGTCCCAACGACGCGCGGGCATGGGCCGCGATGTATCTCGACCGCCCACCAGGCCGCATGGGACTGCTCAGACATGCGCGGCCCGAGCGCATTTGCGCCGTCAATCGCTGTCGTCGGAGGCAGCGGCGTGATGCCTTACGTCGACTGTGGCCAGCGCTGCAACGACTGCAGCGTGACACCAGCGTGCCGGTTATGGCGCGGTCTGAGGGGCACCGATTGCTACTAACCATGCCAAGCAATGGTCAGCTTGGCCGGCGTTTGCATGACATGACCATTCGAGATGTCAACGAAGGATTTCAAGCGCTGCAGCGCGCCTGCCAACTCTTGCAGGCAATCATTGACGGCACGTTCCCGGCGAGTCTGCGCCAACAAGCCGCTGCCCAGCGCCTTAGTCGGCATCTCCCATGCGGTGAGTGGTTTCCTGTGAATGGGATTGCAACAGAGCACCGACAGGAATGGGTGGACGCGCTGTTCATGAAGCCGTCGCGCCCGTTCCGCAAGGAGCTTGGAAGGACCCCTGGCTAACTGAACTGGTGAGGATGTTCTCCTCGACCCCGACGCGGTCACGCTTCCTCAAGAGATATGAGCATGGAGATGCTGAAGAAATGCCAAGGGCCATCGGAGACCAGCATCGTGAAACGCGACCGGGTGGTGACCTTGCCGCCCTCGATGGCGACCTACCAGCTTGGCCAGCGGCTGTACTTCTGCAAGACAACGAAGGGCATTCTGATGACTGTTATGCCGAAACGAACTTGGAACGGTCGATTGCTGTCGACGCGAGTGCGTCGCGCCGTACGCACTCTTGCTGCATTTGGTCCGCGGGCCGTTGTGAATCCATGCAAAGAATTGCTACGCCAGCGTGCACGGGCAGCGTCGCAGGAAGGATGAAATGAAAATTCAGCTTGCCTCTGATTTGCATCTCGAGTTTGAGCGACCCAGGT
>Ga0208398_100459_pt1 | contig 27175 bp, 27 predicted proteins | sample LakWasMe79_HOW10_2_FD_183905 | JGI IMG/M metagenome (GOLD analysis project Ga0208398, IMG submission 183905) | Freshwater sediment methanotrophic microbial communities from Lake Washington under simulated oxygen tension - Sediment Metagenome... | ecosystem: Environmental > Aquatic > Freshwater >...
TCACCGCGCTCTTGTTCTTGCCGGCGCCGCCGATGCGTATGCCCTGCGGGTTGTAGCCGCCATGGCCGAAGGGGCTGGTGCCGCCCGTGCCTATCCACTTGCTGCCGCCCTCGTGGCGTTCCTTCTGCTCCTCGAAGCGCTTCTTGAGCGTCTCCATCAGCTCGTCCCAGCCCATCTTCTCGATGGCGGCCTTCTGCTCGGGCGTGAGCTCCAACTCCAGGTGCTGGCGCAGCCATTCCAGCGGCACCTCCTTGGTGAAGTCGGTGAGCATCTCCACGCCCTTGAAGTAGGCGGCGAAGGCGCGGTCGAACTTGTCGAAATGCGCCTCGTCCTTGATCAGGCTGGTGCGCGCAAGGAAGTAGAACTTGTCCACCGTGGGGCCGCCCTCGTCATCGATCACGCCGGCCTTGAGCGCCTCCAGCAGGGTGAGGAACTCCTTGACCGAAACCGGCAGCTTGGCAGCGCGCAGGGTGTAGAAGAACTTGATCAGCATGGTGTGGCGGGGCTATTCGGTTCATTATCCATGTCCGCCGGCTTGCTTTAGCATCGACATACCGCAGCCACCGGCCCTCGCGATGAACATCGAAGTCGAACAGATGCTCAAGGCGCTTTACGGCGCCATCTCCGACGATGGCGAGGGGCGCTGGGTGGCGCGGCTGGACGAGTTGCTGCTGCGCAGCAGTTTTCAGCCCATCTACAGCTTCCCGCACCGCCGGCCGGTGGGCTACGAGGGCCTGATACGGGTAACCGACGCGGCCGGCCAAGCGATGTCGCCCATCGGTGCCTTCGAGCGCGTGGCCAGCTTCGACGAGCAGGTCAAGCTCGACCGCCTGTGTCGCCTGCTGCATGTGCACAACTTCGTCGAGCAGAAGGTGCCCGATTGCTGGCTCTTCCTCAACATCCACCCGGCCGTGTTCGTACACGCCGCCAACCAGGCCGAGATGCTGGCCAAGGCGGTGGACGTGGTGCACCAACTGGGCCTGCCCATGCACCGGCTGGTGTTCGAGGTGACCGAGGACGTGATGGCGCAGGACGCCCTGTTCGAGGCCGCGGTGGAGAGCGCACGCGCCACCGGCTGCCTGCTGGCGCTGGACGACTTCGGCGCCGGCCATTCCAACTTCGACCGCATCTGGCGCATCAAGCCCGAGATCGTCAAGCTCGACCGCAGCCTGCTGCAGCGCGCCATGGCTTCCAAGCGCATTGCGCGCGTGCTCACGCAGATGGTCTCGCTGCTGCATGAATGCGGTGCCCTGGTGCTGCTGGAGGGGGTGGAGACGCGTGACGAGGCGCATCTGGCGCTGGATGCCGACATCGACCTGGTGCAGGGCTATGCCTTGGGCCATCCGCAGCCCGAGCTGATCTCGGACGGCGCCGTCTCCAGCGAGCTGGAAAGCATCTGGGCCTTGTTCGACGACCGCCACCTGCTCGGCCGCCAGGCCTACCAGGAGCGCGTGGCGCCCTACCAGACCGCCATGGCCCTGGCCCTGCTGCCGCTGCAGCAGGGGCGCGGGTTGCGCGAGGCCTGCGATGCCTTTCTGCATCTGCCGGGGGCCCAGCTCTGCTATCTGCTGGACGAGCAGGGGTGTGAAATGGGCGCGCGCGTGGCGCCGCTGGGCCTGGATCAGGCGCATGACCAGCGCTTCGGCCCGCTGGAGCGCGCCGGCGACGCACGCTGGGCGCGCCGGCCCTATTTCCGCCGCGCCATCTCGGCGGTGGGCGAGGTGCAGGTGACGCGCCCCTACCTCAGCCTGCACGGCGCGCGCATGTGCGTGACCGTCTCGGTGGCCTATTGGCAGGACGGGCGGCTGCGCGTGCTGTGCGGCGACGTCGACTGGGCCCAGGGCGAGCTGAGCTGAGCTTCAGCGCTTCTTGTCGTACTGCTTCAGCCAGCCGAAGAATTCGCCGTACCAGAGCTTGCTGTTGCGCGGCTTCAGCACCCAGTGGTTCTCGTCCGGGAACCACAGCAGGCGCGCATCCACACCCTTGGCCTTGAGCGTGTTGTAGTAGGCCAGGCCCTGGGCATCGGGCACGCGGTAGTCCAGCGCGCCGTGAATCACCAGGGTGGGCGTCTGCATATGCTGGGCGAAGGCATGCGGGCTTTGCGAGGCCACCTTGGCCGGGTCGTCCCAGTACCAGGCGCCCAGCTCCTTGGCATGCCAGGTGTAGGCATCGTCGGCGAACATGGCCTGCCAGTCGTAGCAGCCGGCATGGCAGACATAGGCCTGGTAGCGGCCCGGTTTCACATGGCCGTTCATCCAGGCGACCATATAGCCGCCGTAGCTGCCGCCGGTGGCGAACACGCGCTGCTTGTCGGCCCAGGGTTTCTTCAGCAGCAGGGTGGTGGCGGCTTCCACATCCTGCAGCTCCAGCTCGCCCCAGCGCTGGGTGATGGCATCGAGGAAGGCATGGCCGAAACTCGACGAGCCGTGGTAATTCACGCAGGCCACCACGTAACCCTGTGCGGCAAAGGCCTGGTGGTTCCAGCGCCAATGCCAGCTGTCGCCAAAGGCGGTGTGCGGCCCGCCGTGGATCACATGCATCAAGGGGTATTTGCGGCGCGCGTTGAAGCCGGGCGGGTAGATCAGCCACATCTGCACGGGCTCGTCGTTCGCGCCCTTGAACCAGACTTCCTCTTCGCGGCCGAACTGGTGCTGCGCCAGCAGCTTGTCGTTGACGCTCTCGATGCGCCGCCAGACGGCGCCCAGGCCTTCCTCGTCGCCCTCGCTCTCGAGCACCGAGATGCGCGGGGGATGTTGCACGCCGTCGTGGTTGACGACGATGGTGCCGGCCTCGAGGGCGAAGCTGGCCGCATGGCCGCCGCGGAACAGCACGAAGGCGCCGCCGGTCTTGACGTCGAAGCGCCAGAGATGGCGGCGGCCGCGGTCCTCGGCGCAGAACAGCAGGCCGAGATCGTCCTCGTCCCACAGCAGCGGGGCGCTGACTTCGTGGTCCCAATGTTCGGACAGCACGGCCCAGTGGCCGGCCGTGTCCAGCACCGCCAGCTGCTTGGGCATGGTGTGCTTGAGGCCCTGGTGGCTGGCCAGAAAGGCCAGATGCTGGCCCGCATGGCTGTAGACCGGCGCAGCGAAGTCCCAGCCCTCGTCCTGCAGCAGGGTGCGGATGGCGCCGCTGCGCAGCTCCACCTCGGCCAGCGCGTTGCAATGGTCCAGGCGCTGCTCGGGCTGCGGGTCGTAGCTGAAGACGATGCGCTTGCCGTCGGGCGAGATGTCGAAGCTGTTGGCGCTCTGCTCGGCGCGCGTGAGCTCGAAATCCGTGCCCTCGAACAGGTCGCGCGTCCTGCCGGTGGCGATGTCCAGCACATGCAGATGCGCCACCCGGCCCATCGGGATATGGTGGTCCCAGTAGCGATAGAGCGCCTCCGAGGTCACATAGCCCGTGGTCTTGCGATCCTTGAATGCCTGCAGGGCCTTGGCCTGCGCGGCCGCGCCCTTCAGACCGGGCCAGACCCAGGAGATGAAGGCGATGCGCTTGCCATCGGGGAACCATTTGAAGGCCTCGACGCCGGTGGCCACGCTGGAGACGCGCCGCGCCTCGCCACCATCGGGCGGGATCACATAGAGCTGGGTCTCCTCGTCCTTCGCGCCCTCCTGCTCGCGGCGCGCCATGAAGGCGATCAGATCGCCCTTGGGGCTCCACAGCGGCGCACCGTCCTTCTCGCCGCAGTGGGTGAGGGTGCGCGGCTCGCCGCCCAGGGTGGAGAGCAGGCTCAGCGTCGAGCTGCCCTTGTTCTTCTCCATGTCGTAGCGGGCCAGGCTCACGACCGCCTGTGCACCATCGGGCGAGAGGCTGGGCGCGCCCAGGCGCTCCAGCTGCCAGAGAGCATCAACGTCAAACAGGGGCTTCTTCGCCATGGCGCGAACCTTTGTGGGGTGAGGGCAGGGGGCAAGGCAGTGGGGGCTCAGCGCGGTCGCGCCAATTGCCACTGCAGATGGGTTTTGATGGTCGGCCACTCGGGCGCGATGATGCTGTAGACGCAAGTGTCGCGCAGATTGCCGTCGGCGGTGCGCAGGTGCGAGCGCAGGATGCCGTCCAGCTGCGCGCCCAGGCGCTCGATGGCGCGCCGGCTTTGCGTGTTGAGGCGGTGCGTGCGCAACTCCACCGCGATGCAGCCCAGCGTTTCGAAGGCATGGGTCAGCAACATCAGCTTGCACTGGGTGTTGAGGCCGCTGCGCTGCACGCGCGGCGCGTACCAGGTGGAGCCGATCTCGACGCGCCGGTTCACCGCGTCGATGTTCATGAAGGTGGTCATGCCGGCGATGCGGCCGGCGGCGTCGAACACCGTGAAGGGCAGCATGCTGCCGGCCGCGTGCAGGGCCAGGCGGCGTTCGATCTCAGCCAGCACCTTGTCCGGATGCGGCACCGCGGTGTACCAGAGCTCGTGCACGCCGCCATCGGCGGCGGCTTCGGCCAGGCCTTCGGCATGCGAGCTGTGCAAGGGTTCCAGGCGGGCATGCTGGCCCTGCAGGGTGACCCAGTCGGTCAGCTTGGGGGCGGTGCTGCTCTCGCTCATGGCTTGATCAGCAGCCGGCGTAGCAGCCAGCGGCCCAGGCCCGAGCCGGCCACGATCAGCACCAGGCTGGCGAGCTGCGGCAGGCCATAGCCAGGGGTGTTGACGAAGTCCAGGCCGAACTGCTGGCCCAGCAGCCAGCCGCCCAGGGCACCGACGATGAAGCCGATGCCATCGGCCAGGCCCTCGCGCAGCGCGGCTTCGGTCTGCTTGCTCATCAGCGGTTGTGGCGTTGCATGAAGACGAGCTTCTCGAACAGGGTCAGGTCTTGCTCGTTCTTGAGCAGGGCGCCCACCAGCGGCGGTATCGCGACCTTGTCGTCCTGGCTTTGCAGCGCCTCGGTGGGGATGTCCTCGGCCACCAGCAGCTTGAGCCAGTCCAGCAGTTCGGAGGTGCTGGGCTTCTTCTTCAGACCCGGCAGGTTGCGCACATCGAAGAAGGTCTTCATGGCCGCGCCCAGCAGCTCCTTCTTGATGCCGGGGAAGTGCACGTCGACGATCTGCTGCATGGTCGGCGCGTCGGGGAACTTGATGTAGTGGAAGAAGCAGCGGCGCAAGAAGGCGTCGGGCAGCTCCTTCTCGTTGTTGGAGGTGATGAAGACCAGCGGCCGGTGGCGGGCCTTGACGAGCTGGCGCGTCTCGTAGACGTAGAACTCCATGCGGTCGAGTTCGCGCAGCAGGTCGTTGGGGAACTCGATGTCGGCCTTGTCGATCTCGTCGATCAGCAGCGCCACCGGCTGGTCGGCCGTGAAGGCCTGCCAGAGCACGCCCTTGACGATGTAGTTCTCGATATTGCGGACCTTGTCCGAGCCCTCGATGGAGGCCAGCTGGCTGTCGCGCAGCCGGCTCACGGCATCGTATTCATACAGGCCCTGCTGGGCCTTTGTGGTGCTCTTGATATGCCACTGCAGCAGCGGCAGATTCAGCGCCGTGGCCACCTCCTCGGCCAGCATGGTCTTGCCGGTGCCGGGCTCGCCCTTCACCAACAGGGGGCGCTGCAGCGCGATGGCGGCGTTCACCGCCAGCATCAGGTCAGCGGTGGCAACGTACTGGTCCGAACCTTGAAACTTCATGGCGTGCAGCTTGGTGTAGATCAATCGCTGAGGGGAGGCGGGCCAGTATAAGGTGGTGCCTATAATGCGCCCCGGTGTCAGAACAAGACTTTCGGGATCATGAACAAACTTCTGCATATTGCACTCGCCCTCGCCACCACCTGCGCCGCTGGTCTGGCGCAAGCTCAAGACGTGAAGGCCGGTGAGACGAAGGTCGCCATGTGCATTGGCTGCCATGGCATCCCTGGCTACCAGGCCAGCTTCCCCGAAGTGCACAAGGTGCCGATGATCGCGGGTCAGAACGCCAAGTACATCGCCGCCGCGTTGACGGCCTATGCCAAGGGCGAGCGCAAGCATCCCACCATGCGCGGCATTGCCCAGACGCTCAGCGATGCGGACATCGCCGACGTGGCCGCCTTCTACGAGCAGCAGTCCAAGGCGCCCGAAGCGCCGCTGACCATCAACACACCCAGCGACCAGGTCAAGGCCCTGCTGGACAAGGGCGCCTGCGCCTCCTGCCACGGCGGCAACTTCAGCAAGCCGATCGACGGCGCCTATCCCAAGCTCGCCGGTCAGCATGCCGACTACCTCTACGTGGCGCTGAAGTCCTACCAGACCGAAGGCAATGCGGTGGTGGGTCGCGGCAACGCCATCATGGGCGCGCAGGTCAAGCAGTTCAGCCACAGCGAACTGAAGACCCTCGCCAAGTACCTGGCCTCGCTGCAGGGCGAACTGCGCACAGTGCCGCAAAGCAAGATGCGCTGATGCTGCTGTCGCCTGGGTGACAGGCGCAAGCATCCGTGTTTTGCATCAAGCCGCCGACTCGGGCGGCTTTTTTGTGTCCGAATGCGCAGGCGGCCGCGGCCAAGGCGTCGCATACTGGCGGCGTACGCCGACGCAGACATCCGCCGCTTCATGCTCAAAAAGATACCGACCAGCCAGCTCAAGCTTGGGATGTTCCTGCAATCGATGGAGGGATCCTGGTTCTCTCACCCCTTCTGGAAGACCAAGTTCGTGCTGCGCGAACAGGGCGATCTGGATGCCTTGCTGCGCAGCGAGGTGGCGTTCTGCGTGATCGATGTGTCGCAGGGCCTGGACGTCGAGACCGCACACGACACCGGCTTCGCCGCCACCGAGCCCGCGCCGCTGCGGGTCGAGCAGGCGCCAAGCAGCCCACCCACATTGCCAAGCCAGCCCAGACCGGCCACCGAGGCGCGCATCAGCATGAGCGCGGAGTTTGAGCGTGCGGCCCAGTTGGTGAACCGTTCCAAGCAGGCGGTGGTCTCGCTGTTCGGCGAGGCCCGCATGGGCCGTGCCATCGACGCCGAGCAATGCCTGCCCCTGGTCGAAGAGGTGGCCAACTCGGTGGCGCGCAATCCCTCGGCGCTGATCAGCCTGGCGCGTCTCAAGACCAAGGACGACTACACCTATATGCACTCGGTGGCGGTGTGCGCGCTGATGGTGTCGCTGTCGCGCCAGCTGGGTCTGAGCGAGGAGCAGACCCGCGAGGCGGGCCTGGCCGGCCTGCTGCACGATGTGGGCAAGATGATGATGCCGCTGGAAGTGCTCAACAAGGCCGGCGCCCTCACCGACGCCGAGTTCAGCGTGATGCGCTCGCACCCGGTGCGCGGCTACGAGGCGCTCAAGGCCGGCGGCATGGTGCCCGCATCGGCCCTGGACGTCTGCCTGCACCACCACGAGAAGATCGACGGCAGCGGCTACCCGAACAAGCTCCGGGGCGATGACATCAGCCTGCTGGCGCGCATGGGCGCGGTGTGCGATGTCTACGACGCCATCACTTCCACCCGGCCCTACAAGGCGGCCTGGGGCGCGGCCGATTCGCTCGCGCGCATGGCGCAATGGTCCGGGCATTTCGACGGCGCGGTGTTTCAGGCCTTCATCCGCAGCGTGGGCATCTATCCGGTGGGCACGCTGGTGAGGCTGCAGTCGGGCCGGCTGGCGGTGGTGATTGATCAGAGCCCGGCATCGCTGACCATGCCCACGGTGCGCGTGTTCTTTTCCACCAAGTCGCAGATGCCGATCCCCGTGCAGGTGGTGGACCTCGCCCAGCCCGCCAGCAACGATCGCATCACCGGGCGCGAGAACCCGGCCGACTGGGGCTTCACCCATATCGACGAGCTCTGGACACGGCCCTAGGGTCCGCCCGCTACGCGGCCGAGAATGCGCTCCCTACACTCGGCCGCAACAACATCGTTTGGGGGCTGGGCATGAAGCAGCATCGCTTGCTGATGGTGGTTGGTTGGGCCTTGGCGGCGCTGCTGGGGGCAGCGGGCAGTGCGGGCGTTGCGGCGCAAACCCTCCGATGGGCCAGCCAGGGTGATCCTCAGACCATGGATCCCCACTCTCAGAACGAGAGCATGACCAACAACATGAACGGGCAGATCTACGAGCGCCTGACCCGTCGCGACAAGCAGCTGCAACTCGCCCCCAGCCTGGCCACCGAATGGACCCAGCTCGCGCCGCTGCAGTGGCGCGTCAAGCTGAGGCCGGGCGTGAAGTTCCACGATGGCACGCCCTTCACGGCCGACGACGTGGTGTTCTCGGTCAACCGCGCCAAGGAGCCCAGCTCGCAGATCGCCGTCTACGCCAATGCGGTGGGCGTGCCGCGCAAGCTCGATGAGCTGACGGTGGAGTTCCAGCTTGCCAGCTTCAACCCGATCTTTCTGCAGCACCTGGACACGCTGTGGATCATGAGCAAGAGCTGGTGCGAGAAGCACAAGGCCACGCGGCCGCTGGACTTCAAGAACCGCGAGGAGTCCTACGCCGGCATGCATGCCAATGGCACCGGACCTTACCGCCTGGTGACGCGGCAGCCCGGCATCAAGACGGTGCTGCAACGCAACCCCGCCTGGTGGGACCGGCACGAGGGCAATGTGCAGGAGATGATCTACACCCCCATCAGCAACGATGCCACGCGGCTGGCGGCCCTGGTGTCGGGCGAGATCGACTTCGTGCTCGACCCCGCGCCGCGCGACGTGCCGCGCCTGCGCGCCACGCCCGGGCTAAAGGTGATCGAGGGGGTGGAGAACCGTATCGTCTTCATCGGCATGGACCAGCAGCGCGAGCAGCTGCAGTACGCCAAGGTGCCGGCTCTGAATGGGCAGGAGAGGAACCCCTTCAAGGACCTGCGCGTGCGCCGCGCCCTTTACCAGGCGGTGGACGTCGAGGCCATCCGCAGCAAGCTGATGAATGGCCTCTCGGCGCCCACCGGCGGCATCACCGCCTCCAGCCTGGGCGCCTACAACGACCCCGCGCTGGAAACCCGCCTGCCGCTGGACCTGGCCGCCGCGCGCCGGCTGATGGCTGAGGCCGGCTATCCGGAGGGCTTCGAGGTCACGCTCGACTGCCCCAACAACCGCTATGTCAACGACGAATCCATCTGCCTGGCCCTGGCCAGCATGTGGGCGCAGATCAAGGTAAAGGTCAGGGTCAACGCGATGCCGCGCGTCAACTACTTCCCCAAGATCGAGAAGTACGACACCAGCATGTACATGCTGGGCTGGGGTGGCGCCATCACCGATGCCGAGACCCTGCTCACCGCGGTGCTGCGCAATCCGGGCGAGAAGGGCGTGGGCTCCTACAACTACGGCCGTTCGCGCAACGACAAGTTCGACGCGCTGGCGGCGCAGAGCAGCAACGAGCCCGATGCCAGGAAGCGCGAGGCCCTCATCAAGGCCGCGCTGGCCGAGTACCGCGAGCAGATCCAGCTGATTCCGCTGCATCGTCAGGTGATCCCCTGGGCCGCGCGCGCCGGCGTCAATGCGGTGCACCGCGCCGACAACTGGCTGGAGCTGGCCTGGGTGAGCATGGTGGCCGCGAAGTAGGTGGCCAGGTAGGCGGCCAAACAGGCAGGCTTCTTGCTAACCATGCCGGCATGACCGAAGCAGCACCCGCGCATCCTTGCTGGCACGCCAGCCTCGCCCTGCAATACGCGCTCGAGCAGGGCCGCACGGTGGCCAGGCATCAGCACGAGGGGCCGCTGCGCATACTCAAAAGCCTCTATCCCGAGGGCGATGCGATCTGCCACAACGTGCTGGTGCATCCGCCCAGCGGCCTGGTGGGCGGCGACACCCTGTCCATGCAGCTGGAGCTGGGCGAGGGTGCGCATGGCCTCGTCACCACCCCGGGCGCCACGCGCTTCTACCGCAGCGCCGGCGCTCAGGCCGCGCAGACCCTGCATGCCCGCCTGGCGCCCGGCGCGCGCCTCGAATGGCTGCCGCTCGAGGCGCTGGCCTACCCGGGCTGCCATGCGCTCAACCGCGCCATGTTCGAGCTGGCGCCGGAGGCCGAACTGCTGACCTGGGACATCACCGCCCTGGGCCTGCCGCAGGCCGGCCGACCCTTCGAGCATGGGCGTTTTGCCCAGCATCTGGAGATCCCGGGCGTCTGGCTGGAGCGCGGCGTGATCGCGGCCGAGGACGGCTTGCTGCTGGACGGTGCACTGGGACTGGCCGGCCAGCGCTGCCTGGCCACCCTGGTGTTTGCAGCGGGGGCAGCCTTGGCGCGCGCACGCCGCGAGCGCGCGTTGGACGCCGTGCGCAGCCTGATCGAGGGCCATGCCTTGCGCAGCATGGCAGGTGCTACCGCGGCCCATGAACGGGTGCTGGTGCTGCGCTGCCTGGCGCCGCTGGTGGAGCCGGCCGCCGATCTGCTGCGCGCCTGCTGGGCCGCCTGGCGCCGTGAGCTCTGGGGCCTGACGGCCGTGCCTCCGCGTACCTGGTCACTCTAGTAAGGGACTCGCCCGGCGGGGGTGGCGGGCGTAGAGTCCTCGACTGGTCTTCAGCTCGACGAGGTGTGCCATGCTTGGAAATGCCAGACCCCTGCGCAACTTGCGGCGTTTCAGTGTGCTGGCCACCGCGTTGGCGCTGAGCTTGCCGGCCCCGGCCCTGGTGATCAACGCCAGCTTTGGTGCCGGTGTGGACCCGGCGGCCCAGTCGGTCATCCTCGGCACCATCGATGTCTACGAGGCGCTGTTCAGCGACAACATCACCCTGGGTATTCGCTTCGAGAACATGAACACGGGCCTGGGCCAGAGCAGCACCAATATCTATCAGCTGCCCTATGCCAGCTTCATGGACAAGCTGCGTGCCGATGCCAGCAGCGCGATCGACACCTTGGCGCTGGCGCATATCCCGCTGGGCCCCAACCCGGTGAACGGAGGGGACAGCGTCATCCTGACCCGCGCCACCGCCAATGCGGTGGGCTTCAACGTACCGGCACCGCTGAATGGCCTGGACGCCACTGTCAGCCTGAACCTGGGCACGATGAATTTCAGCCGCCTCAGCATTGACCCCGACAAATACGATTTGCAGACCGTGGCCGCGCACGAGATCGACGAGGTGCTGGGCACGATCTCCGGCGTGGGCGGCAGCATCATCTTTCCGGTTGACCTCTACCGCTACAGCGCCGCCGGCGCGCGCAGCTTCAGCACCGTGGGCGACGATGCCTATTTCTCCATCGACGGCCTCAACATGCTGGTGCGCTACAGCCAGAACCCGGCGGGCGACTACGGCGACTACTGGGGTGGCGGGCCGCACCCCGTGCATGTGCAGGATGCCTTCGGCACGCGCGGAACCTTTGCGGACCTGGGCGTGGAGATCATCGCGCTGGACGCCGTTGGCTTCACCCTGGCCGCGGCGGTGCCCGAGCCAGCCACCGCGGCCCTCTGGCTGGGTGGCCTGGGCTTGATGGGCTGGTGGCGCCGCCGCCAGGTCTAGATCGCCACGATCTGTCGCACGCCCCTGGCAGCCATCTCGCTGCCAGCGCCTTGCGAGATCACCGCGCCGCGCTCCAGCACCAGGTAGTCGTCGGCCAGGGCCTCGGCGAAGTCGTAGTACTGCTCGCACAGCAGGATGGCCACCTGATGCCCATCCATACCGCGGTCCGCCAGCAGGCGGATCACGCGGGCGATGTCCTTGATGATGCTGGGCTGTATGCCTTCGGTGGGCTCGTCCAGGATCAGCAGCTTGGGTTTGGCGCAGAGCGCGCGTGCGATCGCCAGCTGCTGCTGCTGGCCGCCGGACAGATCACCACCGCGGCGCTTCAGCATCTGCTTGAGTACGGGGAAGAGCTCGAACAGCTCGACCGGTATCGGCGTACTGCCGGGCTGGGTGGCCAGGCCCATGCGCAGGTTTTCTTCCACCGTCAGGCGCGCAAAGATCTCGCGGCCCTGCGGCACATAGCCGATGCCGGCGCGTGCGCGCTCGTAGGGGCTGGCCTTGCTGATGTTGGCGCCATTGAACTCGATGCTGCCGCTCTTGATCGGCACCAGGCCCATCAGGCTCTTGAGCAGGGTGGTCTTGCCCACGCCGTTGCGGCCTAAGAGCACGGTGATGCGGCCCAGCGTGGCGCCCACCGACACATCGCGCAGGATGTGCGAGCCGCTGTAGTACTGCTGGATGTTCTTGGCTTCAAGAATCATTGGCTCATCGTCCCAAGTAAACCTCGATGACGCGCTCATCCGCCTGCACCTGGTCCAGCGTGCCCTGGGCCAGCACCGCGCCATCGCAGAGCACCGTCACCGTCTCGGCGATGCGCGCGATGAAGCTCATGTCGTGCTCCACCACCATCAGCGAATGCCTGCCCTTGAGCGAGAGGAAGAGCTCGGCGGTGCGCTCGGTCTCCTGATCGGTCATGCCGGCCACCGGCTCGTCCAGCAGCAGCAGCTTGGGGTCCTGCACCAGCAACATGCCGATCTCCAGCCACTGCTTCTGGCCGTGGCTCAAGAGGCCGGCGGGGCGCTGCCATTCGTCCTGCAACTGGATCAGCGCCAGCACTTCGTCCAGGCGCGTGCGCTGTTCTCCCGAGAGGCGATGCCACAGCGCACTGGGCACGCTGCGCGAGCCCTTGAGCGCCAGCTCCAGGTTCTCGAACACGCTGAGCGGTTCGAACACCGTGGGCTTCTGAAACTTGCGGCCTATGCCCAGCTGGGCGATCTCGGCCTCGCTGTGGCGCAAGAGGTTGATGGTGCTGCCGAAGAAGACCTGGCCGGCATCGGGGCGGGTCTTGCCGGTGATGATGTCCATCATGGTGGTCTTGCCGGCGCCGTTGGGCCCGATGATGCAGCGCAGCTCGCCCGGCGTGATGTCCAGCGAGAGCCCGTTGATGGCCTTGAAGCCATCGAAGCTCATATGCACATCCTCCAGATACAGGATGCGGCCATGCGCCAGGTCCAGCGCGCCGGGCTCCAGCACGCGGCCGTAGCCGGCCTCGCGGCCGCCCGAGAAGTGCTGCAGGCGCTCGGAGCCTGCTTCCATCAGCTCGGGGGTCATGTCTTGCTCGCTCCACGCCGCGTCAACTTCTTCGCCAGGCCCGCCAGTCCCTGCGGCAGGAACAGCGTGACGCCCACGAACAGCGCGCCCAGAAAATAGAGCCAGATCTCGGGCGCGCTGACGGTGAGCCAGCTCTTCGCGCCGTTCACCGCAAAGGCGCCGGCGATCGGGCCGATCAGCGTGCCGCGCCCGCCCACCGCGGCCCAGACCGCGATCTCGATGGAGTTGGCCACGCTCATCTCGCTGGGGTTGATGATGCCCACCTGGGGCACATAGAGCGCACCGGCCACGCCGCACATCACGGCCGAGAGCGTCCAGATGGCGAGCTTGTAGGGCAGGGGCGAGTAACCGCAGAACATCAGGCGCGACTCGGCATCGCGCACCGCCTGCAGCACGCGGCCGAACTTGGCGGCCATGATCCAGCGCGCCAGCAGCAGGCAGGCCAGCAGCGTCAGCCCAGTCAGCACGAACAGGCCCATGCGCATCTGCGGCGTGGCGATCGGCAGGCCCAGGATGCGCTTGAAATCGGTGAAGCCGTTGTTGCCGCCGAAGCCGGTCTCGTTGCGGAAGAACAGCAGCATGGCCGCGTAGGTCATGGCCTGGGTGATGATGGAAAAGTACACGCCCTTGATGCGCGAGCGGAAGGCAAAGTAGCCGAATACAAATGCCACCAGGCCGGGCACCAGCACGATCAGCGCCAGCGTGGCGACAAAGCTGTCGCTGAAGCTCCAGTGCCAGGGCAGGGACTTCCAGTCCAGGAACACCATGAAGTCGGGCAGCTCGCTGCGGTACTGGCCGTCGCTGCCGATCTGGCGCATCAGATACATGCCCATGGCATAGCCGCCCAGCGCGAAGAACAGGCCATGGCCCAGCGAGAGGATGCCGGTATAGCCCCAGATCAGGTCCATGGCCAGCGCGCAGATGGCGTAGCACATGATCTTGCCCAGCAGGGCCACCGCGTAGTCGCTCAGGTGCAAGACCTGACCCTCGGGCACCCAGAGGTTGAGCAGCGGGGCCACGGCGCAGACCAGCAGCAGGGCGATCAGAAAGGCGGTCCAGCCGCGGCGCGAGAACAGGGCTTGGTGTGCGTTCATGGTGATCGTATTCATGCCTCGGCCGAGCGACCCTTCATCGCGAAGATGCCCTGCGGCCGCTTCTGGATGAAGACGATGATGAACACCAGCACGGCGATCTTGGCCAGCACCGCGCCCACCACGCCCTCCAGCAGCTTGTTGCTGAGGCCCAGGCCCAGCGCGGCGTAGACGGTGCCGGCCAGCTGGCCCACCCCTCCCAGCACCACCACCATGAAGGCATCGACGATATAGCTCTGGCCGAGGTCGGGGCCGACATTGCCGATCTGGCTGAGCGCGCAGCCTGCCAGGCCGGCGATGCCCGAGCCCAGCGCGAAGGTCAGGGTGTCCACCCGCGCGGTGTTCACGCCCATGCAGGCGGCCATGGGGCGGTTCTGCGTCACGCCGCGCACGAACAGGCCCAGCCGGGTGCGCTGGATCAACAAGCTCATGCCAGCGAGCACCAGGCCGGCAAACAGGATGATGAGCAGGCGGTTGTAGGGCAGGCTCAGTGAGGGCAAGAGCTGCAGGCCGCCGCTCATCCATGAGGGGTTCTCCACGCCCACGTTCTGCGCGCCGAACAGGCTGCGCACCGCCTGCATCAGCGCCAGGCTGAGGCCCCAGGTAGCCAAGAGGGTTTCCAGCGGCCGGCCATAGAGCCAGCGCAGCACCAGGCGCTCCAGCACCGCGCCCACGCCGGCCGAGGCGAGAAAGGCCACCGGCAGGGCGGCCAGCAGGTAGTAGTCGAACAGGCCAGCCGGTAGCCATTGGCGAAAGCCCAGCTGCACCAGGTAGGTCGCGTAGGCGCCGATCATCATCAGCTCGCCATGGGCCATATTGATCACGCCCATCAGCCCGTAGGTGATGGCCAGACCCAGCGCCACCAGCAGCAGGATGCTGCCCAGGCTCAGCCCGGTGAAGAGGGCGCCCAGGTGCTCGCCCCAGGCCAGTGAGCCCTGCACGCGGCGCAGCGAGTTCTTCAGCGCGCTCGTCACCGCCGTATCGCTCTCCTCGGCCAGGCGCTGGTTCAAGAGCAGCAAGGTGCCGGGGTTGCTGGAGCCGCCCAGCAGCTTGGCGGCATGCAGGCGCTTGTTGACATCGGCGCTGCCGGCCAGGGCCGCGGCGCTGGCGAGTTGCAGCTCGGCGCGCACGCCCGCATCCGACTCCTGCGCCAGGGCGTTGGCCAGCAGCGGCAGGCGTGCTTCGCTGGCGTCCTGCTGCAGCGCCTTGGCGGCCGCCAGGCGTTCGCTGGTATGGCTGCTGAAAAGCTTGAGCGCGGCCAGCGCCTGGTCCAGTTCGCCGCGCAGGCGGTTGTTCAGGCTCACGTCGTCCAAAGGCGTGGTGGGCAGCGCGCGGACGGAGGCTCCGCTGAGCGCGTCCTTGACCCTGCCGTCGGCATGCACGATCAGCAGCTGCGTGCCGGCGAGTTTCAACTCTTCGGCCGCCAGTGCCTGCAGAAAGGGCTGCAGCCGCGCATCGGGCTGCACGGCTGCCACGGCCAGGGCGGCGTTCATTGCGGCGATGCGCGCATCGGTGTCTTCATCGCCGCTGGCGATGGTGCGGGCCTGCTCGCCAGTCAAGGCAAATGCCTGCGACAGCCACATGCTCATTGCAAGCGCCATCACACGCGCCTTCCACCCGCTGCAAATCATCGGTCATCCGTTCCAAGCAAACTGATAGCCAGCGCCCCGCCAGGCGGCGCACCCCTCCAGCGGAGCCCGAGGATCCGGCTCCGCCGGTCCTGCGGGCTCGCCCCCTTGAGGGGGCCGCCGCAGGCGGTAGGGGGTGGGTCACTTCTTCACCGGTTCATCAGGCTTCTTGTCGTTGCCTTCGATGTAGGGGCTCCAGGGCTTGGCCTTCACCGGGGCGGGGGTCTTCCAGACCACGTTGAACTGGCCGTCGGCCTTGATCTCGCCGATGAACACCGACTTGTGCAAGTGGTGGTTCTTCTCGTCCATCTTGGAGGTGATGCCCGAGGGCGCGGTGAAGGTCTGGCCGGCCATGGCGGCGATGACCTTGTCCACCTCGGTGCTCTTGGCCTTCTCGACCGCCTGCTTCCACATATGGATGCCGATGTAAGTGGCCTCCATCGGATCGTTGGTGAGCGGCTTGTCCTTGTGGCCGGGCAAGCCCTTGGCCTTGGCGTAATCGCTCCACTTCTTGATGAACTCGGTGTTGGCCGGGTTCTTGATGGTCATGAAGTAGTTCCAGGCGGCCAGGTGGCCCACCAGCGGCTTCGTGTCGACGCCACGCAGTTCCTCCTCGCCCACCGAGAAGGCCACCACCGGCACGTCCTTGGCCTTCAGGCCGGCGTTGCCCAGTTCCTTGTAGAAGGGCACGTTGGAGTCGCCGTTGATGGTGGAGACCACCGCGGTCTTGCCACCGGCCGAGAACTTCTTGATGTCGGCCACGATGGTCTGGTAGTCGCTGTGGCCAAAGGGCGTGTACTTCTCGTCGATGTCGCTGTCCTTCACGCCCTTGCTCTTCAGGTAGGCGCGCAGGATCTTGTTGGTGGTGCGCGGATAGACGTAGTCGGTGCCCAGCAGCACCCAGCGCTTGGCGCCGCCGCCGTCCTTGCTCATCAGGTAGTCCACCGCGGGAATCGCCTGCTGGTTGGGCGCGGCACCGGTGTAGAACACGTTCTTGGAGAGTTCCTCACCCTCGTATTGCACCGGGTAGAACAGCAGACCGTTGAGCTCTTCCACCACCGGCAGCACCGATTTGCGCGAGACCGAAGTCCAGCAGCCGAAGATCACCGCCACCTTGTCCTGGGTGAGCAACTGCTTGGTCTTCTCGGCGAACAGCGGCCAGTTGGAGGCCGGGTCCACCACCACCGGTTCGAGCTTCTTGCCCAGCACGCCACCCTTGGCATTGATCTCGTCGATGGCCATCAGCACCGTGTCCTTGAGCACGGTCTCCGAGATCGCCATCGTGCCAGAGAGGCTGTGCAGCACGCCCACCTTGATGGTGTCCGCCGCCTGGGCCGACAGGCCCGTGAAGCTCAGGCCGGCCAGGGCGGTGGCAGCGGCAAGGGTCTTGAGGGAGAAGGATCGGCGCTTCAGCATGTCGGTTCGCTCCTGAATGACCGTGGTGCGGTCAGGTTGGTGGACTTGTCGCGCGGCACCAAGGGTGTGCCAGGCGGACAGGGCCAATGTAGGGAGCGAAGGGCAGGGGGGATATACGGCGGATGGCGTATGGGGCGGGATACCGTCCCTACGCTGAAGCTTTGGAGACAACACGCCCTGAGTTCGCTTACGGTCAGAGTTGCTCGCGCGGAAGGTCGCAGCTCTTGTCGTTTGTTTTTGCTCGTGGCTCGTGGCCGTGCTATCGGCGCCCAGCACCAGCAATGGACCACCACCGCCACAGAAAAAGGGATCAGCAAGATCCGAAGCCTTGCGTCTATAGGTTGCCGCTCAAGGCTGTCGAGCAAGGTTGCGACGTCGGCGGCGGTGGGGCTTTCGACTTGCATGGCCGAAAGTTTGACTTGGGGTATTTGGCCTATCCGCACGGCATCGGGCCGGCGCGGTCCGCGGGGCGGCTGTTTTGTTCACGTTCCGGCTGCGCAGGCAGGTGGCCTTGTCGGCCCGGACGCCTGACGAAGGCCTTGCCGCATGCTTGCGGCAAGGCGGCGAGGGGAGTCTGAGCCAAGTGAAAGCCTCTGTTTCAAGGCCGCGCCCGCCGACCGGGATGCTAGTTTGAGTCTTTAGCACAGTCGGGAGCAGTCGAAGGCGTAAAGCCACTCATGGCGTCAAGTGCCTGCTGGCGCAGGCAGCCCAGTTCACATACAGAGTTCGCAACTAGAGGGCTTGGAAGAAATGAAAGGCTATTTGCGCTACTCGTAAGCGACGAGCCTAGCTAGATAGATAAACGGACCATGGGCTTCGCACTACTGACGTCACGCGTGCAGCTTGCGGCGACCGCACGACGCCATACCCAATGTCGCAACCAGGCCAAGCGCGAAGAGCAGAACATTTGCTGGTTCGGGCACTGCGGCAATTGCCTTGACCCGAGAGCCCAATGCAAACAAGCTGAGATCCGAGAATTCACGGTCGCTGCTGCCGTTGGAAAAGCCGGCGATCGTTGTGCTGAACTGCGCTCCAGAAAAAGATATCGTGCCGCTGCCGCCATTCATGAATTGCCCGCCGAAAAACATGGCCGTTGCGCCTAAGCCATTGCTCGTTACTTCTATCGATGCTGGGTTGTGTGCTGCACCCCGCAGGCTTTGAAACGACAGCGAGGTCTTGTGAGCGGTATCAATGTAGGGCGATCTGTCAGTGGCGCCTACATGCACGCCAAACACAAAAGGGTCCACAAGCTGTAGAGACTGGCCTGGCAGAAAGCTGAAATTCACCGTCAGGGTGTCGCCAACGGACAGCGTGAACGGTGCGCCCATATAAACGACTGCGTTCTCCCCGTTGCGCAAGATCGTCGCATCGACTGTTTGATCGATGACGACTGTCTTCGCGTGCGCGGCAAATGCCGACACGGCAAGCGCCGCGGCAATTATGGCTGCGTGAATCATCTATTTATTTCCATCCCGTCGGTGACTACGGCTCTCCCCGCAGTGCTGCGCCGCAGTCTAATTCAAGGGTCGAACTCGCTGCCGGCTAATCCCTTGAATGTGGGGGTGTGGAACCGTCAAAGGCCAAGCCGCAGCCTGGCGGCTTGGCGGCGAGTACGGCGGGGCGCGTACCCGAACGCCCGCAGGCCTGTACCGAGATGCGTCAAGCCTGCGCGGTCCCTGCTTTTATGCTCTGACACGGGGCATGCGAGCGCTTGGCGTAGTCTCCCGTGAGAAAATCTGACACGTTTAGTCGTTCAATCAAAGTGCCACGAATGCATGCGGGCTGGCGTCTGGCTTGCTTTTGCAGGACCAGCGGCCGGAGGGTCAGGTCCCCCAAACTGCAGTTCCAGCTGTCGCATGGCAAGAATTCGTCGCATACCAATACCGGTGGCAAACGACCCAGACCGGCAGGCGCTCGGCCCCAGAGACGGAGGCCTAGGCCGCGAAATCGAGCAACGGCCGGAGACGGACTACTCACCCCCTCACCGCACTCCTGAACGCCGCCGCCAACGCCCCCAGCGCCGCGTGCGGCCGGCCACTCCTGACGCGCGAATGCAGCAGCACCGGCAGGCGCGGCAGCGCGGGCAGGCCGAGCTTGGGGCCGACGTCAACGGCGCCGAAGGGCAGCATGCGGGGTGCTAACGCCGCAACGCCCAGGCCGGCCATCACGGCCGCGGTGACCGCCGCCACGCCGCCGCCGCAGAAGATTTCCTTCCAGGGCTGGCCCGCCGCATCGAGCAACTGGCCGGCCATGGCACGCACGCCACAGGGCTCGGCCAGGGTGGCCAGTGGCAGCGGTTCGCCGGCGCGATGCTGCCAGCCGGGTGCGGCGAACCAGCCGAACTGTTCTTCGGCGAGCAGGGTGCCTCCCCGGCGCCCCAGATGCTGGCGGACGATCACGGTGTCGAGTTCGCGGCGATCGTAGCTTTGCAGCAGATCGCCCGACGACGCGATGCGGATCTCGATCAGCAACTGCGGGTCCTGCGCGTTCATGCGGGCGATCAGCGCGGGCAGATCCGGCCCCGCCACATGGTCGCTGATGCCGATGGTGAGCCGCTGTCGGGCCTCGACAAACACGGCGAGCGCACGCTCGTGGGCGTCCATGAGCGCGCGGGCGTGGTCGAGAAAGGCGGCGCCCTGCGCCGAGAGCTGCACATAGCGCGGCGTGCGCTCGAGCAGCCGGCATTCGAGCCGCGCTTCCAGCCGCTTCAGCTTCAGGCTCACCGCGGCCTGGGTGGTCTGCAGCGCTTCGGCCGCGCGCGTGAAGCTGCCAAGCTCGGCAATGCGCACGAATGCCTGCACGGCATCCAGATCCAAGGGGCGATCAATCATTTCAAATGATTATCTTTGATATCTGAATGCATGGCTTGTTGAAATGGCTGGTGGGCGTTTACCGTGGAGCCCGTACTGCAACCAGCGGACTCGACACCATGCCCCTGCTCCGCCTCTCCATGCGCGCCGGCAAGCCGGCGGCCTACCGCCAGGCGATCTTCGACGGGCTCTACCGCGCCATGCGCGAGACCTTCAACGTGCCCGAAGACGACCAGTTCATGCTCATCACCGAGCATGAGGCGGCGAACTTTTGCTACAACGCCTCGTACATGCAGGTGGCACGCAGCGACGAGCTGCTGTTCATCCAGATCACCGCCAACAACACGCGCAGCCTGGCGCAGAAGCAGGCGCTGTACCGGCGCATCGTGGAACTGCTGGGCGAAAGCCCGGGCATCCGGCCGGACGATGTGTTCATCAACCTGGTGGAGGTGGCGAAGGAAAACTGGTCCTTCGGCCACGGCCTTGCGCAATACGCCTAAGGGCCCTGAGGCCCTATCCGCTCAGAGCTTGCGCTGCTGGGCTGCCGCGTCTTCGGCGATGTGGCGCAGGAAGTAGCGGATGTAGAACACGCCCATGCCCAGCATGAAGAGCAGGCCGGCGGCGCTCATCAGGCCGACATCCGAGGTGAAGAGTTCCTTGAAGACGCTCATGGTTAGCTCCGCAGCGGGCTGCATGCCCATGCTTCGATTAGGCGCCTGAGCGCGCGAGCCCGGCTTGCGTTGGCGCAAGCCGGGCTACTTCATCTTCGAGGCCAGCTTCAGCGTCTCTCCGGCCACCATGAACTCGCCACGGCCGCGGTGATGCAGGGTGCGCGGCTGCCTGCAGGCCGGATCCACCCAGGCCTTCAGCACTTCCAGCACGAAGAAGTTGTAGCGATTCACCATGTGGGTGTCGACAACGCGGCACTCCAGCTTGGCATAGCACTCCGCGATCATTGGTGCGGCCACCAGGGTGGCGGGCTGCGGCGTCAGCCCGAAGGCGGCGAACTTGTCCAGGCTGCGCCCGGAGCTGTTGCCACAGGCCACCACCTGCGCGGCCAGTTCGGCGGTCGGAATGTTGAGCGTGCACTGCTTCGTTGCCCTGAGCGCGGTGAAGCTGAAGTCGTTGCCGCTGACCACGCAACCCAGCAGCGGTGGCTCGAACTCCAGCATGGTGTGCCAGGACATGGGCATCACATTGGCCTTGCCCTTGTGCGCGGTGCACAGCAGCAGCACGGGCCCGGGCTCGAGCAGGCCATAGACCTTGGACAGGGGGTAGGAGCGTTTGGCCATGATGTTGTTGCATACCTCGGTGGCCCATGATGCGGCAAGATCGGGCCATGTCGCACCTCGCAGACAAAGATGTGCAAGGCCTGAGTCGCCGCGCCTGGCTGGCCGCGGCGCTGAGCGCCGGCCAGGCCCGGGCACAGCCGATGTCGCAGCGCGTGCCCGTGCTTTGCTACCACCGCGTGGCGACCGATGCGGCAGACAGCATGACGCTGCGCAGTGCGAACTTCGCCGCACATTTGCGCAGCATCGAGGCGCTGGGCTGCCGGGTCGTGCCGCTGGCCGACGTGGTGGCGTATCGACTGGGTCAGCTGGACGGCCTGCCGCCGCGTGCCGTGGCGCTGGCCGGTCACGCTGTTCATCTACCCATCGGCCATCTCGAATGCAAGTTGTGCACTGCGTTGAGAGCAGCTGCGTGCGTTGGCAGCGACGGGCCAGTTCAGCGTGCAGTCTCACGGCTATTGGCATGCCGATCTGCTGCACGAGCGGCGCCAGCGCGCGCCGGCCGATCCGGTGTTGGCAATGCCGCGCTATCTGATGGTGGACAGCGTCGCGCCCGCGCAGCTGACGCGCCTGCTGCAGCAGGCCTTCAACACCACGCCCGGCCACTGATGCCGGTGCGCCACGTTGTGCAGGCCCGGCCTGCATCGCATACTGCGCCCAGTGGCCAGCTGCCGCCCATCGAAAGGACACCATGACACCTGACCCCATCTCCCGCTGGCACCAGATCATGCAGAGCCGCGACGTCGCCGGCCTGGACACGCTGCTGGCCCCGGACGCGGTGTTCTTCTCACCGGTGGTGCACAAGCCCCAGCAGGGCAGGGCCATCACCCGCATGTACCTGGCGGCGGCCTTCTCGGTGTTCGGCAACGAGAGCTTCCGCTATGTGCGCGAGCTGCGGTCCGAGCGCGACGCGGTGCTGGAGTTCGAACTGGAACTCGACGGCATCAGCATCAATGGCGTGGACATGATCAAGTGGAACGAGGCCGGCCAGATCACCGAGTTCAAGGTGATGCTGCGGCCGCTCAAGGCGGTGAACCTGATCCATCAGAAGATGGCGGCGATGCTGCAGGCCCGCTGAAACCGGAAGACGGGACATGGCGGCGCCAGCGCCCGGCCGGCTTCGCCTGCGGCTGCCTCAGTCCGGGCCAGATGGCTAAACATACAGGCGGGAAAACCGCGTCATGGGGGGCATTGACGCACCGCATAGTGGCCTCGCGCAGCTTTGCGCAAGCGCCATCACCAGCGCCTTCTTGGTGAAGGAGTCCTTGCCATGAGTCTCACCAGAATCGCGATCGCCTCGCTCTTCGCATCCGCCACACTCATGCTGGGCAGCGCGGCCAGCGCCCAGAGCTCCAGCTACACGCCAGGCACGGTCTGGACCTTCTCGCACATCAAGGTCGAGCCGGGGCAGTTCGAGAACTACATGGACTTCCTCGCCAAGACCTGGAAGAAATCCAACGAGTTCGGCATGAAGGAGGGCACGGTGGTCTCCTACCATGTGTTCTCGGTGAACAACCCGCGCGAGGGCGAGCCCGATCTGATCCTGGCGATCGAAGCCAAGGACTATCTGAGCACCGCCGACCAACTGGCCCTGCAGAAGAAGTTCGAAGCCTTCATGGCGATGGACCAGCGCAAGATGGACCAGGCCGGCGGCGAGCGCAAGGTGATGCGCAAGCTGGCCGGCAGCATGGAGCTGCAGGAGCTGAAGCTGAAGTAGGCAGCGATGCGAAGGCTCAGGCGCCGCGCAAGGCGGCGTCGGCCAGCTTCCAGCTGCGTTCCAGCGCGGGCAAGAGCCGCTCGGCCTCGGCCTGCTTGCCCTGCGCCAGCAGGGCGCGGCGCAGGCCCTGCAGGGCCCAGCCGCTGTGCGGATGCTCGGCCAGGCTGGCGCGGTAGCTGGCCTCGGCCTCGGCATAACGCCGGGCCTGCAGCTGCATGGCGCCCAGTTGCAGGCGCGCGCCGCCCGCCAGCATGGGCGGCTCGCTGCGATCGGCCGCGGCGGCGGCGCTCACCGCCTCGGCCTGCAGGGTCAGGGCCTCGTCCACACGCCGCTCGGCCCATGCCAGCTCGGCGCGCAGCTGGACCTGCGCACTCTGCGCCAGGCTGCGCAACATCTGGTGGAACTCGCTGGTGCCGGCAAACTTCTTCAGCAGCGCGGCGGCGGCCGGCTCCAGCTTGGCCAGCGCCTGGGCGGCCTCGGCGGTCTGGCCGCTGCGCGCCAGGGCGGTGCCGCGCGCCAACTGGCCCAGCAGGGTGGCCACGCCCAGCTCGCCACTGGGCAGCGGCTCCTTGAGCAGCTCGTCCCAGCGCTGCAGGCGCAGCAGCGTCAGCATCGGCAGGCTGCGCTGGTACTCGGCAAAGCTGTAGTTGCCGATGCCCAGCGCGGCGGCGGCGCGCGCAGATTCCAGCGCCAGCTCGCCGCGGCCCTCCATCAGCGCGCCATACCACTGGAAATGCGTGTTGTGCTGGCGCCAGTCCTTGCTGACGCTGAAGTTCTGCGTCTTCAGCTCGGCCATCATGGCCAGGTCGGCCGCGTTGGCCTGCTGGTTCACGCGCGTGGCGTCGGCGTAGCGGCCGATCTGCGCGTAGGTGTGGGCCGGCATGTGCAGCAGATGCGGCGACTTGGGCGCCAGTGCGCCCAGGCGATCGGCGGCGGCCTCGGCGCGCTGCGCCACCTGGGGGGCGTCCACAGTGTGGATCAGGTAATGGTTGAGGCCGGTGTGCTCGGGACGCCGGGCCAGCCCGGCCTCGAGCCGGTCGGCCAGTTCGCCGATGCGGCCGGCGGGCTTGCCGCTCAGCGGGTTCCACCAATCGCCGCGCGTGGCCACCAGCTCGGCCTCGGCATAGATCGCCAGCACATCGGCATCGCCGGCGAAGCGATCGGCCAGTTCGCGCATGCGCTCGGCATAGGCGATGTCCAGCGGGTCGGCCTTGTCCTCGGCCTGGTCCGACGCCGCCGGGCCGCAGACGGCGGCCTGCAGCGGCGCGAGATTCTTGGCCTCGCTGCCATGGCCGTAGCGCAGCGCCAGCGATTCGATCAGTGCCCGCTCCAGCGGTGTGGCGTCGGCGCTGTGCTTCAGGGCGTGGTCCACATGGCGTAGCGCCTCCTTGAGATCGCCGCGCCGGGTGTTGTTGATATTGGGGCCCAGCTGGTAGGCCACGCCCCAGGCACACAGGGCGCAGCCAGGGTCCTGGGCGAGCGCGGCCTTGAAGGCGCGTACCGCCTCATGCTCGTTGAAGCCGTAGGCCTGGCTCATGCCCTGGGCGAACAGGCGCCGGGCCGCGGCGTTGGCATGGCTGGGCGCGAGGCCCACCGTGCCAAAGCCGTCCAGCAGCGGCGCGCTGGCGCTGCGGTCGGGCGCCCAGGGCAGCAGGGCGCAGGCACCCAGGGCCAGCAGGCTCAGCGTCAGGAGGGTCGGGCGCCAGGCGTGGCGCGCTACGGGGTGGCTGGGCATGGTGGCTCGCTGGCAGTGTTGGGCGGTGGCGCAGTATCGCCCGCGCAAGCGGGCCTTGGGGGCGTGGCTTGACGCCCGCAAAAGGCCTATCGCCATGCCGAGGTTCCCGGAATAATGGCGCCTCATTCGCAAGCCCTGGAGTGCACAAGATGACGCGTCTGCTCAGCCTCGTGGTCTGTATGGCCGGCATCAGCTGGTTGCTGCTGTTGGCGGCCAGCCTGATACGTGCCAGGGCCTGGACCCCCGCTGGCATGCGCTACGCGCTGGGCAACCGCGATCAAGCGCCCGCGGACACGGCCTTTGCCGGGCGCGCCGAGCGCACCGCCAGGAACACGCTGGAGAACTTCGTGCTGTTCGCGGCGCTGGCCCTGGTGGCCCATGTGTCGGGCGTGCAGTCGCCGCGCATCGCCCAGGGTGCCGAGCTGTTCTTCTGGTCGCGCCTGGTGTTCATCGCCGTCTACTACCTGGGCATCCCCTATCTGCGCACCCTGGTGTGGGGCGTGGGCGTGCTGGGCCTTGGCATGATGGCCTCGGCACTCGTCTGAGCCCTGCGTTGCAGCAGGGGCAGCAGCGTCAAGCCCGCAGCCCAAAGCAGCAAGGCAGCAGGTTCCGGCACCGCGGGGGCGAACGACTGGCGATAGTCGGTGCCCGAGGCCGACAGCAGTTGCCAGCTCGGCAGCGGTTGGCCATTGCCGTCCAGCACGCTCAGGCCGCCCCAGTAGAGCGAATGGGCGAGGTCGAAGCTGGAGATGGCCAGCGTCTGCGTACCGCTGCTGCTGTAGGCGCTCTGCGCAATGGCTTCCAGCTCCACGTCGACCGGCATCGCGATGCCATAGCTGAAGCTGACCGTGGCGCTGTAGCTGCCGAAGGGATCGCCGACATAGCCATGCTTGGCCAGCACCGGGGCGTTGTTGTAGAGCATGGCGCCGGCGTGCAGGTCGAAGGCGGCGCCGCCCACGTCGGCGGCCAGGGACCAGCCGGCATCCGCGACATGCTCCTGATTGACGCTGAGGCTGCCGTTGACCAGCAGGGTGAAGCTCAGCAGGCCGGGGCTGCCCGTCGCGTGGCCGGGGGCGGTGATGGTGATGCTGTCGCGGAAGATGCCGCGCGCCAGGCTGTTCAGCGAGCCGGCCGAGTCGCCGCTGAGTTTGATCCAACCCCAGCCAACATCGGCACTGGCGCTGCCTGAACTGGAGAAACCGCCGGTGGCCGCGCCGCCGGCATGGGCCGGGCCGTTGGCATTGGTGGTCTCGTCATACGGACCGGTGCCGCCCGAGAAGCTGGGCGTCACCCCGACCTGGGCGGTATTGAGCGTGACGGCCAGGCAGGCCGGGACGACGAGCAGGCTGGCGAGCGCGCAGGCGGCGTGGCGGGCGATGGTGGGCATGGCTGACTCCAATCGCTGATGCCGGCATCACGCCGGCAGCGGCAAGTGTCAGACCGCCCCGCGGGGCGCACCACCCCCTGTTTGTAAGTCGGCTGCGGCGCGTCTCAACGCAGCGCCACGTGCACCACTTCCAGGCCCGCGCCGGCCAGCGCCGCTCCCAGCAGCACAGCGGTGGGGATCATGCTGAGCATGAAACCGAGGTTGCGGCTGCCGGGGTCGCGCAGGTAGGCGCGGACGTAGACCATCCGGCCGATCAGGTAGACGCAGCCCACCGCGGCCATGCCGCGCGGCCACCAGTATTGCGAGGCCAGCCACAGCGAGGGCACCAGCACGACCAGCAGCTCGAGCGTGTTCATTTGCACGCGGTAGTAGCGCTCGAACATCTCATGGCCCGTGACGGCGGGTCCACGCACGCCAAAGCGTTCGCGTGCGCGCCCCACCAGGGCAGCGAACACCAGGTATTGCAGCAGCGCCAGCGCGGTTACCAATCCGACAGCATGCATGATGTCTTGTCCTCTTTCGTCAGTGAGGCGGCCGGGGTCAGGCCTTGCCACCGGGCCGATGATACGAGGCTTCCCGCGGCGGCGGACAAAAGCTGGCACGGAAGCTGCAATACCCAAGCATCTACGTTTGTCTCCTCCACCGCCCCTGGGTGGACTTCAGCCCCAGGCCACAAGCCTGGGGCTTTTTTTCGACTCGTCGCCGATCTGGGTTGGGCAGCATTCGACACGTTGCTGCCTGTCGATCCGGCGGTGATCAGGCCGCTTGGGGGCTCTACTCCGCTCGTGCCTGGGCCAGAGGCCCAGTCCTTCGCCAGGCTCAATCAGTCCACAGGACTGTTTGAGTCCGGGCTCAGTCCCCCGCCGCTGGCTGCGCCATCGGCTCCTCCTTTACCTCGCTTCGCAGAACCCCCAACCGTCCTGATCCGGCACGGCCGTGCCAGTTCGTCGCAGGCAGCACGCGGTGGAACTGCCAAGTGGCGTCGGGGGTGTGGTGGAGTGAAGTAAAGGAGGAGTCGGCGCCCGAAGGGTGACGGCGGGGGACATGAACGGAATCACACCCCCGGCGTCGCTTGGCATACGCCAATCCACAACAGGCAGCAATGTGCCGATTCTGTTGAAAAACCCCCGCCAAATCAAATCAGCGAGACGTACAATTGGTGCGTTAGCAGTTCTGATCTTGGAGGGCGCCGAGATGATGGGACGACAAGCGAGCGGGCAGGATCGACTGT
>Ga0208398_100462_pt1 | contig 27061 bp, 27 predicted proteins | sample LakWasMe79_HOW10_2_FD_183905 | JGI IMG/M metagenome (GOLD analysis project Ga0208398, IMG submission 183905) | Freshwater sediment methanotrophic microbial communities from Lake Washington under simulated oxygen tension - Sediment Metagenome... | ecosystem: Environmental > Aquatic > Freshwater >...
CGCAGCCGATTGGCGGGGCCGTTGTCTTCCTCCAGGCGAAACAGTCCGGCCTTCAGGGCGTTGTCGAAGTCATCCCCGTAGGAGCCGCGCCGGCCAATGCCTATGGTCTTGCCATGCAAGTCCGCGATGGTCTTGAAATCAAACGCCTTGCCTGCCAGCACCACGATCACCACGGTGTCCGTATACAGGGCCTCGGAATAGTCAAACAAAGCCTCGCGCTCAGCGGTCTTGGATATGCCAACAATTCCCCCATCTCCATCCACCGCATTCTTGTACGCGCGGCTCCACGGTGCCAGCTTGATCGTGAACTGGTGGTTGGGAAGCCGTTCGTCAACGTACTTCAGGATATCGACGAGGACACCCTTGTTCTCGCCATTCTGAATATAGGCTTTGGGTATGGAATAGTCGCTGCCAAACACGTCCACATCGGCTGCCCAGGCACCCGCCATGGCCGCCAGCGAGGCCGCCAAAACAACGGCACGCAACATATGCATCGTGATCATCTCAACTTGTAGCTTTGCCCAACGACAAGCGTCCCAGCATACTCCGCGACACACGCCTTTGCACCAAGAAATTGCCCATTGACACGTAGTTCCAGACGCCGGACCCGTACCGCCCACATGTTTTCTATAGATGATTTGGCTATTTGAAACTGAAAATTCAGTAGTTCCAGTTTTAACGCTTGGCTTCCAGAATCCATCCCATCGCACTCTTGCGTTGCAATTTTCTGGAGTTCAAGATGTCCCACCGCTTCCCCACCCGCCGGGTTTTCACCACGCTGGCCCTGGCTGTCACGCTGGCCGGCGCCGCCTTCACCGCCGCCGCCCAACCCAAGCCCGTCGAATTGCTCAACGTCTCCTACGATCCGACCCGCGAGCTGTATGTGGAGTTCAACGCCGCCTTCATCAAACACTGGAAAGCCAAGACCGGTCAGGACGTGAGCATCAAACAGTCCCACGGCGGCTCGGGCAAGCAGGCCCGCTCCATCATCGACGGGCTGGACGCCGACGTGGCCACACTGGCCCTGGCCGGCGACACCGACGCGCTGGTCAAGAACGGCGGCTGGTTGGTGCCCGACTGGCAGAAGAAGCTGCCGCACAACGCCTCGCCCTACACCTCGACCATCGTGCTGGCCGTGCGCCAGGGCAACCCCAAAAACATCAAGGACTGGGATGACCTGATCCGCCCCGATGTGAAGGTCATCACGCCCAACCCCAAGACGAGCGGCGGCGCACGTTGGAACTACCTGGCGGCCTGGGAATTTGCCAAGCGCAAGTTCGGCAGCTCTGCACTAGCCAAAGAGTTTGTCGCCAAGCTGTATGGCAACGTGCCTGTGCTCGACACCGGTGCGCGGGGCTCCACCATCACCTTCGCCCAGCGCGGACAGGGTGATGTGCTGATCGCCTGGGAGAACGAGGCCTACCTGCTGGAGAAGGAATTCGGCTCCAAGTTCGACATCGTGGCGCCATCGCTTTCCATCCTGGCCGAGCCTGCAGTTGCCGTCGTCGACAAGAACGTGGACAAGAAGGGCACGCGTGCCGTGGCCACCGCCTATCTGGAGTACCTGTACACCGAAGAAGGCCAGGACATTGCGGGCAAGAATTTCTACCGCCCCGCTGTTTCCGAGAAGGCCAAGGCCAAGTACACCAAGCAGTTCGCGCCCATCAAGTTGTTCAAGATCGACGAGGCCTTCGGCGGCTGGGCCAAGGCCGACAAGGAGCACTTTGCCGACGGCGGCAGCTTCGACCAGATCTATGTGAAGAAGTAAGCGAACACGCTGTCACCCGTCGCCGTCAGGTGACGTGATACACCAGCCCACGTCCAGTCGATCTAGTTAGCTACTAAAATCATAGCGGTTCAGTTCTGCCACTCCCTCTCACCACGAAAGCCATCCATGTCCGCATCCTGGAAATTTGAAACCAAGTCTGTCCACTCCGGCTACAGCCCCGACCCCACGACCAAGGCGGTGGCGGTGCCCATCTACCAGACCGTGGCCTATGCGTTTGACAGCGCCCAACATGGCGCCGACCTGTTCGACCTGAAGGTGCCGGGCAACATCTACACCCGCATCATGAACCCCACGAGCGATGTGTTGGAGCAGCGCGTGGCGGCGTTGGAGGGCGGCATCGCCGCGCTGGCACTGGCGTCGGGCCAGGCGGCCGTGACCTATGCCATCCAGACGATTGCCGAGGCCGGTGACAACATCATCGCCAGCACCGCGCTATACGGCGGCACCTACAACCTGTTTGCCCACACGCTGCCGCAGTTCGGCATCACCACCCGTTTTGCCGACTCGCGCAACCTGTCCAGCTTTGAAGCCCTGTTTGACGATAGAACGAAGGCCGTGTTCATCGAGTCCATCAGCAACCCCCAGGGCACGGTGACCGACATTGCGGCCATTGCCGAAATTGCCCACCGCCATGGCGTGCCGCTGATCGTGGACAACACGGTGGCCACGCCTTACCTGTTGCGCCCGATCGAGCACGGTGCCGACATCGTGGTGCAGTCGCTGACCAAATACCTCGGGGGTCACGGCAACAGCCTGGGCGGCGCCATCATCGATTCCGGCAAGTTTCCGTGGGCCCAGCACAAGGCCAAGTTCAAACGCCTGAACGAGCCCGACCCCAGCTACCACGGCGTGGTCTACACCCAAGCCCTGGGTCCGGCGGCCTACATTGGCCGCGCCCGCGTGGTTCCGCTGCGCAATACCGGCGCCGCCATCTCGCCATTCAACGCCTTCCTGATCCTGCAAGGCATCGAGACGCTGGCACTGCGCATGGACCGCATCAACGACAACGCCCTCAAGGTAGCGCAATTTCTGCAAGCCCACGCCAAGGTGGCCTGGGTCAGCTACGCCGGCTTGCCCAGCCACCCCGACCACGCGCTGGCGCAGAAATACTTGGGCGGCAAGGCCAGTGGCCTGCTGACCTTTGGCGTGAAGTCCGCACCGGGCGACGGCTTGGCCGCTGGCGCGCGCTTCCTGGATGCATTGCAGCTCTTCACACGCCTGGTCAACATTGGCGATGCCAAATCGCTGGCCACGCACCCGGCGTCGACCACGCACCGCCAGTTGTCGCCGGAAGAACTGGCCAAAGCCGGCGTCAGCGAAGACGCGGTGCGTCTGTCGGTGGGGATCGAGCACATTGATGATCTGCTGGCGGATCTGGAGCAGGCACTGGCCGCTGTTTGAAACAAAAGAGAAAGTGCCACTTATGGTGCGCCGTCTATAGAATGAACGCTCCAGTTCATACCCTATCGAACGGCCGCTCTGTTGACTGCACCTGCACCAGATCTCGTTTCGCTACCCACACCCGAGGATGCCCTCATCGCCGGGGTGCTGCGTTTGATCGGCTGGGTGCTGGTGGCGGCGGGCTTGCTACTGGCGGCCGCTCTGGGTGCCAGCGGCGGTGCACCACCCCTGCAGGTTGGACTCAATCTGGTTGTGAGTCTGATCGGGGTCGTCACTCTGCTGCTGTTGCGCCAGGGGCACCAGCGCCACGCATCGGAGTTCGCGGTCTGGTGCATGTGGGCCATCATCACGCTGCAGGTGGCAAAAAATGGCGGTCTGGATGCCCCCAATCTGCTGAACTACCCGGTTCTTCTCGTCGTCTGTGGCTGGTTGCTGGGTGATGCACCGACCAAGGCGCTCTATGCCCTGACGGCAGCGGCCCTGCTGTATTTTTATGCGGACAACCCCGTCAGCGTTTCGCAGCCCGTGGTGGACGGCGGTGGGCGGATCAAGCTGGTCTTTGTGCTGATTGTCCTGGGCCTGACCGCGACCCTGACCCTGTTGATTCGCCGCAGCTACCTGCGGCAGTTGACGCGCGCCCAGGACGGCACGCGTGCGCTGCAGGCGCAGGAGGCAGAGCTGCGCAAACTCTCGCTGGCGGTGGAGCAGAGCCCGGAGAATGTGGTCATCACCAATCTGGAGCCGCGCATCGAATATGTCAACGACGCCTTTGTCATCAACAGCGGCTACTCGCGCGAGGAGGCGATAGGACAAAACCCCAGGTTCCTGACCTCGGGCCAGATGGAGCCGGCGGTGTTCGAGCAGCTGTGGTCCTACCTGGGGCAGGGCTTGCCATGGCGGGGCGAGTTTCTGAACCGCCGCAAGAACGGTGAAGTCATTGTTGAGTCTGCCGTGGTGGCGCCGATTCGCCAGGCCGACGGCCACATCTCGCACTATGTGGCGATCACCAAGAATCTGACGGCCATGCGCCAGGCCCGCGACGAGATCCAGCGCCTCACGCATTTCGACCCGCTCACCGGGTTACCCAACCGCACCCTGCTGATGGACCGCATCGCGCTGGTGCTGGCATCGGCGCGGCGCGGCAATGACTGCCGTGCGCTGATCGTCATCAACGTGGACCGCTTCAAGGATGTCAACGATGCGCGGGGCCCGGTGGCGGGCGACGAGCTGCTCAAATCCCTGAGCCCGCGCATCACCGCGCTGCTGCGCAACGGCGACACCCTGGCACGCGTGGCGTCCGCCGAGTTCGCCATCCTGCTCGAGAACCTGGGCGCAAGCCCCGAGGCCGCAGCGCCCCGGGCCATGGCCGTGGCGAACAAGGTGCAGGAAGCATTGCGACTGCCGTTCGCGGTGGATGGCCATGCCGATCTGACCCTGACCGTCAGCCAGGGCATCACACTGTTTCCCAAGGGCGATGATGACTCGGTGCAGGAGATCTTCCGGCGGGCCCAGACGGCCATGCACCGCAGCAAGGATGCGGGCGGCGCCCGCGTCGCGTTTTTTGACGCCAGCATGGACTCCCGGGTGCAGGAGCGTTTTGTCATCGACAGCGAGCTGCGCCTTGGCATCCGGGCCGGAGAACTGCGGCTGTACCTGCAGCCGCAAGTGGACGCCGACGGACACTGGGTGGGCGCCGAGGTGCTGGTGCGCTGGCAGCACCCCCAGCGCGGCCTGGTGCCGCCGGCAAACTTCATTGCCATTGCGGAAGAGTCTGACCTGATTGTCGAACTGGGTGTCTGGGTGATGACCGAGGCCTGCCGCCTGGTGGCCCAGGAGCAGCGTGCCGGGCGCGCGCTGATGCTCTCGGTCAACGTCAGTGCGCGGCATTTCCGCCAGGCCACCTTCACACTCTGGCTGCAGGAAGTGCTGGCCATGACCGGCGCCGACCCATCCTGCCTGACGCTGGAGTTCACCGAAAGCCTGGTCATCGACGACATCGACGATGTGATCGCCAAGATGAAGCTGCTGGCCGCACTGGGCATCCAGTTCTCCATTGACGACTTTGGTACCGGCTACTCCTCGTTGGCCTACCTGAAGCGCCTCCCCATCCACGAGATCAAGATCGACAAGACCTTTGTGCAGGATGCGACCAGCAATGCCAGCGATGCCGCCCTGATCGAATCGATTCTGGCGGTGGCCGGGCACATGCATCTGAAGGTCGTGGCCGAAGGGGTGGAGACCCAGGAGCAGGCCGACTTCCTGAACCAGCACGGCACCGTGGTGCACCAGGGGTATTTCTTTGGCCGCCCGGACGCGGCAGAGACCTGGCTGCAACGCTGGCGCGCCGCCGGCCCCACGCTGAGGCTCGGTCCTCATATTCACATCTGAGCATAAACAAACAAGAAAACAATAGTTTGTGTTTTAAGTGTGGCTGCTGACAATGGCCCTTCATCCGATTCGTCAGCACCCATGACCTGCATATCCCCCATCATCATCATCGTGCCCGGCTGGCGCGACTCCGGGCCTGGCCACTGGCAAAGCCTGTGGGCCGACAGCCTGCCCGGTGCGCGGCGCACGCAGCAGGATGACTGGATTGCCCCCAGCCGCCAGGCTTGGGTCGGTTCGCTGGCGCGCCAGATTCTGGAGGCCAGCGGCCCGGTGGTGATTGCCGCCCACAGCCTGGGCTGCATTGCCACATCGCACCTGCCCACCGAGGCCGCGCGGCGCATCCAGGGGGCGCTGCTGGTGGCTCCGGCCGACCCTGAGCGGCGCGGCGTGCTGGCCGACTTTGCACCCGTGCCCTACCAGGCCCTGCCCTACCGCAGCATCGTCGTGGCCAGCAGCAATGACCCGTATTGCCCGGTACGCACGGCCGGGGCCTATGCCCGCGCGTGGGGCAGTGAATTCGTTCGCCTGCAAAATGCGGGGCACATCAATATTGAATCCGGCTTCGGTGCCTGGCCGCTGGGCCTGGCGCTGTTGCAATCCCTGGTGGGAGAAGGTTGGCTTACACCCGTGGCAACCGCACCCCGCACACAACCCGCATTGGAGACCGCACCATGACACTCAACCAGAAAACCCGCCTGGCCCTCGCCGTTATTGCGATGACAGCTAGCAATTTCGTAGCTGCACAGACCACCACCCTGCTCAACGTGTCGTACGACGTGGCGCGCGAGTTCTACAAGGACATTAACGCCGCCTTCATCGCCAGCTACAAGAAGACCACTGGCAAGGACATCAAGATCGACCAGAGCCACGCCGGCTCCAGCGCCCAGGCGCGTGCCGTGAACGACGGTCTGGACGCCGATGTGGTGACCATGAACACCACCACCGACGTGGAGTTCCTGGCCAGCTCCGGCATCGTGGCCAAGGACTGGACCAAACGCTTCCCGCACAACGCGGCGCCCACCAGCTCAACCATGCTGTTCCTGACCCGCAATGGCAACCCCAAGGGCATCAAGGACTGGGACGACCTGGTCAAGCCCGGCGTGCAGGTCATCGTGGTCAACCCAAAGACCGGCGGCAACGGCCGCATGGCCTATCTGGCAGCCTGGGGCTCGGTGCGCAAGAAGGGTGGCACGGACGCGCAGGCAGCGGAGTTTGTCACCAAGCTGTACAAGAACGTGCCGGTGCTGGCCAAGGGTGGACGCGACGCCACCACCATCTTCCTGCAGCGCAATATTGGTGACGTGCTGATCACGTTCGAGTCCGAAGTGGTGTCCGTGGACAAGGAATTTGGCGCCGGCAAGGTCGATGCGGTTCACCCCAGCACCTCCATCGTGGCCGAGAACCCGGTCGCCGTGGTGGAGCGTACCGTGGCCAAGAAGGGCACGGCCGCTGAGGCCCGGGCCTACCTGAACTTCCTCTACTCCGATGCCGGGCAGGAGATTGCCGCCCAGCATGCCATCCGCCCCAGCAACCCGGCCATCCTGAAGAAATACGCCAGCACCTTTAAGCCCATCCAGCTGTTCACCGTGGATGAGTTCTTCGGCTCGTTTGCCGAAGCCCAGAAGGTGCACTTCAACGACGGCGGACAGTTCGACAAGCTGTACACGGTCAAGTAAATGTCTGCTGCTGTTTCCATCACCGTGCCAGACGCGGGGCTCACGCGCGGCTCCAAGCGCGCCGCGCGCCGCGTGCTGCCCGGCTTCAAGCTGACGCTGGGGTTCACGCTGTTCTATCTGAGCGTGATCGTGCTGATTCCGCTCTCCGCGCTGGTGTTCAAGACCTTCACGCTGACCTGGGAGCAGTTTGTGTTTGCCGTCAGCAGCCCGCGCGTGATGGCCGCCTACCGCCTGACCTTCGGCGCGTCGTTTATTGCGGCCGTGGTCAATGCCTTCTTTGGCCTGTTGATTGCTTGGGTGCTGGTGCGCTACACCTTTCCCGGCAAGAAGATCATCGATGCCCTGGTGGATCTGCCGTTCGCGTTGCCCACCGCCGTGGCCGGCATTTCGCTGACCGCACTGCTGGCCAGCAATGGCTGGATCGGCAGTCTGCTGGAGCCCCATGGCATACAGCTGGCGTTCAACCGCAACGGCGTCGTGATTGCGCTGATCTTCATTGGCTTGCCCTTCGTGGTGCGCACCGTGCAGCCGGTGCTGGAAGACGCCGAGAAGGAGTTGGAAGAGGCCGCCACCTGCCTGGGTGCGACGCGCTGGCAAACCTTTCGCTATGTGATTTTTCCGACCGTGGCGCCGGCCCTGCTGACCGGCTTTGCGATGGCGTTTGCCCGCGCCATTGGTGAATATGGTTCGGTCATTTTCATTGCCGGCAACATGCCCATGGTGTCGGAGATCACGCCGCTGATCATCATCGGCAAGCTGGAGCAATACGACTATGCCGGCGCGACTGCCGTGGCCGTGGTGCTGCTGGTGATCTCGTTTGCGCTGCTGCTGCTGATCAATGCGCTGCAAGCCTGGCAGCGCAAGCGCGGAGGAGCCCAGTCATGAGCGGCCATACGCAAAGCATTCGCACCGCACGTGCCGGCACCACGGAGCCAGCATGGGTGCGCTACACCCTCATCGGACTGGCGCTGGCTTTCATTTTCCTGTTCCTGATCCTGCCGCTGGCCGCCGTGTTCACCGAGGCGCTGCGCAAGGGCTCCGAGGCCTTCTTCGAAGCCTTCAAGGAACCCGACGCGTGGAGCGCCATCCGCCTCACCCTGATCACGGCTGCCATCGCCGTACCCATGAACCTGGTGTTTGGTGTGGCCGCAGCCTGGGCCATTGCGAAGTATGAGTTCCGCGGCAAGGCCTTTCTGACGACGCTGGTAGACCTGCCGTTCTCGGTGTCGCCCGTCGTGGCCGGTCTGATCTATGTGCTGATGTTTGGCGCCCAGGGCTGGTTTGGCCCGTGGCTACAGGCGCACGACATCAAGATCGTGTTCGCCGTGCCGGGAATCGTGCTGGCAACGATCTTCGTGACCTTCCCCTTCATTGCCCGCGAGCTGATCCCGCTGATGCAGGCCCAGGGCACGGACGAAGAGCAGGCCGCCCAGGTGCTGGGCGCCACCGGCTGGCAGACCTTCTGGCACGTGACGCTGCCCAACATCAAGTGGGGCCTGATCTACGGCGTGATCCTGTGCAATGCGCGGGCCATGGGCGAGTTCGGCGCGGTGTCGGTGGTGTCGGGCCACATCCGCGGCCAGACCAACACCATGCCGCTGCACGTGGAAATTTTGTACAACGAATACCAGTCGGTCGCGGCCTTTGCCGTGGCCTCGCTGCTCGCGCTGCTGGCCCTGGTCACGCTGGTGATCAAGTCCTTTGTCGAATGGCAGTTTGAGCGCGACCAGAAGGCCGCCGCTGCACTGCCACCCGAACGCCCAACCGTCTGAACCCGAGAAGAACCATGAGCATCGCCATTCGCAACGTCAGCAAAGAATTCGGCACTTTCAAGGCCTTGAACGATGTCAGCCTGGACATCGAGTCCGGCGAACTGGTCGCCCTGTTGGGGCCGTCGGGCTGTGGCAAGACCACGCTCTTGCGCATCATCGCCGGGCTGGAGACGGCTGATCAGGGCAATATTCTGTTCAGCGGCGAAGACACCACCGACGTCCATGTGCGCGAGCGCAACGTCGGCTTTGTGTTCCAGCACTACGCCCTCTTCAGGCACATGACGGTGTTCGACAACGTGGCCTTCGGCCTGCGCATGAAACCGCGTGCCGTGCGCCCGTCGGAAGCTGTCATCAAGCAGAAGGTGCATGAGCTGCTGGGTCTGGTGCAACTGGACTGGTTGGCCGACCGCTATCCGGCTCAACTCTCCGGCGGGCAGCGCCAGCGCATTGCCCTGGCCCGCGCGCTCGCCGTGGAGCCCAAGGTGCTGCTGCTGGACGAACCCTTTGGCGCTCTGGACGCCAAGGTGCGCAAGGAGTTGCGCCGCTGGTTGCGCCGCCTGCACGACGACCTGCATGTGACCAGCATCTTCGTGACGCACGACCAGGAAGAGGCGCTGGAAGTAGCCGACCGCGTGGTGCTGATGAACAGCGGTAAAGTGGAGCAGATCGGCTCGCCGCAGCAGGTGTGGGAACACCCCGCCAGCCCCTTTGTCTATGGCTTCCTGGGAGACGTGAATTTGTTCCACGGCCGTGCCCACGAAGGTGAAATGCGGATCGGTGAAGACCGGCACGGCGTGCGTCTGGACAGTCCCGAGCATAGTGGTGCACGGGACGCCAAGGCATTTGCCTATGTGCGCCCGCATGACCTGGATGTGCGCCGCTATGTGGTTGGTGACAGCCAGGGCAGTGGACCGCGCGGCATTCCCGCCAAGCTGGTGCGCGCCATCGTGGTCGGCCCGATCGCACGGCTGGAGCTGTTGCCGCTGGACGCCACCACCACGGGCAGCAGTGATCCCATCGAAGCCCATCTTCCAGCGCAGACCTATGCGGCGCTGGCCTTGCGGGAAGGCGACACCGTGTTGCTGACTCCGCGCAAGGCCCGCGTGTTTGTGGAGCAGACCGCGGACGATCCAGCCCTGTCCATCTGAGGAGGGCGCGCGGCACCAACCCCCGCCGAGCAAAGTTTTCTGAATTGGATTACATTGCGCCGTCCCGGCCGCAGTGGCCGTCGTTTTCGAGGAGACGCCCGTGCCCACTCTCAACATCAATGGCAAAGACACCGTGGTCGATGCCGATCCCAACACCCCCATCCTGTGGGCCCTGCGCGACACGCTGGGCATGACCGGCACCAAGTTCGGCTGCGGGGCCGGCCTGTGCGGCGCCTGCACCGTGCATGTAGATGGCGTGGCCACACGCTCCTGTTCCACACCGCTGTCCGACGTGGCGGGCAAGAAGATTACGACCATTGAATCCGTGGCCAGCGACGCGGTGGGCCTGGCGGTGCAAAACGCCTGGGTCGCCCACGATGTGGCGCAATGCGGTTACTGCCAAAGCGGACAGGTCATGAGTGCCACCGCCTTGCTCAAGGGCAACAAGAAGCCCAGTGATGCCGACATCGATGCGGCCATGGCTGGCAACATTTGCCGTTGCGGCACCTATGCCCGCGTGCGCAGCGCCATCCACGCCGCCGCGGCAACGCTGGCCTAACCCCCTTCGCGCGAGGAGCTCATCATGCATTTCGACCCCGCCTTCGGTGACCTGGCCACCCAATTGCCAAAAGGGCTGCTAGCCCTCATGGAACGTGCGCAAGGCGCTTCCAAAACAATAGCAGATGACGGGCTGCCCCGGCGCAGCTTTTTGAAAATGGGTGTGGCTTCGGGCTTCGCGCTGGGCGCCTACCCGTTGCTGGCCGGCGCGCAAAGTCCGGCACCGGCTGCCGCGCCAGCCGGGCTCAAACCCTTTGAACAACCCGCGGCCTTTGTGCGCATCGACAAGGACGGCGCGGTCACGGTGACCATCAACCGGCTGGAGTTCGGCCAGGGCGTGCTGACTGCGCTGCCGATGATTCTGGCCGAGGAGCTGGACGCCGCTGGACCAAGGTGCGCGCTGTGCATGGTGATGCCGATGGCGCCTATGTGGACCCGGCCTTTGGCATACACCTGACCGGTGGCTCGGGCTCTATCAAGCGCTCCTACACGCAGTACCGCGAACTCGGTGCCCGCGCCCGCGCCATGCTGGTGGCCGCCGCGGCCACGCAATGGGGTGTGGAGGCCAGCACGCTGCGCACCGAAAACGGCATGGTCATGGGCGCGGGTGGCAAGTCCATCAGCTATGGCGATCTGTCCGATGCGGCGATGAAGATGCCGGTGCCCGAGAAGGTGGCGCTCAAGGACCCCAAGGACTTCCGCATCATCGGCAAGGCCACGCCCCGACTGGACGCGCGGGCCAAGTCCAGCGGCACACAAAGCTTTGGCATGGATATGCAGCTGCCCGGCATGCTGACCGCCGTGGTGGTGCACGCACCGGTGTTTGGCGCCAAGCTGAAATCGGTGGACGACAGCGCGGCCAAGGCCGTCAAGGGCGTGACCGCCGTGCTGCGCATGCCCACCGACCGGGCGGGCGAAGGCGTGGCCGTGGTGGCCCAAGGGTACTGGGCCGCCAAGCTGGGCCGCGATGCGCTGAAGCTGGAGTGGGATACCTCGGCGGTGGAGAAGGTCGACAGCGTCGCGCAACTGGCCAGCTACAAGGCCCTGGCCAAAAAGACCGGCATGGTCAAGTTCAACGCCGATATGGGCGCATTGGCCAAGGCGCCGAAGAAGATCAGCGCCGAGTTCACGTTCCCCTACCTGGCGCATGCACCCATGGAGCCGCTGAACTGCACCGTGCAGGTCACCGGCAGCGGGGCGGATGCCAAGGCCAATATCTACCTGGGCACGCAAATGCCGGGCTTTGACGGCATGGCCGCATCCAAGGTCCTGGGGTTGCCACCACAGAACGTCAAGGTCAACGTGCAAATGGCCGGTGGTGGTTTTGGCCGCCGCGCCGTGCCCACGGCCGACTACGTGGTCGAGGCCTGCACCGTGGCCAAGCTGGCGATGGCGGCCGGCGTGACCGCACCCATCCGCGTGATGTGGAGCCGCGAGGACGACATCAAGGGCGGCTACTACCGTCCCATGCACGTGCACCGCGCAGAGATTGGCTTTGATGCCAAGGGCAAGGTGCTGGCCTGGGACCATGTCATCGTCGGCCAGTCGATTACCCAGGGCACGCCCTTTGAAGGCATGATGGTCAAGGACGGTATTGATTTCACGATCGCCGAAGGAATGCGCGAGCCCTACGACGTGCCCATGCGCCTGTCCATTCACCACCCCAGGGTCAACGTGCCGGTGCTGTGGTGGCGCAGTGTGGGGTCGACCCACACTGCCTACGTCATGGAAACCCTGGTCGACGAAATTGCCCGCGCCACCAAGCAAGATCCAGTCGCCTACCGGCTGAAGCTGATGGGCGACAAGCACCCACGCCACAAGGCCGCGCTGATGCTGGCCGTGGAGCAATCCGGCTATGGCAAGCGCAAGCTGCCCAAGGGCCAAGCCTGGGGCGTGGCGGTGCACGAATCGTTTGACACCGTGGTGGCCTACGTGGCCGAGGCCTCGGTGACCAAGGGCGTGCCCAAACTGCATGCGGTGACCGCCGCTGTGCACTGCAACCTGGCGGTCAACCCCAAGACCGTGGAAGCTCAGGTGCAGGGCGCGGCCCTGATGGGCCTGGGCACCTGTCTGCCGGGTGCGGCCATCACGCTGAAGAACGGTGCCGTGGAGCAAAGCAATTTCAATGACTATGTGGTGGCCCGCATGCCCGACATGCCCAGGATCGCGGTGCACATCGTACCCAGCGCCGAGCCGCCCACCGGCATGGGCGAACCCGGCCTGCCGCCGCTGGCGCCGGCCTTTGGCAATGCGATTGCCAAGCTGACCGGCAAGACGCCGCGCGACCTGCCGTTCAAGCTGGCCTGACGCATTGAAGGCCTGAGCCATGGAAAGTCTGGACTTGCGCGTGCTTGCCGACGCTTTGCAATGGCGGCAAAGCGGCCACGCCGTGACATTGGTCACCGTGGTCGAAACCTGGGGCAGCGCACCCCGTCCACCGGGCGCCTTGCTTGCGGTGCGCGACGATGGCCTAGTCAGCGGCTCGGTCTCCGGCGGCTGTGTCGAAGACGACTTGATCGCCCAGCCTCCGAGCGCGCACAAACCTACTGCCTTCGATGCTCGCCTATGGCGTAACCAAGGAGGAAGCAGCCCGCTTTGGTCTGCCCTGCGGTGGCACGCTGCGCCTGGTGCGCGAACCGTTGCAGGACGTTGCCTGGATCGAAGAGCTGCTCGATCGTACGGCACGGCATGAAATCGTCGCACGGCAACTGACACTGGCGACCGGCGTGGTGCGTCTGCTGCCCGCTGCGCGCGGGCAGACCCTACACTTTGATGGCAGTGTGCTCAGCAGCGTGTTTGGCCCCAAGTGGCGCCTGCTGCTGATTGGCGCGGGCCAGTTATCGCAGGCCGTGGCGCAAATCGCGCTGATGCTGGACTTTGAAGTGCTGGTCTGCGATCCGCGTGAGGAATACGCGGCCATGCTGCGCCAGGACAGTGTGCACCGCGTCCTGGGCATGCCCGACGACGTGGTGCGCGAACTGGTGCCCGATGCCCACACCGCCATCGTGGCGCTCACGCACGACCCCAAGCTCGACGACATGGCCCTGATGGAGGCGCTGGTGTCGGACGCGTTTTATGTGGGGGCCCTGGGGTCACGGCGCAACCAGGCGGTGCGCAAACAACGTCTGGCCGAGCACTTTGGTTTGACACCGCAGGCGCTGGCCCGTTTGCACGGCCCGGTGGGATTGTTCATTGGCGCCAAGACGCCAGCGGAAATTGCCGTGTCGGTGATGGCGCAAATCGTTCAGGTCAAGAATGCGGTGCCGCAACCGGCGTCGCCCGCGCGGCCGTTGCTGGAGCCCGCCGCGTGTCTGGCCAGCTACCCACCGTCCTGATTCTGGCCAGTGGGCGCGGCGAGCGCTTCACTGCGTCCGGGGGGACAGGCTCCAAGTTGCAGGCCCTGTTGCAGGGCAAAACCGTGTTGCAGCACACCGTGGATGCGGTGCATGGCAGCGGCTTGCCCTACCACCTGGAAGACACGCCGCATCCGGGCATGGGGGATTCCATCGCAGCGGCCGTCCGGGCCACGCCCCACGCCAACGGTTGGTTGATACTGCCCGGCGATTTGCCGTTGATTCAACCGGCCACGCTGCATGCCGTGGCGCAGGCCCTGGCACACCATGCCGTGGTGCGCCCGACCTTTGAAGGCCAGCACGGGCACCCGGTGGGGTTTTCCGCCAAGTGCCGCGATGCACTCCAGAGTCTTAAGGGAAATCAGGGCGCAGCCCTCGTGGTTGCTGCGTACCATGCTATTGAATTGGTAGTAACCGATGTGGGAACCGTGACCGACATCGACACCCTGGCGGATTTGCAGCAGGTGGCGCAACGACTGGCATTGCAGGCCACCCCAGCAGGGGCTTAGGGCTTGCGCGAACCGGCGAGCAGCAACACCATGCCGACGGCGGCCAGGCCCAGTCCCGCCCACAGCGGGATGTTCACGCGTTCCTGCTCCACCACCTGCAGATGCAGCGGTCCGATGTTGGCCTCGTGCGTCTGTTTGGTGTAGCTGAAGCCACCGTAGCTTGCGCCCAGCAGACCTGCAACGATCATCACGATGGCCGTCAATCTAAGTGCGTTCATGGCGTGTTCCCCTTAGAGCGGGCTGCGGCCGCGAATCACGCGTACCAGCACCACAACAACGGCGACCACCAGAAGAATATGGATAAAGCCGCCCATAGTGTAGGCGGACACCATGCCCAGCAGCCAGAACAGGACCAGTAAGACGACGATGGTTTCAAGCATTTTGGGCTCCTTGTTGCAAATCGGAAAACAAGAAGCCAGTATTCATCCGATCGCGTGGCGCGTCGGTATGCTGGCGCACACAAGGAAACGTTTTACAGCCCGCAACCCCGCAGCAGCAAGGACACCACATGCTCGGTCGCCCGCGCATGGTCTTTGGCGGTGAGCGTCTTGCGGGCCAACACCGCGCAGACCTGCACATCGAAGTCGGCATAGGTTTGGGTGGCCGCCCAGATCGTGAAAAACAAGTGGGTTGGGTCCACCGGCGCCATGCGACCGGCATCAATCCAGCCCTGGATGACGGCGGCTTTTTCCCGGACCATGGGGCGCAGCTCGCCGGTCAGTATGGTCTTGACGATGGGTGCGCCATGCAGCATCTCGTTGGCAAAGACTTTGGAGCCGTCCGGCCGCTGGGCCGACAGCGCCATCTTGGCGCGGATGTACTGCTCCAGCGCGGTGCGCGGATCGGCGTCCGCGGTAATGCCCTGTGCAGGTGCCAGCCAGTCGCTCAGGATGCGTGCCAGCACCGCGCGGTACAGCACCTCTTTGCTGCCAAAGTAGTAGTGCAGGTTGGCCTTGGGCAGGCCACTGGCCGTTGCGATGGCCGCCATGGTGGCGCCGCCAAAACCGGCGCGGGCGAAGACCTTTTCGGCCGCACTCAGAATCCGGATTTCGTTGGCCTGTCGAATCTGGCCCTTGCTCGCGTCGTCGTCCGCCTCCGCTGCGGCAACGCGCGCGGGTGCACGCTGGTTGGATGTTTTCATGTTCTTGGCAAAAAAGGGGCCGCATCACTATGGATACGACCCCTTGCAGTCATGGTGAATGCAATCAGACTAGGCAGTTTACTTGGCAGCTGCTTCCCACACCACATGTGACATGGCCGCAGCGCCCGGGTCTTTCTTGATCACCGGCGAGCTGCCACCGGCTAGTAGCACCTTGACCGTGCGCTCATAGGCGGACTGCTCCAGGTAACCAATCTTCGGTGTGCCGGCATTGGTGATCAGCTTTGCAACGTTCTCCATCTGGCGCTTTTGCACCTTCAAAGTCGCGCTGCCGGATGCGTCCGCAGCCACCACCACCTTGGCCGCGCCTTCAGGATCTTTGACCGCGTCATTCCAGCCCTTGAAGCTGGCCTTCAGGAACTTGGCCATGCGCGCCACAAAGGCCGGGTCTTTCAGCTTGGCTTCCATCACATACAGGCCGTCTTCCAGCGTGGCCACACCTTCTTTTTCATAGAAGAAGGTGACCAGGTCGCTCTCCTTGACACCCGCGTCCACCACTTGCCAGTACTCGTTGTAAATCATGGTGGAGATGCAGGCGGCCTGGTTCTGCAGCAGCGGGTCTACGTTGAAGCCCTGCTTGAGGATCTTGATGTCGGTGTCGGGCTTGTTGCCCAGCTTGGCCATCCAGTTCAGGAAGGGGTATTCGTTGCCGCCGTACCAGACGCCCAGCGTCTTGCCTTTCAGGTCCTTGGGTGTGGTGACGCCGCTGGACTTCTTGCAGGTCAGCATCAGGCCGGACTGGTTGAAGACCTGGGCGATGTTTACCAGGGGCACACCGGCTTCGCGCGAGGCCAAAGCGGAGGGCATCCAGTCCACGATCACGTCGGCGCCGTTGCCGGCAATCACCTGCGCGGGGCCGATGTCGGGGCCACCGGGCTTGATGGTCACGTCCAGCCCCTCGGCCTTGTAGTAGCCCTTGGCCTGCGCCACGTAGTAGCCGGCAAACTGGGCCTGGGGCAGCCACTTGAGCTGGATGGTTACCTTGTCGGCCGCGTGCGCGGTCATGCCGCACACGGCCAATACCGCGGCCATCAGGCCTTTGCTCACCAGAGAAGAATGGGTCATGGAACACTCCTTGGGTTGTGGATGGAAACAAAACAACGGGACATGGATGCAATGCGCATTATTTGCCACGAATCGACGGATGCCAGAACGCGGCACGCCGCTCCAGCTGCACAAGCAAGGCGTAGGCCAGCGAGCCGGTGACCGCAGCCACCACAATCGCGCCCCACACCAGAGACATGTTCATGCGGGCTGCCTCGGTCGAGATCCGAAAGCCCAGGCCCACCGTCGGTGAGCCAAAAAATTCGGCGACGATGGCGCCAATCAGGGCCAGCGTGGCATTGACCTTGAGCGCGCCAAAGATGAAGGGCGTGGCCGACGGCAAGCGCAGTGACCACAGCGTGCGGCTGTAGCTGGCGGCATAACTGTGCATCAATTCACGCTCCAGCTTGCCCGATGCCTGCAGGCCCGCCAGCGTGGACACCAGCATCGGGAAGAAGGTCATCAGCACCACGACTGCGGCCTTGGACGGCCACTCGAAACCAAACCACATCACCGCAATCGGCGCCACCGCCACCAGTGGCACGGTGCTGGTTAGCGACGCCAGTGGCAGCAGCCCGCGTTGCAGGAAGGGCATGCGGTCAATGGCGACGGCCACGGCAAAACCCAGGCCGCTGCCCAGCAGCCAGCCCACGCACACGGCCTTGAGCACGGTCTGCGTGAAGTCGCCCCACAGCTTGGCATAGTGCTCCGCCATGGACTGCACGATCAGCGTGGGCGCCGGCAGCAGCACCCGTGGCACCTCGAACGCCACCACCAGCATCTGCCAGAAGTACAGCACCCACAGGCCAAACAGCGCGGCGGTCAAGACACCATCAAATCGGGTGCCCTGGATGGCGGCGACGCGGCGAATCGTCCACAGGGCGGCCGCGCCCAGGGCCACCAGCAGCAACCAGAACAGGGGTGTGGGCGGGCTGCCGCCTTGGGCTGCAGGGTGCAGGAACAACAGGCTGGCTATCACGAGCGAAGCCAGTACGGCCAACGCTGTAGTCCGATGGGAAACTGGCAACGCGGGCATCATGGCTGCCTCCGGTGCCGCAGGGCCACGTGTTCGGTGGCGGCCACCAGTGTGGTCAGCATCAGCCCCAGCAGTGCCGACATGACCAGTGCCGACCAGATGGCCAAGGTGTTGCCGTAGTAGGAGCCCGTCAGCAGCCGCGCGCCCAGGCCGGCCGTGGCGCCGGTGGGCAACTCGGCCACCATGGCGCCGACCAGGCTGGCGGCAATGCCCACGCGCAGCGCGGGGAACAGAAAGGGCAGGGCGGCTGGAAGGCGCAGCATCCACAGCGCCTGCCAGTTGCTGGCCGCATAGGTGTGCATCATTTCGGTCTCGATCACCTGTGGCGAGCGCAGGCCCTGCACCATGGCCACGGTGACCGGGAAGAAGCTCAGGTACATGGCAATGACAGCCTTGGGTGTCAGGCCTTCCATGCCCAGACTGCCCAGAATCACCAGCACGATGGGCGCAATCGCCAGCACCGGCACGGTCTGCGAGGCCACGATCCACGGCAGCAGCGCGCGGTCCAGCGTGCGCGAATGCACGATCAGCACCGCCAGCACCAGTCCCAGCAGCGTGCCCAGGACAAAACCGACCAGCGTGGTCTCCCCCGTCACCGCCACATGGAACAACAGATTGCGCGGGGAATCGAGTGGCCAGTCCACGATGCCGGACCAGAAGTCCAGCGCAATCTGGTGCGGTGCGGGCAGCACCGGGCGCTCCATGTTCCACGTGGTGGTCAGCAGGTCCTGCCAGGTCCAGGGGTTGCCGGTGGGCGCCAGCACGCGCTCGACGGCGGCACTGCTGTTCATGCCCCAGGCGGCGGCGTACCAGATGAGCAAAAAGAAGATAAGTATGACGGCCACCGGCAGGCCGGTGTCCCACATTCTGCGGGCCAGCGGCGGGGTGGGCGCTTTATTCGAAGTGGCCATCGGCCAGCGCCTCGCGCACCTGGTGCGCCACATCCATGAAGGCCTGCGTGTCGCGTAGGCCCAGATGGCGTTCATCGGGAAGGGGGGATTCGATCACTTTGACGATACGCCCCGGCCGGGGCGACATGACGACGATGCGGGTGGACAAATACACCGCTTCGGCAATCGAGTGGGTCACAAACACCACGGTGCGGCGCTCGCGCTGCCACAGCTGCTGCAGCTGTTCGTTGAGCCGGTCGCGGGTGATTTCGTCGAGCGCGCCAAAGGGTTCGTCCATCATCAGGATCTTGGGCTCAAAGGCCAGGGCGCGGGCAATGGAGACGCGCTGCTGCATGCCGCCGGACAGCTGCCAGGGGTATTTGCCCTCAAAACCCTTGAGGCCCACGCGCTCCAAATGCTCCAGTGCGACGCTGCGGTTTTGGGCCTTCTCCCCGCCCTGGATCTGCAGCGGCAGCATCACATTGCCCAAAACGGTGCGCCACGGGAACAGCGCTGGTGCCTGGAATACATAGCCATAGGCGCGGGCCAGGCGGGCGTCGTGCGGGCTGACGCCGTTGACGAGGACGGTGCCCTCGCTGATCTGCTCCAGATCGGCGATCACGCGCAACAGCGTGGTTTTGCCGCAGCCCGAGGGGCCAATCAGCGACACGAACTCGCCCTCGCCAATGCGCAGGTCGATATTACTCAGGGCTTTGACCGGCGTGTCGGCGGTCTGGTAGACCAGACTGGCATTGCAAACCTCGACGGCGGGTATGGAATCTGGGGTCATGGGCAAAAAGCTAACCAATTGGTCAAGTTATTGTAGGGCTGCTTGCAAGTTTCGTACCGCCATTGGACGCCCTATCCGCATTAACCCTCCCCGGGAATTACCCGGGTGTGTCCCTGGCTATTCAATAGCGTTGGTGCGCGCATGCAGCCATGCCAGGGCTGCCGGGCCAACCAGCGGACTCAGGCGCGTGCGCACGGTGGCGTGGTAGGCGTTGAGCCAGGCGATTTCGTCGGCGCGCATCAGGCTTGCATCAATGCAGCGGGTGTCGATGGGGCACAGCGTCAGCGTCTCAAACTCCAGGAAGTCGCCAAATGGCTCGCCGGTGGCTGCGGCCACATTGAGAACCAGGTTCTCGATGCGCACGCCCCACTGGCCGGCGCGGTACAGACCGGGCTCGATGGAGGTGATCATGCCGGGCTGCATCGCCATGTTGGCGTCCGGTATGGCCTTGGAAATGCTTTGCGGGCCCTCGTGCACGGCCAGGAAGTAGCCGACGCCGTGGCCGGTGCCGTGGCCGTAGTCCATGCCCTGGGCCCACAGCGGGGCGCGCGCCAGCGCATCCAGCATGGGCGACAGCGTGCCCAGCGGAAAGCGCGCCCTTGAGAGGGCGATGGTGCCCTTGAGCACCAGCGTGTAGTCGCGCTTTTGCGCGGCGCTGGGCGTGCCGATCGGCCAGACGCGGGTGATGTCGGTGGTGCCGCCGGGGTATTGGCCGCCGGAGTCGATCAGCAGCAGGCCGTCGCCCTCGATGACGGCATGGCTCGCCGCCGTGGCACGGTAGTGGGGCATGGCGCCGTTGGCGTTGAAGCCGGCGATGGTGTTGAACGACAGGCCGACAAAGCCGGGGCGTTTGGCGCGCTCGGCGGTCAGGCGCTCGTCAATGGTCAGCTCGGTGATGCGTTCCTTGCCTTGCGCTGCTTCGAACCAGGCATAGAACTCGCACATCGCCGCACCGTCCTGCTCCATGGCGGTGCGCACATGGGCCGCTTCCGCTACGCCCTTGCGGCTTTTGAGCAGCACGCTGGGGTTGATGGCCTCGACCACCTTCACTGAGGCGGGGGCACTCTCGCGCAGGCCCAGAGTCACGCGGCGCGGGTCCAGCAGCAGCACGGCGCTGGCGGGCAACGCCGCCAGCGCCGTGCCGGCCTGGGCATAGTCTTGCACGGTCACGCCGTCGTTGTGCAGCCGCTCCACCAGATCGGCGGGGACTTTGCCGTTGGCCACGAACAGTGTGGCCGCCTGGACGTCGACCAGGGCATGGGCCAGAAACACCGGGTTGTAGGACACGTCCGAGCCGCGCAGGTTGAACAGCCAGGCGATGTCGTCCACGGTCGAGATGAAATGGTGGCTGGCCCCATGCCCGACCATGGCGGCACGCACCTGCGCCAGCTTGGCCGCCCGTGGCGCGCTGGCAAAGGCGGCGTCGTGTTCATAGACCGGCGCCTGGGGCAGGGACGCGCGGTCCGGCCAGATGTGGGCCAGCAGGTCCACGCCGGTTTGCAGCGTCGCGCCCACTGCGGTCAGGGCCTCGCGCAGTTGTTGGGCGGCGGCCAGTCCCAGGACCGCTCCGTCCACCCCCACCGCCTGGCCCGCGCCCACATTGCGTGCCAGCCATTGCACGTGGTGGGTGGCGGCGCCGGTGTCGATTTTGACCAGCTCAATGCCGCTGCCGGCCAGCTCGGTCTCGGCCTGCGTCCAGTAGCGGCTGTCGGCGAACAGCGCGGCCCGCGTCGCCGTGACCACCAGCGTGGCCATGGAGCCGGTAAAGCCCGACAACCACTCCCGCCCCTGCCAGCGCGCGGGCAGGTACTCGGACAGGTGCGGATCGCTGGACGGCACCAGGCAGGCCGCCAGCCCCAGCTCCTTCATGGCCGCTTGGGCGGTGGCAATGCGTTGGGCAAAAACAGAGGGCGTGGCAGTCATCGCGGTTCCTTGTGGGAAGGGTGTTGGCGCCGGGGTGTGGCGCAAACCCGCGATTGTAGGACTGCTCTTACAGCCTCGTGACGCCCGGCAAATAGCCGACCAGGTGGCCGTCTACATACAGCGCGCCTTCGGGGGCGCCGGCCTCGGCGTAGAACTCGAACACTTGCGCAGCAGGGGCGTATTTGCGCGAACGTTCGGCGGCGCTGAGGCTGCGCGCCAGGCGGGTGAGGCCACGGCTGGCAACGCGCAACAGGGCGGCCAACAGGTGGCGGACAGACGAACCGCCGGGGGTCAGAAAAGGCAGGGTCCGTGTGGGCAAACTGGTCATCATGATGGGTCTCCTTGGCAAGGCGGCCGCATCAGGGGCGGGCGCCGGATTGAACTAGCAACAGGGTGGTTTCGACAGGCCGGGCACACAGCGTCGGGAGCGGCCGGCGACGTGCACACATTTGTCCTGGCCGCCAATGGCCATGAACAGGGGTGGGCACAGGTTGGGCGGGATCAGCGATAAATTGGTCATGGTCATTCCTTCTCAGAAGTGCGGTGGCAAGAAAAACAAACAAAAAAAAGCCCGGGACTGCTTTCGCACCCGGGCCCGGTGGAGACGCTTTGCGCGCAAAGACGCGCTCAGCCCACGGGCGCCCCCGGATGGGTGCGACGGTTGATTCCAGTCGACAGGTCATGGCCCCTTGGATTGCCCAACGGCTGCGCCCGGCGGCGCTGGCTGTGGCAAATACCTTCGGAAGAAAACAGGAGCATGTCTATCGGTTGGAGGGTTGATCGGAACTGTGGCGGCGCTGCCCGGTGGGCGAAGGCGCGGCTACAAACTTGCTCAAATGATAAACGAAACATTATCTTGAGCAAATGGTATTTATCCGAATTGACGCGTGATTATTTCTTTTGTCGCAGGGGTGCAACACCGGCCTGGGAGCGCAGCCACAGGGCGTGGGCGTCGGTCGGGCTGGGCGCGGGCTTGGCCGGTGTCGCCGTACCGCGGGCCGCGGGTGCCGTTGCTGGCACCGCAGACTTGGACTCTGCGGTGGTGGGTGTCAGCACCTCGCCCAGCAGATCCAGCAGCCGGGTGCGGGCGCGCTGGGGGTGGCGCCGGTAGTAGGTCAGCACCAGGCCGACGATGAAGCGTTCATCGTCGTCGCGGGGGGAGTTGCTGTCACTGGGCGCGTCGGCCACGGCGGCCGGTTTGGCGGGGCTGGCGCCCGGTGTGTGTACCTGGTCCATCCAGCCGTTGGGCTTGTGGCACAGCAGCTCGAACTGGCGCGCCAGGCGTTCGCCAATCTGGCGCGAGCGGCCCTTGATCTGGCTCCAGTAGCTGGGCTGGATCTGTACCCGTTCGGCAAACCGGCCTTCCAGGCCTCGCAGGGTGGCGGCGTCGGGGTGTTTGATGGTGTTGCGCACAAACTCGTCAAACAGGGCCAGGGCGTTGTCAAAGCGAATCTGTGCCAGATCGGGGGGGCTGGACATAGTGCCAATGATAAACCTGCCTTGCGCAGACGCTCTATTTCTGCGCCTTCCGGGGTGGCAAGCCGCCCTTGCCGGTTTGTCGCGGCACTTTGCAGCCTGTCCGCTGTTTGGGCAGTGCGTCGCTTCGCGCTGGCAGACCAGCCGGTCGCGTGGGTACAGTCAGGGCATTCACAGTAGCCCAGCGAGCGCAACCGCCATGAACACTTCTTCCAATACCGCCAGTCCTCCCAGCGCATGGTCACGCTTTTCCGAAACCAGTGTGACGGCCTTTCATCGGTATGCGGCCTGGCTGGTCAGCATCACGTGGGGGCGGTTCTTTGTGCTGTCACTGGTGTTGATTATCGTCATGGGGATCCTTCATGACCTCCCTCCACTGAGCTTTACGTACCACGAAGTCGTCGAACCCGATGTTTCGCACCCGCCCAAGCCACCCCGCCCACCGCCCCAGAAGAAAGCCATCTTGGACAAAGGCGATGGCGTGAACATCTCCATTGACGAAAAAGGAGTGCACATCACGACCGTGCCCCCTGCCAGCGCACCGTCCGCGCCCGGCGCATCCGCGTCTCCGGCTGTGGGTGCATCAACACCGGCGAGCGGCAGCACGGCCGCCGCGTCTGAACCGGCTGCCAGCGAGGGTGTTTCCGTCAGCCTGCCCGGTGTTCACATCAAACTGCCTCCGGGCTCGGACTCGAACGAAGTGCGCAAAGCCATCAACGAGGCCAAGAAAGAGATCAAGGACGCGCTGGAAGCGGCTCGCAAGGAGGCCGAAAACGCCTTCGAAGAAGACAACGCCCCGCGCGAGCCACGCATCATCCGCCACAGGATTGGCGACCCGCTGATGCCGCTGACCATGTGGTTCATACTGCTGTCGGCCATTCTCAAGATCACTTACAAGGGCAAAGTCCAGGCCGAAGCCAAGGCTGCACAGGCCACCGAAGTGGCGGAGTCCGAGTCGCTGAAACGCCAGGTAGTGGAGGCACGCATGGCCGCCATGCAGGCCCAGGTGGAGCCGCACTTTTTATTCAACACCCTGGCCAGCATCGACCACCTGATCGAGACCGACCCACAGCGCGCCAGCATCATGCAGAAGAACCTGATTGCGCTGCTGCGGGCCAGCATGCCCACCATGCGCGAGGCCAATGCCCAAGCCACGCGTGACCTGGGTAAAGAGCTGGCCATGATCCGCCCTTACCTGGAGATTTTGAAGGTGCGCATGGAAGAGCGTCTGCAGACGGACGTGCGGGTCAGCGATGGCCTGCTGTCGGCCGAATTTCCTCCGATGATGCTGCAAAGCCTGGTGGAAAATGCCATCAAACATGGGCTGGAGCCCAAGGCGGAAGGCGGCACGTTGACCGTCAGCGCGGAGATCGTGCATGGCAAGCTGGCCGTTACGGTGGCGGACACGGGGCTGGGCTTTGGCAAGGCGGATACGGCAGGAACCGGCATTGGCCTGAGTAACATCCGGGAGCGTCTGGCCTTGCTGTATGGTGGCAAGGCGAGCCTGGTCGTCAAGGAGACGCCGGGCGGCGGGACCACTGTGACGATTACGATCCCCTATGTTGCCCGCACGGCGCCGGAGCAGAGCGACACAATCTAAGACGATGTATTCCAAGGATGGAGATAGCACCACATGACCCGTGCCCTGATTGCCGATGACGAACGCCTGATGCGCGAACAACTGCGCGCCCGCCTCAGCGAGGTGTGGCCCGAGCTGGAGATCGTGGCCGAGGCCAAGAATGGCCTGGAAGCCGTGGCGCTGACCGAGCAGCACCACCCCGATATCGTGTTTCTCGACATCCGCATGCCCGGATTGACCGGGGTCGACGCCGCCCGCCAGATCGCCCAGCTGCCCACCTTTGACGATGCCCAGGGCTGGCCGGGTTGCGAGATTGTTTTCATCACCGCCTATGACCAGTACGCGGTGCAGGCCTTTGAGCAGGGCGTCGTGGACTATGTGCTCAAGCCCGCCGAACGCGAGCGCCTGATGGTCACGGTAGAACGCATCCGCCAGCGCATGGCCGAACGCGCCCGGCACAGCGCCGAAGGAACCGACGATGCCGACGCCCCACTGCCCGCGCACACCCCCGACATGCAGCAACTGCTGCAACGCCTGGCGGTGCAACTCAATCCGAAGGCTCCGCCGAAGCTGCAGTGGATACAGGCCACGGTGCGCCAGGCCATCCAGATGATTCCGGTGGAAGACGTGCTGTTCTTCATCTCGGACGAGAAATACACCCGGGTGCAGACCGCCACGGTTGAAGCACTGATCCGCAAGCCCATCAAGGAGCTGGTGGAAGAGATTGACATGCAGCTGTTCTGGCAAATCCACCGCTCCACGCTGGTCAACATCAAGGCGATTGCCGGCGTCAGCCGCGACGAGCGCGGCCGCCAGCTGGTCAGCGTGCGTGGCCTGACGGAAAAGCTCGAAGTCAGCCGCAGCTACGCCGGCCTGTTCAAGGCCATGTAGCCGTGTTCATGGTTCGGTTGTTTCGCCTGCTGGGCCGCTTGCCGCTGTCGCTGCTGCAGCGCGTGGGCGCGTTGCTCGGCTGGCTGGTCTGGGCACTGTCGGGGGCCTACCGCCAGCGCTTTGAGGACCAGGCCGCGGCGGCCGGCTTCAGCCCGGCGCAGTACCGGCCCGCACGCGCCGCCATCGGCACCATGGTGGCCGAGCTGCCGTGGCTGTGGCTGCGCCCCGCCAACACGGGTGTGCTGCACCTGGTGCAGTGGGACGGAGTTGAACATTTCGAGTCCGCACTGGACGCCGGCAAAGGCGTCATCCTGGCGCTGCCACACCTGGGCTGCTGGGAGATGATTGGCCAGTCGCTGGCCGAGCGCTATGGCCCCACGCGCGGTCCGCTGGTGGCCTTGTACCGTCCCGCGCGCAAGGCCTGGCTGGGGCCGCTGGTGGCCAGCTCACGCGACCGCCCGGGCCTGAAGGCCGTGCCCACCAGCGTGTCGGGCGTGCGCAGCCTGATCCGCGTGTTGCGCGGCGGCGGCTACACCGCCATCCTGCCGGATCAGGTGCCGCCGCTGGGCCAGGGCGTCTGGGCGCCGTTTTTTGGGCGGCCGGCCTACACCATGACCTTGCTGTCACGCCTGGCGCAGCAAAGCGGCGCGCGCGTGCTGCTGTGCTGGTGCGAGCGGTTGCCGGTTGGCCAGGGCTATGTGATGCATTTCGAGCCACTGGATGCGCCCGAGCTTGGCGACGCCAGCGCCACACCCGAGGCTGCCGCCACGGCCGTCAACATCGGCATGGAGCGGCTGATTCGCCGTGCGCCGGGGCAATACCTATGGTCCTACGCCCGCTACAAGCAGCCCGCTGGCGAGGAGTGAACGCCTAAGCACAGGACAGGATGCGCCGGTGGTTCAGCAACACCCGCACGCGGCTGGGCTCCACGCCGCGCTTCACGGCAAAGCCCATCCGCAGGGTGTCCCGGCGCACGGGTTGCATCAGCAGGCCACCGTCCTTGCGCCGCATGCTGGCAACAATGGGGGTGTGCGCCTTGGCACCGCGCTCGATGACCACGGCGGACTCGCCATTGGCCAGCTCCACAAACGTACCCGGCGGATACAGTCCGACGACCCGCAACAGGGTTGCGCCTATGCTGTCCGGATGCCCGCTGGCGTCCAGGCAGGCATCCCGCGCGGCCATCGCAGGCGTCACTGACTGGCGCGAACCGCGCCGACTCAGTTTGGCGGAGTAGATATCCACCCGCCGCAGCAGTTCGGCCAGACGCGGACCCGGTTCTGATTCCTGTACCGCGTCAGCCGCTGCGACCGTGTGGTGGTGCCGGACCACGTACAGCCACAGCGGATCGGTGACTCCGGCCTGCGCCAGCATGTCTGCACTGGATGCGGCATGCGAGCCCACGCGTTCCCGTTGTCCATCGGACAGCGAGGCGCTTTGTTTGGCCAGGGAATCCTGCAAAACCGTGATGCTCAGGTTCATGCTCAAAGCGGCCAACGCCAGCACCCGCCGCTCTTCGGGTGGCCATTCCATCCACTCGGCGGCCAATTCCGCAATCACCATGCAGGTCATGGCGTGCTGGGCGCTGTATTGGTCCATGCTGCTGCCATTGGCCTCGATCAGCACATACAGCGCCACATCGGGGTCGCGCGCCGCCAGCTGCCGGATGGCCACTTCCA